>Ga0179593_1449702_pt1 | contig 18732 bp, 23 predicted proteins | sample CZODoug2_1_08_16_FD_185931 | JGI IMG/M metagenome (GOLD analysis project Ga0179593, IMG submission 185931) | Vadose zone soil fungal communities from Angelo Coast Range Reserve, California, USA - CZODoug2_1_08_16fungal (PacBio error correction) | ecosystem: Environmental > Terrestrial > Soil >...
CCGCCAGACGACAGAGTCAAAAGAATACTCCGAAAGGCAATGCCTCCACCTCATACACGCGGTTTCGAGAACCTAGCTCAAGAAAAGTCAAAGAGACTGCTGAATTAGGTCCGCACACGAGAGACCGGATTTTCTAAACGATTTGTCATGAAGAACGTAAAGGAAGAAAGGTGGTTTCATGCCGAACGGAGGAATCGCATCAATAGGCACAGAAGGCAGGAATAGGGCAAGAAGAGGCAAGAAAGGGACTCGAGGGATAAGCGAAAGGATTTGGCGGAGCGCGGCGGGCGCGGGTGAGTTTGTGGAAAGACCCCTCAGATCAGCTCGATTTGTCACTGAAACCCACGGCGTGATGGCTCAGTGCCCGGGGCTAGGGGGAGAAGGTGGGGGAAAGACGCGTGTGCGCCTATAAAGTAAATCGCTGAGCGCAATCGGGGGCATCGAAGAATCTAGACCGGCCGGCGGAACGCACCTACACCAAGGGGGAACTGTCTCATAAAAACGACGTGGAAATTGAAAAGAACCGGCTAGGGGAAGACGCCGAAAGATGATGAAAGCGGAAGTGGGCCGCAGAGAGGCCGGAACACAAGGGAGGGGAAGAAAGAAAAAGAGCCGAAAGCACATAGGAAAATATCCCTCCGCTAGGCTCTAGCTTGCAACGCGCTGTGGGCGCCGGGGGGGGAAAGTCATCGAGCGGACATGGTGTGGAAGTTCTGTAAAAATAGAGACGATGGCTCATGTGGGCCCAGAGGTCGGGGGCGCTAGCGGACCAAGAGGGGACGTTCGGAATGCAGAGACCCAACGCGAATGCTGTTAGTTAGACAACCAAACGCTCGACCGGGGAGGAAGAAACTCGCAAACGGGCTGAACAACTCGAAGAGATGGGGGATTTGCATAGCACGGGTGCGGAAGCAGCCAGGGAGAGGATGCTCGCAGACTCACCGGGGAGAAGAAATCCGGTCGCAAGGAGTCGCACGGCATTTCGCCAAGAAGCCGGGGGGAAGCGGCTGAGGAGGAAAAACGAAGAAGACACAGATCCCGCGCAAAGGCGAATCGGCGCTGGTCGTACGCCATCCAACTACAGAGAGATAAAGAAATTCTCAAAAAAGGCCCAGGAGGGGAACATCCGAGCGGCATTGGTGGAGCGCGGCCAGAACCGTCCGCAACGCACATCAAGGCAATGAGAGTACTGAAGGGTTCAGGCGATGAGGCCTTGCATGCGCCTGAAATTCGCAACCCGGCTTGTTGACCGTCGGAAATGCGGGGGGGGGGACGACCAAGATCCACGCCCGCTATACTCACACGAAGGGGAGAGGGGGGGCCGGCCGGGGCCGATGATTTAAAGATAGGGGGATTGGGAAGGCGGGGATGAAGCTAGCCTTCAACGCAAGGTGAATTCGGCCGAGGAGGGGACCGTCTGCTCGAGCTGGGGAAAGAGGAGCGAAACCCACGAACCGTCGAGCAAGAACATCGCAAGCCATGAGCGATTTTTGATCGATGGGCTGCGAAGCGAACATCAAAAACAATAAAAGCGGAAGCGTGCCACGGAGCGCATCAAGCCTGGGCTGCCGAAATCAAGCAGCCGAGACGGTCAGGGCTATAAAGCGGTGATAAGCGCGTGTCGCTGGAGTCGACCGCGCGCAATACCAGGAATGGTTCGATAAATAGAAGAAGGCCGCCACTCGTCTGGATGGCTGGATTCTTTTTGGCCGCGATGACATCCAGCGCAGGGCGTTTCGGAGGCGGAGCAGACGAGAGGGAGAAGCGAATGCAGGAAGGTTTTAGCCGCTCAACCTATCAATGGGCGACAAGGACGTGCTCAAGCGGCTTTGCTGACCGGCCGGGTGGCAGGCAGAGTGGCGAAAACCTAGCACGTGGAGGTGTGGTGCCAAGAGTGAAAGGTTGACTAGAGAGCGCCCGAAGAAGACGCTGTGTCTTGCTAGGGACGGGATACCGTTCGGGGCAGGGTGCAGGAAGGACGAATACTATACGTCGAGCGAAATCGAACTTGACAAAAATAGGGGTCGCGGGCGGAGGTTGCAAGGCTTGGGGAGGGAAGAGTGGCGGACATTAATCCAATCAAGGGGGCATTTTTCGGATGAGTAAGGAAGGAACCGAAGCTGTGGGGGAAAAAGAAAAACTAAAAGGCATGCTCTCTCTCTGATTTTGGGATAAAAAATGAATGAGTCCCGGTAAGCCAGGGTGAAGCTTCTGTCAGCCCCTATCGCTTAAGAGAGAGCTTAGTTGTCTATCTAGCCCAGGTTTGGGTGGTCTCAACGGGGAAAGTAGCCGACGCTCGAATCAAAAACAAGAAGGAATCCTGCCGTCAAAAATGAGGAGGGAGCCGATCGTTTATTGAAGACGGGCTGACCTTTCCTACCGGGATAGGGCAGATCTGGCTCAGAGAGAAAACCTATATGCAAAGTCCATAAAAGTTCACTAATCTCTCACTTTGGAGGTGCTGTTCCCTACAGCACGCCGGTGCGGAGGGTGGGGGATAAGGTTTACAGGCCCAGAGAAAAGCTTGGGAGGGGAAATAACAGACAGGTAAAATGACAGTGTTTATTATTAATAGGTTTGAGAAACCCTTGCCGACAAAACCGGGGGGGTGGGTCCGGCAGTGGTCCAAGGAAAATTTGAAGGTCGCGATTTAGCTCACCCCGTTCGGGACCTAGCTCCGCATCTGCTAAGGACAGAGATCGCCTGGGTCATGGGAGTCCAGCCTGCTCTACACGGTGCGAGGGGGATCACGCTTGGGCCAGAAACGCCAGCGGAGAACGCTAGCTAAGGGTTGGGAGCGTCTGCCGAAGGCGTTGTGACGATATCCTCGTGCGCGGCGAGAGCCAGAGAAATGAGAGAAACGTAATCCGCCGGAGCCGCGATGCTTGGCCGGGAAAAAAGGAGTTGAAAGAGGGAATAACTGCATAGAGTATTGCTGCGCCGCAGAGCCAGTCCTTTTCGTCTCGCGCACAAGCTTTATGCCATCCTGGCAAAGTTGAGGGAAAGAGGGAGTTAGAAGGCTTCGGCGACGAAAGAAATCGAAGGCCGATGTAGCAGCACCTTGCCCTGCGAGAGAGGGTCGTCCAATGCCCGCAGTTCCTCATCGGCGTCAAGTGAAAGGGTAGAGATCTGTGGGATCATATAAAAAAAAGAACCTGAAAAGTTATCGTCTACCAGCAGCACTACGATTCCGCTACAGACCAGGGGGAGAGTTGACGAGGTCCGCGGTGCAGGGAAAGGTACATAGTTCAAAAGTTTCAAAAAAAAAACGCATCGCCGAAACCGAACCCATGCCTCAGTCAGGAAAGAGGTGAGGAAGACAAAGCCTGTGGTGACGAATCTGAAAGAAAAAAGGCGGCAAAACAAGCTCGGCCGCTGCCGTTCTTGGACCCGCTGGCAAAAGCGGTGAAAGAGGGGAGGGAGGAGGGCGAAGGCCGGCGGATACACGTTGCCTAGGGGGGCGAGAAGTCGCTCGGACGCAACGAAAGAGCTGGAATGAAGGAGGCGGACTCGCGGCACCACATCTTGGAGTCGAGGGTATAAGGCGGCGGTCGCGGCCGCAAAAGGAAAGGTGATCGCCTGCCGATCGGAGTAGAAGAAAATCAAGGAAGAGGAATGGGTTAGGCAAAAGGGATCGCGGGATAGACAGATTAAGAGGTGACTAAAGTCGAGCAAAAACAATCGTCGTCCAGCGGAAAAGGGAGGAGAAAAACACGTAATTCTTTCGGCGAAGTGCGCCAACCTCGTAAATAACAACGTACTGGGGGTGGGCGGAGCCGGGACGACTGGTGTTATCCAACAGGGAAGGGGGAAAAAAGAAAAGACCCAATCCCTTCAATCGTAAGAATTAACCGGTCGGGGCCGGGAGGCCCACTCGCTTCCACGAGGATTCAGGGTTGATCACTGCGAGGACGGAGGACTCCAGATCGGGCAAGGGGCGTAGAGGCCCGGCCGAAGAGGAATCACCCTTATCCTAAGCTAAGTCGAGCAGCGCAAGGTGGGGCATTGAAGTAAACTGGGTTTCCGTTGATCCGAGGTTCTTGTGCAGGAAATCGTGCGACAAACCAACGGGGTTTCGCGCAAGAAAATCCCTCAAGCATCCGCGTCTCGCCATGCGAGCGCCAAAGGAAGCGAAAAAATGCTCAAGTCGAAAGAAGCCCTGTCAGGCATGGGTATCCCAACGCGAAAGAGAGCAAACCAAAAAAAAAAAAAAAAAAAAAAAAAAAACAAAAAAAAAAAAAAAAAAAAACAAAAAAAACAACAAAAAAAAAAAAAAAAAAAAAAAAAAAAAAACCCGAGGCGGGAACACGGAATGGTAGTCGATAAGGATGGGGGGTTGTAGGGGCGAGAAGGCAGTCCCGAGGGTGCGGACGAGGGGAAGGGGAAGAAAAGGAAACAGGGATTGGCCTAAGGGAGTAATTGAGGGGCAGAGACGGGTAACGTTGATAAGACGTGAATCCTCGGGTGGACGGGGGGGAAGAAGGGGGGGGGCAAAGGGAGGAAGAATGGGAGTAAAGGAATAGCAGCTGAGGCGTAGTGGTGAGGGGAGAGTGGGTGGGGGTGAGAGAGGGGTGTCGAGAGGGAAATGGTCGGGGCTGGAGGGTAGGAAGCGGGCGGCAAGGGGAGAGAGGGGGAGAACGTATATAGGGAGAGGGAGGGGAGACGGGGGGCAATAAGGAAGGAGCTCCATGGGGGGGAGCGGGAGATGAAAATAGTGGCAGGGTATCATAAAGGGGCGTGGAAGGGGGGCAGCGAGGGGACCAGGGGGCAGTGGGGGGTATTCGGAAGAGACCGAAGGGCAGGACACGGGGCACCATGGGGGCTGGGGCTAGATAGGAACTTTAGGTGAGGGGAAGGGGGGGGCTGAGGAGGGAAAGGGGGGGCGCTAGAGGGGGGTGTGGATAGGGAGGGAGAGTGGGGGGGGTACGGGGGGAGAGAGAGAAGCGAGGGGGGGAGGGGAAGAGGTAAAAGGTTGGGGGGCAATGGGGAGGGGAAGAGGGAGCCGGAGGGAGAAACGAGCAGAAGTCCAGAAGGGGGGACGGTATGGGACTGGCGGGGGACACGGGTAAGTGAGTAGTTCCAGAGTATGGGGGACTAGAGGGAGAGGAGGGTGGGGAGGACGAAGAAGTACGCTTCATCTGATGTGAGACGAGGATTCTTCCGGGGTAGGGAGGCAGATGGAGAGAGGGAGGAGAGGGAAGGGGGAGGAAACAAAGGGGAAGAGGGTCGGGGGATAGACGTGGGGAGGGGGGGGGGGGATTTAAAGGGGGGAGGAGGGGAGAGAGCTCCGCGTGTGCGGGGGGGAGGGGAGGTGGGGGAAAAGAGGGTACAAGGTGGCGTCAGGCGGAAGAGGTGTGGGGAATGTCGGGTGTAGTAGGGGGTTAGGGGGGAGTGGTCACGATGGGAGAGGTAGAAGGGCCTTGGGTGTGGGGAAGATTGGACAACTCGCCGGGATATGGGAGAGGAGGCAAGAGTGAGGTGAGGAGGGGGCAGGTCTGAGGGAGAGTATTGTGAGCGAGGGCGGGGTGGGACGGGGTGGGTGAGGAAGAGGAGAAGAGGGGGTGTCGGTGGAGGAAGAAGAGGGAGGGACGGGGATAAGTGGGAGAGATGGGAGAGAGGAGCACGAGGATAAGAGAGGGATAGGTGGTGAGGGGATGGGCCAGTGAGAGCGTGGGGAGGGGGGGGGGAAGGGCATTGGGGCGGAGACAGATAGGCGGGTCATGGTTACGAGCTGCGGGGGGAGTCTAGGAGGGAGGGGGGGACGGTATGACGGCTCTGTAGTGGAGGGTGAAGTCCAGGTAAGGAGAGGAGGAAGGGGGGGATAGGGGGGGGGGGGGGGGATTTCTCATGGGGGCGAGGCACAGGAAGTTCGTGGGAGTCGGGGCGGGAGGAGGCGCGGTGTGTGGAGAGGCGATAAGGAGGGGGGGTTAGGGGGAAACGTGGGAGGGTGTTAGAGGGTGGAGCGGACGAGTGAAGTCTTAGTCAGGCCTGTGGGGTCGAAGAAAGCAGAACGAAGAAGCACGAGGGGGAGGTACGGCTGATGGAAAGGGGGGAAAGGGTGGATGGGGAAGGAGCGGGGGGGGAAGAAAGGAGGGCAGAGGAAGAGGGGGGGATAGAGGGAATCGCGTAAAGCGAAGGGTTTCAGGATGACTAGGCAGAGACTGGCGAGACGGGAGGGGAAGACGGTTGGTGCGGGCAACCAAAAAGGAAGAATGACTTATGAGGGGGATGAGGAGAAAGGAGGAGTGTCGTGAAGGGGCCTAAAGCTCACCTGTCGACAGGCGGGGGCGGGTAGAGGGGAGAAGAGAGGCAGGAATGACCCCGAGACGTGAGGAGAAAGGGGAGGGGAGAGGTGTAGAGGGTGTGGAGATCGTGGGGGGGGTCTAGAGGTGGAGGTAGATAAAGATGAGAAGAAGTCAGGTGAAGGGGTGAGGATGAGGGGGGGGGAGAGGGCGTGTGGGGGGGGGGATGGGAAACCATGAGGAAGAGGGTCAGTGTTACAGGCGGGAGGCGGCGGGTGCGGAGGGGGATGTTGGTGGTCGGTCAAGGGAAAGGGGAGGTGGGGGGAGAGAGGCTGAGGGGGGGGTGTATCCAGGGGGGGGTAAGTCGGAAATGGGGGGAAAAAAGAGGGCGGGGGTGCGGGGGTCGGGGCCAAGGGGAAGTAGGGCTAGAACAGAAACACGGCGCAGAGAGGGGGGGGGAAGAAAGTGGGTCTGAGGGGGGGGGGGATAGGGGGGGTAACGACAGTGGCGGGGGGCAATGGGAGCCAGGACGGGGGTGGACGGGCCGCGTACAAGGATAGGGAGGAATAAGAGCGAAGAGCAACTGAGGGTGGAACGGCGAAGCGACAGGATGGGAGGAGGTATAGCAGACGGGTGTGTGTGTAAAAGGGAAAACGGTGATCATTGGGGGCTGGGGAGATGGTATGAGGGGGAGGGGAGGGACCAAAGAAAAGTAACACGGGGGGTAGGGGTGGGAAGCTAAAATTGGAGGCATAGAAGGGCAACGCGTGGGTGGAATGGGATTGGGGTTGGAGAGAGGGCGGGTGGAGGGACTGGGAGCGGGGAGGGGCGGGATCCGGGGGGGACCGAGGTGTAGGCGGGGGCGGAGGAGAGGGGGGGGGAGATCGTAATGGGGGGAGGAGGTGAGAGGGCGGGGGGGGGGTGTAGACGACAAGGGTTTGGGGATCGTGGGAGGGGGGAGAGGTGAGATAAGGGGGGGAGGGGGGAGGAGGAAAATGAGAGGGCGGAAGAGAAGGGGTAGTTGCAGTGGGAGGGGGAGGAGGAAGGAGGGAGGAGGGGTAAGACAGGGGGACGAGGGCGGGCGATGGACGGGGGGGGGAGGGAATCACCCATCTGGGGTTCGAAAGAAAGGAGCAAGGGAGGAGAGTAATTCTGGTGCGGCGAGGGGGGCAGTGGGGGGGGCGGAAAAAGGACCGGGCAAAGAGGGTCTGGGAAGGCACGCTTTCAGGAGGGGTGGCGATATGATTGCCGGTACAAGGCCCAAGGACCGAGACGTCAACCGAGGAGCGCCTGAATCTCTACCGCCTCGGAAAAAGGGACATATCTTTAGGGGGAGAGGAAACATCCATCATCATCAAGGGTACCATGGAGATGGACCATCTCTACGAAGAACAAGACGCGCGGCAGAAATCCGGGATCCTGGCTTCGCGAGTTAGAGCAATCCAGACCGGGATAAAGAAGAACTCATTCTAGTTGAGAATACTACCGGCTGAGCAAAGTTGCGTTAAGTAAGCCCAGGAGTCCGGGACAGAGGAAACTGGACTAGGAGAGTTAAAGTGTCTATTAGGATCTCAATCATCGTCATTCTGGAAGTCGCGGAAGGAAATCAACAATAGCCTCCAACTGTCGGAAGCGATGTTCTGGCGTCTCTATTGGAGCCGTTCCGGCGCCGGTCGAAAGGAGGGAGCAAGGTCAAAAGCGCTTGGTCGATGCACTGGAAAAAAAGACACGAAGGAAACAGACGAAACCTCATGCGGCATTCCTAAAAACGCGCAGCGGGGGGTATCTGGAAATCAAAAGTGGCCGGACGGAGAAGTGGAAAAGTGGGAGGCCGATAAGAAATCTCGGAAGAATCTCGATGCGTACCAGCAGCCGTTCCGTCCCACCGAAATGTCGGTAAGGGACTAAAAGTTTTGTCAAACGGAATCGGAAGAAACAGCAGAAGAAGAGGGGTGCCTGTCGCAGTAATGGGGGCGGGGGGGAGCTTGACGCGCCACAAACTGTCCCTGCTTGACAGGCCAAAAGAGTGCGGTTGCTTTGAGAGGGGGAAAATTTCCTTTTTGGGGATGCTTTCAGTGGGGACGCCCCGCCGGGACGAAGGGGGTGGTTCAAAAGAACTTTTTAGATATCACCTGCCAAAGGCTGGACATTGCGTTGAACAAAGAAAAAAAAAAACCAATCACCCATACTTTAAGGAAAGGAAGTCCAGGGGTTATTCATTCGAACAGCAGAAAGAAAAAATCCTCTGTAGCCACCAGACGTAAAAGTCCATTATTGGGACGAGAGAAGTCACGCTTTCGGTTTAATGAGGATCTGACTGATACCGGTCCTAGCGATTTCGGTGGAGATAGGCATCCCTAGGCTTGCTTAAACTCTACAGCATGCGCCGAAGTCCAGGGGTTAAAGAGCCTCGGGACTAAAAGAGACGGCTCCGCGCCAGCATCCTTGTGTTGCGGAGATTCAAAGTTGTTTGACCAGACTAGAAAAAAAGCTACTAACCAAAAGAGGGATAGTATCCAGAATCCTCCCTAGCTCTGGGAGATTGGGTGAATTTTGATACGTCTGAATGCGGGGAGGAGAAAAAGACTGAGGCCGATTGGAGCCATATGCCCGGAATCCTAAGGGGGTGTCAGTCCTTCATCGAAGGGCGGTTTCTTGCAAATAGGATATTCGGGTATCAAACAAGTTCGCTGTCCTGAGGGTCGGGGGGGGCAGGTTGCCTAATCAGGGGGTCTCATACTCTCTAGGGGGGAAACAATGGTCGAGGAGGCAGCATTTGGGGGGATCTCGAAAGTAGCGAACAGAAGGAAGGGGACCACGCCGGGGTCGATAACCAGGTCCCTGACGCACTCAGGGGGGGCGGAGCGATTTCGTCAAAGCCAAAGGAGGGGGGTAGCGAGTTAAAAACCCGGGAAGCCTTGGCGGCAAATCAAAAGGGGGGAGAGAAAGACCATATCAGCGTTCGAAGGGACTACTTTCTCGTTAATCATGAGTCTTTTGGATAAAATCGGAGAAAGAAAACATGAAAACATGCTAGGGGGGGGTGGTCAGCTTCAGAAAAAAATGGGGTGAGAAATGGAAGTTTCCCCGCGCCGCAGTTCCGCTCGGACGGAATTAGCCAGTCCCCGGAGGCCGGGTTGGAAATGGGGGTCAACGAGGAAAGCAGCGAGCCGATGTGAAAGGGGACAGTTCTTTCCTGTGTGCAGTTTCTGGTCTGAAGTATGCGAGACAAAGGTAGGTCTAGTCTCAACCCAGAGACCAGGAAGCGAGCATCCTACTGATCCAGGGAAAAAGAGTGCCCTCACATTCCAGCAACGAAGCCTGCAGGCATCAATCTCTTGTTAAAAACAAAAACTCTTCTCAAAAAGGAAAAAGGAAGGAGGACATTTGGAATTGGTTCCGAAAAGGGGCAGGGGAAAACTGGATTACTGACGGTTTGTCGAACCAAACAGAGAGTGGGGTGTCTGGTTCAAGGAAAAGACGTCTGATGGATCCAACATAGTGACACAAGAGCGCTGAAAGAGAAACCGGGTCGGAAAATCTTCTCGGGGTACGAGGGCTCAATGCTTCGGGTGGATGGCAGTCTTCTTGGAGTCGGGGAGTGGGGGGGTATGTCCGGGAGGATACTCGCGGGGTTGTAAAGAAGAGTCCACAAGTGCTGCTCGGTGCAACGGGTGTTATCGACCAAGCCGGAGGGAGAGGCGTGTATCCTAGAGTCCAATCAAGCGAATAGAGAAACCGAGAAGTAGGCGCCAACTCGGATAAGGAGTAAAAACAAGGTAGGAACCCGAAAAGGCGAGCAACACTGGTCTCTCAACCGACTCTGAGGGGGGCATAACGAAAATAACCAGTCGAAGCGGGGGAAAAAGGTTCGGAAACTCCTGGGGTGGGGGAAGAGAGATGAATCCTACAACATCAGGGAAATCATTAGACTTCACCGAATAAGAGTCTAAAACTACCCCTGTCCTCTGCGAGCGTTCAACGAACTTTTATACGACGAGAGGGGGGTCTTCGATGGGGAGTTGGGTAGGGTGAAACAACCACTTTTGAATCATCCGACAAAAAAACTGGCGCGGATGGGGGGGCCGGCCTAGGAGCACGTGCGAGTCGAAAAAGGAAAAACTCGTGGGAACCTTTTCGCGACAAGATAGCGAGAGCAAGCAATCCTAGATTCCTGTTATTGTCTAGACCCAAGAAGGAACGGAGGGTCCAAACAGCAATATCACGCGGGCCTGAAAAATCGATGGCAGATGAGTGGCATACCTGGTCGACGGCTAAGATCCAGAGACTACAGAGGACGCATGCACCGTGGACCTGCGGAAAAGGGTGCGTAAGTCAGCTTCGTCAACAAGCCGACCAGAAGGGGGTCTCAAGCTAGAGGGAAAAACGTACGAGAAGGTCGCAGGGGGAAAACGCGCTGCGGAACTAGCAAACAGACATAAAAGCGAATTCATCTCGAGTCAATTGGCAACGCCATTTTAAGGGGAAAAAGATAAAAGGAGTTGTTGGTGGGGGGGGGGGTGCAGTGCGGCTTCACAGGGGAGGGGGGAAGGGGTGGGGGGGGCGCTGTTAAAAGGGGGGGCGGGGGGGGGGGTGGCGACCCAAGGCGACTTCCTTGACCTTCGGGAGTCACACTGTGAGGCCTTCTAGAAGTGCCAACTAAACCCTTCAGCATTTACGACCTGACGGACTAGTCCGAATATCCCTCCACTATCGTCGCGCATCGAAACCTGAAAAAACTGGTCCAGAATGGTCCTCCGGCAGGTGGGGGGAAAAGATACAAGGACTCAATGGGCGCGCCAAGGTTATTAAGTAAAGGATGCCAGGTGTATCGCGTCTCAAAACGACGGTATCTAAAAAGGCATAGGGCCTAGATTGTCGAGACTCGTCGTCAAAAAAAAAAAAAAGGGAGCAAAATCGCGCAGAGTCAAGGGACGAGGGTTGGGGTTCCAGAGGAGATTAAATATTGCGGAAATACACCGAACAGCAACCAGGGGGGAACAGGGGTTGCTCGGGGCGATGCCGTACTTTCCGAAATCAAAAGCTGCTGAGACTAATCGGTCGCGATGCGGCGGGAAGGGGAGCGGTGCATGGATTCTCAACACCGAAGCTCGGCCCGATTATGCCCTCGCCGGGGGGTCGTCGCGCTGGCATCGAATTGCCCAAACTCTTCGGATTCTGTATGGGGGGGGAGAAGACATCACGATGCCGGGGCGAGGAGGTAGAAGAAGCGACGGGGCTTGAGGCGTGAACGTCCCTCGCGAGAAGGAAATTAAAAAGGACTGGCTAGAGAAGAGGTTTGCCGGTCGCCGGGTAGCCGGTGACAAACCTCTCGCTGTTAAGGGGGACGAAGAAAGGGAAGGGGGACTATCGAAGGTCAATCGGAAGACCACGAATTTGCAGCGGAGAGGGGAAGGAACAGGTCTTCTGGGGGAACGACTTCCACCTAGACGATAACCTCAAGGAGAAATTTGGGAGAAATCTTCATGGATCACAATGGATCGGGTCGCAAGTCCGCAAAGGTCTACAAGTCGCCCGATTGAGGACGACGAAAAAAAAACAGGGGGAGCGCGATTAAGTTTGTGGAGAGCAGCCAGCGGGTGCTTCCTCCAGGGGGCTAGGGGGGGGTCTTCTCAGCGTCTTTAGTGTTTGGGACAACAGGAAGAGAAGGCTTCCCTTGGGAATCTCGAGTTTCCTGCAGGGCAAAGAGGAAGCGGAACTAGAGGGGATAAAAAGAAGAAGAGAGGTGGTGGGCTGGCGCTACACCGTTTGGGTTACAACAGAAGACCTCTCTCAACAATTCAAGGGTCACGATCACGGGGAGAAATTGCACTTCTCGCAGTCGTGGAAGGAGGGGGTAGTCTCTTACTGACGTCACTAATAAGGAACACGTGAGGTCCGGAAGACAAAGAAAGAGAAAGTAACAGGTGCTTCACGAGAGAGTCTAGCAAGGTGATACAAGTTTGTTGACACGACATCGAGAAGGTAGGGGATAAGGGAGGGTGGGGGGGCGGAAGGATAACGGTTGTGGATCGAAAGAGAAACGAGGGACCCATAACAAAAGTACGTGGGGGTTTAGGATAGTTGTAGAAACACTTCAAAAGGCCGGTGGGATGGTACCCGTTCCTAAATGGCATGTTATGCGATTAAAAAAACCCAAGGAAAAGTCGATCTAAGCGACGAGAGGCCAGGTGGGAAAAAAAAAGGTCGCCTGACTGGCAATAGAAAAGAAGACAACGCGTCACGGGCGCTCAGTACTTGGAGACCTGCAGGCCGGGCTACGAAGACGGGAAGAAGGGTGGCGCTCTTTGCGGAAGAAGCGGTGAGGGAACTAGATCTTTGAAGGATGAAAGGGGATCGCAGAAAGCGAGAAGGGGCTCAACGGAACTGCTCCGCATCTCCTCGCGGGGGTTTGGACAGCAAACCGCTTTCCAGGGGAAGAAACTTCAGCAATGGCCGAGCTTTTGCGGGGAGAGACAGCAAGGTGGGGGAGATTCAGCCACCAGGCTTGGAATTCATCCAGTACACAAGGTAGGGCAAGCGCGGGGTTAACGGGAGGAGGGCGTCTCTGCCAAATTCAAAGAAGGGCGGAAAAGAAGAAAAAAGGAGGGTCCAATGCAAAGTTGTCCTCAGAACGTCATCTAGATGATGGAAGAGGACGATATACTCTGTAATAAAAAAAACAACGGGAGGAAAGAGAAGATATGAAAGAAAAATAGCGATCAGGAGAATCCGAGAGGAGGGGAAAAAATTGACGGGCGAGGGGCACTTCTCTGATCAAGTTTCGAGAGATGACTGCAATTGAATTTTGCGGAAGAGAGTAGAGAAAAAACAAAGACACAGGGAGCCCTAAACCATTTCGTTTCGGAAAAGATGAATACTCCGGTGCGAAGAGCGGAAAGTAATAAGAAAGCAAGAAAGGAGCTCCTTGCTGCAAAGGAGCCAGGATGAAGATTTCCGCGAGTAAAATACAAATCCGTAAAAGAGCGCTCGGGCGGCCCGGGGCGATACAATGAAAACCAAGGAGCGAGAGAGAAACGAAACGGGGAGGTCACTACAGAGGAGCGGGGCCTCGAACACAGTCTTCTCGCATAGTAAGCACGGCTTCCACCATGCGGGGAAGACGTACTAAGGGAGGGGGTCGACGTGGCGTTTATCAAGCTCGGATCAGAGCGGAAGAGCAAGGGTCGGAGGTCGATGCATAACGGGGGAAAAGGAAACAGGGAGAAAGTAAATGGCACTGAAAGGGAGATCGCTTAGATGAAAGAATAGGGACGAATGCGCAAAATTTGATCGTCGGCCAGGCGAAACTCCGGAAACAGAAAACAGGCTGGAAAAAAAAGAATGTTTGCTAAAAACCGACGTCATCCTCAAACGGACGGGGTTTGAAGACTGTGAACCACGCTCACGGACGCAAGGCAGAAATGGACCCCTTAGCACCCAACAAGAATTATACAGAAGGGCGCGGAGGTAGAAACCCTGGGGGAAGACCACTAACGCTCTCTGGCCAAAGAAAAAAGCCTTTGGGCACGGCGCGCAACGGTTGGCGAGGCCGACCAAGACATAGCTGTTTCTTTAAAAAAGGGCCCGGCCAGACGATAATGAAAAAAAACCGGACGAAGAAAACGCAACCGCGGCCGAGCACCAACGGAAGGTAAAGGGTCGGTCCCGCCGGAAGCTCTCCCTGTCGGAGGGTCCCTGGGGTCTTGTGCAAAAGAGCGAAAAAAAGAAAGGAACCAGGCGGCGCGCCAGCAGCGCTCACTCTCGCTAATTCAAAAGGGGGGATCACGTTAATGAAAGCAAAGACCAGGAGGGCCGACCAACCGGGCACCGACCGAGTGGAACAGGGGTAAAACTCCCCAAGCACGTACATCAAGAGACCGTATGCGGACTCTTCAGCCAGGGGAGGCAACGCGCGGACACTTCATCGCAGGCGAAAATTTTTCCAGACGGCGACTTCAAATGGCGCGTCCAGAAAAAGAAGGGAAGGATGCGACAACGCCGAAAATTTCCAGCAGCACTTACGATTGGGGAAAGAGTTCGAGAAGGAGCAGCGGAGGAGCCAAACGGCAAATGAGAACCGCGAGAGCAGACAGGGGCGCCTCTCCAGCTAAGCACAAGATAAGGGGGTCGACCGGAAGGGGGGAAGACTCTTCACAAGGTGACAATATTGTCAGATTCCCGGCCCGCAAGTTAAAAAGCCAACCCAACGAACCCGGAAACAAAGCCGGGGGAAGAGAAAGAAACATCCGTCGTCGAAAGGGAGGAAGGCGCGAGGACTGTGGAAACCGTGAAAAGACTTCTAGAGTCTCTCGATCCCCTGGGTAATTCCTTCACTGGTGGGTGCTCTAAAAAAAAACGATCCCAAAGGACGTGGGGACCAGATTGGCAGGAAAGAGAGCGATCGAAACCAGCAAGAGCTGAAGACGGGAAATCGGGGGCCTTTCGGCCAAAACTACTTGGGGCGAACTACATAGAGCAAACGACAGGCGCCATGGACAGGAACTTGCGCGCAGAAAGGTGGAGAAGAGCCAGCGTGCAAAGACAAGACCTGAAGAGCAAACAGCGAACCCGGGGAGCGGGTGGAAGGGGGGAGGGTCAGATGTTAGCAAAAAAAAATCAACCTCTGTAATTCCGGATACATCAACCAATAGCCAGCGCCGAACGAGGCCCTGGTGACGGGGGCTCGGTGGTGAACAAGGAGGTCGATCCGCAGCCTCTCGAGGCAAGCGCTTGTGTTTGAGGAAACGCGGCGATACAACTTCAAAAAAGAGACGCATCTTCATACCCGCTGGAACCAATGGCCATGTCGTTGACATCCAGCAGTAAATGGACCGCGACAACAGCCTGACCAGGAGGGGGACCGAGCGGCCGACTCTCCGGGAATTCGGGGCAGCCGCATCAAAGACAGAAGGAGGGGGCAGATTGTTTGGGGGAGCCATGAGAACGGATCCATCACCTACATCAGTGGGTCGCGGGTGTTGCGGGAAAGGTAGAAAAAGCCCCTGCCAAGTCGAGCCAATTAATAAGGCGTGTCAGAACGAAATTTATTAGAAATGTATGGGCGTATGAATTTCATTAGGGGAGGGCGGTCGCCAAAACTCCGTCGACCGGAGCGAAGGACTTTGTGTGCTCTTACGTTGGGAAAAGAAGAAGGCCTGACGCCCACAGTGAGACATTGGATTTGAAAGCAGGGGCGGGCCTCACGGGTGACTTGGAGCCCAAGGGTCCATCCTTATGTGGAAGCTCGGTCCAGTCGAGGTAGCACTTCCCTCGAGATAAGCGCTACCCTCAGATGCAAGACAAATGCCCTGTAGGTTTTCGCAGCGAAGAAGAAAAGTGACGGGTTTTTCGTTGGAGCTGCCAGGGATAGAGGGTCTTGAAATTCTGCGTGAAAATTCCTATGTTCCGGGGGGGTTGGAAGCAGCGGAGCGGGGCTCGCAAGCCTTCGCAGTTCGAGAAACTCCCAGCGGGGACGGGCTCAAAGTCGAGATAACACTTGCCCCAGAAAGCAAATGGGGGGCGGGATTCAACGTAAAGGTGGGGGGGGCCATAAAAGGAAGCTCTACTAAGAAAAAAGCGATCACCTAGGGAGGGCCTAAAAAGCGAATCGCTCGGTAGGGCTGCTGGATGGAAGGGGGGGGCACTTCGTTCGTGGGGGATGCGGGCGGCAACACTCAGGGCCTTCGAAGCTAGTCCTCAGGGCGGAACGGGGGAGGGAGACCGCAAGACCGGGTTGTTACCCCGGTATTCATAGGAGGGAGGGCGAATTTCCATTTCTATGAGGGGGGGGGTGAAAAAGGGGGAGAGGGGGCTCCTTGTAGAAGGTTTTTTGGTTCTCCGGCGGGACGGGGCCGAAAAAAAAATGACGGGTTTCGATCGGCTTGGACGAGGGGGACTGGCTGAAAATGAGTAGGCGAACAAGAGCGCAAAGTAGGAAACCTTGACCTCGGGAAAAAAGAGTTTGGGGGGCTTCTCATTTTAGGTATGTAACAAACCATCGAGGGGAAGAGGGGACAAAATAAACCGCCATGGAAGGGGGAATGACGTCTCAGAATACGAAGCCAGAGTGAGGACCAAGCACTTTGAAAAGAAAAAGGGAATTTATTTCCTTCTTAAGGGGCCATGGGTCTTTTGTAAGGAAATCAATCGTTGGTCGGGGCATTAACCATAGAAAAAGAATAGGGTGTGTCCGAGTTCAAAGAAGAAAATTACCAAGAGTTAGAAATAGGGGAAAAAAGCACCCAGTCGAAGGATTTAACGCTTTCGACGGACGCCAACAGTCCGGACGAAAGGGGTCAAAGGACGCCTAAAACCCGGCCCTTCAACGATTGCCGGTGTTTAGAGGGAGTTCAAGGGATTGTGAGCGGAGAAGGCGATGGGGGATCTCCTCAAGCAAAAACAAAAAAAAGGGGGTAGAAGGTAAAGGGATCGAAGAAAGCTGCGAAAGAATGCAGACAATAACTGGCACGCCAGATCAACACCTTCAGAGAGAATCCGTCTCGTTTTTAAGAGCCAAGGAGGACAGGCGTCACCCAGGTGGGGTTCGGAAGCAACGGAAAGTTCGATGCTGCTGACGTTGAGAAAAGAGTTTCCCATTACAGCGGAGAACGGAAAGGTTGGAAGGTTGTTTTTGGCATTTCCCAAAAAGGAAAAGGAAGGGGGAGACAAAAGAAATGACATCGAAGGGAAACACCAGACCGCGAGGATAGAGATGACGGTCTGTTAGCGCTCAACGTCGTGTTTGGCTGCGACGGCGCGAGGGGAGTTGTTGGGGGCATGAACATACGCTGCGCGGTGTAAAAAAGGGACTTGCCGACCAAAGGTTGATGCTCTATTTGCCCGGGCTGTTATACTAGTGGTGCTCCAGTTGTTGGTTCCGAAGAAAGGGGGGTAAGAAACCGCAAAGAATTTACGCCGGCTAAGGGGGTTAAAAAGAGGAGAAAAAAGACCCGGCAAGGCAACCGACTCGGAGGCGAAACCTGGTCAGAAACAAATCCTCCCATGGGACTTTCAGGAAAGAAAGATATGAAAGCAACTCTGGCGAGAGCGAAGTAAGGCTAACTAGCCTAAGCAGCAAGAGCAATCCGGGGGGATCAGAAAACTAACCTCCACGGAGGCTCGGGAGCTGCCAACCCTCGGTGATCTAAACGTTTTTAAATTATGGAAGAAGGTTTTGGGCGGTCCAACACAGTTGTTGTGGCAATCTACGCCACACGGGGCAATTAGCGGAGGTGGCCTCGACAACGAGCTCGGAAGCGCTAAGTTCCCCATGAAGGGATGATGAGACAAGGCGGACGGACGCAACTCACGTGCGATGCTGTTAGGTCGAACAGCACTCTCGGACTTACATTATTCCAACTCCGGGAAAGGAAAGGGGGGGACGCGGGGAAAAATCCGAGCTCGAGGGAATTGGAAGTAAGACATATGTTTTCGGGGCTAAATCCATAGGAGAAATCGGGTCTAGAAGAAAAAAAGGGCCGTCCCTTCGCCTGCCAGGAAGTTTTGCCGCACGGGCCTGAGGGTCACGCCAAAAGACAATTCCGGCCTTAAATACAGAGAACTTACTAGAACAAATTCTCACGGGGAGCTAAATCTGCGGGAGATGGGGCAGAGACCCTCCCACCTGACATTCCAGAAGAAAGATTCAAGACCCTGGAACTAACTATAGACTGACGGAAATGTTTCGAGCTGAAAGAACAAGAGACTAAACCAGAAAGGAATTACTTTGAATGTACCAGAGGGTATGGAAGGCAGCATTTGAGAGCAGAAAAGGGTTCTGGTGCTCACAGGCCGGAGGGGATGGGACAAAGTCCCGAGAACCCGAGAAAGATAAAAAGAGAAGGGTGCCAGCTCTTGATCGCCGTCAGGGAAGAATAATTTCCAGTAACAATGCCAAGGGGGCCTCTCCATGGAGAAAGCTGCAGCCTAGGGGGGAAGAAGGGACGGAGACGGTCTCGCCGATTAATCGTAAAATCTGAGTAAAAACCGACGGGGAGCGTCTTCCTAACGGACCAGCGGAACCGTAGGGGGAGAGAAAGAATGGAGGAAGAAAGGAGGCGGAGATAGGGGTTTATTGCTCCGGATTAAAAAAGTGGAATGGAGTTGGATTCAAGCCAAAGACCAGGACTCACAGAGAAGCTTTTGATCTCACGGATGGGATGGGGGAAGGCCTGGTTGGGAGAAATTCGCGCGCGCGCCTACGGTCGCGAGCTGAGAGATCGTTGGGAGATAACATCACTCGGTTCTCGGGGTAGGTCCCGAAAGGGTGGGGAGAAAAGGCCTAATCCGATGAATGACTCGGGAAGGGGACCTATCTCGGCCTGGCATGAATTGGAGGCGGAGAAGGGGGTGAGTCGTTTAGAGAGGGGAATCGACTAAGGCCTGATTTTCGGTAGGTGTACGATGAAAAGGGGAGCGGATGTTATGGCTTTTTGAACTGACATCGGAGGACCGCGTGAAAGGAGGCTGAAAATCGTCTTTTGTGAAG
>Ga0179593_1448259_pt1 | contig 18731 bp, 27 predicted proteins | sample CZODoug2_1_08_16_FD_185931 | JGI IMG/M metagenome (GOLD analysis project Ga0179593, IMG submission 185931) | Vadose zone soil fungal communities from Angelo Coast Range Reserve, California, USA - CZODoug2_1_08_16fungal (PacBio error correction) | ecosystem: Environmental > Terrestrial > Soil >...
AAAATGGGAGGGAAAAAGTGTTCAAGGACCTTGAAATATTATGGTGGGACGAGCTCAAGACAGAGGAGAAGAGGAAAGGGGGGCCAGACCTTGAATAAAACCTGAAGAGGAGAGCGACGAAAGGGGTGAGAAAACTCGATATATGTGACCTCTTAATGTGCATCTCGGCGGCAAAAAAGAAGAGAGGGGTGCAGAAAAAGTCAACTATGCAGGGAAAGAGAAGAACAAAAGACCCCGCCTATTCAGCACCGACATGCACAGTAGAGAAAAAGGGAGGAACAAAGACTACCGCTTTTCGAAGTTGGGAAGGCGAAGTCGAGGGGGAGAGGAAAAAGAAGGGAATCGGGATGAGAAACAGATTGTGGCTTCGCGAAAAAGTACCAAAAAAAGAGGAAGTGGGAGAAGAAGGAGAGCTTTGGACAAGAAAGAAGACAAGTAAACCGGAAGGAACACCACAACAGAGACCGCTTAAGGGGAGAAAAAGTCGGCGAACAAACAAACCGTCTAGGCTCATTGAGGAGGGGACCGGAAAAGGAAGATCAAGAAGTGGTTCGCACCGAGCGGGAAAGTGGCTCATCAACGGGGTCATGTTAGGCACAAGAGAAATCTATTGCTTTCTCGATATCGTTGAAGTACATTCCGGAGGGGCGAGGAGGGGGAAACAAAAACTATAGGCTCAAAAAGATAAGAAGGAGAAAAGGAAAAGGGGGGTAGATTGAAGGACTGTTGAAGAATCGTTCCAGAGAGAGCGCGGACAACCTCTAAAGCGGAAAAAAGGGGGGAGAGAAAAAAACTGACAGACATTTCGTTGGAGTAGAAGAAAAAAAGGAAGGGGGAATTTACGGACCTCACGAGAAGGCAGAGGACGAGGTAACTTCAGTTGAGGCATGGGTAAAAAGAAAAGTCTCTGTGAAAAATTTCAGAGACTCCTTTTAATAGCTGCATAATGAAAAAAAAAAGAAATTTACTGTCCTCCTCCCCCTGGGACTTATTTCAGGGAATAGGAAGAAAAAATGGAAGGAAAAAAAAAAAAATGGGTAGCTACACGGAAAAATCCCCAAAACATTGGAAGAGAAGAAGGAAAACAGCTATGATAGATCTTGCTTGAGTGTCGGGTGGTCGGAGGGAGAGGGAGGGGATCAGAAATAACCGCAGAACAACAGGGAGGGAGTAAATAAAACAGCTCTTTGAACTTCTAAACGGAATAAAAAAGAGGGACTCGCTTGGAGCTCGGTAGGGAGCGGAGGAAACAGTGAAAAGGAAAGATTGAAGGGGGGGAAAAAGAGCTGGAAGAATTTGGGAGAAAGAGTCGAGACTTCCTGGAGAAAAAAGGGGAATATCAGAAGAGAGGACGGGATCGGGGGATATCACGTGAATGGGGAGGGACCGGAAATGGTATCAGTTAACAGTTAGAAACCTATGAAGCCAAAGTATGTCTCTTCTGCATAGAAGAAAGAAGCCCCTTTAAAGAGGAAAAAAGAAAAATGAGACTAAAGCACAAAGCAAGGGAGGAAATTCGTCAAAGTTCAGGGAAAAGGGAGAAGAGAGACTCAAAAAAAAAGGTAAATATGAAGTACGCCCAGGGGGGCTACGGGAAGTCTTGGTGGGTGAAAAGGGAAAAGGAGCTACTGCCGGACACGGTGGCTGAGAATAATTCCCAGCAAAGAAGGAAGGGGGAAAAAAAAAAGGGAAAGTTCAGCAAAAGGGAACTGCAGTGAAAAAAAAAAGAGAGAAATCAGCAAGGACCACTCGAAGCTCGATGATGATCATACCGAAGCTCTTTCCTAGAGGAAAAGAGAGGTCGAGGCTGGGGGACCAGGAAAGAGAGGAGACGAACGAAAAGCCAGAAAGAAGAGCGCGCGATCTGGCAAACATCGAGCAAAAGTTTGGCGTGACCGCGTGGTCCGGGGGCATCTGAGCAGGATGGGGAAAAAAAATGCATTAAGAGGGCTCTATGCAAGGTTCCATAAACGAAAAACAGACAAGGAGGGGCACAACGTCATCATACTTTCGGGTGTCGGAAGAAGAGATTCTGGAGGGTAAGCTCACGCCAGGGGGGGGTGTGGGAGGAAGAATGAGGAGAAATAACAGGCAGTAAAAATGGGGGATGGGGGAAATGCCAAGAATATCGGGTTAGGCATGAAGGAGGGGGAACGGTCATGGACTCAAATCGAAAAAGAGGAGGGGACCAGAGTACAAGGGAGGCCGCTAAGGGAAGGGAAAGAGGGGCCGGATCCTCTAGGGTAAGGAGAGAAGGGGACCGGGACCCGCAAAGAACTGGCTGACACTGATCAGAGAAAAACTGCGGCGTGACCAGAACAAAGGTAGGGGGTCAGAGGAGGAGAAAGATCAAACGACTGCCACAAAAGGCGGCGCATAGCAAACAGACCGGGAGTGAGAACCGGCGTGAGAAAGCCAGTCCCAAGGCATCTACAATGCCGCCAAAAGAGGAAAAAGAGGAGAGGAAAAAAGTCCGCCATGCCCAATAGGGGACGAAGTAGGCTTAAAGGGGGAGAGGAAGAAGGCAAAGAGGTCCGGGGAAAGATGATAGAAAGAGGAAAAAAAGGAAAAAGTCGGAGTAGAGGCGCGGCGATAAGGGGAGGGAATGCCGACCAGACTGAAAAAGAGCCGGCATCCTTCTAGTTCAAAAGAAAGGAACTTCCAGTCTCGAAGGTGAGAATTGGGAGGGAAGAAAGAAGAAATGGGAAAAAATAGGGGAAGAAGAATCTTTGTCGCGCCAGGAGAGAAGGGAAGGGAGGGGGAGAGTTGGAGCACTATATTGTTGTGTGGTATGAACCTATCTAGAGGTCTCCACGGAGGGCGAGCAAAAGAAAAAGAAAGAAGAGGGGGGAAGAAAAAAGAGTGAAAAAGGCATGAACAGGGCTGGAGGAGAATCCGACGTTGAAGGGGGAAGAACGGCAAGGTCAGGGGGAGAAGAAAAATCGGCACCTACAGAACAAAATCTCGCAACCTCCGGGAAAAAAGGGGCGGGCAGAAGAAAGAAAATCGCCTCAGAAAGCTTGGATGTGCGTTCCGAGAAAAGCCGGGAGACAAAAACTGGGACATGTGCCGGAAAAAACACAGAATTGTTCAGCACCATTCGGAACTTGAATCGGCCGGATCGAGAGGCGTACAGAAAGAGGGAGGAAAGCGTTTTTTGCGCGTGGAAGCAGGAAGGACTAAGGAATCATGAGGGCCGGGGAAAGAGGACCACTGAGCAGATGCGTCTATTTAGAGGAGGAGCTCATGTTGGACGAGAAGACTGGGAGAGGAAGGAAGAGAGTCTCTCTATTTTCGCAAGCGTCAGAAAAACGGAAGGGGGGACGAGATGCTTGGAGAACAAAAACAACCTAAACCAAAGAGATATTCTCCAAAACACAATGGGGGAATAAGAAAAAAAAGAGAAAAGAGGGAAACGAACGGGTGAAACGCGATCTACTGGAGGAGAAAGAAGGGCGCGAGCATGTGAAAAGGGGGATCACCCCTAACCTGAGCTTTTAACAAAGGGTGTCGTCTGACCAAAGCAAAGAAAGGGCAGCTCTTCCCCAAAATCTCTGCTGAGGGCGGGGGGGGAAACAAATGAAAGTAAAAGGAGGGTAAACTGTAACAAAAGGGAAATCTCGACCCAGGGTGTGAACAGGACGAGTTTGCTTGGGAAAAAAAAAAAAACCCTCAATCGACAACACAACACTTGATTTAAAAGGGGGGGGGTCTGGGGCAACGCAAGAACGGAGAGAGGAAAAGGTAGGAAGGAAAAGGAAGGTTCAAAAGAAAAGATCGCGGCAGGGGGGGGTGTACCCCCCACCCCAGAAAAAAAACGACGCAAAAGGGAGGGGAGGAAGAAGGTGAGAGTCGTCCTCTTTTTTCTATCACGGATTCCCAAATCAGGAAATGTGGGGAGAAAAAAGAAAAAGGCGAGAAAGAGGAGGAAAGAGCGACCAAGAGGGCATGCCTGAGGGGAGATTGCAAGTAAGGAAATGAATTAAAAGACGAGAGGGAGAGAGATTGGATCGGTCCTTGGAGGTTTCGACCGCACACGAGACGCCGGGAAAGGAAAATTCGCTGGAGAGAAAAAAGAAGGAGACACAGCCAACACATAAAGCAAGAAGAAGCTTTGATCGCACCTCAGTCGATTCTGCTGGCCGCAGGAAAGTGAAGGGCAAAGAGGAGGATCTGTAAAGGGGGGGGGAAAAACAGCGCAAAAACCGCTTCAACGAACCTGGTGGGATTCGCGATCGGGAAGGCTCCAGGTCTCAAAAAAAGGAAAAAAAGAAGGTAAGAAAATTCAGGGTCCGGCACAAAAAGCAATAAAACTGAGGAGGGGGAAAGGGGGATTACTGGAACCGCCACCAATCCAGATCCGAAAGTGGGACCTGAAACGAGAGGACCCAGCGACTGCATTAAAAGGGGATGCCCATGGTGCCTAGGAGGTGACGATCCGTATGGTTGAGGAGGAAGGGGGAAAACGAAAAGAAGAAGCGACCTGCCGGCAAAAAAGAAAGGTCAGGGTAGGGAAGGAAAAGAAGCTAGTTTCCAGGAAGAAAGAAAGATTCAGTACAGAGATTGGGGGGGGCTCGCTGGGGAAAATCCAGCGAGAGAGGGGGGAAGGGAAAAGAAAAACCACGAGGGGTTGTAAAAGAAGAAGCAAGCTGGAAAACACCAGATCAACTACAATGAAGCCCATGAAGGGATGAATGGCTCATAGACGCGGCCTGTTTCTTACAAGAGAACAGAAAAAGAGGGAGAGTCATAAAATGAGATCATCGTAAGGGACTCAAAACTACGGGAATCTCTCCTGTCAAGAAAAATTCAGAGGAGAGATCTTTGTAGCAAGGCCGCCAAGGGGAGATGAAGCGAAAAGAATCGGTAAGAAGAGCTCTTCGGGTAAAAGGGAAAGGAGGAAAATGAGGGGGCAATTGCGGGTCTCGGGAAGACGGACATTTGCAGAAAAAGATGGAGGGAAATAAGAGGGAAAGTTCATGAGTTCTTAATGCCTATTTGGGGGTTCCTTTGCTTGCGTCGCGCGGGGGACTGGCTTGTGAAGGAAAAAGAGTGGGGACCAGCCGGAATCAGTGAGCAAAAATCAATTAATGTGTCTCTTGGCCGGCGTATCAGCACTATGCGCGCGAAACAAAAGGAACAAAAGGGGGAAAGGCATGACCCACGAACGGTTTGAGAAAATTTGGAAAAGGGAAAAAAAAGGGTAAGGGGGGGCAGAGGACAGAAACCCGCGACGGCATTCGTCGGGTAATCCCCTCTGAGGGCGCATGAGCGGAACAGCGAGAAATGCCAAAGAGGGAGAGTAAGAAGAAGCACCACAAGAAGAAAGGAAACTATGATTGGAGGATCAATAAAGGAAAAACCTCAAAGGCATGACTTGCAGAATTTCCTAGCAAAAAAAGACTCAATACCAACCCAGAGAGCCGCTAGGGAAACAAACTGAGTAGATCGTTCCTCCGGAATAACGGGGGGGTCCGGTTGGGGGAGGGAAAATGGAAAAAAAGAAAAGGACTACCTCCAAAAACAAGGCTGACACCAGAAGCGGGGGGAAAAGAGGATGAAAAAAGCTTTCGGCTCGAAGTCCGCGGCGAGGGAGAAACGTTGGAAAAGATCAAAAGAGATGGTCAACGGGAAGGAGAAAAGGAGCATCCAAAAAAAGGGAAAATAATGCTGAAGGGGGATTCCAAAAGAGATCGAGAGGCGTGATCGCTATAATGCCTCGAAGGGAGCAAAGCAGGGGGAAAAAAGGGCTGGAAAATGGAAAAAACAAAGAAAGGACCGAGAAAAGTGGCCTAAAGGGTTCAAGAAAAAGGAGCTCAACCAACCATGAAAGACGGCAAAGAGAACGCCGGCCAAAAAAGCAAAACTTCGCGGAAGACGCAGAGGAAATCGGAATCGAAACAACGGGGAGTATTAAATCTATAGGGGTCTCTATACGCTGCCGATGGCGATGTAGGTTTGATAGGGGAAAAGAGACGAATGGCTGGTAAAAAAAGAGCTGTCGGTACATGAAAATGACCAGAAACCATCGCCTGGGTAAATACCTTTTAGACTGGAAACGAAGGAAGCAAAAGGGCAGCGAAGCGGAGACAAAACTGCTGGAGGCAGCTTGAAATGAGACCAGGCATCATCTAGGACGATAAGAGGTAGAACGGAGCCGGGGGTGCGCGCTGGACCCACTCTTCAGGGAATACGCTCAAGAAAACATCCGAAATCGAGAAGGAACGGACACGCCGCCGAAATTGGGAAAAGGGCGCGGGGCAAGGGCTGCGGGGATGCATCTACGCGCGTGGACGGGAATCCATACTGCTGGGGAGTATGCGAATAGAGCGCCCCACACGAACCTGTTAGAAAAAACCGTCATCTTAGACTCTCTCGCCGTGGAAAGGCCGGCCATAGGACAGAGGGGGCAAGAAAACTTTTGGTTTCTAAGGAGACCCTAGCTACCTGCCTGAATTGGGAGGGGGAGAAAAGCCAGGGAAAAGGAAAGCGAAGGAGACCAGACTTGTGGCGCGAAAAGGGAAGCTCGCGCCCAGTCAGAGAACCATATTACCTAGGAGGTCAGAACAAAAAAAAATAGTCCAGAAGCTCAAGAAGCGCACGGCTACGGAGAAAGAAAAAAGGACTGAAGGGAAAAAGCAAAAAACACGTGGACTTTCTACAGGCAGGGCTACGAATGAGGAAAAGGCCCAAGGCGCCGGAAAATCTCAATAATTCTGATCACAGGGACGAAAAAGAAGTAAGGACGAGACTGAGTAAGCATCTAAAAAAAGGCAGAAGGGAAAGGAAGAAAAACGAGCATCGGAAAAAAGGAAAAATCGCTTCAATACCGACAATTTTGAGAAAAATGTCCGATCGGAGCAAAGGGGAGTTTGGGGGTGTGGGATCTTTTGAGAAACTCTTTGTAAACTTGCGCTTTTGTGGTTGGGACTATTGGTGGGGGGAGGTTTTTCTGTCGTTCGGCGAGAGGGTAGGGTAAATCGCAGATGAAACGTGGTCCGTTCTCCCACGCCAGATGAGAAAAAGAAGACACGAAAGAGCACGAAGCTGGCTGGGAGAAAAAACTGGCGATGGTTCTTAGGGCAACCATCGATCAGCTCGACCGGAAGACGTAAGAAGAAGAGAACGAGAGACGGGAACAGCTCTTTCGAAGACATAATCTGAAAAAACTAAATGCTGGACAATCCAAATCGGCAGCTCCGGCGGAAGAATTGAAAAAAAGGCGGAGGGAAGGGGGAGGATGGAAAAAAAATATGAGGTGGGTATGGAGAGTGCAGAAAAGTTTCCAAAAGAGGGAAAAAAAATCTAGGGGCTCGAACCGCTATCAAGGCAATTCAAGATCAAAAAAGAAGAACAGGAACTTGGATGAAGGAACGGCTGTCTAAAATCAAAAAGGGTTCTATGTCTTTGACGGCTGCAAAAAAGAGTAAGAAAAGGAAAAGCAAAATAACCGGGAAAAGGGCAGGAACCAACGCTGTGGTGACGATTCCTGCCGAGGGGGAAAGTAAAACAGGAGGAAAATTTGTTGGGCTGTTAGTATAGGTAAAAAGGGCGTCGCAACCGAAAAGACTGTTGGTTGGGGACCCGGAACACCAGTAATGGGAGGGAATAAAAAAAAAAAAAAAAAAAAACACACAACCCCACAAACAACCAAAAAAAAAAAAAAACTAAACCACAAAAACCAAAAAAAAAAAGCCATGAAGGACAAAATTTCATACTAATTGAAACGCGCAGTCAGGTGAGGAGACGACAGGGTTAAGGGGGGGAGAGGGAACTCAAAGCACTCCGAAACTGGGGCCGCGGGAGACAATATGCTTGCATTGAACGAGGGTATTTTCGAAAAAGCTGTTGGTTGGACGAGCCGGGATGGAAAAAAGAGAAGCGAAAAATAGGGTGAAAAAAAATCGTGACGATGGGAAAGCGGCCGGGCTCTCGGAATGCATGGAAACATACACAAAAAGGGGAGAACACCATAGAAAGATCGTATCGCCTCGACGCAAAGACATCTGAATGCCCGCGGGAAGGAAGAAGGGGGAGGAAAGAAAAAAATAGGTAAAGTGGCTCACACCCAAAGAAAAAGTGGACAAGAGTGGCTTCGGAAATGACAGCACTAAAACAGAGGGAAAAAAAAAAAAATCCTTTCTAGGGTCGGGGGTGGGGGAAAAAAAAGCCGATATGTTTCTGAAGAAAGAGGAGAAAAGAAAAAAGGGGAATCAGTGAGGTAGTGGACAACCCACAAAAACCCTACCCCATCTCGACACAACAAAAAAAAGAGTTGGGGGGTGTCGGGTGTTGCCCCCGGTTTCGCGTCGAGAGCAAAGGTCAAGTTAGAGAAAAAAAAGTTGGCTTGGGCATTTGGGAAAACAAAAAACCCTCCACGGAAAGAAGGCACAGGGAACTACCTTCTGGCGGGGGTGTGGATAGCTTCGTCCAATCGTGGGGGGAACCCAATCATACGAGACGAAGAAAAAATAGGAAGCCCCATATAGAGAGCAAGAGGACATTGCCTGCAGGGGAGAAATAGTTGCACAGAGGAAAAAACACAAGAACATTGGGCTTACAGGGAGTATGCCGAGGATAGGGTGAGGGGGGGGGAGGCGCTGCGTAGGTTCTCCAGAAGAACCGACTTGCCTGGAAAGGGGGAAAAGATTCATAGGGATTGCGAGCACCAGGAGGATAGCCAGAACAGAAAAAGATTGGCCTCAAAGCAGATCGGGAACGAAAGCAGACTTGAGGGCTAGACAGACTCCATAGGAGCCGGCAGCTGCTTGCCGATGAGAAAAAAGTCAAAAGAACAGAGGAAACCGCTCGAACAGCCTGGAGAGGAACAAGGAAGGGTCGCGATACTGAAAGAAGAATCGGAAAACCGACAGGGTCCAAAGAAGGGAGTCAAAAAGGCACAAGGAAAAAAAAAGGAACGGATTAAGACTCGGGTCCATCGATATACGAACCTCACCGTCAAAAAAGCGCCAGGGGGTCACCTGCATTATGCAATGGAAGCAAGTGGGTCTTGCACGAGAAGGGGAGCCAGCTTTTTACGGATCGTCTTCTCAAAAATCGAGGTGAATCGAGCAAAAAATCGACCTGGACCTGAGGAGAAAGTCTTCCCTCCACTTTCTGCCCTCGCCTCCGGATAGGTTGAATGAAAGCAGAAGGGCGCGTGAGAAAAAAAGAATCATTGGGGCAAGAATCGAGAAACAAAAGGGAGGCTTCAAGATCCAGAACCAATCAGAGAGGCCAAAAAGCAAACAGCCAAAGCCTCTCGCGCAACTTCACCTATCTAACCAGTGGAAACACGGCGAGGGAGAAAAGGTCCGAAAAGGGATAAAAGCTGAATAGACGAAACACTGGCACGGAGGTTGTGTTACACTTTGTCTCTAGAGGAAAAAAAAAGTCTAACAGGAACCGTCTAGATCGATCATGGGCGGGAAGAACGGAGAATCCCGCCAGATTCCCAAAAAAAATGGCTCGAGTAAGGCGCGGTAGTCTCCGGTCTATGGACCCAAGTGGAAGGTCGCAGATTTTTCTAACGATCGCGAAAAAGTCCAGCACCGCATGATTAACAAGAACGGGACAGGACTTTATCGTAGATGGGGGAGGGGTGGAAGGGAGCTTGCGGATTCTTAGTTGACAAACCGAGATGTTGAGCCGAAACTTTCCCGGAAGATCAATATAAATGTGTTCCTCGAGGGATCCTGGGTGTGTTGCCGGGGCAAGGGAAAAGGGAAACTCCCCACGGAACACTCCAACGGTACGGCGATCACCCAGGGGCGTTTGGACAAGCGCCTGAAGATCACGTATCAGACGTACTTTTACTGCGAACTGAAAAGACTCCTAGTCTCGAACCTCCGGTCGCTTGCCGCAGGAAGAACAAACCGGTCAGAAATGGACAAAAACGGCCGTGTGGACGAGCTGCAGCAGCGAAAACTTACAACTCTTGCCTCCATCCAACCCGGGAAACAAAAACTAAAAAGGGATTGGAATAATTTTCCTGCAAAAAAAAACCAAAAGGCGGAGACCTGTCACCCGCCCAGAAAGACAACACGCCCGACAGCTGACATGAAATAATTGTTCGGGCGGCCCCGTGATTGGCGGAACGCTGGAAATGCCAGAGAGCCCCAAAACGGGACGGCAGGACCCGCGTGTGGAGGAGAACCCTCATAATTAAAGATGTCGGCGATGTGGGAAGGAGGGGGCTGCAAGCCAAACGGCGCGGGAACGCGCAGGGAAAAAAAAAATCAAAAAATCGTCTCGGAGGAACGTCTTCCCAGAAACGGAAATGATTGCAGGGGTAGGAAAGTTAAAAGATCGAAGTAGAAGGGTAACGGAGATGAACGGCCGGGTGGGTTCTGAAACTCATTTCAAGGTCTTAACATGAGAACAGCTGAATGAAAACAAGAGAAAATCGCAGGTAATGGGGGAAAAACAACCAAAATTCCCGCGAACTCGCTCACAAGAAAACATCTTCAGAAGGGGGAAGCAGGCTATAGGAAACGAAATTCGACTACACAACAAGAGTGTCTAAAATAATATCGATTAAATCAAAAAAAACCTTTCCAGACCCTTCTGCTGGGCTCGTAAAAACGGATCTCCCTTGTCACGGGGTCGAAAGGCGAAAGAATACTAGAAAACAGCCTCAAAATACCGGGTTCCAACTGGACGGCAAAAAGAAAAGAATAAAAAACCGACGCTCTCTTCGGACTAATTGGGGAAACCGGCAGAATCGGCTGTCGAACTTTAGTCCCACTGCTGTGAAAGTATCTTCTGAACGAAAGCCGAGGGACAGAGAAAAAGGAACGCGCGCTGACTCCGAAAAAAAGGAACCACGGGGTTGCGGACTCGTGAAAGCTGGGCTTCATCAAAAACGGCTGAAGGGACTTTCCCAGCTGGCCTTGAGAGGACAGCGACTCCAACCACAAACCAAAAGGCATCGAATATCATTCAGCGGGACGTGGCGACGGCGAAGGCTATGGGTGACAATTCAAAAAATTTTGAGAGGGTTTCAAAAAAATGACATTAACGGGGGTCTGCGGACAAGGGGGCATATATCCTCGAAGCATGTTTATAAAGAAGCTGTGGAAGAATGCTTGAGACTCCAAACCAGACAATCCATTTCTAAAGGCAAAAATTCGAGAAATGCGATCGCAAGCGGCCGGAGGGGAAAAGAAGCCACTGCACGCTGGCGCGCCGCCGGCAAACGAACTGATCGAAATTCACTCAACAGTTCAGAAACACGTTTCAAGTGGGAGCGGGGCGCAGCGAGGAGAACGATAGACACCAACAGCTCTCAGAGCACCACCTTGGGGGTGTCTATCACCGGCTTGAAACTTCAACGTCATTAAAAAAAAAAAACTCAAAATGCTCTGAACCACACCCGCGAAAAGGACCGAGAAAGGCACCGCACTTCCTCACGTAACAAGGGTTCACAAAACGTCTAAGTCCGCGGAGGCGCAAATATGAAATCGGCCATCAGCAACAAAGCCACATGAAAAAAGAATCGAAGAAGAAGCGAAGCCTTGATGTCCTAAGACAATCGAAAGTTCGTGCCAAAGATCTATAGAGAGCAGGAAATGGAGAATGGTCACAGAAAAACGCACGTGATATCAGTCAGAAGGGAGTCTATAAAATGCTCCTCTGCATGGAGAGCCCGAAGCCCGGCAGGGAACCGGAGAAACAGAGGCTCGGCGTTGCTGCGAAAGTTCGCGATAAAACATTCTTGGTGAAAATGGAGCACGTGGGGTTGAGTACCACAGGATCGTGGGTGAGGGGGGGGGGGCTGCAAAAACACTATAGAATAGGCTAAAGCATTCAGACAGAAAGAGTCTCAGGCTATCTAACGGAGAAGGCAAAGTAAGCACGGCGGGAAAAAATAAACCTTGGGCTGTTTCCTAGCAGGTCGGGGGTGACACACACAAACATCTAGAAGAAGTTCCGAGAGGGAAGAAATTCGTCCGGCAATCCGCTGTTGAACGATGAAAAAAACTGAAGGCAACGTAGCAATTCGGAGTTTTGCGGCCGATATAATCATACCTTAATCGCAGAACTAGGGAGCCTGTCCGACACGCTAAGTGTTAGAGCACCATGTCGGAGGACAATCTTGAGTCGTCGAATTACCGTGATCGAGAGGCGACCCAGGCGAATCCGTGTGGCGTTTCCTCCTGAAAAAAAGAATTTTAGAGAGGGGGGCCGCGGCGAGAGCGGGAGGAGGCAAAGGACGCGACAAATGGTGTAGGAAGATCCTGCCACTGGGGCAAGTAACGAGAATGGAAGATATTTCGCTCTCATGGAAGAAAGCTTCTCGTGCTGATGGTCGAACATACCAAAAAAGACAAACATAGAAAATTAGGAATACAGTCATGCGAATTCATCCGCGACGAAAAAAAAAAAATCGCAGGAAGACACGTGAAAAACTATGGTATTAGAACACTAAAAGCTGATGGACATCACCCCACCCTGCACTTTGGACGAAGCGTTGCTGAAAACAAGACAGGAGAAGGGGAAGAAAGCCTAAACCATCCGCGATTGCGGCGGTGAGTGGTCGGGGGAAAAAAAAAATGCCATCCAAGATAGGGAAAAGGAAGACTCATAAAGACTTCCGACTCCACAGAGGGCGTTACCCCACCACCCACCCCGAAAACAGAAAATACCTCACAAAAAGGAGAAAAGAGAGAGGGGGAGGGGCGGGGACAAAGCTTAGCAGTTACAACCAGAACGATATTCAACAATCATGATTCCAAAGAACATATAAATTGGGACCCCCCAAAACCCCCAAACTCGAGCGGGGGGAGGGTAGCAGAAAATCGCTGCTGCTCGCTTGTGCGAAAAAAAAGTATCACTTGGTTGCAAAAAAACGCTCGCCGATGAAGAGCTCGGGGGAAAAACGCGGGCAGGGACAAGGCGCGGGGAAAGGCTGAATGAGCACTCCATGAGTAGGCGCATAGAAATGCCGGGAAGTTTCTGGGGGGTCGAAACGCACCTCCCTCCATTTCGCTGAGCTAAAGATAACGCGACGAAGAAAAAGAAAAACGGAGCGATGCAAAAAGCAGAAATTGCGACGCCAGCCAAAACGCGAAAAATCAAAGCATTCTTCTGCTAGCCGAAGAAAGTCCGTACAAATTAAAAGTGCGGTAGTTCGGAAATGGAACAGCAACACCGCAGAAAGCCTGCCGTAGACGTCGAACGATAACGAAGGAAAAAGATCAAGATTAAACCCCATGGTGCAAAAAAGACAAAAAAGTTTCAAAATTCGCGGGACGCGGTACGTATAGGACAGAGCACTCCACGCCCGAGGAAATGAACTTCAGCGGCAGGGCCCAGAAAGATCAAATCTTCCTGGCCAGGGCCACGGAACGATATCGGGAAGAACTTGAGGGGACCAAAACCGCCGACCGGAGCGTGAAAATATTCTAAAAAACAAGTCATAAACGGCCGCTCCGATAGGCGGATAACCGTTGGGCCTTGATCGCGCGCGAGCCCTCGGCGCTGGGGAACCTGGCATCGACACAAAGCTTCAACCGAGAAACCATTGAACGCCACCAGCAACAAACAAGCAAACTGCGGCGCCTTCGCAACCGACCGCGGGTTTCAAAGACAGCCCTACGAAGTCTTCCAAAGAAGACACGGATCGGCGAAAAAAAAGCGCGCGGACTCTCGAGCGAGGCGAATGGCAAGCGACAGAACGGGCGGCGTGCATCTGGTAAAAAACCAGGCCGAAGACTCTACTCCCGCCCGCGGCCCCAAAGAAGCTTCGCTTGACTTCGAAAGTCGATCAAAAGCACGCATATGGAAAAAAATTCAGGTCGACCGTCGGCGGAGAAACCAGATTGAAAGCTGGAAGGCGGGAATCAGAGGTGCATCGGGCTGCGGCCGGCGGTCAAAAATCTTTTCTGGGTAAAAAAAGCAGAGAAAAGAAAACGGTGATCCTAAAGGTGGCTTTGCACGCCGTTGGGCGATCATGCTCGCTCTACCAGACGTCGAAAAGAACTTGTTGACGGCGAGAAAACGCCATGGGTCACAAACTCCATGAGATCCGGCAGCAGTTTGAAAACGGTTGAAAATCGGCATCCCGAGAGGGCAGCGTCAGAGTTCAAAGGACCGCGTGCGCTTCACAGAGCACGCAGCTCGCGGGCCAAAGCCAACGCCTTGTTTCAGGGCAGACAAGCAGTCCGGGAAAACGATGAACAGACGAAACCCTGCACCCTGAAAAAAAAATGAACATCTGGAGAAACCAATCAACCAAACCCGGGCGCACCGAGCAACCCGACCAACAAGAAGCGCAAAACAAACCCAGCTTCGTGAGATAGAATGCCGATTTGGAAGAAAACCGGGTGTGCAAGGAAGCTTGAAATAAGCCAGACAGCCAGCCATCCAAGGGCGTAATAGACAAGCTTTGCCCGAAAACTTGCACAAATCTAAGGAGGGGTGACAGGCGAAAACGCTCAAGCGCCGAAAGAACAGTTCAAAGGGAAAAAACATATGGGGAAGATCCTCGATCCAAGCGCGAACAAATGAGGGATACGCATTTGACAGAAGCGCTAAGGATCGCTTATAAAGGAAGGGTATTCCGTCATTGAAAAACTAACAGGTAAAACTTGCTCCCCAGTGACGATGGTAAAAAGAGCGGCAAGGGTGCAAATACGAAAAGCTCAAAACTCGCGAAAGGACCAAAACACCAAGAGCAGGGAAAGCGCGTCACAAGGGATAAGTAATCCAACACAGAGAGGAAAAGAGAAGATTTAACCATAGAACTCATGGCAACTCATTTGAATAACTCTAGGGTGAGCAAAGCGGCAAAACGAAAATCTACGAATGGCCCGGGCTGCGTCTGGAAACTGCCGCTCGACCATAGCTATCACCTGGGAGGAATTCAAATACTCAAAAGGGACAAAAAAATCGAAGCTCCCGCCGCCTCAATCGGCTAAAATGAAGCACGATATAAAAGATCATCAGGGGAAGGATCGAGTCATCATCTGCGCGCTGGTAGAAGGTAGGAAAAAAAACCACCTGAAAAAAAAAAAAAAATACCTCGAGAGGGCTCATCCCCTCGCCGCCTGAAGAAAGTGCGTCAACCGCGCGGAAAAAAAGCGCTTTTCTTCACTACGCCGGCGGTGAAATCAAGCACTAGTCGAGATCGCATTGGACAAGGCGAAAAAAACAACCAAAACAAACGTTAAGGCCAAAGCCGGGAGTCGAAAACATAGCACCCCGGGTCAATTCATTACGATCTGCGCCGTGGTGTGGTGCTGAAGGAGGAAACTAACAGGAAAAGGACTGTTCGTCGAGAAAAGGGGGCCAGAGGCCAGCTCGAGAAACGTGTTCTACATGGAAAAATCGAATCAGAATCGAAAAACAGGAGTGACATGCTGCCGCCGCTGCTAAAACGTCTCATGCGCGCAACGCGGCCGATCCGTCGAGAACGCTGCGGAATTAAAGACCTGCGCAAGGGAACGGGGAAACGTCGGCAATGCAGGCACAGGAGGGAAACACGCGCGTCAAAACCGTGCAATTCGAAAGATGCGGCGAGATCGAAAACGGAGGCCAGCAGCAGAGAACCAAACGGAAAGCTATCAAAGGCCAGCATCATTGCGGCGGCACATCAGTGCTCGCAACAGCACGGACTCGAAAAAAAAGCTAAGGCATCGCAGCACCTTCCAAGCTTGTGCCAACGACATAAAAGTAGAATGGTCGAGAATAGATCAAGCTGCAAGCCCATTCCGGAAATCCTCATAAAAATCACTCCAAAAGCGAAGATAAAGGGAAGCGGAAGAGAAAGAGGCTGCCTAATACTCGATCAGCTCGCCGGCAGCCCTGGAGGAATGGGCCTCAGCACACGGAGCACCCTCTTCAAAAGAAAAAGTCAATGCAAAAAAAAAAGAGCGCATGTATATTAGCGGATCCGGAAAATCAAAATGGGTGCGCGACGGATGCTTAAAAGGTGCCGGTGGAGATTGTTTTGTCGCTGCCAGGGGCAAAGATGGAACAAACGCCGCTAGCCCGCGCGAAAGGCTACAGGCTGCGGAGGCGGCAGACCGCTGGGAAACTGCGCTCTCCGAAAGGTTCCTACGGCAAATCCTAAACCACCTGCAAAACGACTCGTCAATAAGCACCGGCGCGGCAACACGCAGGGGAAAGGGAACCGCCGCGGAACAACTTCGGAAGGGTGTGGCGGGGCAGCCGAGAGACCGCGTCGAGCCGAAATGCTCAAAAGCCTACACAAGAATCTTGAAGAAAAATTTAGCTAAAAAGAACGAATCGCGAAATGATCGCAGCGGTGGGGCGCTGGGAAAGCGGCTGAAATTCGCCGCGCGAGCGCAAACGCTTCTAAAAAGTGCTTCTTTTAAAAGAGGCGCGAAAAAAGAGGTGATGCTTGCCGAGCTGTCGACGCATCACGGAAAATATCTTCGCAATCGACGATTGAAAGAGTCGGAAAGGTTAAAACAGAATCAAATAAATCCGAAAAGAACTGCGGCGATTCATCCGCAAGCACCCTCCCAGACAAACCGCAAGACCAACCAGCAAGGCGCGGCGCGATTTGAGTGAAATCACCCACCCTCTCAATTAATAATAGGGGGGCCAACTCTATCAGCAAGGGAGCCTGCATCCCCTAAAAAAACGAGCTTGCGCGGGAGGTCCGGTCGGACAGACTGCGGATCAAACTGCTTGGAATTCTCAACGAACGTACGAGACTCATTCGTGGACCCACCCCCGCCCAAACCAACATTATTGGGGGGTCTGGGGGGGGGGGAAAGCACTCGAGTACGGACTCGAGAGTTCCACAGTTCATGATTCCAGAAACATATCGCTTGGACCCCCACCACCCGCAAAAGATCAAAAGTTGAGAAAAAAGAAGTCGGGTTAAGGAAGGGGGAGTAACAAACGCTTAGCCAAAGCAAAGGAGTGGGTGAAGCAACACAAGCGTCGCGCTGTGCTGGTCACAGGCCCACCGCGAGAATTATTGCTGCTTCTGGACGTTTGCTCGAGAAAAAAGATCAACATTGAAGATTCATTGAACGCAAAACGGCTGGCGTTTGATGGTAAAGAACGGCAGAAAGAAGAGACCGAGCTTTCAATTACTTAAGATATCGTCGACAAGATCATAATCGGAAAAATCCTCTTCCGCCACAAGGGGGGGAAAAGCCCATCAAAAGCGCGGTCCCATACGCCAGCATATGCTAAAGGAGCAGTTCCGGCCTTCTCTTGCGCGTTCTTGCCGCAGAACAAAACCCCAACGAGCCTTCGGTCAGAAAAGGAATCAAGGTCCTCCAAAGGGGTGGACGAAAATTCAGAATCGAACAAAACAGCAAGGCGGCGACGAACGGACCTCTGCTACCCAAAATAAACTCCCGAAGAGTGGACCTTCAGGAAGGATGCCAACGCAAAACAACACGTGGTCCCCTCAGGGACCTGACTCTCGAAAAATAAATGAAAAGGGCGCGCAACGAATAGACTTGAAAAACGACGGAGAGACGACAGCACCTGGGGATCCCCGCCACCTAACCTGATGACCTCCTTTCAAGGTCTTCAAAAAAGCGGCGATCTTGGATCGAAATGAAACGCAAGGCCCACCTCCCATATCGTCAACACAAGGAGCCGCCGTCGCAAACCTTCAGCACCGAGGTTCAGACAGGTCCGAAGCACGCTCAACCGCGGGCTCGGCGACGCACAGCCGAATGAGCGGATAAAAAAGTCGAAAAGCGAAAAAAGGCCGGGGCGAGCTTGATGATGCGGAAAAGAGCCTACATCGATCAGCCCGCCTCTTAAACATAAGCTTAGGCTCGTGAATCGGCCGTAAAATGAGCGCCATGTGGCAGATGGCGAAAAATTTGCCGCAGCGTTTAAAGCACGGACTTTTAGCAACGCCGTCAGGGGCCCACCCGCTTCCGGAGGTGCAAACGGGAGTTTAAGTCTGCGGGGCAAGGGGTCGAGCTGGTATGACACCCGAATGGGGACGCCGGAAAGCCTTGCAAAACAGGTGGAATTAATGGTTGCCGTAAAAAAAAATGGGGCGCGAGCAGGGAAAATATCAGCGCCCCGACCACAAACGGGGCGATCACGCCGGACGAAATGTTGCAGCATTGTAATCAACGTACAGCCGTGGTCCGGCGCGGTAGAACTGAAAAAGAAGAGGCAGCGGAAGAGCGAATCCCAAGTGGCAGGCTCGAATATGTAAGCATCTCGGGTAAATGGCCATACGCCGGTTGGACGACATCCCAAGAACAACCAATAGGGGGAAAAAGAGGGGTCAAAGGGAAAGGGACGTCCTGAATGAGAGATGAGCAGCAAACCACCAGTGAGCCCGAAACCCAAAAAAAATAGCCGGCGAAAGAAAAGAAGTACGAATAGTATTGGGAGGCGGGGGTGGGTGCGGAAAAACTGTAGCGCATAGCAGAAAGCCTAAACATTTACTTCTAAAAGAAAGGGGCCCGCGAGTACAGGCACAGCCAAAAATCGGGAGGAGAGTTGGGCGCGGCTCCATGCAAGCAAGAAAAGTGCGCGAACATTCCTGTCAACCAAGGGGGGGAGCAAAGAGGATCGATCTCTAGAAAAAGCTGTCCCGGTGAGGCAGGGGAAAAACGAGCCAATCGAACTGTAAGGAATAAAAGGGAAAAGAGAGCAGTTCACAAGCTGAGGGGACCAACCCATCGATGGTGCTAGCGGCAGGTAGTCCGACAACGACCGTAACTTCAGAAAAAGCGGCTATCCAGAAAAGGAACAGAGGAATCACCAGTGAG
>Ga0179593_1582808_pt1 | contig 18730 bp, 23 predicted proteins | sample CZODoug2_1_08_16_FD_185931 | JGI IMG/M metagenome (GOLD analysis project Ga0179593, IMG submission 185931) | Vadose zone soil fungal communities from Angelo Coast Range Reserve, California, USA - CZODoug2_1_08_16fungal (PacBio error correction) | ecosystem: Environmental > Terrestrial > Soil >...
GTCATCATCCCGAGGATTTAATCAGTTCCTGTGCAGCAGCGAAGAAGGAGACTGTCAGAGAAAAAAAAAAAAAAGGGGTGTGCCAACGGGCTTTCTATGGCTGGGGATAAGAGAAGGGGACGTGGAAACAGCGAGTCGGGCAGGGGAAACTTGCCAGAAGACGTAGTCAAAAAGTGTGAAAAAGATTGCGGCGGCGGACTCCGCCTGGAAAAAGTGGAAGAAAGGGGAGCGGGTAGCCGGATAACTCGGACGGCGGGTCACCTAAAAGGGGAAGGACACTCAAAAAAAAGAAAAAGTGGGTGCGTGGGCGGTCTCGGCAAGTGGAGGGGGGAAAGGTGGATCGGGGGAAACGCCGTTTCAAAGCTGTGTGGGCATCTTCAACCACCACACGTAGGAAGGGAAAAGAAAAAGATAAAAAAAAGGGGGAAAAAGCCCTCGTGAGGAACCCGTCTAGCAAAAACGGAGGCCTAAAAAAGAAAACGAAGGAAATCAGAAAAAAACTTCGCAACAATCGCCTGGTGGGGAGGGAAGGGTCGGAAAAGGACGTCCAATTGATCCGGCTTGAAATCGAGTATGAACTCTCGGAGGTTCTCGAGTGGGGAGGGCACAATTTTGACTACTTCGGAGGGCAGTTCCATTAGATCGGAAAAGGAGAGGGGCGCACCCAAAAAGGACCAATTTCCTAAGGAAGGTTTGCACTGGGGAGGAAAAAAGGTAACTTAAAGCGAACACCGCTGAAAGCGATCGCTCGGGGGAAAGGACAAAAGGATGTTCGTCTAAAAAGGAAACTTCAGCTACCGACTCGGCGCACTCACTTGAGGGGGGCACCGAAGGTCGCCCTGAAGAATTTCCGCCAGCGGATTGAAAAGGCCAACGCATCGTCCATGAATAAATTCGCGAAACGCTACCCCGGGGGGGAAGAACATTGCGGACAGGGGGAGGGAGTCTAACCTAAGCTAGAAAAAAGGAAAGGGGGGTGAAGGAGAGGGGCTTGCACCGTGCATAAGATAATCGTCGACGGATCAGTATAGTCCAGGCCACTAATACTACTTTATCGAAAACAAAGCCCTTTCACCGCTCCGTCGGGAAAAAAACTCACTAAAAAGGAAAAAAAACTACGAAAGAAACTAACAAAAAGCTCGCGAACATTCGGACAAACGAGCACCGGTGCCGCCCATTTCGCTCATAATCTCTTTCACAGGCGGAAATAAAAAAAAACTCTATAAAAAAAAAAATTGAAATGTGGGAACGAACTGCCGACCTACGCCTTCAAAAAACGATCGGGAATTGCCGAATAAGTGTCCGGTCGCAGGAGGAAAACTTTTCAGATTGGACACCCAGGGATCGGTGTTCACGGCCTGCACGACACCGGGAAAAACTGACTGGGGAGAAAAAGGATAGGAAATGGAGAACTCCGTTCATGTTGGAAACTGTTCTACCCGGCCTGTTGAACGGAAATCTCGGTTGAACATAGAAACTGCCCATCACCGCGGAACCCTCCATCTGAAAAGCCAGGGGGGGAGGAAAAGGCAGTGGAGCTCTCCAGGCGAGCACCCTTAAGGGCCGTTAGGAGAACTCCCTGGCTCGAGTACGTGACAAGCTGTACTGGCAGCCCGAAGAAAGGGTCATCGAGGGAAAAAACCTTCAGAGAGACCGCAAAGCTGCGAGCGTGTAGGATAACGATCCGGATCAAGAAAGGTTTCAAAAGATCGCTGCTGGGGACCTTGCAGAAGGGGACCTACCAGGGAGAGGGAGGTCCTGGCGAGGGAAGGAAGGAGACTGCGGGGAGCCAGTGACGAAAGCGAACTGCGTGCTGCCCGGGACACCGAGCGGAACAAGACGTGAGGGGTGGGAGGCGGCTTCAAGGGATTTCAAGATACACGTTGGGCGCGACTTTTAGCATTCGCACTCAAGGTCGGGGGGAAAAAGAGGGGAGCGCGTCGGGAAAAATTCTGAAAGGGATCCACGAATGAAAAGTGGTTAAGAGAGGACTTCGACCGGGCGACCGACAGTGTGCAGGTATTAGGGGGGGGCATAGCATAGCCTCGTATGGCCGTTCGCCTTCCATCGCCAAGACCCCACTGGAGGAGGGAGAAAAAGTAGGAACCCTCCAAGAGGGGTCAGGAGTAGAGAAAGGATCTTGGACCAGTTCACGCGTCGGCCCTCAGGAATGCACCTACTACTCAGAAGACCTCGAGACCCCGACTAGGGGCAACTAGCTAGATTTATATCTGGGAGGAGGAAGTAGAACGCAGGCCAAGGGGGGGTCTCAAGACAATTGCTGACGCTGCTCCGGAGCGGGTTCCGGGCGCAAGACGATTTTCGGAAGCCGCAGGGGTTTCTAATGCGGGGGACGGCTGAAAAAGAATTGGAGAAGGAAAAAGAAGGAACGGAGAGAAAGGGATCAAAAGGGGCCTCGATGAGCAAGTTGCAAGGGGAGTTATTCGCCTCGAAATCGACTTTCGTGGTACTAGAAAGAAAGGGGGTTTAATAACTCGGGAGAACAAAGGAGAACCACGATCCAATTAGGAAAGAGGAAATAAAAAGCACCGAAGCCACAAGAAGCATCGTCGGGGGAAGCTCGGGCAAATATGAAGCAAAAACGCGTTCTCGATCATCGTGAAGAGGACGAAGAAAAAAAAAGGAAGGGAAAAAAAAGGCTCGAGACTGCGCAAGGGCGACAACCCGCAAAGCGATACGGTGGAAAAAAGGGGGGGAGTAAGGGGGTATCAGTTCGACCAGGGGGGGAGCGCGGGAATGACGGAAGGTCCGTGAGATCGATGCCCAGTGGGGGAACTCGTAAGGGTTTCGAATTAATTGAAAAGTATTGGCAGCTGGTCGCACGTGGGAGGGGACAACGGGGGGAAAATCGCAGAAGAAAAAGCTGATGTGAAGAAAGAACGGGGCGAAAGCAGATGTATTTCTCCTCTGGGGCATGGGGGCATCGGGCTGTTACGAGAGATCAAACATTGAAGGGTCAACTAAGGAACTGTTCGAGAGAGCGCGGAAAATCGAAGGGAAAACTGGGGAAAAGTACTCTCTGCCGAGGGGTCGCGCAGCCGGCCCGATCTCGCCGGAAAGCGGGACGAATGTCTACTAAAAACGTAGTGATTCGGGCCAAGGGAGTCGCTAAAAGGCGGATTAAGGTTCCTTTCGTGAAAAGGGAAGTGAAGAAGTCCGCCTGCGGAGAGGCGGTGTGGTTAGGGTGAGCGAAAGCTTTCCACTATGCAGAACTAATCCACCGCGTGATAGTTTGACGCAATAAATCGTTAGGTTATGGGGGGGGGGGGGTAGTCCTGGAGGCAGGGAAGAGGGGGAGTACGGGGCCAGTCGTATCGGAGCGGGCGGGTCAAAGGGACTCGGTGAACGTGCGTAATGGTCGCGTAAGAAGATTAGAAAATGGCTGATAGGAGGAAAAAATAATTAAAAGGGTCAACGCCGTTTGACTTGCGTTGGCGGCTGGACGCTGCGTACAAGCCAAGATTTTGCATATCAGCTTCGCCTCGCGAAGTATCGCCGGTCTGGAACGTTCCATCCGCGGAAAAAAGGCCTAAAGAGGAAAGAAAGACATTCAGCTAAAAGGTGCGCGTCGAGGTCTTGGACTGTGAAGGTCCGCCTCTCCTCACTCAGAGCGCTGCTGGGGGGCCTTTCAAAGACGATCTGGAAGGACAGTCGGACGATCGTCATGAACAGAAGAGAAACGCATGGCTTGGATGCAAAGGCGGCTTGTCGATAGGCCATTCTGGGGGAATGTGGGAGCGCATATGGCAAAGGAAAATCGCCACTGGGGAGACACGTCAAGGAACCTGCTGAAGACCAACTGCTTGAAAAAGCGCTTGGAACAAGAAAAGCTGGCGCCTCTCCTAAAAATCCGAAAAGGGCGGGGGAACAGAGTCGTCAACCGGTAGCAACCAAAAAAGGATATGAGTGTTATGATTGACGGGCTCGGACACGTGTGGGGAACGGCCGAAGGTGGGCATTGAGGCGGGAACGACCGTTGACGAGGCTGTGTGTGCTCATCAAGCGGAGGAGGATGAAATAGAGATAAAAACGACGCCGGAAAGAAGAAACGCGTCGAGGCCAACCGGTCAACGGGGCCGAGCCAAATCAAACACACTGCGACAACACGGCGGTTGAGTGCGAAAGTCTGTGACAAGGAAAAAAGTACAAAGCTCCGGGATCGAAGGGTCGGAAAAAAAGCAGGCTCGGCAGGATTCCCAGCGCTTGCGGACAAATTACACACGCATGTGAAGACGTCAAGTCGGTGACCATAAAGAAACGAGACCCGAGCTCGCAAAAGGCCAGAAGATCATCTACCAGCCGCTGGCATAAACAACAACAAGGGAGTCATTGTTCATGCCTATGCTTCGGCGGGGAGGGAACCTCGACTTGGGGGGAAAAAATCGGGATAGCAAGGCGAGTGCGGCGACTTGAAAGGGAACACGGCAGCGACTCGACGCGCACCCGTTTTCGCGGAATGTCGACGACAAATCGGTTCTGCCAAGCGCCTTGAGAAGCTTTTGAAAGGGAACAGCGAGGTTCTAGGACAGGACACAAACAGGCTTAAAGGTGATCGGCGAAGACCAGACAGTAAAGAAACGAGTTGCTTGTCACCAGGTACGAACGAAGAAAGCGGCACTATCGGGCAGGGAAAAGAGGCTAGCGCAACCACCTCGCCGGCGAAAACACGCCACGCCGTGACTACGACAAAACGCCAGCGGCCGCGACCAAAGGGGCAACAAAAATCAGGGAGAAAAGACTAATCCATGGGGGACCCCCTAGCACGCGGTGTTGGGCTTGGCGAGTCGGGGCGTCCCAAAAAGCTCTCCCGCATTAGGGTAGGGAACTGCTCCTCCGGGGGTAGAAAACTTTTCCTAACTAACATTCAACGGATCGGGAAAGCGTCAGGGGAAAAAGAGTAAAGCGAAAATCACGGATAGGGGCGCGATAGCACGGCGGCTTCGCCTACCGAATCGGCAAATGCAAATAGGCTGGAAATTGGCACAAGGGGGGGGGATTTTAGCGCGTGTGCGTGTAGGTGGGGGCGTTCGTACACAAAAAAAACCCCAAAAAAACAAAACCCCAAAAAAAAACCAACCACCCCCCAAAAAACCAAGCCAACCACCAAAACCCAAAAAAAAAAAAAAAAACAACCCAAAAACCCCAAAAAAAAAAAAAAAAAAAAAAAAAAAAAAAAAAAAAAACAAAAAAAACAACAACACCAAAAAACCCCCACAAAAAAACACAAAAAACCAAACTGGGAGAGAAAAAACCACCACCCAAAAAACCCCCAACACAAGAAACCCCCCAACCCCAACAACAAAAACCCACAAACCCCAAACACAAAGAAAGAAATAAAAAAAGAAAAAAAAAACCACCAACCCCACCCCAACCAACCAAAGAAAAAAAAAAACAAAAAAAAAAGAAAAACCAACCAAACAAAAAACCCAAAAACCCCCACTCAAAACCAAACACCCCCCCAACAAAAACCCCAAAAAAAAAAAAAACCCCCCACCACACCCAACAACCACCAAAAAAACCCCCCAACCCAAACCAAAAAAACACCCCCCCACAAAAAAAAAACAACTCGTTCAGTTTCCCTTTGATTTGGTGGTAACGAGCATCTCGGGGAACATCGCGATGACATTCCGCACCGCGGGAGGCAGATGCGCTCGGGGTGAGAACCGCAGTCGGCCGCTCCGTCCGGAGTACTTGGTGGGGGGTCGACCTCCGTGCGCCACCCGCTGGGAAGGGAGAGTTAAGAGCCCGTGCACAAGCCTCTTCGTCATCCCACCGGAGTAAACCGCATGCGAGCGGTGGCGATGGGGGGGGTGGTGGTGGCGGGTGACTGGGGGGGGGAATGGGGAGGGGTGGGGGTGGGGTATGGGGGGGGGGCGCGTAGGAGAAAAGGGGGTAGGGGGGTGTGGCAAGAGAGACAACTGGGCAAGGGTGGGGAGAAGGAAGGGGGGAGGGGGGGGGGGAGAGGGGGAAAGAGGAAGGTCAGGGGCACAATGAGGGAGAAGAGGGTGAAGAGGATAGGATGAAGTTGGATGGGGCGGAAAAGCCAGAAGGGGGGGGGGGGGGTGGGGAAAGGACGAGAGAGGGGGGGGTGGAGGGGGGAGGGGCGTCGTGAAAAGGGACAAGGGGAAGCTCAGGAAGGGGAGACAAGAGAGGGAGGGAGGAGTAGAGAAGGGACGGTAGCTGAGGGGGAGGGAGAATGTTAGGGGAGTGGGAGTGAGGGGGGAAAGGGGAATAGAAAGGAGGGGGGGAGAGAGGAGACGAATTAGCAGGTGGGGGGGTGGGAAGCACGGGGGATGTAGGGGGAATGCGGAGTGGGGGGGGGAGAAGGAGAGAGGGACGATCGCCTAGCAATTGTTCCACGGTAATCGAGTTAAATGGAGGGGGCGAGTCCGGAAAAGGTCTAGCAGGTAGGGACGAGGGGGAGGGGGGTGTGGCAGGGCCTCAGGTTAGGTAGGCAATGGGGGGGGGACAAGAGGTGTGGGGACGTTCTGAACGAGGGAAACAACCGAGGAGCGGGTTGTGTCGTTCATTAACTAGGGAGGGATCACAGAGTGTGCGGGGGTCTTCGGAATAAATCCATCGACTTTTCCTATGAAAAACTGTTTATGGAAGAGTAAGGAAATCCTAGAGGGGAGGGTAGGCGCGAGACGGGGAGGTGGAGAAACGAAGTTGGAAGTCACATCAGGGAACCAGTGTCTGTGGCGCCTGTAAACGGGTGAGGGGAGTTTGAAAGAATGCACTTCGCTCAAACAGAAAAACTTTCACGCTTTGAGGGCGTCCAGTCGCAGAGAAACCAGCTGCTTAGGGAGTTCGAAGGGAGACAAAAAGAAGCATCAAGGGGAGGTTAAACTGACATTGAATGGATCGTAGTGGAGACAAAGGTCACTCGCGTCTGGGAACTGCCAAGAAGAAACCAGAAAGAATCGACAAAACAACACAACGGGGTGGGTGTGTGTCAAGAGAGAGATGGAGAGAGGATAGGGAAAAAACCCCCCCCCGTGAAGAAGGGGCGAGTCGGTATCGATCCAAAGATAAAGGTCAAGTGTTAACGTAAAGAGGGGAGAGTTCGGGGGACGGTGTAGGCGAAAACGAGGGCAACTAATCCGCATTTGGAAGTCGATTTAAGGCGCACGGGTAAAAGGGGGGAGGAAAAAGCAAGTTCGCTTGGGAGGGGGGGGAGAAATGGCGAGGGAGGTACCCCGGTCCAGGTCAGAAAGCGCGAAGCGCATGAGAGAGAGAAAAGGGCAAAGGGGAGGGATGCAATCGCTCCGTCGCCACCATCACCATCAAACTGGAGGAAGAGAAAAAACCAGTGGAATAGTTAAAGCAAAACGCCAACTATCCAGAAATCAGATAAAGCAGGAGCTCATAGGAGGGGGGAGCTCGGGAAACGGGTCCTCACTCTTTGGAAATCCTCGTTAGAAAAAATATAAGGGAAAGAAGGGCAATAAAAAGGGCAGACTACCTGCCCTGGTCGTTGCCGTTTCTCACGGTCAAAAACCCAGAAGCCGAGAAATGGAAAAAAAAGGGATGATCGGGGTGCCCCCGGGTCTCATGGAGAAGAAATTTTTACTAATACCTGCTTGTGCAAATCAGTTGTGTGCCCAATGGAAACTGGTGAGAGAGGGTCCACGGTCACTATTTCATCTGTGAGGTGTAGGGCACCACTGAAAGGAAATGGGACTCGAAGGGGGAAAGTATCTTGAAAAGCGGCGCGGTATCATCCCAGATAGAAAATCTATGGGAGGCAGGGATGGCAGGGAGGAAAAAAAGTCTGAGAAGCTTTCAAAAATGGAAGGTCGACATGGCAACAGACTCGGGAGCGCGAAAGTCTAATGCGACATCAAAATTGGGTAAGGAAGGGAAGACTCGAGAGGGACGTGTCGTCCAAAGGCCTTGGCACCGGAGGGAAAAAAGGAAGAGATTAAAAGAGACGGACGGGCGCAAATGCCTATCGATAAAAAAAGTTGAGAAATTGAGGGGAAAGAGGGGGGTATTACTTCACGTCCCCCAAAGGGAGTATCATGGAAAGAAACTTCTTAGAAAGCCAACAAGGTCACGATTCGAAAATCGTTCCACTAGAAAAGGGCTGAAAAAAGGAAAGTTGGGAAAATGAACTTTCTTCAGTCCGTTTAAGCACGTGTTGGTGGGGGAAGGGCCCTTGAGGGACCGGGCTTCGAGGTCGTAGTCTTGCGGGGGAGGGTGGGGAGAAGGAAGGAAACGTGAGGGGGATCTAAGGTCTGTATTCGGAGGAAAAAAGACGAGTACCTGAAAGCGTCGTAAAAAGTGCAAGCACTCTCTTTGCTTGGGAGTTTGGGAGAAAGAGGAGGAAGTCGACCGATCAAGAAAAAAGTCCTCCTTTTTTGTCCGGAAGCCGTCGCCGCGAAAAGTTATAGGGGAGGGAAAAGGGGTGAAAAGGAGAAAGAGAGGTGAAAATTTTGGTGCTCGCTATGAAGTGCCGCGAAACGTTGGGCTCCCGGTGAGAAGGAAGGTCAGAAGGAGACGATGACTCCGCGCTGCTGAAAATTCATCATCCAGAGGAGGGCCATGGGCAGGGGGTTCGAAGCTGGGGAATAAAAGAGAACAGCATAAACAGCAGGTCTTTCTTCAACTAAGCTGTCAATGGCACTGGGGCGCCATCTGGCGTGACGGCTCGCGATCGTGCATGACCAGGCCGAAGGGAAAAGATTTGTGCCGAAAAAAGGCATTGCTCAAGAACGAAACAGAACCTGGAGGCCACCAAGGAAGAGGGGAAAAACTCCTTATACGGACGACGTGTACGGTCACCTGCTAAAGAAACCGTCGAGGGTTTAGGGAGGGCGGGCTCGGACACTTGGAGGAGGAACGTTGTTCAGGTTGGGTGCAAGTCTTGGGACGAGTCGGCGCTGTAGAGATCCACAGACACACAACTTATGAGATAGAGATGCCAAAAAAGGGGCGCACTTCGTTAAAAGAGACGCAAGGAGGAAAAAAAGGACGGGAACCTTTTCCGGAGACAGCACCTTCGCAACAACCGAGCAGGGTAGGATGAAAGGTCAAACTTCCCTTGAAGACGTCGTTACCTCGACCTTGTCGGAGCCGGAAACAGGAAGGGGGAATGGCCTCGAGAGGGTGAGAAAGAAGTTGAAAAGTACGGAGCAGGTCATTCAAAGATGCGAGGGACAAGCCAATTGACCCCAATTCCCCATCAGGACTCAACGACAGCCGGTGCACGAAAAGCTTGAGGAGGGAATCCGGAAGGCGTGATGCGACAGAAGGCGGGGAGGACAATCGCTAGTAATGAAAGAAAGACAGCGCGAGGGGGGGGAGCCAAATTCCCACTTCAGACGCTCGAAACGCGCACCCGTATCTTGAAAACGTCGTAGAAAAAGGGATTGAGGAAGGGCCGCTTGCGAGAGGGACAGGTCAAAAATCGGGGGGAAGACATGGTAGAGGGGAGAAAGGACACACATGCGTAGCTGGTCGGGTGATCGGGCCCGGGGCCAAAACAAAAAGCAAATGGGGAGAAGGGCAAAAGGAAAGGACGATAAAGCGGCATAACTGATGATAGAGTTCCATTCAACGGGATAAGAACGACGCCCTAAGTCACCTCTAATGCTAAAAAACCGCAACCACAGAACTAAAGTTAGAAAAAGAGGTCCGGGAAGACTAAACGACAAAAATCACGTCTTACACGAAATCCATTGAGGAAAACTAGAGGTTGGTTCTTAGAAAGAGGGGCATCGTTTACCGTTAGAAGGGATCGTGAGGTGCGTGAAAACTAACTCTCAAAGGGGTACCTGGGGAGTCCTTGGGGCCGAAGAAAAAGGGTTCCGAACTCCGACTGCACTGAGCGAATCAGGGAGGGCCGAATCGTTTGCCCGGTCGCAGCGAAGATCGCGTTATTTCCCGAGTGGGAAATAGACAACCGCCCACGAAAGAGGAGGAAACATGGCCGCGGGATGTCGGAGACGGGGGGAGATGCACGCGAATAGAACTCGTTCATTTGATCAGTACCCGAGGGGGGGAGGAAGCTAGTTAAAAGGGACGATTCCCAATTAACAACAGCAGAAGAAAAGCGAAAATGAATGTTCCACGGGATTGGAATCCCAATCGGCACATACGGCACAGGCCAAACGAAAAGGGGGACAAGGGTTCGACCGCAAAGAAACACCTTAAGTACGGGGACCAGGGACCTTGGAAAAAGAAAGAGAAAGAGTCTTGCAATCGTGTGCCCCACCCAAAAGTCCTGAAATCAAAGGGGACACCGCCAGGGAAGGGCTGACGTGAGGAGAAAGATAGACAAACTCGCCATGGTTCCACTACTTGGAGTGCTTTGTCCTTGCGCGCCGGCCCGACCTTGTCTAAGCAGTGGTCGCGTGTTCAGGAAGGGGAGGCGCCAGCTCGGTCGAAAAACTACGGGATCGCGAACGGACAGCCTAGAAAAGATCGGATGACTAAGTGTGGGGCTAGGCTTCCCGGATTGGGATCCTGACGGTTCTGGTTTGTCGCGAAAAGGGGAGCGTGAAAGAGAGAAAAGGGGGGACCGGACCACTGAGGAGGGGTATTTTCAACGAAATGACGAATGAATCCACGAAGGTGAAGGGGGTCCTAAAAACTAGTCTATCCTTTCACCGGTTTGTCAGGTAGTCGGGAGAAATATCATAAAACCGCGAGACACTGTTCCAAGGGAGAAGGTAAGAATGAACACCACTGCCGGAGAGGACAAACTTCGTTTACCTGGACGAACACGCCGCCGAGCGATTCAAAAGGAACATATGTATCGTACCTATGCGCTGTAGACCAGTTCAAGACGCGGCCTGCGGCGACCGACTACTATCTCAAGGTATCAAAAAAAACTTATGGAGGAAAATTCGGGGAAGGAGAAGGAGGGCTCGAGAAAGGGGAGCCAAGCGCCTAGGTATCCGAGAAATCCATGGGGAGCGGTCAAGAAGGCTGCGGGTTTCGGAAGGAAAAAAAACCAACTTTTGCATCGACGCATTGTGTCGAAAGGGGCGCTGCGCAACGGGGAAGGGACCTCAGAAAAGAGAGACACAGACTGACCGTGTCCGGTCAGAAAATGAGGGGGACGGAATAAAAACTTATGCAAGCCGAGATCGCACCGTCGCAAGCCTCTCGACGTTCGTTAGGACGGAAGAACCAGTTCTCAGAACAGACGAGTGCTCCAAGGGAAAACGTGAAAGCCAAAGGGAGCGAAAAAGGCAAGAATCCTCACACAACTTCGGGGATCTGTGGAGAAAAAAGGTGCCGAAGTTGATCTATCAGTCGTTCATGCCGATATGGCAGCCGCTTGCACTTGTAAAGGGACCATCGAACTACCTGCTCTGAAAAGGGGTGAGGCAACGTCCATTTCAAACCCCGCAAGTCAAGGATAGGATCAAGGAGGGGTGGTCCTGTCTACACCGATAGGCATGAGGACTCTAGAACTGTAGCCTGGCCGGGGGGGAACCTAAGGAAGAGGGAAGCGGACTAGGAATTTCTCCGAATGTGGGGTGGGGTGGGGGGGGGGGGGGTCTTACAGCTTGGGTCACGAACTGAGAGGGGACCAGAAGACGAAACGTCAAGAAGGGTGAAGATGTACGCGTACGGCCGTACTGCGGGAGTGGGGTATCAATCGCTCATCTTCCTCAGAAGGAGGCGACGCTGTGATGGTGCAGTCTGGGGAGAGTTCAAAAGGACTCTGTGGAAAAACTTACGGTACGACAAGGGGAAGATCTCTCTCTAGAAGACTTCCCGTTCGACGACTCGTTTGGCAACCTGGGGGAATTAAAGGAAAGAAAAAGGAAAAAAGAGTGTAGGCAAAAAGGGTCGAACCAAAAAACAAAAACAAGAAAAAAGAACAAGGACTCCTGGCAAATCTGACAACTCTACTTCGGGATGGCGACACTGAAAAAAAACACTGAAGAATGGAAGAGACATGAATTCTGTAGTTCTGACAGTGTCGGATTACCATCAAAGTGGAAAACCCTCCGCCAAGGGACGTGCGAGCGTTTGGTTAGGGAAGCGTCATAGAAAAACGAAGGGAGAGGAAAAGATGATAGGGAAAGGGAAGGCACAATGTCTGAGTGTTTGGACCGCCCGTGGATTTTGGGGGGGGTAGGGAGTTTGTCCGGCCGCTGGGTTCGGGGGAAAAAGTGGAGTAGTCGACGGTGGTGGGGGGGAGGAGTGACCGGTAAACGTGCGGTGGCGCTACGGGAGGTATGCGCCCGCCTGGACGATAGCTCTGCAAGAGAATCGTCGGTAAATGAAGCTGTTTCACACCGCGGGGAAAAGGTGGGAGTGACGAGCGGGACCGGCTCGCCGATCACCCGAGAAAAAGGGGGTCAGAAAAGATCACTCAAAAACAGGAATGTGTGGTTACATAAGCACCAACGCAAGAACATGGGATCCAGCTCTTGGCCGCAACGGGTTCTGAGAGTCGGTATCTAGGCCGTGGGCATTAGTGCCTGGCCAGCCTCGATAGGGGGGGAAAGGCAGAACAGGAGGTTTAAAAAGAGCAGTCGCATTGTTGTTCACGGGGGCAGAGCTGCAGGGCAAAGAACCGCATGGCGGGGGGATGGCAACGCAGCTTTTGATGATCAAAGGAGTGCAGAACAGTAGGACCAGGGGAACGCAGGGGATTTCGGCGCGACGACGTACGAGGGGCCGAAAAGTGCCTCCAAGGATTGAATCGCAGCGCCGCGAAAGCGTTCCATCCCGACGTAGGGAAAGAAAAAAAGGAAGAGAAAGTCAAAGGGGGGGAAGAGGTGTTGCGAGTGGGAGGGAAGCTTGACACTGAAGCGCGGCTGCCGGGGGACATCCGTTTTTTCGAATCGTGCGGTGGGTGAACGGAGGGGGGGAGGGAACGAGAAAAAAAGAAAGGAGGGGGGGGAAAGGTATTCACACGCCGGACAGGCGTTACGAGAAAAAGAAAAAGACCACCGGCTCCGGGGGGGGGGCCACACGTGAAGAAAAAAACTAATCACAAAGGGAGAACCAACTGATGGCAAAAAAAGGGAGTGTAAAAAATCAAAAACTCGTTCTCCGGTGGTACTCGACGGGAAACCCGGGGCGCGCGATGAAAGCGACTTGCCAGCAGTTGTTCGGCCAACGAAGGGTGAGAATTTGGGAAAGGGGAGGAAAAGCCTGGGGGAAGCACGAAGGGGTCAACAAAGTCAGCAGGGACTCAGATTGGGAGACAAGAGTTCTGCATTTTCATGCGGGGGTAAGCGGCGGCGATAAAAAACACCGCAGAGAGAGAAAAGGCTCTGAAGACCAGGAAGGAGAGCTAGCCAGTCAAATCTCTGACTCGAAACAACGCGAAAAGACGATCTCGGCGAACACAGCGATTTCGCCAGGGTCCGCCTTGAAGAAGCTTACTGGAAACGCAAAAGCTAGAAGGAAAAGAAAAAAAACGAACGCTTTATGTATGGCGAAGGGGCCGGCCAGCGAAAAGAGTCAATTTTCAACGCTTTTGCTGGAAAACTTGCAGTAGACTATAACCTGCAGGAAAGGGAAGGGAAAAGAGAACTTATCGCAAACACTCCCGGGGACACCGCGCGAAAAACGACACAATCCTGACCTACTATGGCCCCGACGAACACGCCAAGACCAAAGGCCTAAAGAACACAAAAAAGGGAACTAAGAAGAAAAAAGAAGAACGCGGGAAAGAAGGCCCCTCTTGACAGAGGGTACTGAGAGATCGAAAAAAAACCTCAAAAACAGAAGCATGCGGGGGAGGGGAGGAGACCCTCCCTTTGGGGAAGTCCTACGAACCTAACAAAAGAAAAAACATAGGAAAAGGGTGGGAAAAAAAGGTTGTCCTGGAGCAGCGAAGGGCGTTGAAGAGAGAGCTTGGAGACGTCAGGCTCGCCGACACGGGAGCAGCGAGTACGGCGGAAATGCAAAGGCGGGAGAAAAGGCTGCCGGGAAAAAAAAAAAAAAAATAAGAGGTCAGGTTGCCCTAGACCACCATTTTTGAACATATGTGAAAAAATCGCAATGCCCAGCAAGTGTCCGGCGCCCCGGCTGAGGAGAAGGGAACTTCGGGATTGCCCGAGAAGGAAAAAGCTCAAGAAGGAAAAGGAAAGTTGCAGGGAGCTCTCGCGACCACAGCAGGCACGAACTTTAAAAATGTACGTGGCAGCAAGACAGGACCCGCTTCCAGGGGCATGAGATTTGCCCCAAGAAGACTGAAAAAAAAGGGGAGAAAGAAAACGAAAAAAGAATAGAGGGGGAGAAGGGGGCATCCGGGGAGCAAATGGTGTCCCATCCGCGAAGTGCGGGTGAGGAAAGTGAAGAGCGCGGCCCTAATTTCGAGCAAGGAAGTCTTGAAAGAAAAAAAAAGAGAAAGAGAAAAGGGAAAAACTACTACAAAAGAACGTTCGAACAAATGAAACCAGCCTATGAGACAGGAAAAGGAAATAACTGACGTTCTGGATCGTGAGACGTTGAGCAGTCTACATGAGGTATTTCGATGAACGGGGAGGAAAAAGAACTTCGAGAGAGGACGATGCAAAAAAGAAGGGGCCAAGGGTAAAAGGAACCGAAGGAGTCCTTCGTAAAAGGGGGGGCAGGTAAAGAGCGGAAAAAGACCAGCACGCGTGCGCCGTCCATCAGGCGACACCACTGCGCTTCGAGGAAAAAAGTCGGGTTCACGGCCTAACCCAGAAGAAAAAGGTCAAAGAGGGATCGGAAAAAAAAGGGCGACCAGGTACAGCTTCTTGCCTGCACCGACGACCAATAAAAAGAACCAAAAGGTTGAGAAAGAGTAGATGAGATCTGGTCAAGGGGGCGTGCAGTAGGCCGAAGGCAAGTTACCTGGTGTCCAAAGCAAGAGGGAGCGAGCCAAAAATTTAACTAAAGAGGGAGGGAAAGGCGAAACCCGACTTGGTGCATTTAGGGGGGAAGGCGGAAAAAACTGGCTGGTCGGCTCGAAAGTCTGCGCCAAGACTACCTGAATTGTCGGTCGAAAGGAGAGAAGGGGGCACAGCGGAAGGGGAAGAAAAAAGGGGGGGGAAGGGGGATTTTAAGTCAACTAAGCCGCCGTCTCGACTCGGGGACATTCAAAAATGGGGGAAACCCGGCAAATGTCGCTGACACAACGCTCGCGCCCCTATCCAGACCGTCAGGAAGAGGAAAATCCGGAACACAAAAAATCTGGGAAAAACGAGGGGGGGAGAAATGAAAGAAAATGCCGGATACAGTCGTTCATGAAGGACTCCAGGCAGAATACCATCGCAAAAGCTCGAACTGTGTCTTAATCTCGCAAGGGGAAAAAATCAAAGAGGGGGGATGGGGGGAGGGGGGGGGCCAAATAAATACAGAATACTGCGCGTTATCGAAGGGGGGTGACGAAGGAGGAAGCTGTGGGAAAATGGACTCCCAAAAGGTCGGAAAGGAAAGGGAAAGACGTTGCATCGCAGCTGTAGGCGACTCCAAAAGGGTTCATCGCCTGTACTGAAGGCCGACTGCGGCGCGTAAGACGCATCAGTAGATGGAGAAGCGGTGAGGGGGGGGGTAGGGACGCTGAAAAGCGTGTCAAACCAAAGTTTCGACCAGTAACCTAACGAGTTTCGAGAGCGCGGCGCAATCAGAACTGACGAAAAAAAAACAAAAAAGCGTGCACATCGCAAGGGGCTGGAAAATACAAAAAACGTTGTGCGGTGTCGGCGGGCCGCCGTGCCAGGTCGCGAAAAATAGAAAAAGGCGAAGGGAACGGATTCTGCACAACGGCGACAGGAGCTTTCGTAACGGCGTATTTACTAAATTCCTAAAAGGTTGAGATGGGAAAAAAAAAATTCGGGAGGTGGGGGGAGGGGGAAGGCACTTCTCTAAGCTTTCAATTCAGAGGGGCGAATACAGGGGGGAAGAATAGGGCTTCGTCGGCACGACGGCACTGATGTGTGGGGTGAGAGGCGAAAGAAGGGAAAAGGCAGGTAACGCGGAGGGACGTTTTTTCGAGAGGGGGAAAGTTCAGGGGCGCTAGCTGTAGTGCGACGCCCGCCAGGTTGGGACTATGAACGGCCTGATTAGAAGAAACAAAAAAGAGAGGGGGGACTTGGGGGGGAAGGCTGGACGATCACGCCATCAACGCAGTTGTGTCCGGATCACATCGAGCAGACGCGAACCTGTATAGGGGGCTGTAAAAAAAAATGGGCGCCGAAAAGGGGGGAGGGGAGAGGTGGGAAAAAAAAAGATGCTCTGCGCGTACGGGTGCGCAGCAATGGGCATGTCACGGCCGGCCGCACTCGTCATCGCAGGAAGGACATCAGAAAGAAGAATCTCGGCAAAAAGAGAGAGGAGACGGCAAACCCCAGGGGCGTATGCGCGGGCTTGGCGATGAGAAAGGGGGGAGCGCCATCTGGGACCCCCGCTCGCGGGTCATTCACTAAAAAGAAAGCTTCAAAGGGGGGGCCCAACAACTGCTGCGCTAAAAGGAATCAGCAGGGGTTTTTTTGTTTCCAATCAACGACCAAGGTCAAGACCGCGGAAGGACAGTTTCGGAAAAAAAAGTCGAAAAAAATGCGCGGTGTTGGGGAGACAGGGCTGAGAGAGGGACTGAGGCACGTGTGGAGGCGCCGGTGGGGTCATCATAGGGTGTAGAGATGAAAAGAAAGGCGACTTGGGAATCTCAAAAAGTCACCCCACGGAGGAGGGGAAAGGACAGCGCCGTCAACGGCGGCCACCGCGCTCGCATGATGGAAAACACCGGCGCCGATTTCCAAACTTGAAAAAAAAAACGAGACAAAAAAAAAAGCGAGTAAAGTCGGTCCAAAGCGGGAGACGGCGTAGGTCCGGGGGGGATGACACTCCGGAGGGCGCTGCGATTACGCTTGCGCAAACAGTTGTAGGCAAAGCAGAGGAGTCGTCTTAATGAAAAAAGAAAAAAAAGATCGCGATGGGTAACCCAGATGCGCGGGGGTGCCAGCAATGGAAATCGACAAGCGCTTGGCCATGGCCATGCGGGGATTTTCGCCGGAATGGCGAGACGAAAAAAAGAGAAAAGAGAGGTAGAGGTCCAGCAGCGCGGCGTGTGAAGGAAAAGGGGAAAGAAAACCGAGAGCGCAACCCGTGGCGGCACTGGTGACCTCGCGCGCAAAACACATCGAGGTTCGCGGGAAAGCGACGAGGATGGACAGAAAAAAAAAGCCAGGTTCGCAAGACCTTCTGTACACAACATGCGGGGGGGACGGGAGGGGCGAAGCGGTCCAGCCGCGGAACGCAAGTTCCACGCGCGGCTTGCACCGGGGGATGGCTGAAAAAACGAGAAAAATTCCAAGCGGGAAAAGAAAAAGAAAGCCACGTTCACACGCGAACGGGCGAACACAAGCCGACTAAGACCTAAACAGCGCCGCGCACCCACGAACGACCAAAAATCCCCGTGCACGACGAATCCTTCATGAGCCTATGCACGCGGGGGGGGGGGAGGAAAACTCTTGCTATAGGGATAGATAGGAAAACAAAAAACCGCCTCCCGCGAGGAGAACCGCTCCAATTTGGGCCGAACTTTTACTAACTACTCTTACAATTATCGGGAGTGGAAAGAGGGGAGGGGGGCAGAATAAGGGAAAAAAAGGTGAATGAAGATCTGCCCTGCTCGCCGGAGAGGAATTCGGCGGCCTGACCAAGGGATCGGATGTCGACGGAGACTTTCTGATGTCAGACGGAGATCGAAAAAAAAAAGTGGTCCGGAGTATCCAACCAAAAGAAGGGAATAGGGGATGAGATGGGGTAGAGGGGTCTTGGGGAAAGGAGATGGGAGGAAGCAAAAGGGGGGGGGGGGAAAGGAGAGGCTAGGGTAAGGAGGGGGGAAAGGGAGGGGAAGGGGACGTGGGGGATGAAGGGGAGGAGATGAGAGAAAGGGGATGGGGGGAGGGGACGGGGATGGGCAGGAGGGGGCAGGGTAGGGGGGAAAAGGAGAGGAGGAGGCTGGGTGGTGGGTGAGGAGAGAGCGTGGAAGGTGGTGACCTTGTTGGAGAGCATCTCGTGAAGAAAAACTAAAACGCGGCTGACTCCATCTTCGAGAAGATTGCAAAATCACCTGTCGGCGCTACGTCCACGAGGCACAAACTTACTTGAGGGGGGGGCTGAAAAAGCGCACGGGAGGACAAGGAGTTAGGAAAAAGACCACCCTGGTTAGGGGGGGGACCAAACGGCCTCCTTCGTCACATTAACGCTCCTCCTGCGACGGGTCGACCGGAATAACGATCCGGGACTCGCAATGGGTTGGAAAGTACCAGAAGAAGGCACAGACCAGTTTGAGTTAGGAGCGATGTGACTTTAAGCGGAGCGAAAATGACGACTGGATCGCTAGGAGTGCTGTCACGTTCGACAAAGATCGGAACCATCCGACGCGTGGGGGGCTTACAGAAGGTTCGAAAGGGGGGAGCTGAGAAGGACAGAGGCGGGGGAAAACTGTTCTTGGGCGCGAGAAAAAAGGGAAAAAAGTGTGACCGCGCCGGAGCGATTCAAAACGTGCACTTGCCGTTTTCAAATCTCTGTCCCCCTTCGAGACGGTAAAAAATACAAGTGGCAGGCAGATCATCTCGCGCGTCCAGAAAAGTGACACCGGTTCGCCGGGGCGCCTTAGAAAAAGGGAGGGAGGCAATTTCAAAGGCGGGAAAAAACTTGCGACCCAAAAAAAAGATCATCTGGGAAAAAGACATTGGAGGGAAAATAAATAAATTGGAATTGGCTACATGTACGCTCAAGGGACGGAAAAGGGGGG
>Ga0179593_1604076_pt1 | contig 18730 bp, 20 predicted proteins | sample CZODoug2_1_08_16_FD_185931 | JGI IMG/M metagenome (GOLD analysis project Ga0179593, IMG submission 185931) | Vadose zone soil fungal communities from Angelo Coast Range Reserve, California, USA - CZODoug2_1_08_16fungal (PacBio error correction) | ecosystem: Environmental > Terrestrial > Soil >...
AAAATGGGATTTCCTAAATCAATTTAATGAAAAGGGGCTTTAAATCCTTCATCACCTCACCAAAAAGGGGCAGGGGAAAGCCTGGGGAAGGGAGAAGGTGACAAAAGGACAAACGGACGCATGTCTTGGGGTTTGTCTTTTCCTGGGAAATACACGCTATCAGGAGAGAAAAGAGAGCGAGGCAGGGGAGTAACCGGAATCGACTCTTCGAGGGGGGAAAACCTTGTCTTGGACAAGCCTGTGCCAGGGGCCTTGGGGAGGGCCATTAAAGACCATCCGAGGAATGGAGTCGGCGTGGGGGGCGGAGGGGCCTGGGAAGGGGGTGGTGCTGCTCCCGTTTTGAAAAAAGAGGGCGCGAAAAAAAAGCCGGCCAGGTAAGCATGGAATGGCGTGTTGCTGTCTGGGTCGTATTTGCTGCTGAAGCGAGAATAGGGGGGCGACATCAACCTAAGAGGGCAACTGCTTGGAAGGGAATTTCTCGCGGGGGGGAATTACTTTCCGACAAAAAGGAAAGCTCTTAGGGAGGGATGGGTGCAATGGCGGGGGGGGGTTGCGGGGGGGGGGTTGGGGCCTCCGCGAAAAAAGACAATTTTGGATGGGGGGGGGAGAAACGGATCACATTGGTACGTGTTTGGCGGGGAAGAAACTTTCTTTCCTGTGGGGTAGAGGAAACCTGCACGGGGGGGGGGAGAAGTTAGTGGAGAGAGGTCAGGATCGGCGGAGGGGGGGGGGCCAACGGTAGTCAATTCAATTCGTGCGCAAAAACGGAGGGGAAAGGGGGGGCTATTTTTGCAAGGGTGCGTAACAAAGAGGGGCGGCCGAATCGACGGCTAGCTTGCAACATTTAAGAGGAAAAGGAGAGTTTGGGGGGGGGAAAAAGTTAGCTGGACACAAGTAGCCGCCGAGAAAGCCTATTGCTCAGAGGCGCACGCCTGGCAGGGAGGAAAAAGAAGAGGGAGGAAGAGAAGAAAAAAGAAAGAGAGAAGATATCCCTGGGCTAATGTCTTTAAGAGAGAGGGAAAGGGAAAAAAGGCTCCCTATTTCTGAAAAGGCATTTCTTAGGGAATAAGTCAGAGAGGCTTTCTTAATTTTCTCGGGGGGGGGAAAACCTCATGTGGATACAACATAAGGAAACCGGGTAGAAGGTCCTAGTACCCTGGGCTCATGTCCTAAAAAAAGAGTGATTTAATATATTCAAAAACTTAACCTTCTTTCTTTTTACTAGAGAGGGGGAAGGAGAAGGGGGCAAAGCAGTTAGAAAGACTTCGGGCCAAAGCAGGGACTTTTGCCCTGGGGAAAAGAAAAAAAGACGCAGGGAAAGAGCGCCCCAGCAAACGAATCCGCAATTTCTGGATGGAAGGAATCTCCCAGACATAGAAGAAAGACACGCGTTGGCAGGAATGTTCGGGCGGAGTGGCATTTCTTAGCATGGAAGTTCGTCCATAACAAAAAAAAGACTCTGCAAAAGAGGGGGAAAGCGCCTAAAGTTTGCTTTTCCCGCAAGGGGCCGCAAAGGCAACTCCTCAGGAAGGAAGGGGGTTTATTCAGGCGGGGGGAAGCTCGTCGGGTGGAAATCCAGAAAAGGGATCTTTCAAATTTTATTTCATTTCCGGCAAAGAAGGGGGGGATGAAGCTACAGTTCTGGAGAAAAAGGGTAATGTCCCTCCAGGCTCTACTATGGAAAAAAGGTCCGAAAGGGGGGGACTTGTGTAAATGTCTACGGAAGGGAGGGGGAAGACGTGGTTTATTTCCATCCGGGATTTACGGTTCCCAGGGAGAGGGGAGAGAAGGGGGGGGTGTAACAATGAATGTCCTCAAAAGTCCTGTGCATCCTGCTCCGCTTTCCTCTTACAAAGAAGATTTGGGAAGGGGGGAAGGGGAGGTTGGGGGACGCAATGACTTTGGGGGGGGGAAGCGAGGCCGGAAAAAATCCTAACAATAAGGGAAAAAAAAAAGAAAAAAAAAAAAAAGACTGAAAAAAAAAAAGGGAAAGGGACGCGTCCAATAAGGATCCTGCAACGAGGGGCCACTTTCATCTACTATAGGCTTAGAAACTATCCTCAAGGAAAGAAAGTTCCGACAAGAAAAAGGGGGGGGGGGAAAGAGGAAGGTGATCGTAAGTGGAAGAAAAAGGACGTATTAACACGGGGGTTGGAAGGGTTTCGACCCTATCTTGAGTTTCTCAAACTCAAACCGAGGACAGGGTCCAGACCGGGGCAAATGCGGAGACAGGGAAAAGGGCTTCCATTGAGCGGTCCGATTTGAAGAAAAGGCCAGAGGGCCATCCGGCTCTATGCGAATCCAGGAGGGGGAGAATACTCCTTTCTTGCGATCAGAAGGAGTCGCCGGAGAGGAAGGGCGATCAAAGGGAGGGGCAAGGAGCCAGACCTTCAAGGAAAAACGGAACTTTTGCCGAGGAAGGGGGGAGATGACATGGGGGTTTTTTTTTGAAAAAGAGAGCAGTCATTAAAGAAAAGGCGCATGATTTGGAGGCTAATTAACGTCCCGGGGAGGAAAATCGGAATCCCGCGAGAGAAGAAGAGAACAACGGGAAAAAAAAGGGAATTCAATTTGCACACTCACATCAGGTTCGAGAGGGCAGCGGTTGAACAGGCAACGAAGATCCTGACAGATTTGAAGAGAAGGGGAAAGGAGAAGAGGGCGCCGCTTATACTCGGGGTCCGCTTTCGGTGGAAGAGGAGAAGGGGGTATGGCCCTTAAGCTGTGAGAACCCTGCATACTTAACTGAGGAAATGCGTTTCGAGGAAGGGGGAAAAGGGGGGGGGATGTCCCTATTGAGGCACCTGTTGCGAATTAAGGAAAAGAAAAGGGCTGGACTCGTGCAGCGTGGAACCGCAGGGGGCTGATCGCGGGGTGCTTCTATCACCGGGGGAGAAAAGAGGAAAGTTAGCTGGGAACCATTGAAGCACGAAAGAACGCCAAGCTCAGGAGCCTGGTGCTCTGGTCAGTATATGAACCTGGGAAAAAAAGAAGGACTCGAGAGAGGGCAGTAACGTGTAACGTCCCCTAACTCGGGGAGGGGGGAGAGAAGGGCAAACCTCTGAAGAATCTTTCGATCTCACTCAAAGGGGGCCGAGAAGAAAGGGCAGCAAAAGTAAGTCTATTCCGTCGGGGGGGGTGGGGAGAACAATTTGCTTTAAAGCTGTGCCGTCAATAGGGAGGATGGTCCTTTACAAATAAATAAGCCGGGACTCCTTGGCGACTCCTTTCAGGGCTAAAAAAAGGGGGGGTTCGTAGGTAGCAGAACTTCACTAGGCAGATTGTCGTCGGAGAAGTGTTCCGGAAACAACAACAACAACGTAGGAGGAGGGAGGGTCGGAAACGGAACTTGGCGCCGACAAAGATGACTTCGGAGAAAGAAAACAATTCATGCCGGCGGAGCAAGGAACGAAGAGAAAGAAGGGCAGGGCCTGGCTTTGTCCCAGCGACGATTGCCCTGAAAGAATGACGCAATTGGGGAAGGGAAAGAGAAGGAATAGGAAGAGAGGACGGCCGTCATCATAGCCCCGAAGCCCCGCGGGACAAGAAGCGATCGGCTTCTGCAAAAAAGCGCCCGCCCCTAGAGGAGGAAGAGTTCAAAGCAGTAAGGGGGGCCTGCATGGCTAGGTTGCAGACAAAAGAGTATTACTTTAGGACTGCCTGCCGAGCTTGGGAGAAAAGTGTGGGGCGCGACTCAAGATAAACGTTTCATCTCGCGGTGAGGAGACGCAATTACGGGGCGAGGAAGGGACACGATAGGAGACCTGCTCGTGGTTGAGGGCTAAAGGGGGAAGGAACCCCTAGACCAATCTGACAGACTCCAAAAAAGGAAAAAACAGGGATGGGAACGCTTGGAAGGGTCCAGTCGAGATATTTCAGGGTAAATGGGGGGGGGAGAACCCGCTTACGTGCCGCTTTCCACCGGGGGGGATGGTAAGAAGCCGGAAGGGGAAAACTGGCCCCTGCCTATTCAATCAAGGGAATACTCTAGTTAACGTGTAGGGGGGAAGAAAGCTTCTTCGCTAAATATCCGCTCAAGAAAGTCCCCGAACTTGAAATTAAGAACGGGGAGATGAGCCTCAACCTGAAGCCGGCGCGGGCCAGACAGGACGTTCAAAGGGAAAAAAAGGAGCATTGGCCCTTCTTTAAGGAGGTTAGCGTGGAATCGACACAAAGGAGGGACGCAGGGGAAAAGGGAAGGGAGCTTTTGAGGCGCTTCTTTCAACGTCAAGGGGGGAGATGTCGGCCTAAAGCCGTCTCGATGTAAAGGAGGAGAAAAAAGACATGGGGGGGGAAAGAAACGTCCGGGGACGTCCACGCACATCTGCACGCTGAGGGAACCTCTGTCTAGATTTGAAAAGGGGTTTACGGAGAACAGCCACTTCCGTGGAAGGGCGAACCAAGGCAGAAGGAAGGTTTCCCTCACGGAAAAAAAATCCGGCCGCGGCCCAACCAAAGGAAGGGGAAGAAGGGTCGAAGAAAAAAAGGGGTTTCGCAGCTGTCGCAAAAAAACTATTTACGATCGTCTGCTGACGGGGAAGAGTTGAAAAAAAGAAGGATGTACTTCGGAGAGAGAAAGTAGTTTGAAGGTCTTGGGAATTCGTCCAGCAGCGGACAGGGGGAAGAAGTCATTGCGGTTTCAAGGGACCAAAAGCGGATTGTCCGCGGAAAAAAAGGCGGCGGGAAAGAGGAAAGAACTGGGAGACATGGCGTACACCTTGAAAAAAAGGAAGACCACGGACGCCCTGGAAGGGGACAATATTACGATGAAAGGAAAGAACGGCATCACAAGAATGAATCTAATGCGCAAAGGCCTTTAAGAAAAAAAAAAGGGGGGACAAACCTATCTATCAGGGGAGGACATTAACTCGGTGAGAAGGGGACAGGAGGTCAGCAAAAGGGGGGAGAAATCAAAAAAACAGCATTTGATGGGATGGGGGGTCCAAGGGGGGTATCCGATCTTCAACCTCGCCGAAAGAAAGGGACTCGAAGAATTGGGAGGGGGGAACAAGGCGAAAATCAAGAGCGGACTCGAGATTCGGCAGCGCGGAGATGTTTCTTGAGGGCTCATGCACTGTCAAAAAAAAAGAAAATTACCGGAAGAGCTGGCTCTTCGGGGTAGATTTTGATCATGAGGGGATTAATAGATTCTTGATGAGGGGAGGAATTGGGGATTATTGGCGATCACTGATTCGCTACAGCAGGGAACCATTCCTTTGGGGGGGGGCCACGAAAGACTGACAATGAGGGTTGAAACATCTTAAAAAACCGCTATATTCCCCGCCCAAGGGAAACCGTTGCATCTAAGAGGAAGATTGCCCATGTCGCAGAAGAAAAAATCTGAGAAAAGTCTGCTGTGTGCTCGTCCGGAAAGGGCTGGACGACCGGGGAAGTACTCCCGAAAGAAAAGGAAGGGGGATACGGGGGGGGAGAAGGAACGACGAGTCCTCGGGAAAAAACCTGTCTCCTAACCAAGGGCTTCAATACATCTCGAAGCGACGGCAAGACGGCAGCGATGTAGAAAAAAAAAGAGCGCATTTAAGGTGCCAAGAACTACTCATCTTTGTCATAGAGAAGCGTCTTGCACAAAGAGAAGAGGTCCGGAGCAAATCGCTAAAAGACGCGATTTCGCAAAAGGGACCGGTTTGACGGCACGAAAAAAAAAACCTTCGGTTGGCAATTCAAAGGGGGGGGGGATCGCTCACAATGTTCCCCAGAGAAAAAGAAAATAACATCGAGAAGGATCAAACTCTGCTCGGGAGGTTGAAAAAAAAAGAGGCTGCCCCCCATGCAAGAAAACTCATGGGAGAACCACTTCCTGGGCCTCACTTAATCCCCGAATGGAAGGGAGAGGGAAAAACTCGTATTCAGCCACCAAAATAATTGAAAAGGACATCTTCGAAGGGGGATGGAAAAGGTAATTCAGCACCGGAAGCAACGCGGGGGGACTTTTCAAATTCTTTAGGGGGGACCCAACCTTCTCTAAGAGAAGACCATCCAAAAAAAAAGAGAATACGCACCATCAACCCGCAAAATTCCTGGAGGCTTTCCTCGCTCAGCAAAGCAACCCCAAGAGAAAAAGGACATGCCCCTCAGTATAACTCCAAAAGAAGAAAAAGGGGAGTGCTGTCTTTCATTACCACACAGGGGGGCCCAGTAAGGGAAAGACCATGTCCGCAGAAGGGGTTGGGCCGTTCGCCGGAGGCATCATCTGGAGACTCCGTTGAGCGGGGAAGGAAGGCGTATTTTTTCTCTCTGGGGAAAAACCACTTTTGCCGCTTCACGGGAAAAAAGCTGAAAAGGAGGACGTATTCCAGACAGCACCGGCGACAGAAGGCCCTGCTTAGAAAGGTTGGGTTCCATGAAGGGGGGCGACAAGAAAAACGAGGAGGAGTAAAAGGGGAGGAAGATCCGTTAGCGAAAAGAGAAATGGATTTCCGAAGCAAGAGGGAATCCTTCAGCCACCCGCAAAAGGGAGGGAAAGAAGGGGGGAGAGCAAAGTGGGCAAGTGACGGAGGGGACCAACCCGCATGTAGGGGGGGGGATCCACTCTACCACAGTCTACCCTACTCAGGAAAGGGAGGGAAGTCATAAAGAGGGTCAACGGCCCTTTTTCCTGACGAGCAAGGGGCCTCATGGGCGTGGGTAAATGGAAGACATCAAGAGAGGGTGTCTTTAGATTCGTGGTTCCTGGACAGGCGGAAAAGGGGGTTTCTTTTTCTCTGAAAGCCGCCCATTCTTAGGGGGGGGGTCCTTGTGGATGGGGGGGGGAGTGCTGCTGCCGGGGCTCTCCGAATGTGGGGGCGAAGGAAAGAGGGGTGCACGGCTTTTCCTTGCCAAAAGGAATTACTTACTTGCGCAGATGTCAGAAGGAGGGAAAAAGTCGGATAATTTGGGGGGGGCATTGTCGGGAGGGGGGGGACTCTCGGCAGAAGAAAAGGGATGTAACGTTTCGGAAAATTCGCCTTTGGTTGCTGGGAAGGCTGGCGGTCATGGTTTTCAAGAAGGGAAACCTGACCGAGACGGGGGAGGGAGGGGATCGAGGGGGGAGCCGGTCGCTGCGGAACGGGTGCGCGAGAAGACTCGTTCTGAACCGCACAACAAAGGGAAGGGGGGGCTCTGTGGGGGAAAAAGGGAGGAAACGTAATTTAATAGGAACGGACGTCTCCGACGCGAGGGAAGAAAAAATTTAAGGCAATCTGGGAGAAGATTCCAAAGTTAGCTCATTTAGTAGACGCCAAGGAGAAAGAGACGACTCTCAGGCGAAAATCTCCTGCACATGGAGTAACTATCCTTGCTAATAGGGGGGGGCCATTCGGTTAGTGCGACCGGAGGAGAAGGATAGTAATGGGCTTTATACGATTCTCAGGGCGTCTTTCTTGCGTGGGGACGTCCAGCAGTCCTGGGAAATAGCAAAAAACCGCATACGTCCGAGGAAGCATTTGCCTACGCCATTGAGAGATGCAGTTTCTGTTCCCGGACCGAGGGCTGGGGGGGGGAGGGCGCTCTAGATTTGTAAGAAAGCCGTGCAATCACGCTGCAAAGGGGAATTGTCCGGATTGGGAAGGGGAGCTCATTGGCCGTGAAAAAGGGCCACTCTCAAAGGAGTCTCCAACGTAGGGGGGAGAGAGAGGATTCTGTTAGGAAAGGAATAACCTCATTTCCAGACATCAACGCCGAGAAGGGGATGTAGGGGCTGTGGGGGGGAAAGTGCTTAGTCACGGGAGCGGGGGGGGAAGTAGGAAAAAAAAGGCCCAGCCGCTGCGATCGCGTCAAGGCGCCTCCCGGATTTCGCCTGGAAAGACAAAGTCGCCTAGTCATTGAAACTAGACCGTCGTCTAGGGGCAGGGCATTCCTCCCTCTCCAGTTGGGGGGACATAACCTTCTTATTTTCAATTGAGAAACGTTGGGGGGAAAAGGCGGGACATTCTGCTGTCCCTCTTGGGGAAAAAAAAGGGAATTCTCAAGTACCAATTTCCGAAAAGTGAAAGGGAATTGGGGGGGGGTCTAAAGGTCTGTGATGCCTGAGGGGGGAAAAATCTTCATCGAGATGTACTTTTCTGGGGAAGTGGATAGGGGAAGAGGGCAAATTTGGAAGGAAAAGTAAGCCCCTTCCGGGAGTAGGTTTCATCCGAGGGAAGGAAGATTTTTTTCAATCTATTCAAGGGAAGCAAATTACTGGTTGTCGGAGGAGAGGGAATTAGGATTGGGGAATCCTATACAAGCTTGAGCAATACTGGGGAGGGAGTCCCTTCTTTTATTCCCTTGAAAAAGGGGAGGTCAGCAGACGATCTACATATCTCTACATGAGGGAAGATCCGCCTTATTCTAGAACACGCCACCTGTGAATTGGGGGGAACGCCTTAGAGGGGACAATGTTGTCTCTTTTCGAGGATCGACTTCATCTTTCGAGGGGGGGACCCAGGGGGAAAGGGAGTGTCGGGACCTCTTCCCCAAGGGGCCTTTTCCAGACGAGACAGGCGGTGGAGGGAAGGGGGAGCGTTGAAACGAGGACGTGGCGACGGCACCCAATCCTTCGCGACCTGGTCAGACGTACGACGGGGGGGCGGACCGGGGGGGAAACCGGAGGGAAAGGCTATCAAAGGGGAGCCTCGCCTCCGGAGTTTCATGTAATGGGGGAGGGAGTGGGTTTCTGGAAAGAAGGGCCAAGCCGGTTCCAATGCGCAATGGTTTTGGTTTATACCTCAGGAGATTCAGGTGATACAGTCTCAAGCGCAACGTCCAAGGGGCAAGTTCGTCTCAATCACAATCACACAGCAAAGCGTTCGAGCAGGGGGGAGGAAGGGCAGTCTGTTGAACATTCCACGTACAACACCTCAGGAAAAATAGGGCCTGCCATGGAGGACCCCTGCTAAGGGAGGGGGGAGAGTCTGTTTAACTATGAGAAAAAACGTCACTGTTAGTTGACAAAAAAAAAAAATATAGGAATGAGGAGACTTTCTACTCTACCACTGCGTAGAGGGAAGGAGGCGCTTTTTTATTCCTATTGTACTTCACATGGCGCCGAAGAGACGTTATGAGGGAAGGGGGGGGAAAGCTTTTCTGTTATCGCGGAGGGGGAGGATTCATTCTTCTAGTCCTCGGAGGGGAGCGGAATTAGGAAAAAACCATGCATCCATCTAAATGGGGAAATCTCTTCATCAAAGAGGAAAGGCGTATATCAATTATATTCACGCATGTATTGCAAAACTCTGAGAAGGGCCAGGAGAGGGGGGCTTGAACGATCCAACCTAACTCTGGGAAGGGGGAGGGGGTCTCGGGGGATGTTTCTCTTCAGAGGATGGGGGGGGAAATCTCACTCGGGACGGTTTTTTTCCCGAAAGGGGGGATTACTTTCAGCCTAAAATAGGTCTATTTTCCGGGAAACAGGTGCTGTAATGAAAAGAACCGCTTCCTGTAAACGCTCTCTTCAGGGGAAATTTATCGACGAAGGGACAGTCCTGGAGAAACGGCTTAATGGTCGCGCGCTCCAGGGGAAAAGGGGCATCTTGTCGGAAAAGATTTTTTTCAAGACTCAACAAAAAAACGTATGAGGGGAGGAAAGAATGGCGAAACACGAGAACTTGCGACGAAAGAAATGGAAAGGAGGGACGTCGGGAGAAGGAGGGGAGCACTTCATCGACGAAACAGACTGCCCTGCCGAAGAAAAGGGGAGGAAGTCTTTTTCGTTTTGGAAGGGCCCTTGAAAAGGGAAAGAATGTACACGAAGGGGGGGGGGAGAATGCACCGAGTGAGCCTCGCTTTTCGGAAAAAAAAAAGAAAAATAGCCCGCGCTCGTCAAAGGAGATCGACCGACTGGGAAGGGAACAGAGTTGCCAGCGAGAAAAAACGATTCGGTGCATAGTTAAAACAAGCGTAATGTTCTTCCTGAAAGGGAGACCGAGCCTCGTGGGGAAAGCCTTCGTCATAAAAAAAAAAAAAAAAGGACCACACAGCCTTGGGAGGGGTGTCCGTTTCGATGAGACTTCCCCTCAGAGGAAGAGGGGGGTATAGCAAACAGAAAAGGACTCATCAAGCAACTGCAACGATGCCGGGAAGGGAAAAATCGTTGGGTAAGGAAGAAAAAAGAGAATCAGGACCAAAAAACAAGCGGGGGCGCCAAAGAGAACGCAGTGAGGGCGCACCTATATGCAGGGGGGGGGGGAAATCCCAGCTTACGGCCATACCGGAACCACCTAACTCGACAATGAGTGAAGAAAAGAAGGGTGCAGCAAAGAAAGAGAAAGGCAGGATAGGATTTATCCGTGGGACGTTACTTTTCCACAATCGGGAGGAGAGGATATCCTCTCTAACAGGAAGGGGGTGAAATATTCCGAACTTGGAAAAGAGGCGTTTCGATTCGAGAGAGAGGGTCTCTCCCCTGAAAATCATCCAGGAGTTCACCTCGAATCTGCGCTTAGAAGGATTGAATGACGAGGAGGCGTGAAATCACACGGAGCACTAAAAAAAACAAACAAAGGACCCCCAGAGACCGGACACAACCAAAAAGGAAAGGAACTTTCCCTCTGCCCAGTGTCCTTTCCTTTGAAGCTGGGAAGCTTTCCGAGGCAAAGTTTATCAAGAATTTCGGCCTCGGTCGCCGGGAAAAGTCTCTATGGTCGTACAGGGACAAGCCTGGGGGAGAAGGGGGCGGATAATTTGTCCTCGTAAAGGGGGCCTTCGCCACGTCTTCACTCTCAAGGGAAAAAAATACAACGAGGGAGAGGGCAGGCTTCTCCGCTGATATTTGTTGGAGAAAGGATTTAGAGAAGTTGCCTTTTCTAACTCAAGGGGAGTAACGATGCACGTGTTGTAAGGGAGAGAGAGAGTACACTTGCCGATACGCAAACCAGGGCCCAACCAATTCCCTGTGAGGGTAGGGAAAGATAAGTGCGGGGGAAAAGCTTTCTCTCTATCGCTACGTGAGGAGGGATATCAAAAAAGGGGGGAAGGAGACCCCTTTCATAAAGTGTGAGGAGGTTACTGAAGCTCAGGAGAGAGGGCAGACGAACTTCTTTGGGGACAATTCGTTGAAATCCGGCAGAAGCGGAATCGACAAGAGACATTGCGGGGAAAAATCCTCCGGCCTAGATTGAGTGTCCTCGGCCAAGAGGAAAGACTCGTGACGAGGGTTAGGACAAGAGACGTACAGGGGAAACCGCGTTACCGAACACGGAAGGGAACGTCCATCTACAAATGGGAAGAATGGAATCCACAACCGGAGAAGGGTCGACAATCTCAACAGGTCAGGCGGCCCTTGGGACAGAGAGAAAAATTGACAGGGGGACATTACTCTGTGCGGCAGTTTCCGCCAGAGGGAAAAAAGTTGCGTCATTCCAAGCAGGGAGTTATCATTTGGAGGGGAGAGTGCGGCAGAGCAAGGAGGGCCCCCTCTAGGAGGAGACATCTTCAAGAAAAGACTTCTACTGGGGGGATCAAATAGGAAAGGAAAGGAGGCGTTCAGCAGGAGGGGGAACTGGTTCTGGACATAGTCAATCTCCAATTGCTCCAGAAGAGGCACAACCAAGTGAAAAAAATACAACACAACAGAGACAAACGACTCGTTGCGCAGGAGGTGCTGGATCATTCGGTAGAAAATAAATCTAGAAAAAAGATGACTTTTATGCAAGGGGGGGGGGGGGGGGGTGAATGGGGGTGAACGGGAGCACTTATCTCTACAAGAAGGACAATTAAAGCTTAAGGGGGCAATCCTGGAGGAGCGTCTCCAGTACAATTCGAGAGACCCGAAGGAGCTCCTCTATATTAAAAGAAAATACGGTGAAGGGGGAACTTTCATCGTTCCCTCCTTAGAAGAGGTCCCCGAAGACTGCGGAACGGGGCTAGGCAGTTTCTTATTCATGAGGGGAAAGATTCCTTACAGGGGGATGGACTACCTAGCAAAGAAGACTCAGAGAAAGGAGTTGAATAAAAAGAGACTATCCGTCGTGGAAAAAAGAAAGGAAAACCGCTAATTTAACTTCTGAGAGATATCGACCGGCAAAGGAAGCGATGCGAGAGGAGGAGAGCTGCATGGGAGCGCGCTGCTACTAAGAGGGGGGGAAGAGCTACTTGGAATCTTCTTGAAGAAAAATATTTCCTTCAATGTGGCGGAGGCCGCCTGCGATTTAGACTTCACTTCCGGGACGTAAAAAAGAAAAAAAAAAAAAAAAGGAACTGCACAAAAGAGCCCAACAAGGGGCGTCTACGAAGGGAAAAGAAAGAAAAACTTTGGCAACAAGAGAAGACGAAATCTACCCGAAATCGCCAAAGACATATCAAACGAAGGATAGGTGTTTCCTCGAGAGACCCATCCATCCGAAAAAAGTGGGGGCCAGCAAAAAGAGGGGGTCCTCACTTACCGCATGTCGGTCTTTCCGAGGAGGAGAGGGGGGGGGACCATTGCCACACTTCCTAATAAGTTAAAAGGAGAAAGTAATGGAAGCACTCGCAACGCGAGGAAGCGGCAATTAAAGGGTTCAAATGCGTTAGGGGGAGGAAAAGAAAAAAAAAAAAAGGCGAGAGTCAGCATCAATACTACAAGAAAACACTACATGAATTGGAGACTGGAAGTAGCCTATCACCTCAAAGGCTCAGCACGGAAGCCCAAGGAAATCTAACGCAAAAAAAGTGTTCAAAGCTTGCGTTCCTGAACAAACGAAAATGGGCCCGCAGGTCCAGACCAGCAAGAGGAAGGATGCCGGTTCTCCTCGGGAGCTTTTATACGGGAGGGAGAAGGGAAACACGACAGGCCGATTGGTTCTCTTTTCGTCCGGGCAAAAATTTTGGGTCAGGCTTCACAGGCGGGGAAATTTGTGGCGTGTGCGGGAAAAAAACAAAAAAAGCTCGAAGGACAGGAAAGGGGAGGGAAAGGAATCCAAGTTCTGGTCAAGGGCTGGGTAGCTAACTGATCTCTCAGAAAAAAAAAAAAAAGGGAAGGAAGGAACCTATATCTCTCCGTTAGGAAACCCGAACTTTTCTTTCTAAAAGATGGAGATCTGTGCTGGGAGGGAAGAAAAAACGCACAAATTGCCACGTGGTGTCATCCTGTGAAAAAAAAGTGACTAAAGAGACCACTCAGCAAAGGCTTTCTTGTACTCTTAGAAAGAAGAGGACCCGTCGTAGTCCGGATCGCCTTCAAAAAGGCTTCGCGAGGGAAAGGGGACGGGTCGCTGCAGCTAAGCATGGTGCGTTGGGGAGGGAGCCAGCCAGCCGGGGAAACAACGGCGTTTTGCGTTTAAAAAGGGGGGGAAGTGGGCCTAGGGAAAATGCGCCGGGGGGTTGTGTTGCTCGGGGCTCTGAAAAGGGCGTCCAGTCATGGAAGGGGAGGTGGGGCTGGGGGTTTCTGGTGAGGGATGGGGGCTGCTGCACCGAAAATCTCTACATCAACCTAAACGAGGGGGGGGAAAGGGGGAGGTTCCTTGCCTGTGGGACTCTAGGCCGGTGCTGATTAAAGGGAAGGAAAAAGACATTAACTGGGAGGCGTCAAGTTTTTCAATTTTCAGGACGCTGAAGAGAGAGGGCAATTACCGTTCTTATAAATGAAGTGGGGGGAAAAATTTCAATCGGAAAGGCATGGTGTCACTACGAGAGTCGATTAAACCTTCAACGAGAGGGGGTGGTCTCTTTTTCTGGGATGTTTGCCAACTTTTTAGGGAAATCGGGAGCTTCCTCAAGAAGGGGAGAACGGTTTTTTCTCTTTGTCAAGTGTCTTCAACAGAAGGGAAGAAAAAAGGACGGCTTCCGACGCGAGAAAGATGCAATCTTGAATCGCAAGGGAACCAATTTAGCTAGGGAAAAAGGGGCCCCTCCCTCCACGGCTCCCATGGGAAATCTTCCGTCATCTTTTCCTGAGGGGAGCTATCCTTGAGAAGGGGAGGGGGGGTTCACCTTCTGTGAAGAGCCGGATTGCTGAAAAAAAATCGGAGGGGGGGGGGAGGGAGCACGGGTCTTGGGAAGAGAGGGCGACTTTCGTAAAGGAAGGGGGATTCCAAACCTCATAGCCCTTTAAAGGAAAATGGGCCTACTCTCAAGAAGGGAGAAATGCACGGGTCAGGGGTCACGTAACCTTCGTGCGGGACCGGCTCAGAGAGAATTTTTCATTTAGGAGGGCAAGGGGTCCAAAGCAGACTTGCCTGGGAATTTCTGTAGAGAAAAGTCCAATTAAAAGATCCACAAGATCAACTAGCGTATTCTGTTATTGGAAAGGGGGGCTACCCATACATCAAAGGGCCGGTCATTAGTGGCGGGGGGGGAAGGTCTGAGGGGGCTTGACGTAAAAAGTCCATAACCATCCAGAAAGGAAAGAAGGGGACGATCTCTCCAGGTTATCCTTTAACTCCTCAAAGAGAAAAAAGGGGGGGAAGGTCTTCGGAGAAGGAACGAGGCTTTCGCGCCCGTTAGAATTTTCCATATACTGAGAAATGCTGTGAGTGGAAGGCCAAGTTTTTTGATGACCGGAAGAAACATTCTTCGTCCAATGTCCCGCAGCAATAAAAGGAGGGTTTGGTCCACAAGGGGACGGACGCAGGGCCTTTTTTAGATTGTAGGAGGGGGCCGGCGTGGAAGCTTGTCTTGGACGGTTAAAGAAGTTTGATGGGGGGGAGGGAAGTGTTACCCAGGTCCTCCCTTCGCGAGGAAAATGCAGGCAAAGAGGGGGGGGAAAGACGGACAATCCTAGGGGGGTCAAGGGGAGGGTTGGTTCGCAAACGTCAAATTACATTTGGGGGAGAAAAGCGAGGCCTTCAGCGAGATACAATACTTTCGAGGGGAGTAAGAGGACCTCGCGTGGAAAGAAGAGCCGGCCAATCTTTTGGTATCCACAGAAGATAATCTTAGCGAGGAAAAAAAGATCAGCCCGTATTCGACTCGGGAAGAATGGAATTGTTTGGGTGGGAGGCAAAAAGCTCAAGGGGAAGGGGGAGGAAGCACTGATCGAATTGGAGTGCCTGGTTCAGGGGAAAAAAAAATGAAAGTTTTCAGCCAGCGTCAACCCTCTCCAGGGGGGAGAGGAGAGAAAGGGTTTTATGGGAGGAAAGGAGCAGATTTTCTGCAACCCAGGCGAAAAAAAGTCTTCTTCTCACGGGTCTTTCAGACGTACTACTTAAGAAGGAAAGTCGCCTGAGACCGAAATGGGTCAAAGTTAACGGGAAAGAGAAACAGCCGGCAAAAAATTTTCTAATGTACAGAGGGGAAGGGGTGTCTATTAACGACAGAAAGCGCCGGCAGTCAATCCGCAATTCTCATGATTGGGAGAGAAAAAGGAAAATGGATACCCGGTGAGGACCTCTCTCGAGAAAAAAAAAAGTCCCACTGGGAAGGGAGAGGGACGATAAACGCAAAGCATGTGCGGATATTCTCGCGAAGCAGCTGGGGGGGAAAAAAAGAGACGGCGCCTCCCTATCCTGACGAAGGACCCACGCTGGGAGGAGAGAAGGGGAAGAGTTCTGGGAGGGAAAGGAGGTAGGGCACTAAGAGCGTGACAAACATCCGAAAAGGAGGGAAACTGCGACCGTAAGGTGGTCTCATTCTCTTGGGGGGGGGGGAATCTGGGGGGGAAAATGAAAAAGGGCAATTACTTACCCGATCCGGTCTTAACAGAGAGGGGGGGGCCGCAGGTTCGAACTTGTCAGAGGGCGGCTATCAACGAAAGGGTGAGAGTTAAGGGGTCGCACCCATGCAGCAAGAAAAAGCTCTTCAGGAAAGACGAATTCTATGAATCAGAAAGAGTTTTGGAAGAAGGGAGAAAAACTGGTTCTCTGAGAAGAAAGGATTTTACTATGCACCTAACCTAGGCACCCGCTGGGAAGAGCTAAGAAGTACTATCCAAGGGTCCTGATGGGGGACGGGGGGATATTCTATTATTAGGGGAAATCTATGCTATTGGGGTGCCTTAAATGCCCTCAATGGGGGAGGGGGCCTGCCAGCGGCTTTCAATCGGGAGGAGGTCCTGGAATTATCGCCTTTCTAGGAAGTCTTTCTCAGAAGGGGGGTCTGAATTGTTGGAGCGCAGAAAGAGAGAACGATTTGGCATGAGGAAAGGATCAAGAATTTTCCGCCATAGAAAAAAAAAAAAAGGAGTGAGGGAGGAAAAAGAGAGGAGGAACACTTCTGAGTCTGCGACGATCAAAGGGAAATGCTTGAACCAGAAAATTCAGAAAGAAAAAGAAACTTGCCCCGGTCCGTCGGAATGAAAAAGGCCTTCTGTTAGGGGGGAAAAAAAAGCGCGACCGCGGGCAGAATGGGGGGGCATAAGGGGGAAAAGACGGAAAGTAGAAATCGAATCGCTGCAAGAAAAGCCGCTCGAAAGATTTCTATCTACCTGATGAGGGGAGAAAAGAGGGGAAAGAGAGAGACATGCCCCTATTGGTCCACGTACATTGGGGAGGGGGAAGCGCCGAGGCGTATCAATCTAAGAATTGATTCAGAGAAATGCGTCAAGGGGCCTGAACAGGAAAGGGGTCCGTTTCAGGGGGGCGCTACTTCCCCGCTCAAAGAGAGGGTGATAGCCGATAAGAAGCGGAGTCCCATCACTCTCCAGCTTCAGAGACGCTTCTCTGGGGGTAAAGCTCCATTTTCAGGGGGGAAGACAGAAAAACCACTGCGCTGGAATAACCAGGGAAGAAAAACCCAAAAGTTTAATTGACATAAGGCATGTTGGGAGGTTTTTGTCAAAAGCTTACTGGCCAGGAGGAGAGTTCCACCGAGCGGAAAATAAGACGCGCGTGGGTCCGGGAAAAGGACACGCTGTCAGATAGGGGGGCCGGGGGGGGGGGGGGGGGGGGGGAAAAAATCTTCCTAATATCCGAGACGAAATTCTTTGGGCGTTGAGAAAATTCAGGGTGCGATTCTAAGAAAAAGAAAATCCCGGAGAGGAAAAGGGGGTAATAAAGGACGTTCACCTCGCCGACACAAAAGTTGTCCCAGGAGGGAGAGTGGAGAGGGAAATCGAACAAAATAAAGAGTAAATGGAATAAAAAAGTGTCCGGGGTTGGCGGGAGAGACAAGGGTGCAACCTAAAGTGAGGCCATTTCGGCCTCCGAAAAGACCAGTCGTAAAAAAAGGGGCTCTAAAGGGGGAGGAAGGAATGGCTCGGCCTGGCAGAAACACAGGGAAGCCCAGGAAAGACGAGATGGAAAAAAGATACGTGAACTATTGTGGGAGAGATGTTATCGCAAGGAAGGGGGAAAAAAGGCATAAAATAGCACGTTTTAAGAAAGGTAAAGGAAAAGGCGGGCAGAGATACCGCCGCTGGCCACAAGAAAGGGCTATTTCCTAATACGGCGGAGGGGAAATACAGGAGTCGCGCAGTCGAGAAGAAGAGGAAGGTTGATAAAGTTGCCGGACTCAACGGAAGACGCTTAGGTACGTATTTGCTCAGGGATTTGTAAAGAGAAGGATGTCATTAGTTGGGAAGCCTGCCAGGAGCTACACAGTCAAGGGAAGGTAAGGGCAACCTCACTAAAACATAGATTGACTAAGGGCCGCGGCCAGAAAGGCTTTCGCGATGGGAGGGGAGAGTACACCATGGAAAGAGGGAAGACCACGGAACGCCATGGAAAAGTCTAAAGATGAAGATGGGACACCACGGCCGGCCCAAGACTTACTTCGACGCTCACAGGCCCTTTAAAGGCAGGGGAAGGTTTGGAACAACCGGGGACTGCGGTACATTAACTAAAAGGGAAAAGCCATTCGGTAAAAAAAAAAGTGCGGCCATGCATCACAGAGTTCTGGCAGATAGGGGCGAGGTCGGCAAGCAGGAGGGCTCATTCCTTCGGCAGGGGAGAGGAACGAGGCTAACATCAAAAAAAAAAAGTACTATTCGGCAGAGGGCTGGCCTTTCGTTCGGGGAAAAGGAAGGGAAACAAAGTGCTCAGCACTTCCAAAAAACCAGACTCCGCTGCTCGTGGGAGAATTGTAGGGAGGAACAAATAATACGAGGGCAGATGCCGGGAGGGTGGAGCGGGGGGAACTGCGTCACTGGAAAAAGGGAAAAAGCATTCAGTACAAGGGGGCACCGGCGGCTTTCACGAGGCAATTCTGATAGGATCTTCTCTCAGGAAAAGGCCCCACAAAAGAGGTGAAGAAACGGGCAGATAAGGGATAATTGCGACCATGGGACTCGGAAAAATATGCGTGGTAGTGATCTGAAAGGGGGGACTTCCTTACAGCTACCTTCCCGGAAAGAAAAAGAAGAATCTTCCGGAGGAAAGGGGATTCCATCATCTACTATCAAGGGAAAGATCAATCCGGGAGGTAACTCTCTTCAAAGGAGGATGCAATTATAGAGCGGGGAAAGACGGTCCCCAATCTAAAGGCTCCAGCTTCGCGTCGAATGAGCCGCTTGCAAGAAAAGCTACTTTTTATCTTCTGAAAGGAGGGATTCAGATTGCCAGGTTGAACAACTCTTCGTCCGCCGTAGAGGTAGCCTCGGGAGTTTGACCAATCCAAGAAAGAAGGCCAGAAGGGGGGGGAAGAAACTATTGAATTTGATCTCTCACCCGTTGTCCACCAAAGAAAAGAGGAGAAAATCGAAGCCAATACATAGAAAACCCCCCCAAGAAGAGGAAAACCAAAAAAAAAAAAAACCACCACAAAAAACACACCAAAAACACCCCCAAAAGAAGAAAGACTCTCGTGGAGGGGGTCATCGAGAGGGCTGACCTTCCATCCAGGGTAAAAGAAAAACCACGCTACAATTCTCAAGGGGAAAAAAATTTCGGTCCTTGCGAGG
>Ga0179593_1410871_pt1 | contig 18728 bp, 21 predicted proteins | sample CZODoug2_1_08_16_FD_185931 | JGI IMG/M metagenome (GOLD analysis project Ga0179593, IMG submission 185931) | Vadose zone soil fungal communities from Angelo Coast Range Reserve, California, USA - CZODoug2_1_08_16fungal (PacBio error correction) | ecosystem: Environmental > Terrestrial > Soil >...
AAAGAAGGGGAGTAGATAAAGACTAAAAGTCCCCATAAACTGGGGGTTAAACAAGGGAGTTGGAATAAGGAATAAGAGGAAACGGCACAAAAGAAAATATTCTTGCGTCGCGGGAAAGAAGGGAAGAAAGGGTGGATTCGTCGTGCGCGAAAGAGGGAGAAAGGAGACTTAGGAGCGAACGAAAGGTACGGGAACTTGTTTAGAAAAAAAAGAGCTAAGATTGAGGAAAGCGCCTTGCGAGCTTCAAAAAGGACGAGGAGTCATGCGAACGCGAAAAAGGAGGAAAAACAAAGCGGTATAGGAGGGAACCGCCGTAAGAAACCCAAACGAAAGACCGGTGAGGAAGAAACACCAAAAGAAAAAAGGCAGAAAGCCGCCCCCAACAGAAGAGGATTTAATAAAGAAAGTCGAGGGAGGGTAAACTGTCCACGGCGTAGGTAAAGGGACGGGAAATGAGGGAGCGTCAGAAACCTCCATCCGGACCCAGGCTACCAAAGATGGAGGAGGGGAAGGGGGAAAAAAAAGGCCATTCACCAGGAGAAAACTAGGGGAACTTGAACTATAATGGTGGGGGCCAATTGGCATCTGCGGAACGGTTCTCTCAACCCGCAATTAGGAGACGACACCGAAAAAAAGCAAATAATGAAGACTGAGTAAAAAACGGCCCATCGACTGCTGTCAGGCCGTAACAAAGAAAGAGAATCGTCCCGTAATTGTAAGAAAACAGAACTTACTATTCAAGTAACTTTTACCTCATCGGGGTTAAAAAATGTGACAAGCAAATTACTTTGGGGGTAACAAAGCAGAAAAAGCTAAAAACACAATCCACGCAAAAGCAAAGACGGGAAAAGAAAATGAATACTACAAAAACGGTTGGAACTAAGGAGAAATTAGAGGGGGTTCAGAAGAAACAGGAAACATCGCTGACGTTCGAGGGATCACTCCTCTATATAACGGAAGATTAGGCAACGAAAGGTCGCCTCGGAGGGTAGAAGAGAAGTCAGGTCAGAAAAAAACACTAGATGACTGAATAAACACTAGCTTGGCATGTGTTTGCAAAATCAATATACTTCAAGCAGAATTGAAGGGGGGGGAGCTATGTGGCATAAAACAAAAGGGGGGTTATTAGGTAAAAAGGAAGGAAATAAGAGGGGGGGGGAAGAAACAGGAAGTTACTATTTGAAATGGGGGGTGCAGTTCCCAATCGCCATATAAAAATGTGGGGGAAACAGGGAAAGCGTCACAAAAGGCCAAGTCCAAAAATCATCATGAGTAAGAAAAACGTTCGCCCGGCGGGGGAGCCGCTGCAAAAAAAAGACGGATTATAAGGGAAGGAGCTTTATTTGGTGGAACACAATGTGCGCTGAGGCTGTCAAGTCGGGTGAAGGGGTACAACGAAAGGAAGGGGGGGGGCGTTGAAAATTTACGAGAAAAGCACGATTCGGGAAGCGGGGGGGAAGAGAGTAAAAGGAATGGACAGTAAAATTAAAGGTTTTTAGGGGAGCTAATTGTGGCAAAGAGGGAATCAATAAGAAAGGGGGGGAGTACTTATCACGTTCAACATTACAAATCGCATGGGGGGGCGAAGAAGATTTCTCAAAGCCAGGAAGGTGGAGTTGGTCCTATGTAAATGGATTTACAAAAAGGGAGGGGGGCTACAAGCCTCTTTAATTAGATCGGGAGGGAGAGGAAAATATCGAAAACACCATATCCGCAATGGGGCCACCCGGCGGACTGGAAAATGGTTTGGGGGAACACAAGGAGGCCAGATAAGGAGGGAGAACAAGTACTACCTCCGAGGTTATTGGTACAATCTGTACTACCTTCGATTTTGGGGTACAAGGGAGGAGCCACGAGATCTGGGAGAAAGATGAGAAGATTTGAAGAGAAGAGGGTAAAGAAAGCCGGGTCCCCTTTAAGATATATTGGAGCAGGGAGGAAAATAGAGAAAAACACAACGAATTATCATTATAGAGAATGCAGAAAAAGCACCACAGGGGAAAAACTTAAATGACCGGACTGTTCCAATGATGGTAGACAATCTACAGCCGTTGCTCAGGAGTATCGTCGAGCACTGGAAACGATTCTTAGTAATACCAGGAGACGGATTACAGGTGGGTCTATAAGAAGGGAGAACTTCAAAATGGGGGGGAAAGGAAACTGGCCCCATAAGGGGAAGTGCTGGATGGGGGGTTCCCAGGGGAGGCGAACGTCGCTATCACCGCGGACACGGGGGGGTGGTAAACAGCCTGTCAAGAAGTCAGGAGCCACAAAAGAAAAAGGGTGTTCTGTTCTCAAAAAGTAATCTCATGGGTCGGCACAGTGGGAGCAGCGAACCGTCATCTAATAACAGGGCGGAGGACGACGGCGCAAAATAGTAGAACAGCAAAAGGACTGGGAAGTCCGGGAAGGGGAATGGCAGTGATCATCGCAATCAAACCGAGAATCAGTTTTTTCCAAGTGGAAAGGGGCTTCAATTCGTCAACCTTCAGATGGTGAAAAAGAAGGAGAAAAAGGGACAGGAACTGTGGAAAGGCGGAGATATACGCACAGACACGAAAAAGGGGGAATAACTAAAGTGCGTGGAAGTATCGCTCACAGGGCGTGAAAGAAAGGGGTGGCGCAACTAAGGGATTGTTGCTGCCAAAAAGTGAATTGGTTTTCTGGGCCAATGGGTCACAGAAGCAGATCTTTTATAAAGAAGAGGGAAACGGCAAACGCCTTAAACTTAGATACGGACCGTATTTAGGATTTCGTCTCAAAGCATGCAGACTTTTGTTGTGGGAAGCTAGCAAAGGCAGGTCCCTCACGTATGGCGAGGGTATGGGAGAGGCTCAAGGGGGGCAAACAAAGTCAGATTATCAAAATCAGAAGAGGGTTTATACCGCGCAGGACTGGGGAAAAAAGAGAAAAATGCTCTACACCAGAAAGGCCAGGGGGGGGGGGTATTAGGAGAAATCATCTATCAGGGAGACGACGAGCAATGTTTTGCACGAGCTGCTTTCGTTAGACAAATGCTGGGAAAAGAGGTTAAAGCGGCTACCCCGTGGCGGGACCGTCAGGATGGGGCAAGAACGGATTGGAGGAGGCGTTTTGCGTTTTGAAACACTGGAGGGTGGCTATAACGTGTTGCGGAAAATGTGGGTAACCTGCGAAGATTTACGCCGGAGAGGGCCTGGGAGCGGGGGAAAGGAGGGAGATTTGGCGGAGCAAACGCCTTTACGACAGAGCAGGAGATTGGGACCGTTGGGGGAACGCCAGAAGCCTGGACTGGTAGACATTCTGAGCTAACTTAACAAGCCATTGAAAAGGCAGGCAAAGGTGAAGTCTCAAGAGGTGTAGGACCTAGACATTGGACTCGACAGAGGGGGGGCAAAAAAAGGGTCAGGACAAGGTTTGGGTGTTAGAAAGGTGAAAAGAGGGTCTAACGATGAGAAAGAAGAAGAAACAGGTAAACTCCAAGAATGGCCAAAACCAGAGAACTGCTTATCAGAAAAAATGGTGGCTATGCGAACTCTGAGAAGGCTGTCGGGGGGAGTGGAAAAAGGGGGAGGAGTTGTAGTGCGGCGTAAAAAACAGTAGAACCTGAAGCGTTTGGCGGCGCATCTTCTTTATAGAAAACTCGGGAAAAAGGGAAAAGAACCGGGTTTCGAAAGAATAGCCAAAGTAATTAGCGGCCAGAAAAGTTCGCATAATTAAGTTGAGATGAAAGGGAGACTCGCGGCCTGGGGGACTCCCTTCTCCTCCGGCTCAGAACCGGAAACGGGCTTTAAAAGAAGGGCAAAGGAACAATAATCTCAGGAGGGGAAGAGGCTACGCATAAGGGAAATCAGGGCAAATGAAAACAAATCTAGGGGAGGAAAGACGTACTGGATCCTTGATAGAAGATAAGGGAAAAAAAAAAAAAAACAAAAACCCCCAACCCAACCAAACCCACAACCAACCACCCAAACCCAAAAAAAACACAAACCAAAAAAAAAAGAACCCCACCCACAAAACCAAAAAAAACCAAAAAAACCCACACCCAAAAAACCCCCCAAAAAAAAAAAAACCACCCAAACACACCATATGGCGAGCACAACAACAATGGAAAGAGGAGGCGGACTCAAAGAAATGCGGATAGAAAGAGTGTCCCGAAGAGGCGTTTTTCACTGACCCGGGAAGTAAAAAAAGCACTTCACCTCTTCAGGGAGCAGTCCAATTCAGACTGGATTACAAAAAATTTGACTCTAAAAGATAAAGTTTGAGGAATAAGGGATCCGAGCGGGACGAAAGCTTATTTCTCAACATAAGAAGAGAAGAAGAAGGAATCTACGCGCTGAATGCAAAAAAAGATGCAAAAGTCCAAACTCCTAAACGGCGAAGAGAGAACGAAAATTGCGGAAAACTATGAGAGAAAGGGATCTCTGTGAAAGGTTAAAAGCCAAAGGAAAAAACGTGGAAGCCCCAATATCAGGGGATTCCGGCGTAAGAAAAAAAAAAAAAACGCTAGGGGGGGGACTATGGGTAGGGCCCTACAGTTTATTTAACATAAAGTGAGAAGACCTCCTCAGACCCAGAGACAACCAAAACAAAAAAAAAAGTCTGGCCGACACCTTTGCAGAGGAAGGGGGGGAAAGACTCTGTAAAAGGCGAATGGAATAAACGGAGAAGACTGCACTACTCGATTGTGAAATTGTGACGAGTTATTTTCTCTCCGAGGAGGAGTTCCACCTAACCACACAAAGACGGCACGTCCACGCGGGGCCAAGACGGCTTAGCTAAAGGTAAACGGACGGACAAAAGAGACATAGGGATCCGATACCTGAGATCTAGGAGTAACTTTAAATGGCTAAGCGGGGGTTAAAAAAAGCCCACAAGAGGAGGGGTGGAAACCCGGCAAAACCCAACAAAAAAATCACCACGCCTAATAGAGAACTAAGGCATTCACAACATCCTTCATGACTGCAAGGGGGCAGGGAGAGAGTTTTGGCAGCTGGAACGAACGAGGAGGAATAACATCTAGAGGGGAGGTGGGGTACAACTCCGAGAAGAGAGCAGGCGGAGCGACAATCCGATGACTCGAGTTGTCAGAGGGCTACCCATTCTGTCCAAGGGTCATAAAAAAAGAGAGAGAGTAATCAGGGGAACACTAGCAACGATTGAAAATGGGGTTAGCAAAAAAAGCGATTTCGTGAGAATTTTAGACTAGGTAAAATGGGGACGGAACATGGTTGAAGTACAGTTAAATTGACGTGGGAAAGGCCAGGGACCGGAAGAGTTACGGCTTTGTCTTGACGTCAGTCAGAAACCTTCAGGAGGAGGGGGAAGTCTACACCAAGGGAGAACACAAATGCTTAAGACAATTGGACGATTCAAGATAGGAAAAGGAAGGAAGATTTGTAAACAGGGAAAATGTCTTAGGTTCGAAGGGGCAGCAACTGAAGGCCTGATTCAGGGTGGTGAACTTCTCACCAGTTTTTGATGACTAATAAGAAAAATGGAAGACAAAGCCGGGTGGAAAGGCTGGGAGCATAAAAAAGGAGGTACAGTTGCCACAGAAAAGGTTGGATTGGAACCCAGGGACCACAAGCGGGTGAGAAATAAATGCCCCAACGAAGAGAGGCGGAATGCTGAATTGAGAAAAACAAAACATAGGGGGAGGGGGGGATCTAAGATTGGAACTTTGGAGGGAGAAAAACCTGAAGGCTGGGGAGACATGAGTGAGTACGGAAATACTCGAAGAAAAAGTCCCAGAATCCAAGGTGCTTAGTAGGTGGGGCCATTTGAAAAAACGAAGGGGTGGTCATTCTACAAAAGGGGACGAATAGTGGTGTATACATCTACTTTCGGCGGCATTGCACGACGGAGAAAAGAACAAAAAGAGACAAAGGAACGGAGATGGAAATACACAACAGACCGGAATTTTCAAAGACGTAAAAGAGACTGGAGCTTGTCAGATACTCGAAATTGGGAGGAAAAGAGAGAGATGCTAGATAAAAAGGGACGAGAGTACTTGTTTCAGGGAGACAGGAATAAGAGAAGGGAGAAGGACTCCTTCGGAAAAATCAATTTAAACAGATGTAATACACACGCTCTCTTAACTGTGTGTCAACCGAATCGGGATGTCGCCCGTGTGAAATAGAGGTTTGACCAGAGAACCTTTTGTCAAGAGGGAGATGGTGGGGGAGGGAGTGGGAAAGGAAACGCCGGAAAAAAAATCACCGCGAGGGGCACGAAGTCATCTAAACAAAATTACTTAACACCCCAGCAAAGAACTGGGGGGGACAAAAATTAAATACGCGGCGAGCGGGCCGTTGGGAAAAGACGAAGTAAATCTCATAAACCTCGTGTGGTTTAGAGAAAGTCGAAAAAAATAGGGAAAAAGAAGGGGTCCGGCTTCCTAAATTGCTTCTTCTCTTCAAACCGCGTCTTGGCGAGAAAAGGGAGTAATGTGTGTCACCAGAGTGTGAAAAAAGAAAAGGGCAGGGGATCAGGAAAAAGCGCACGTCAGTATAGAACAAAACCTCATCTGGGAGGGAAATGAGAAAATTCAAACTCCGGGGAAGAGAGGAACCAGAAACTAACAGTAGTTTAATTGAGGCAAGTGGAATTGTTTTGCGATTTCCACCCTTAACAATCAAGAGTGGGGACTACGGGGAAAGGGAAAAAAAAACACATAACAGAGGGGGGAGCTACGGGCGACCGCAATTTTAATAATTTCAAGGAAAACGCAAAAAAAACGTAACCAGGGGGTTTGTAGCCTACAGGCTTAGGCACCTTAACGATCTTCTAGTAAGGAAGTAGATGTGATAAATGGGAAAAAAAATGCGTGAGGGGCAGGATTGGAAGAGAGCAGATCAGGGGGAAGACAGGTCGCGCTTACTGGGGAGGGAGAAAGGCCATGGCCTCGAGGCATGGGAAAGTTTGTTCGCTTTGCGAGGCCAAAGTAGAGATTTTACAAATGACCAAGAAGAACTTTTTGGGGAAGGCAGAGTTCTTTCCACATGAAAACCGATCTTTCAAAAAAGAAGTACCCCTGTCAGGAACAAATTCATTTGGTGGGTGAAGGGGGGGGGATATTGGGTGAAGGCATGCTGTGGGGGCACGCACTTTAATGGTTTGAAGGGGGAACACCACTAAAGGTTCACACGGGGGTAACCTCTTCTAGCAAGGGAAGTGGACGGTTGCAAGGGAAAGGGAGAAAACTGAAGGGGAAATTTTTCTGGGGGAGGAAACGGGGAACGGCATAAACAGTCGCTTGGCCATAGTGTACGTGCCGAGAGAAGGTGTGTAAGTTTTAGTGACCATTGAGGCCTTGAAAGGGTAACGAGTTCAGAGCAATGGGAGGAGTGTTAATTGTAATAAAAGGGGTCACATGGTAATTTCAGACTCTGGGGGGGGGAAGAGACGGCATGCTGGAGGTTTCTAGGTCGCTTCGCATAAGTATACAAGCTACATTTTAACTACAGAACACGGCAAGTAAAATGGGACGGAAGACGATACCGCATTGACGTAAAAAAGGGTCCTTAAGAGAAGGGTGGGCGGAAGGAGGACAGTTTTTTCAGGGGGGGGGTGCTGACCCGCCCTCTTGGAGCACCTCAGAGTTGGATTGAAAAGGAGGCTTAATGAAAAGAGGAAAGAGGCAGGGAGGAGCAGGGGGAAGACCAAGAGAGGGAGAAGCAAGTTGTCTAAGGGATCAAGTTAGTGGAAGAGAACGCTTTTCAATGGGAAGGGAGAAAAGGAACTTCCTCACTATCTATCAGAAAAAGAAGAGATGGAACCCGGCGTCTCAGATATGGAGTGAGACAAAGACCGGGGTAAGTCCTCATTTCCAATACGGGATGGAAAAGGACTATGCCAAAAAACGTACCAGGAGGAATCTGAGCTGGCAAATTGCAGTTCTCTCCTAAGAAGAAGGGGATAGAAATGATATATCTACAGGAGGAAAATTAGACTGGCCCGAGAAAAGAAAAAAAAAGATAGAAAGGACACGTCTGTGCAAATTGACCATAGTTTCAAAGGAACCCTGAGGGTGGAAATGAGTGAAAGAGGGTGAGAGGAAAACGCAGATTCTTAACTGCATGAGGCATTAGATAAGAATTCGCGGTGCTCGAAGATGTGGAGGAAAAGGACGTCCTCCTCAAGGCGCAGAAAAAAATATCAAAAACTGGTAAGTATCAAAGGAATCGGGACTTGGCATGCGAGGCAAGCTTCAACTTACTATTCTAGACAAGAAGAGCTAAAACGCCGTAAAAAAGACTAGTTCTAGCTTGACAGCCTCGTGAAAAAAGGACAAGAAAGCAACAACGGGGGAAGTCAACACAAGGGAAGGATCACTTCGCCGCAAAAGAAGAAGAAAAGGGTATAAAGTAGAGGGGGGGGGGGGGGACGTCCTTCTTTTTAGTTATGAGAGCTTATTCTGTAGCAGAGCTCTAAACCTCAGAACCACGGACCACAACAAAAGAGCGGAATCGAACAATGGTTGAAAAAGGCAGTCACAATTGGGGGGGGGGATCTAATTTACAAAGAGGAAGTGACAAATCTAATATGCGGAAAAAATGGAAAAAAAAGGGTGCCAACGCAAAAGACAGTGACATAACACACTGCCGACTGGCACTCAAAAGAAACACAGTAGAAAATAAGAGAACGTGAAACGGCGGGCTGGTCTCACTTATTGAGAGGGAAGAGCTAGCTTAAACTTAAGGGCTAGCAAACGGGTAACAAAATTTGGGGCACCGGCGACCCAGGAAGGCCCCAACGTTAAAATAAAAGCAATCGAAAGCAGAACGGCGGAAAAAAGAGGAACTGGTCCGGGAAGAATAAAGTGATTGTTTTCATCGGTGGAAAAAAAAAAGAGAGGGGACAAACTCTCTTTGGTCATTAAAAAGACGGTAGACGGCCAGATGCCAAGCACAACAGTCAAGCAAAGTTGAAGCAATGATAAAGACAGAAGGAAAGGGAGTAACAAAGGGGATCAATAATAAATAAAAGGAAACGACTTGATGGGGGGGGACAGCATTATTAAATATACTGAATACTCAAACGGGGTTGAGTCAAGCTAGTAGTCTACAAACGTGGCGGAACCGTGCGTAAACAAAGGGGAAATAGGGAACCTTATCCGGTCGGACGGAGGTTAAGGGAAAAGATAACTCGAAAAAGAGAAAGGGAGATGCTTGACAAAAAGGGGAAAAACCCAAGGCAGCAAGTCAGCAAAATCCCTCCAGTGAGTAAGAACCGGGAAGAGTTTGAGCAAAAAGAGCAAGGCACAAGGTAAAGGGGAGACTTACATTTATGGTGTGTCTTATGCCGAAATGGGGGCGAGCGAAGCGGTGAATGTCACACGAAGGGTGAGCTATGTCGCCGAAATTAAAAAAAAAGGAATACCACCGAGGAGCGGTATATCGGAAGCTCGGAAAGAGGAGTTAGGAATTACTGAAGGCGGAGGTTGTGGTCCTAAATTTTTTTAGAAGATCAGAAGACCCCTGGTATGAGAAGAAGCATCGGTGCCCAAGCAAGCCATCGGTCAAATGGGCGAAAGAAAAAAGGGAGGGAGTTTTTCGTTAAAAAGGAGGACCTTCTGTGAAAAAAAGCTCTTGTTAAGATTTAGGCAAATCCGACTACATGGAAAAGAAACGAAAAAAAAACAATAGCCGAAAGGACAACCCACGTGGAGAAAGTTTTTATGGGAAATAAAAAAGCCTTTTATCCTTCCTTGAAACAGTTACTATGTTCGGGGGTATCATCTGTTAAACCGGGCAATGAAAGAGACTCAGAAAAATGCTCAGGAAAGGGGGAATGAGGAGAAGGAGGGCCAATTCTAAGAAGAAGAATAATCATGAACTGAGCATCTCTCTCAAAAACCTGAGGGAGGAGGGAGTATATAAAAAAGGCCTCCAAAAAAGAGATTCGGAATCCTTAAGCGAAGGATTGGGAGAATCGACGCCCTTGAAACTATGAAAAAGAAAAAACGCCTCTGGAAGGAGGCATAAAAACAAGTCAACTTGCCTAACCGATTACCCTGCATTAAAACCAGGGTTAAATAAAGGACAAGACCCGGGTGGATGGGGAATGGGGTGTGGAGGTGGGAACCCCGTAAGCAGGGAAGATAAAAAAAAAGGTGGCAGGGGGTGACCAGGGCATCAGTCATTAGGATCAACACCAAACATCTGAGGAGGCCATTTCGCATCGACTATTACTTTGGCAAAGTCACTAAAGAAAAAAGGTAGGAACGCTCAAAAATAGGGCAACCAGAGTTCAAATTCAGTGAACAACTGGACCTGGACGGGCATGCTTCCTCTATCAAAGCGAGTGGGTGGGCTTATGTCGGCAAGCGCACAGGCGAGGGCTTCACACTGAGAATAGGCCGCAGAAAAATGGAGAAATCATAAAAAATACAGAAATGGATAAGCAAAAGGTCTAAGCAGTGGCCAGCGAAAAAGGGGAGGCAAAAGGGTTTACATCACTGATGTAGGGCTGCAAAAGTTTAAGAGTTCCCACTTTGTCCAAATAAGACGCGGGGGGCTCCGTTAGGCGAAGAAGAAACCGTAACAGCAGGAGGCAATCCCCAAATAATAATTGGCCGCGAAACCATTAGTAACACCTTTGGTATCCTACAAGTCGAACACTCAACGATATGCAAAATGAGGCGAAGGAGCTGAGGGGACGACAATTGGGAAAAAAAAAAAAAGGAAGTTGCATTGAGAGTAAAGACAGAGGAAAGTGGTTAGTAAGACTATGTGGCTAGCATTCGTCCACACCTCGGGATGGAATTTGAGATCGGGCCATCTATCGAGGGGGAAAAAATGCTAGACCCTTTTTTCGCGAGCTCGGGTGGATAAAAGTCAGAAAAAGACGGGACCGAGCAAAAAGGGAAAAAACCTGCAAGGGAGGGAATTAGTGCTCTGCGGAGTCGTGTATTTTAAAAGGGGGCGACCAATACAAACTAAGTGGCAACTGGAAAGAAATGTGGTTAAAACGAATTTACGTGAGAAGTGATTGAAGAAGGGGAAAGCTTAAAGGAATGAGGGTCTAACGAGGGTAAAAAGCGGAGAGGGGAACGTGTTACTTTCCATTCGGACAGGGTCATGGGAAAAAATGTAACTCACATTGGCTGGAGCGAGCAGATGGGGGACAGTAACTTCCTAGTCAAAAGGGTCTAGATAATGGGGACGCAATGGGGAAAGCGGTTTTCCATTGGGGGGGTAGTGAATGAAAATTGGGACGACAAAGAAAGGGAGAAGTTCTAGAATTAGCTCTCATCAGAACCGCTAAATCCGGCAAAGGGACTCCTCAAGAACTCCTTTATCTATCCATCGGTGGGGGAGGAAGAAAAGGATCACCAGTCGTGGTGTTGAGCGGGGTGAGGTAGGGAAAACGTTTCAAACTGAAGAGAGAAAGAACCGGTCCGCCTCGAGGGGATTTCTCATGAGTAGATACCCAATAGCTTCGCAGAAATTGGGATGACCCAATAAGTAATTCCTGAGAAGGTTCGCATTGAGGGGAATAGTAAACTGTTGTAACAAACTGGGGAGGGCAAGGTAAACTCCTCCAAGAAAAAACAAAGACGAATCGTTTCTTTTACAAAAAGGAAGGCCGGTCTTTGGACGAACGCTTACGCGGTCATTTAACCTCATGTAGGTATGGTGAAAAGATCAGAACGGAATCCACTGGAGGAAAAGGAGATTAGAAGGGTCAAAAGTTTGGATTCCCCCAAACAGGAGAGAGACAAAACAACGAGTATGAAGGATAGATGGGGAACGAAAAAGAGAACGATCAGACAAGAGAGTATCACGTCTTGGACCATCCATAGGAACGGTTTAAAAACATTACCCCCTGTAGTTAGGGACTTGGAGGACTGCTTGACAAAGCATGAGTGAAAAAAGTCATCAGGAAAGTATCCAGCAATGGTGCGACATCTTCGGGGACGAGAGAGTGGAAGGAATAGGAGGGCCATCTAGGAGAACGAATTATGAGATTATACTACGGGAGATTGGGATGCAAAAGAGATGGGATTAAAATGACGGTCTATATATCGCTAAAACTATCTAGATATAGTCTGACTGCCTCGGAAAAAAAAAAACGACGCAGAAAACCAGACAGGCTCCAAAAACCCACCCAGCTGCGCAAGTGATAGGAAAGCTCTGGAGGGGAAAGGCCCAACTGCTTTGTAGGGTGAGGGCGGGAGGGAGCTAGAACCTCCAGCAGGCAAACGGAGAGTTCACCCACCAAAAGACGCTACAATTGTGAACTGAAGTAACAAATCTAAACGAGTAAGACTTCAAATGAAGAGGGGGGGGAAGGGGACAAGAGGCTCGGATTGAAAAAAGCAAAATATGAAAAAACGAAACACCTGTTCCTACTTGCACGTCAGAAATGGAAAGGAACGATCCGGTCAACCGGCGGAAAAAAAATATCCCGTAAATCCTATACGAGGCTATCAAAGAGGAGAAAAGGGATAGCAATCTTTTTAAAGTAGTCAATAAGGGGGTTACAAAAAAAAAAGAAAAAGGGCGTGGGCCAAAAATCCACGAAGAAAATAGAAAACGAGGGAGCAAATTTTCAAGAAAAGAGGTAGGACAACGAGCGAGTAAGGGTGACATAAAACAGCAGCGAGGGGAAAAAAAAAAAGGGTCGAGGGTGGATGGGGTAACTACCTATGAGACTGGAACTATGAGGAGGAACTCTGCGGAGGGAGCCTCTCATTAGTGAGAACCAAAGGGTAAATATAGTATATAAATTCACCCGACTTGAAAGTGGGTTTGACACAAGGTAGCAAGAGTCCTACTCCTTCATCTTTGAGGTAGAAAGAGTAGGCTAAATTGTGAGGACAATGTTTTTGTAGTACCAAAAAAAGGATGTGAGGGGAAGAAAGAATCGTTTCCTGCGTTCGGAAAACTCAAAGAGACCACGCTCTAATTTGTGGACAAAGGGAAACGAAACCCAATGAAGGAGGTGAAACAAAAAAATCGTGCGGTATACCCTTGTAAACGGTGAGTCCGCGGACACAAGATAAAGGGGGGGGTCAGTCTGAATTTAGTATGACATCTCAATGGGGGCGCTGTAGCAAATGTCAGTACGTGGAATGACGAGAAGAATTGGGCCAATAAAAAGGAATGCCATGGGGAATGAGCGGAACATAAAGCAATTTAGCAGACAGATGAAGGAAGACTTCGGTGGGAAATTTTTTCGCCGACCGCAAAACACCTGATGAACGGAGCGCGGGAAAGCAAACGCTAGGGAGTTGTCTGAATTTGTCCGGAAAATACAAAAGAGGGTTGAAGTGGACATTTGGGATATCCTTCTGGGATGAACAACAAAGAGCTTGCGGGGGGGGACGGGGAAATAAACCGGAAAAATCTCTAAAACACCATAAATACATCATGGCCAAAGTAAGTATGGAAGGGGGGGATCCCACAGTTTCAAAGAAGGTATCCTGGAAAAAAACGTCCTTCTCGCGTTTGGGTATCTGTTATAGCATTTTCAACTAACAAAAAGCATACTTCAAAGAGCGGAGGAGAATGGTCTAAGCATGAGGGAACATGACGGGCGGCCTGCCGAATATAGGAGAGGAAGAGAAGAGACAACAAACCTGATGATTATTAAAAGAAGAGAGGGAAAGCTTAAGGAAGGCGCACAAGGTGAGAAATATTGTAACAGCGAGCCGGGGTTTTGAAAGAATATGCGGGTGTCGGAAGAAGAACATATGGGGGACCAACTACTAATGGAAAGACAATAAACAAGTGGGAATCAAACTTTTCCAAAAACGGTCAATGCGGGACATGGGGGGGGAGTATTTAACAAGGGGGCTGGGAGGCAAGTCACCGGCGGCAGGGGTTGTACACTCCGTTCAGAGAAAATTCGTCGGACAACATCAAAGGGGGGCTGGGTCCCAATTTCGACGAACTATGTGGCGGGACCGGGGGGAAAAGAAGCTGAAGACCCCCCACAATCACCACAAAAAGCCCAAAAAACCCACCAAAAAACCAAACAAATCGCTCTGGGTTGTAGAAATGGCGAAACTCAAAAAAAAAAGTCGGGGAACATAAAAAAGTACTGAAGGACTATTACAGGTAATGGATTGGATCAGACTGGAATATAAACGGAAAATGGAGATCATTTGGGATTGGGCTGAGTTCAAGCTAAAAAATTGTATGGGACCAGTGGTCACAGGACACTTGAACAGACAAGAGAAACTTCTATCATACCATCAAGAAATGGTAGGCTAAAAGTATAAGCCGGGGGAACGCGTAGCAACAATTCTTTAACAAATTGTTAGAAAAGAAAGGGAGGGTGAACGGACATTGGAATGGGGTTGTCACGGAAGGTCAAGCGCGTGGTATAGGTGAAGAGGGACGCATAATCCTTAACATATTAAGGCTACGGCCAAGTAAGTTGGAATGTACAGGACCAACCATAAGACAAAGTGGGGGGGAAAAAACTACTAATGGAAAAAGGCAATCTTAGTGGGAGGGAAGTGTCAATTGTGCGTAACATAAGGCCAGAGGAGTTACTAACATATCGAAGGGCTTTAAAAAGAATGTTTAGAAGGGGAGAACACCGAAGAGGCATTTGGGGGTCAATGGAGGCTAAAAAAGTCCGTCTATTAGTGGGAAGTGGAATAACTTTTTTCCGAGGCTGCTTGTGAGTTTCACAAGCCCTCGGAAGGGACTCGCTACAAGAACCATGGCAGGATGTTGAAACGGGATTGGGCTAGAGTGAGGGAGGGTTTTAAGGGGGCCCTCCACTGAGGGGATTGTCACCAAGGGAATGGTCACACTGAGGGGGAAAAAAGGAGGAGGACATACTTTACGCAAGGGGGAAAAGAGACGCAGGTGAGCTAACACTGGAGATTTTAAACTGCCGACGTACTCGCAAGAGTGGGGACGGAAGTGGAAAAACAGAGAAAGGGGGGTGTTCTTTGGCGTCAAAAACAGTGGGGAAGGGGAGAACGTAACGCAGGAAAGACAGTCCAATTTGAATTCTCAGAGTGGGAGTAAATCATTACGGAAGCGGTTTTTTCAAAAATGGAAAGGGGGGGGCAGACGTGGGTGACTTAAGTGGGGCATGAGGGGGGGGAACTAGGAGAGAAAATAGGGAAACGCTCACTAAAGCACCGTGGAGGCAGTCATAGATGAAAAAGGAAGAGAGCAAAATCTGGGTGGCTTCTACTCCTTATAAGGAGTCAAGGACGGACCGGGTAAGGGAGGGGGGGGCCGTTTCTTCCTGGAGGAAAAGACGAAAACTAGTTAGCAGATCGTCTTTATCAGAAAAATTCTAGATATCCGGCTTGGGGGAGACGGCGAGGGGCGAGGTGCACCAGAAGGTGGAGGAGGGGCTAAGGTTCTAATTTAATGGAAGATAAGAGTGTGAGCTGGGTCGTAAGTAGAAAATTCTTCCTCCACGCTAGCTACGCACGACGAATCGCAAATTGGGCTTGACTCCAGAGAAAAGTGAAGGGCCTAATCTCAGAGGAAGAGTCCGCTACGCGGGTAGAAGTCAGGTGCAACAAGGGAAAGTGAAAAACCTCCCAAGGGATCACTTTCTATTTCATCTGAAAGGAGAGATACATGGGGGACCAACACCAAAAGAGGAGAGGCTGAGGACCATTAGACTTGCCCGCTCATAGAGGATAGAGGGACGTCTTGGGAATAAAGATCAGGTTGGCAACGAAAGGTGGAAAAATTAAGGGGGGTTCGGGGAAAAAAAGAGGGTCGTAGCAGTATCTCGCAGTTCAGACTGGATTACAAACAAGGTGCTCTTTCGTCTGTGAGAGAGATAGCGTGAGGAGAAGGGGAAAGACTAAACAAAGAGCTCGTCAACCAGCTTATCGTGAGAAATGGGATAGAAAAAGATCTAAGGAGGGCGAGAGAACATCGGAGGTCAAAAAAAAAGAGCTTATCTATCATCCTAAGGAAAACCCGAGGATGCTAACTAGGTTGATACGCTTTACACCTTCCAGAGCCAAATCCAAAAACAGGGAAGTCAGACAAAAGGGACAGCGAAGGGAGTCTAAAACAAGGACGGGTAATTCCCCTTATTTGTAAAAGGAAAAATGAGTGTAAAGACGGGTGAAACTGAGGGAGCTCTATAAACCTCCAAGACCCGTCATAGGCAAAACCCAAAAGAGCGAAAAGAAAGATGTGAAAAAGCTGGCAGTCAGGAAAAAAACCACATAAACTTGCAAAAAAGGGGAACGAAAAGGGTCGCGGGCGTCGCTCAAAGAACCCAGAGGTGAGACAGTCAATAACCACACCCGTTCGCTGCAAGAAACATAAACGGGAACAAGCGAACGAGGAGAATGGCCTGGGGGAGAAGGCTAAGAAAAAAGCCCTAAGTTAATCCTAAAGAGGTCTAAGTTTACATACCTGGCGAAAAAAAGGGTTACACAGTCTGACAAAATTGTAAACCGGCACAACACTTTTAGGGGAGGGGAAACGAATCCCACAGAAGATAGCCAAAAAAGGAAATCCAAACACATAAAGGGAAGGAAGGAACATAGGGTTAGCAGAGTCTAAAATATTTGTAAACGAACAACAGCGGGCTCAAAACGGCAGAAGGGACATGGGGAGACAAGAGGATCCTGCCTAGAAACGCAAAAAAGATCAAAAAAAAGGGGGGGAGAGCATGTCTAATTCCTTGACGCTGTCCAAAAAAGTTAGAGACTGCTCTTTAGGATTGAAAATAGGAACGAGAAGGGTGGTTTGCACAATTATCAGCGAAACTTAAACAAAGAAATAATGAAAGGGGAAAGCTATTTAGGCTCAAACCTGTGTGGGTACCGACGCAGGAAGGGGGGAGATAAATGCCTGGGATGAGAGACCGTATCCGTACTGGCGTGCTTGCGAAAAAAGCCTGATCCACGCGCTATGTGACAAAGGGTACGGGACACACAAGGGGAAAGAGAAGCAGGAAAGCAGTAGGAAAAAAATTGAGAAAGAAGTGGGGTTAGCCACTTTACAAGGACGGGAGCGTATCCATATTGGGGGGCGTAAGGAAGATAACTCTGATTCAAGTGCAGGGGGAAAAGAAGAGGCGCCGACATAAAGAAAAAAATGATGCCAGACAAGGGTTAGCGGAAGGATACTAAAGAGACATGAAGCCTCGAGACAGTGCTGGGAAAAGGTGGTTCTACGAAAAGAGGAATCAGGACTTATCATTCTTGAAAAACGGGCCCGAAACAATAGTAAATTGTGCGAAAAAGCACAAGAGGGTGATTGGTCCATTTACGAAGGAGAGGACCGCGGTAGGAAAAAGGTACTCGGGTATCAGAAGACGGGGGAAAGAATCGTAAAATATCGAAAACAAAAATATTCCAGAAACAGGCTTCTGAGTTTTATTGAAAAACAAGGTAAAGTGGATACTTGAGGAAAGGGACACTTTCTCGCGTTGTTCAATCTGTACCGGGAATTTCCAGGAGGAAGAAAGAACGTGCTCAAAGGCGCGGGAGATTTTCAAAAGAAAAAGACCTTCGGCCAACCTAGGAAACAAGATTTAGATATATGGGGAGATCAGAAAACAAACACGGAGGGAGGGAAAGAGAGAGTTCTCAATAAAAAAATATTCGAAAAGGAGGACTGAAGAAGTTTTAAGAAAATAGAGCGCACGGGGAGAACCATTATTCTGAGATGTCAAAGTGAGTAACAGATTGACAAACGACGAGGAACTTGGGTCAAGAACAGATACCCGGAAAGGGAGGGGGGAAATAAAACTGTCCCCAAAGGGGGGCAGGCAGGGGGTTTCAAAAAGGGGTACCTTTGGGTCCGTCCAGCCCGATCACCGAGCTGTGGGGAATACACTCCTGGTCATATAAACTGGAAGCGTACCCACCAAAACAACTGAATGTTCAAGCCAGACATACGAGAGAATGTTCCTTTGGTCACGTCAGGAAAGTAAGTCTCGCGGAGTCGAATAGGGCCATACAAAGTGAATAAGGTAGATTCCCTTTACCTTGCAGTGGAGAAAATTACCAAAAAAAAGACGATGCGATCATTGGGTGACTTTGAGGGTCAAGGAGAGAACCTTGCTATGGAAATTCACACAGGCAAGGGAAACAATCATGCGCACATTTGAGAGGACAAAGTATAAGAAAATTACTACTACGTGCCGGGGCGGAAGAAATTCTTGAAGGGTAATAAGAACGGAGGAGGTTGCAGGAACAGGGCCTTGGGGGGAAGAGCGATTTCCAGTAGATATGGTACTGAGGGGAAGGACAAACAATAGGACTTCTACGCTCAACCCTTAATGGGCCTGGGCAAACAAATGGCCTCTGGGTTGGGTAGCTGTATAAAAAGTCAAAGATCTTATGAAGCTCGGTATAAAATTGGAAAAACACATTAAGATTAAACTGGGGACAAAATATACCGTGTAGAAAAGTGACTAAGGGGCTGAAACATTCTACGTTGACTGTACAAAAGATTGTTATATCTTCCAACTATAAGGCAGCCAAGAAAATGGAAGAACGTTATCTGTCCTAAAAATAAACTGTCGAACTGGCACCAACTGGCAAAGAACGCATTTTGTTAGCCGGAAAGTGGGAGAGGGGAGGCAAAGTGAGTGTAAGGGGGTGGCCCGGCACTGAAAGGAGGTGACCGGACAACCTGGGGAGGGAAGCAACTAGTTTTGAAGAACAAGCTGAAGCGCCCTTAGGGAAAAAAGGTATAGGATTTACATTACGGATTTTTAATTCAACGGCCTTTTGAAGCAGCAATACTCAGGCAGTCGGGAAAGGGGATGTGGACAGTCAATCC
>Ga0179593_1328391_pt1 | contig 18727 bp, 18 predicted proteins | sample CZODoug2_1_08_16_FD_185931 | JGI IMG/M metagenome (GOLD analysis project Ga0179593, IMG submission 185931) | Vadose zone soil fungal communities from Angelo Coast Range Reserve, California, USA - CZODoug2_1_08_16fungal (PacBio error correction) | ecosystem: Environmental > Terrestrial > Soil >...
AAATCAATCACGAAGGGGCACGGAACGCTCCGAGGGTTTAGGGTCCGTTCCTCATCAGACAAAAAACTGCATGCTGTCCGTTGAACAGCGCTAACAATGCTGACAGATGACCCTTGGGGTGGAACAACCAAGGGAAGGTGTAAGTGCTTTCCGGTCAGAGATAAAGAGGGGAAAAAGAGGAGAGAAAGGAATCGCTGAAGGACAACGCGACGGGAAAGAAGAAGCACCCTCAGGCGCACGATCGGGGGAAATCCCCCTGCGAAAAACGTCAAAAAAAAGGAGGGGGGGAAGGGAAAAATTCGGTGGAACAACGCGGGCCATGGAAAGTCACGACCCGTCTTTTGAAAAGGCTAAGGAAGGGAAATCAAGGGCTGAAAAAAAAATCCGGGGACGATAGCGGACGGGGAGGGGGGGAAATAATACAGTGCCGAATGGGGGGGTGGGAGGTCGAATGGCGGGCATTGTTGGTGAAGGGGGTAAGAAAGGGAACAAAAAAATCGACAAAGGAGGTCTTGGGAGAAACTGCATATAGGAAATCAACCATTATCAAGAAGTGGGGGAATCGATGATGGGGAGCAGCGTCCGCTCCGGCGCCCAAGGGGGGGCGAGAATTCGCTCAAAAGTCGTGTACGGAAGTCAATAGATCAGCAAAAATATTTCTCGTGTCTTTAAAAAAAGAAAAACCGCTTCAGAGCGAGGACGTAAAGAACGCTTATATTGGAAGTACATCAGAAGAGTGCCGGTCACGGAAAAAGTTGAGACAAGGGAAGACGGGAAAGCCCGCCAGAATAGACCTGGACTCCCTTCAAGCTTCGTAAGAGAAATTGGGGTCCACTTAATAGCGGCCAAATGAAAAGTCTCACCAAGTTGAAAGGGAAAAAAAAGGCAAGATCGCTTCATAAGTGGCGGAGATGGATCACGCTCAAGCGCGGTCCTCTGAAGGGGAATTCGGCAAATACCTGTGGAAGGTTCACCACTAAAAAGACCGGTAGAATCCTAGCGTCCGGTTTGGTCGCAAAAGAACCGTGCAGCACGGACAGAAGTTCAAACACGCGTTTCGCAAGATGAGTCGAGGGGAAGGGCGCCCGGCCGCACCGGAGCCGGCTCGCGCGCGGGTTTAGGGAAGAGACCTAAGGTTTGCAGCCACCGCCGAAACGCTTCAATAATAATCCAATCGTAGGGGGGCCGAGGAAGAAAAGAAATGCGTCCGCCTTGGAGGCGAAGGTGAAGCGTGCAGGGAATTCGCAACACCAGCTCGTAAGCGCAGCGGGTTGAAAACTTTTCGGGGAGGTGGAATGAGCAGCCAACTGGAAGGAAAAAAACGGTCAGGTCCTAAAAAAAACCCATGCGCATCGCGTACCATCGTTGCATCAAGCCATGGCGGAAGATTCGATAGGGTGGGAAACCGAACGTTTAGCAGACGCCGTTGTGCGTTCCAGGGGGAGAGGGCGGTGAGTTTCCGACTGGAGCGTGAAACCAGCCGCCTCAGTGGGAAAAAAGTGGGCTCCGTGTGGACGCTCCCGGGGGGGTTCGACCTAGGATTGAACAACAGCATAGCCGCAGGAAGAAGGCGGAGAGCGTTTGGGGGATAAGACTCGCTCTACCAAGAGAAGAAGCACGGAACTTCAAGACCAGCTGCCCAAAAGGACGAGCCATCGAAAAACTTGACACGTTGGTGTTTGTGGGAGGAAGGAGGGAGGAAAAAATGATTAAGCCATTGGACGGATTGACGGGGGAAAGAAAAAGGAAACAGTGTTACCGGCTGAACCCTTCGGCGCCTACAACTGAATAGCCACGATACGAAGGAAAAGAAAAAATCAGTGGGCGAAAGGGAAGGATACACTCTAGAGAAAACGTAGGTAGTAAAGAGAGAGAATCGCTCGGGCTCTCCTTGTCAGGGTGGATAGAGTCCGGGAGAAAATCTAGCAAAGGGGGGGGCCCGGGGTCCGGGTTATGTCAACTTGGTGTTTACCTGAGCCACAGTCCCATAAGCAAGGTATGGCGTCAGAAATGGGGGGGTGGGGAAGTGACGGGGGAAAAAAAAAAAAAAAAAAAGGGTAAAAGTTATTTCGCAGCGGGGGGGGCGAAGCGGGCGCGCCATTCGGGGGGGCTTACTTTCAGTGAAGGGGGGGGGGGGAGAAAGGGGGACAAGACATCTTCAGGGGGAAGTTCGGCTACTCGGGTGGGGAAAAGAAAAAGGATCGGGGGCAGACAAGCAATTCCCACCAAGAAACAATGAACAACGGTGAAAAAAATCAGGGCGATATTTTCAAAAGAACGTACATAGGAAAGAACAAGATTACCTAAAAGAAAAAAAAGGAGAGAAAAGTCAACCCGTGTCAACTAATCGGGCGACTACCCTGGAAGGCCATGCGGCGTCTCAAAGGCAGACACGAGTTCTCATCCCTGGAGCTGGGGGGAGGAAAACGTAAAACAAGTCCAGGGGCTGCCCAGGACAAAATCGAGAACGACAATATTGCAAAAAAAGCGTAGTCGTAACTAAAACGTGGGGGGGAGTCCAGATGGGAAAAGAAGTTAACCGGTCCTCAAAATGGCGCGCACTTCCGGGTCACCTCTAAAAACGAACGGGAGGGCAGTTCCACTTCCTCTCGGAGAATAGGGGGTATCAAAAGACTTCTTGCTTTCAAAGGAAAGGGAAAAAAAAAGAGCACGGGAAACCAAACTCTTCCTTCTCCGGTACCACCGATGCCATATACTTATGCAAAGGGGGGCGATGATCCTAAGACTGGGGAGAGGGAGTTCCTATCTAACTGGGTGGAAAAAGGGGGATAAAGGAAAAATAAAGTCTTAATGGCCTTCGTGTGAAAAACTGTGACCCACACCAGAACCAATGGAAATCAAAAAACCACTTTCATTATGAAGGAAAGACGTGAGCCAGACAACTTGTTTAACAGGGGTGAAAAAAGGGGGGGGGGGGGGTGTGGTTTGTGGCGGACTTCACTTTACAAGGGGGACGGGAGGAAAAAAGAAGAGTGGGGGGAAAGAAATGAAACGTGGAGAAAAAGTTCTCTGCCAGGTTGAGCGCAAAGGATCGTTCAACTGGCGTTTCTAAAGGAGGAGAAAGAAAATTCACAGGAAAAGGACAGACTGTAGGGCAGGCTCATGGGGTAAAATAGAATGCAAAGTATCTCATGAGGGGGACGCAAAGGGGTACACTCCAAGAAGGAGAGATAGAGTGATGCTCTGATGAAGAAAGATGGGACGCAGAGTACTTGCTGCCACCCTGAGCGGCTGGGAAGGGGTAAAAGGAAAGACGCTGAAGACTTCGCGGATATTAGAGAGAGTGAGATACAGGGGAATAACCAGATGGGGGTATCAGGGGGGGTAAAACGAATCTATCACCAAGGAAAAGAAACCAGAGACTAGGGAAAAAAGAAAAATGTTAGCCGAAAACCAGCCATCTCATCTCAGACATCTCTCTATAACCAAAGGAAAAACGGTGTAAGCATGGATTATCACGGGTAAAGGGGAAGCAGTCGGGACGCAAAAGATACTGCGGGGCCAAGAAAGGGTCTACGGGAAGAAAGGGGCCAGTTGGAATTTTTCACTTGCAGCCGAAAGAAAAAGATAAGGGGGGACCCGAGGAGGTTGGGAATTGTGAGGGGGAGGGTACTGTCGGATCAGAGGCTGCACGGTTGACTTGCATCGACCGACAAATGAAAGCTTGCGTCCTCGAAACGAAGAAGAAACCGCGCACTGCCCAATGAAAAGGGGAACCCTGTGAGTGAGAAAGCAAGTTTCAACGAAAAAATTTTGAAGAGAAATGCATCGTAAGTGTCTCGCTCCACGAGGGACAAAAGCGGAGGGAGAAAATGTCAGGGTGACGAATAAAAAGTCAAAGAGAGTTCGCAAACTGGATCAATGGTTCCGTGGGCAGGCCGAAAAAGGGCGGCTCGTCCGTAGGGCAAAGGGAGTCCGCGAGAAAGGAACCATCCGGGAAGGCTGGTAAGAATAGAAAAAACAAAACGGAGGAGGAGAAATATAAGAAAATATGGGACCTGATCCACCGAATCGCGAAAAAAAGAGTAAAACGGGCGAGAAGGAGGAAACAAAGGGGACAATGCCAACGACAACCCGAGCTAAATCGAGATGAGGGGAGGAGAAACGACACACGATGCCAAAGGGAAGGAACGCTGACGACTCCACCGCCTCTCCGAAGGCCTTCTGGGAAGTGTGAAGAGCCGAAAACCCCTTAATGACACGGGGGGGAGAAGGCACCCTGGTCACTTAATTCATGTGCGGGGGTCTCGGACCACAAGAAGAAGGACGAGCTGATAGCCAGAAGGAAGGGGGGGACGTAAAAAAGAATAAAAGTAAGGCACTCCGGGGGGAAAAGCACCGACGGGCAAAAACTCGTGCCGGGCTGCAGCCACGAAAGAAAGGAGGAGCCATGCTGAAAAGAAGGGGGAAAACGGGGTCGAAGGTGACCCCGCCGTTCCGTTTGAACTTGCAGACTGAGCATGCTGCACACGGCCGCAGGACGGAGAATGTTTTAAAAAAAAGACGGGGCCGGGCGGTGTGGGAGGAGACTGAGGAAAAAGACGGGGAGCCATTGGGGACTGGGGTGCTCAGCGAGTGGGGGTCGCATTGTGTGCTTAGGAAAATGCTCTAACGAACAAATGGGAAGTCGAGCCGTCGCGATCGGGACAAAGGGACACGGGAACGCGGGGGGAGAGACTCGCAAGTCACAAAAATCGTTTGGGAAGTCATAGAGCCGCGGGGCGCAAGCACGCTCGTAAGAAGGAAAGAGCTGAAAGTGACATCCTCCCACTGAGGGTATGATTCTCTTGGAGCGCTTGGGTGAACGTTCCAATGGCGAATAAAGATACAGCCCCGCCCGAGTATAGTATCCTGGCGGCCAGAAAACCGTTCGGATCGAGATTACCTGGTATCGCAGGAAAAGGGTCAAACTTATACAAAAAAATGTGAAAACAAGTCGTCGGTAGAGGTTGTCAATAATATCCGAAAAGACAGAAAGGGCATGTAATTGTCTGAAAAAAAGCTAAAGGGATCACGCTCATGTGGGGGGGAGGGAGGTGGGGGCGGCTGCGGACACGGACATCTGTTCCTATGGGGGAATGGTTTTGGGAATAAACACGCCGGCCAACGGGCGGGGAGAACGAACCGTTTTATCGCAACGACCGGAGAAACCTGGCAAGTCTGCCTCACATCACGTGAAAGGAGAAACGAGTGGCGACTAGGTCAGACGGGGGCGAAAGGGACTCGAGCCGAAAGGGTTATAGGAGACCCCATAAGTTGTGAAGCCGCCCGGAACGGGTATCAGATTCGAAAATTGGTCTGGAACGAGGAAATCGTCTTTCCGATGAATCACCCAAACGCACCGCTCGAGTGCGACTACGTTGATGAGGCAGAAGCCCAACAAAGTATCCCTCGAGGTGCATCGAGGCAGGACGATGTTTGTCTTAGAGACTGGAAATGCCGGAAATCCGAACAAGACGCAAATCGCGTCAGCGTTGCGCGGAAAAATGGCGTCAGGTGAGTTCGGGAGGGGAAAAAACCCGGACCTTTTTATCGCGTTGATTCCAAACCAGGTACTGGGAGGGAGCTACGTGAGGTCCCCCGGACGAGACCCGAAGGCATTGGTGCAACAGTTGCTATCAAAAAATTCTTGGGACCGGGGAATCTGGATCTCCGGGAGGGTTTAGGACGGATGCAAAGCAAAAGGGGAAAAAAGCTATCGTTATGAAGAATTCGCTATCCCTTTATACTGTTAGTAGGAACGGCGAAAGGGGGCGAGAAAAAGCCAACAGTCGAGAGCACGTAAAAAGTGGGGTTGTGTGGTTGGCACTGTGCAAAAATTATGACGCCATACCCGTTTACAGGGCCATGGAAAGAAGGCTAACAGGTAGTGTACAAAACCACGGCGGCGTCACAGAATGACCGACCTGATCGCGTAGCAAAACGAACAAAAAGGCCATGGGCGAGAGACGAAAAGACACACAATGAGGAGAAAATCTCTCAACCGGCTGCCTTTTTGTATGCGAATTGTAAGTCCTTAGTGAGGGCGCGCCGGGGTCAGAGGTTTCAAAAACTTTTTTGACTTCGTCCAACGGCTTACCAAAAGGGTATGTCGTCCTTTTGACGGACACAGAAATGGGGAAGTGCCAAACAAAACCAACGGAAGGGGGGGAGAGGACTCGCGTGTCCGGAAGAGGGGGCGCGGAAAGAAGAAGTTCATCGGTCAACTCGAAACAGCATTCTTCCGCTCATGCTTTTTTTCAATCCATGCGCAGAACAATCCAGGAGAGCGATTCCACCCGGCACATGAAGCCACAAGGGAGGAAGATTCGGCGAGAGCACGTCAGAGGGGAACGAAAAAGAAAGTTTCAAGAACACAACGCGCTAAACTCAAACGCGGGGGTAGAATCTAAAGAGGAACAACCACCCGGACACAGGGTGGGGGGGGGATCTCTCACTCGTTACGCAGTCGCGCAGAAGCGTCGGTGAGTACCCGGATGCAAAATCATTCAAAATGATGAAATGCAAAATCAGGAACAAGTGAAACCAGCGGCGGATACAAAATGTTGGTGATGCAAGCAGTGCTCGTCCACCGTCGCGGCCAGGCGCGCCGTCGCTCGGGTCGAAGACGACGGCCTGCCGAGTGACAACTTCCCAAACACGCTGGTACGAACACGGAGGGAGAACACACCCTTATTGACCCAACCAAGCCGCACCCTTCGGCGAGTGTCAGGGCTCGGGCGGCTGCCCTCAGAAAGCAAGGAGAGGTGGCTTAGGGTGGGAAAGAAATCTGTCAGGCATTACGAACGGGTTAGTTGCAGAGCGAAAACGAGTAACTCACTCCGGGCCGGGAAGTGTGCCCCATCCAGGAAATCAGGGCAAGGCAACCCCTTTGCCCGTGCAGGGATTGATCTGTCAAGCACACGCGTATGAGCGGTAGAAAGGGCCAGGGGGTGTGGTGGGGGGTTTGGTTTTTGGTGTTGGGGGGGGGGGAAAGAACCGGCTGCGGTACTCGCCACCTCCGAGGAGAAAAACAAGATTAGATCTTTAAACTAAAATGGTCCTAATCAACGGGGTTGAAGGTGGGGGGATTCGATCACGAAGGAAAGGGTGAGGGGGAACCGCTACCCACGGAGGCCAAGGTCCTGAAGATGACTTAAAATGGAAGCAGAGATTGCAATAGAAAAGAAGTGGAGCCGCGGAGCTTGGTCCAAAAGCCCGCGGCCAGTCGGAGTGGCGTCTAACTGACCAAAATGGTGCGCGGCTAAAAACCCATGAGAAGCGTCAATAAGAAAATCGGACGAAAAGGAGGGCTACGGAGTCCTCATGCGGAGTCGGGAGCAAGGAGGAAACGTAGAGGGGGGACGGCGAAAAGGAAGGGGGAAGACAACGAAAGTCCCTCAATAAAAAGAGAAAAACTTCGTCGCAAAATACTGGCAAGTCTTCGTAAATCGCGCTCGACAAAAGAAAAAGGAAGGTGGAAAGTCACCCAAGGAAGACGGACACAGACAGTGACGGCGAAACTGGAAAATCCTTGGGAAAACAACCGATGTTAACTACTCGATCTTTGGTTGGGACACCTTGCAGCCGGCTTAGATCAGTGTCAGGTGCCCGAGGGGGCAAGGTTCGGGGCCAAAGCGTCGAAGGGGAAAGGAAAATATACTGATAATCTGATCCGGGGAAGGTAACAACCCGCCAACAACCTTGCCCGAAGATTCAGGGAGGTGCACGGTCGACAGAAAAACCAGGGTCCGCTGCAGGTTGGAGGAGGAAAGAAGTAAGGCAGCTGGAGGAAGGCGCGGCTTCGAGCGCAAGAGACCAAGAAAGATGATTGAAAGCCTGCGGCGGAAAATAAAAGCGCTTCGCCAACCTGATCAAGGTGCCAGTCTGGCCAGGGGGGGGAGAGGGACGAAGCAGGGAGATCCTGATTCAGGGCAGAAGAAGGGGACTGTCGTCAATCTCTTCAACACGTAGGAGGAGAAACACGGATAGTAAGGACCCTGCATCCGGGGGGACCGGGAAAAAGCTTCATCGTCTCCTAAAAAAAGGCCGCCTGCGCCACGGAAAAGACAATGAAAAGAACCTTGAAAAGGAGCGCAGGGGAAGGAGGGAGGACGCTCGGCAAAGAAATCGGCATTGCGCAGTGGTCGAAGCCCGGCCTCACGCCGGTGTAAAGAAGCAGTCGACGGACTGCAAAGAGGAAAGGGGGGGGGACGCTTATAAGGGCTAAAGCGGGACCCGGGGGGGGTAGAAACCGTTCAAGCATGGAACTTGTGAATTGGGGTTAGAGCGGCAATTGCGGGAAGGAAGCTAGCCGGACCCATTGATCAGAGTCGCAGAGGGAAAAGGGCCCCATGGTTCCGAAAAAGAAACGAAAACGGAAAAAAAAAAAAAGACGGGGGGGGGGCACCTACGATCTGGCCGGCCGGGCTAACCCGACGTCCCAAAAATGATTCTAAAACGTAAGACCAGGTCGGGGCCAAGAAGGGAGGGGGGACTCGAAACGCCGAAAACCGAGCAAGGAAAACGTGCTCAGTTACACTTAAACAGGACAGCCTGGGAAGAAGTCGGGTAGCAGATAACAAAGAAACTGTGAAAAAAAAGGGTTGAGCCACGGCGAAGAGCGGCATTGGGGGGGTGCACAGTCGTGCGCCAAAGCGAAGGAGGGGTCAAGGGGGGGAGAGAAGGCAGAAAATGAGCATGGAAAGGGGGAAGCGCCGTAAAATAAAAAAGTCTGAACATAAAAGCAATGACAGGGGGCGAAGAACGGGCGCGTCCACATACGGGTCGTGGGGAAGGAGCCACCTGAGATATCAGGGCAGTCTTGGATAAAACGAATCCCGCTTATCACAGAATCGAATATAGAGGGAAAGAAAGGGGCTAAGGGAGGAAAGACTCGAGACAGGGAGGTCAAAAAAGGGTCATGCGAAAGAAGCGAACCTTCAGACGACCGAATCCTGGCGCAAATTTCAACAGTCTGGATCGTAAAAATTTGGGAGGGAGGCGTTATTTTCGAGGAAGGGGCAGTTAATCATCAAAAAGGGTACGTCTCGCCTTTCCCACTGATAAGTGCGGCTAAAGGATAAAGAGACAAGAAGCGCATAATCGGGAAAAAAGGGGAGGGGGGCTTGCTGGAATGGACTGGGGTGGAAATGGGCAAACGCCGGCAAAAAATTAAGGAAACGTCGGTTTGACTACAAAAGGTGAAAGGGGGGGGGCATTACATAGGGCTTCCCATCAGTTTCGGGGGAAGAAGAAAACGGTCAAAAGAAGTTGAGGAAACCAGGAAAAGGGAACTCGAAAAGGGGGTGGGTCGAAAAGGGTGGGCATACGCCCCGCTGCTACAGGACGAGGGATCAGGCGAAAGGGAAAAAAAGTTGACAAGAGACAAGGGATCGTAGATCACCGAAGACACCGCGACAAGGGACTTCGTGGTGTAAGATTCGAGGCCGAACCACACAGAGAAATACAATGGGGGGGGGTGCATCGGGGGAGGGAAGGGTCGATGGGGGAAGTACAGCAAAACCGGGAATGCGTGCAAACCGCGCCGGGACTGCAAACGCTTCCAAGGGAAGCGAAAAGAAATAGGCAATGGTATAAAGGAAGGTGGGGAAAACCCCAGTACGGGGGTGAGTCAGGAGGGATGCGGGGAAAGACTGCTGTGAGTCATAAAGTTAGCGTGCCCCTCCCCCGGAAGAAGGCCAGTTGGGGTGAAACCGGGGGAGAGTGGTTCCTGAAGATGGGTGCTGCGCTCCCAAAGCTGTTACCCACACGCGAGAAGGCGGAGCAAGCGGTGATGAATCTGATCTCAGTATTCGGCCGTCGCACGGCGACGAGAGGTGGGGAAACAAGGGGAACAAAAAAATTAAAGAAAGAAAAAAAAAAAGGGGAAAAAAAAAGGTGGGGGGGAAAGAGTCGCGTACAAAAATGGGCTCCAACCCTGGTTAGGCCGTGGGAAAGGGAAAAACAGGTAGGGGGGGAAAACACAAGCTGAACACGCTAAGAAAAAAGGAGCAAAGTATAATTACAAAAACTAACGGACAAAGCCTGGGGGGCAAGATCCTCTCACGAAAAAAAAAAGGGGCGGGAAGAGGAAAAGAAGAGGAAGCGGAAAAAAAAAAAACTAAAGTTTGGGGTAGGGGCTAACGGAGATAAAGATCGGCATGGCCCGTCCTGTGTTAACAGTGGAAAAGAAACTGTTGGGGAAGGAGGTAACAAAAAGACGGTCAAAAAGGGATTGGAGGTAAAGGGGGGGGGGAAGAACTTAATTGCAAAAAACCAAAAAATGGGTTCACGTTGTAGAAAGGAGGCGACGGACTTGGGTGGAGACTGCGCGCCATTAGATAAAGGAACCGGCCGCGTAAGAAGGGGAGAGAGGGGGAATAAACTCAAAGCCTTTGAAGCTGGGAGAGGGGAGGAGAAAAGGTAGCTCAGAAAAGAAACCTGGTACACCATGAAAGAACACCAAGTTGCAAAGGCAGGCGGAGAAGTGGAAGGGACGCGACAAACGTCAGTCGAATACCAGAAGAGGACATGGCCTAATCAAAACGTCGGCCAAGAAGGGGCCTAGGCGATCAAGAAAAACGAACGCCATGGCTTTTTCCGAACAAGACAGCGATGAGAGGGGGGAGAGGGGGGCTGGAGGGTTGTTATACCTGGGCAAGGGCATTCAGGTGCTCAGCAAAGACGAAAAGTAAAACAAGGGACAAAATAGAAAATCAGATCGGGGGGAGACTCCTTGCACGATGCCCAAAAAGCCAAGTTGCAGTACGGCGGCGGTACCAGAAGACGACTTGGTAAGGAGGGGGGGGGGGAACGCCGAATGCGTTCAAGGATAAAAAAATCTGGCGACCGGGGCTTACAACCCTTATGGGATCTGTAAAGCAAAACCCAAGGCAGGAGACGAGGGGAAAGACAAAAAGATAGGAAAAAGGAGGAAAAAGAAAGTCTGCCAAAGGTGGGTGGCAGAAAAGGCGGGTCGCGAAGGTCAGAACGTTGATGTGAAAAAAACGGGGGACCTTGAGAACGATAACAGGGGGGAATAAAATTTGAAAACCTCCTTGAAAAAACCCTGACCCCACTCACTCACCGTTGGGGAAAGGAGGGACAGCAGGCGGGAGCGGGAATAAAAACCGGACGGGGAAGTTAGGTCACGTCAAAAAAAAAACGAAGGGGGAGGTGGGGGGGGGTGGTGGGGTTGGGGGGGGGGGGGGGGGGGGGGGGTGCTAGGAAGCTTTGGGACGTAAAAAGGACTGATAAAATAATGAACAAAATCAGTGCGGAGGACAGATCGGCAAAGGCGGTGAGGAAACGGAACATTGAGTCAACCATGACAACCAAAGCTGACGTGAAACTTCAATTCGCTCAGCTGGGGGAAGGAGAGAGCGGAATCGTCAGGAAGAAAGGATTATTCGGGGGGGGGAAAAACAAAAGCCAAGAAAAAAAGATAGGCGTGAGGGGGCGAGTGATTCAGACGTGGTTCAAGCGTGGATGCGCCAACCAGGGAAGTTAAAAAAGGGGAGAGAAAGGTCTCAAGGAAAAAGAGAAAATCAGAATGCGAAAAACGTAGAAGAATGCCTTTCTTCAGCCAGGACATCTTCGGGGGGAGTCTGGCAAACTCTCTGAAACACCAGACCCCAAGTCGCTCAGGAAGGGAACGACCCGGGTGACGCAAAAAAAGGCAAGAATGAAAAAAAAAGGGAAAAATAGGGAACGCAGGGACCTCGACAAGGCCGGAAGAGATCAAGGCAAGGAGCACGGTAAACGGGAAGCGGGAGTGACGGGCGAAAAATCCGTCCCGTGCCCCCGGGACAATGAAGAAAGGCACAGATAAGACTTTGGAAAGCCTTGCAGAAAAAAGAAAAGAGTAAGAAAAAATGCAAAGTTTTCGAGAAGGCGGAATAAAAAGAAAAGGCGCCTGGCGAGCCGACCTGGGGAAAAAAAATGGCGTCCGTCGCAAGGAAGACGAGCAAAAAACAGAAAAAAAAAAAAACTTCCCATCGGCAAGGGGAAATGGGGGGAAGCAAAAAAAGGGGGTACGCGGAAGAAAATGGGGGGCGCCGCGCAACAGACTCATCGTCGAAGGGTAAAGGAGAGTCCAACGGCGTGCAAAAGCACCAAACTGGAAAAAAAGGGAAGGTTTGGAAGGAAAGGCAAGTCTAAGCAGGGAAAAAAAGAAATGACGGAAAAACTGTAGCTAAAAGGGGGACCGTGAAAGACTGTTTTTATCATCTGACAGCGGCTCGTGTCGGAGGAAGACGTCGCGAGTAGAAAAAAAAAAAAAAAAGTTGAAGCGGTCAGAAGAAAAAAAAGAAAAACACAAAACAACGGGGGGTCCGAAAAGAAGATAGACATCAAAAAAAAAAAATCAGAACGAGACGCGACGTCTGATCGGGGCATCTACCCGTATCCGCCTAACAACCAGGCCCCCTTGCTCAAAGTGGAGAAGGAAAGTGACAGAAGAGTGAAAGGGGAAGAAAGGCTGTTAACAGGGTTTTCCAAAAAGACTTCAAAAAACACGCCGTGGGGAAAGAAACTGAAAAGCCTGAAAGACAGATGCCTGGGTCCGGTTTAAAAGGTCTCAAAAAAAAGAAACTGAAAAAAAGGGGCATGTTGTGGGGGGAGCAAAATCACAAGCTGAGCTGGGAGGGGGGTACTCGCTTTCTTTCAGGCAAAGATCCGCGTAGCCTGAGGAATTCAGTTAAGAAGGGGAAGGAAGGCACTAAACGAAGAAAGAGGAAAAGTAAACTAACTGGCACTTAAGGAAAACGAACCAACTCTGTCTTCATAAAGGTAGCCCCACTTAAGAAAGGGCGAGGAACCAAAAGACGTTAGAGTGAAACACATCTTGGGCTGGAGGCCGTGAAAAGCGAGAAAATTTGGAACGTGAGAGGCCGGAGACCAGATGACCAAAACGTCCTGGTCGGGGTCAGGGGGCGCGATGTTGTGGAACACTTGGTAAAAGGGGGAATTGAAAAAGCTATCCTAAAAAGGAGGGGGGGGGTCGGTTGGTGCGTAAAAGAAGGGGCGAACGATCTAAGTTTGCTGAAGAAAGGCATAAGACTAGTCAGAGTGAAGATGGGTAGGAAGAACCGTCGAAAGGGAAAAAGAAGGAGGCCGGACCCACGATTTCTAAGAACGCGCAGATCTTATCAGAGAATCTCGTAATCTCGAAAGGAGGGAGGGAACGATCCCAGGAAAAAAAAGAAAGGATCCACACCCCAAAGGACGGAAGCGACTTTGAGGAAAGAATAGAGTCGTCGTTACCGTGGCATCTTAGAAAGTAGGGGAGAAAAACTTAGCAAAACCCCCTTTATAGGAAAAAAAAGAGAACATTAAACAGGCCGATATAAAATTGGAAAGGAACCCAATGGCTGCGGAAGGTCAATCCTCTCCAACAGGTACTTAAAACGGGGCCAGGAGAAAAATTTTTCGAACTGAGAAAAGGAAGAGAATGCTAAAAGAATGGAAAACTGTGCGTTGCGTGGAAGGTGGAAGAGAAATGTGTGAAATTGCACCAAAAAATGGGCCTTTAAATTCAAAAAATACTTGGGGGAAGCAAGGGGAACCGTCGTGCACGACAGACGGTTCCTCTTTCGAGCCAAAAAGAGACGGTCTCAGGAAGTTCGCCGAGGGAAAGCAGACACAACCCTCAAAAGCAAAAGGGAGGGAATCAAAAGTTTTGGGGGAAACTGAAAAAGACAAAAGGCAACGACCAGCAGGGGATATTTAGACCGAGCGAAGTGGGGTCACGGAAATCGTGGATGAAAAGGGGGGAAGAGTAAAAGCGAAAAGCCGGAGCGAAACCGGGGAAAAAAAAAAACATTTGAACAAGCAACTCAAACCATGAGAGAAAGGAAGAAAAAGCTATGGTTTTGTAAGTCGACGGGAAATAGATTGGAATGGGAATGACGGAGGGGAAAAAAGAAAGAGCTTGAATAAAAAAAAAATTGTCGCTTTGTTCAAGGAAGAAAAGACAAATGGCGTACAAGGGGGGGAAGTGACTATTAAGCGACGCCGCCATTCGGAGGGGCGACGCGTTGGGAAAAGAGGGAACAGGTACTCTTCGGGGGAGTTAAAAAGACGGTTAAAAAAGAAAATCAAAAAAAAGCTTTTTCCAAAGGAGGACATTGGAAGGGGGGGGAATCTTGCTCCGGAAATTGTTCAATCTCCCTAAACGGACTGGGGGGGAAACCCACAGAGGGTAAGAAAAAGAAAGTGAGGAATATCGAAGGAAACCTCGTCGTAACGAACGAGTCGAATGGAGAGACGTAAAAACACTGAGGAAATCAAAAGTGGCAACGGGGTGGGTGGGGGCACTGGATCTGAACTATGATGAAAAGAAAAAAAAAAAGGGGGGAACTGGAGTAACTAAGATTCTAAAAAGGGGACACCGCAGGAAACAAGGAGGGAGAACGATGAAGTTATCATAGGTCAAACGACAAACCTCTCGAGGTCAGAAAAAAGAAGACTCAAACAAAAACCGGGAGAGATGAAAAAGACGGAGGGGAGGCCTTTTGTCGTGGAGTCTCGATGGATACTGCAAGATGTCGCCTCCGTGGGAAGGAGGTGTGACAAAAACTGAGCCAGGACGGAAAGAAAACTCGGACAAGGGTTGCGTCAAATCAGGGGGGGTGACGCAGACTGAAGTGCCACACCAACGGTGTTCACTTTGAGGAATCGAAATGGGGGCGGAAAAGGAAAAACGAAAAGCAGAACTGAAGACTTCAACAGAGGTCAAAGCATAAACTATTTAGACCAATAGGATTAAAACTTCCCTGCTGGGAAAAGAAATGGGAGGAGGCAGAACAAGCCGGAAGCAGATTGAACACGGCCCAGACAAGGTCCCCAGCGGGAGAGTTCACTGAAAAAAGTCAAGTCATGAACTAAATAAGGGAAAAAAGAAAACGCGAAGACTCAAAGAAAAAAAAGGACCTATCATAGAAAAAGAAGCACCAGGGTCGAATGGACGACTAACGCTCTTTCAGGACGTCAGGGTGTATGAACGGGGAAAGGGGGGGGGGAAGTCATGGAAAGACAAATAGGGAAAAGGAAAAAAGAAGACGCGGTGCGGGGGACGCGAGTGGGGCGGCCTGCTTTGCAAGATAACCGTACACAGCTGAGACAGGAGTCAGGCTTGAACGTCGGAAGAATACAGACAGGAGGTTTGGGAAAAAAGGAAAAAGGAGAGTTCATGATAGATCATCTGGCGGAGGGGGAAACTTGGCAAAGGCAACAACACATTGTGGTATTACCGCAAAAAATTGTCGTATTGCAAGAAGTTGAAACGGCCCTAAGAGGAGGAAATGAGCCGTCTCGTTCGTCCAATGATGTAATTCGTGCCGGGCAAATTGGAAAGGGAGTTGGAAACCGGGAAGGGAAAAAATCAGGAAAGGCTTGTGAGCTTTAAAAAAACACAGGAAACCAATCTCAAAAAACGACACCTTTGAAGCACATAGCAGTGAGTCTTGGAAAAAAAAAAAAAATTAAATGTACACAGATGTCGAAAAACGGAAAAAAGGTGAAGTGAGAGGCAAGGAACCGGAGCCATAGAAAGTGGAAGACACCAATTAGTCGATCCAAAAGGCCAAAGGAGAAAGATCTGGAAAAGAAAAAAAAGGCTGGCTGTAAGTAAAGGGGTCAGGGGGAAAAAAAGAACACTGTGAAAAAGAGTCGAGGGGAAAGGAATTCACAGAACGAGGAGGGAGAGGTCAAGAAGTTACGGCAGCTGGAGTGGTGGGAAAGCAAAATAAACTGATTCGCGGTCTGAGAAGGAGGGAAAAGACCTATGTGGGTCGAGCAAAACCACCCGTCTGGCGGGCAAGAGGGAAAGGATGCAGACGGCGATACGTATAAAAATTACAAGGGGGTCGATATACAAAAAAGTGGGAAAAGGGCACGCCATGCGGTTGACTAACAAGGGGGAGGGAAAAGAAAAAACAGACCCCAGTCGAAAAAGGAAAAGAAACAGACAAGGGGTCAAACAACAAAGAAGAGAGGATTAAGGGACAACACGTCGCCACCTAGAAAAAGCTCAGGTGGTACAAATGGTATCCGTAAAAAACTGTACTCTGTGAGTGGGGAAGCTACCTACATACCAAAAAAACGACATTTCAGGAAGGGACTGAGGAAATTCCTTGTGGTACGTCGGGAACTTCGGGAAAAAGACAGAGCGTGCCAGGTGCCACGCGTTCTGGTCGGATTTACGGTCAAAAGCCGATTCGTAAGGACGGATTCATCACCAGGGGGAAATGAAAAAGAAGGGGAAAAGGATACAGGAGGCAGGACGCAGACAACCGGAACCAGCTTCAGATTGACGGGGAAGGAGAACCAACACCAGTTCCTCTTGCATGGGCTCTGATTCAAAGACATCAGGAGGTCTCAAGAAGAATTTAGCAGAGGGGAAACGGCAGATATGAAATCGGAGCCACGCAAGGGAGCGGGGACACAACTGTAGCTAATGGTGCGTGGGCCGGGCGAAGGACGTGAAGGAATGAAAAGCTTAAAGAAGGAGCGGAGAAAGACTTAATAAAAATGGTGAGGAATCGACAACAAAAAGGGGAAAAAGGAGAAAGAGAGGCGACCTGCACACGGCATGCGATAGGAAGGGGAGTAATCTGCTCGACGTATATTCAATTCGACACGGACTTCAAAGGGGAAAAAGAGCGACAGGCTAAGGGGAGAAAAAAAAAAAAGAACAGGTCAACTCACTCTTAGGGGAAGGGGGTCGCCGACAGGGGAGGAAAAGGCACGCACATTGTGAATTCCTCCGCGGAGACTAAAGACCTGGAGAAATTAAAACGAAACCCCAAGGCATGGCAGCGACCCCCACTTGGTGGGTAGACGGCGCCACCTTCCTGGAAACGGGTTTCAGTTGGGTGCGCGATGCTTGAGAATAATCCGGAAACGACAATTATCAGACGGCGAGTGAGGAACCGAAGAAGAGGATGCCGAACGGCACTCAACACATAAAGTCACCAAGGGCAAAAAAAAAAGACTGTTCACCCCGCTGGGGAAGGGGAAAAAGAAAAAAAAGAAGTGCTCTTTGCCGGAAAACAGGTAGAAGAGAGGGTCCGGTTCGCCGTAGGAAACCACTGGTAAAAAGGGTACTTTCTCGGGGCAGAAAGAAGAAACTGGCAAAAAACGAAGGGGAGAGTAGCGTTTTGTCCGAAGAAATGAAGGTCCGGGGGGTTGCTGGCAAGAAAGTACGGGAGAAGGAAAAACGAAACCTTTTGGGGACAAGCGAGGGGAAAAAAGGGAAAGGGGCTTATAAATCACTCGACGGGATCAATATGGAATCGTCGGGGGCCGTGTCTGCACAAGTTCCCGAAAGAACGGCCAATCGAACGAAAGGGGGAAAAGCAACCATCTTTCTGAAGCAGCAACACCAGAAGATCTCACGCCTGAAGCGGAAAACGAATCCAAACAGAGGGGAAAAAGAAATATAGGATGATAAGCGAACCGGAGAGAGGAGAAAAGGGGGAAGGAAAGCCGCGATAACGCGGTACAGACGGGGGCGTGGCGGCTGGAAGACTCCTTCCACCTCCAGAGTTGAGAAAGAGGGAAAAATTCAAACAGGGGAGCACAGAGGAGAATATTGTATGGAAACTTTAAGTCTCTTCGGACAAGCGTCCGCGCCAAGCCCATGGGAAAGGAAAGCATCAAGAAGGGGGAAGAACTAACCGATGACTGCCGAGGGAGAGATAGGAAAATGGACAGACGGACAAAAACTGGGAAGTTTGAAACTTTAGGGAAGAGGGTTGGGAGTGGGGGGTGGTGGGAAAGGGGGAATCACAGGGCTCGTGAGTCATATAAGTTGGATAGCAACGAAAAAAAAACCCGTGGCGCATGGGGAAGAAGAAAAAGGAATGAAGAAAAGGCACTTAGAAGTCGCCGATGCAAGCAGGAACCCGGAGCCGGGAATAAGACCAGTGGTCGGAATCCCATAAGGTGTTGGAAAAAAAAAAAAAAACAAACGAAGCTTATACGAGAAAGACTGACAGTGGGGGCAGACACACAGGAGGGAGGGAACTGGAAAAAAGATCACCTCACTTCCCAAGCTCATCAAAGTTGAGGGCGACGTTGGGAAGGAGACGAAAAAAAAACCAAGCTAAGAGTCCCGAAGGCTGGTGTGCATGCTTGTCGGGTTGATTACGTGAGCAGCAAAACGGGCCTGGACAGGGTCACTAACACAAAAAACAAGCGGACAAAAAAAAGCAGCTTCCTCGCGTGCGCGCCAAGCGACAATGGGCGTCCGGTGTAGGCGGTGATAAATGAAGGCCCAAAGGGGTGTTCGGGAAAGGAAAACAGAAAGGTACTCTTCGTTGATACTACTTGAAAAAGTGGACCCAGCAGCCAAGAACGCATGAAGTTGGGCCAACCGGGCGGCAGGGGGTGGTTAGGGAAATCTACGGATTGTGGGCGCTCAAAGAGGGGACCCAGAAAGGTCCTTCAGAGGAAAAGCTTTGAGGTCACAGCCACACTCCAGGCAGCCCGCCACTTAAAGGAAAGGGGAAAAACTGCTCGGAAAAGTAGACCCAAGGGGAAAAAGAGCATCATCCCAAGTGGTTTTTGGTCAAGAAAAACGAAACAAAAATTGACGCATAACCCTTGACGGGGGAGGAAAAGAAGGCTAAACAGTTGTTGACACCGGGAGGAAACAAAACGAGGCGCAAAATAACGGGGAAAGTAGCCTATCGAAAAAGTAATCAGAGAGGGGGGAGTCGAG
>Ga0179593_1482004_pt1 | contig 18727 bp, 19 predicted proteins | sample CZODoug2_1_08_16_FD_185931 | JGI IMG/M metagenome (GOLD analysis project Ga0179593, IMG submission 185931) | Vadose zone soil fungal communities from Angelo Coast Range Reserve, California, USA - CZODoug2_1_08_16fungal (PacBio error correction) | ecosystem: Environmental > Terrestrial > Soil >...
GGGCGGGGTCTGTGATGTCTGTGTCCATCCGGAAAGACGAAAGAGCACAACCAACCGAGGACCTTCCGGGACTGGGGAATTCCTGGGGAAATGGAAGGGACTCGCCAGGGCCGTTCATCACTGGAAGACAAGGCAAAAAGCTCAGATCGAAGAAGGGGGACTAGAGGGATGACCGGAGCCTCGGGAATGGGGAGGTCGGAGGAGGACATGAGGACTTCGCGCGGCGACGAAAGGGAAAAAAAGGTGAGGGGACATGTTGGAGTAGGAGAGGTGCCGTCTCGAAACGGAAAGTACTGACTTAAAATTTTCCGGCCGCAGATGGGGAAGGGGATCTGAGCGCAGTCTCAAGGGAAGAGGGCCAGAATGACACTGAGTGTTCTACGGAACGGCCGACAGGGGAAACTGAGAAGACGCGCACAGGTTTTTTTTCTGGGGGGAAGGGTTCTATCTAAAGACGCGGCGGGGGATCAAAAGAAGGGCATTGGTGGACTGAGGAACAGGCGGGCCGAGCGGGAGAGGGGCCCAATCTGGGTGAGGAATCCTCTGTAAGGCGGGTTTACTAGCAAAGCAGGGCCTCGAGCGAAAAACCCCGGCGGCTAAAGAGGCGTGAGAACAAAGTGCACTTGGCAAAGGGTCAAGAAAAAAAAAAGAAGACTTGTGTGTGGTGGGGGCAGGAGTAACTAAGCTCCTTGCTTGATCTAAAAAAGTCAAATTGCTATAATCCGAGCAACACAGTGGGGGGGGGGGAGACACAACATTGGATGTCCCCAAAAACAGAACAGAATGGCCAAAGCCCACAGCAGAGCAGGGGGGGTTTCGGTTCAATACAAGGGTATTAATGGGGACAGACGAAGAAGAACACCATGGACGCGTCCGAGGAAATGGAGGTAGCTGCCTGCGCAGCAGCGGGAGGTAAAAACAAAAAAAAAAACCACCCCCAACAAAAAATAAAACGGAACAACCAAACTGGTAAGGAAAGATCAGGAAAAAAAAGGAAACCTGGGAGGAGGGAAGCCGTATCTGTCTCATCGGCTTGAACACGCATCACTTCGACATCCACCCTTCAAAAGAGAGCTGGGAAGAAAGGTCACGCCAATCAGTGAAGGGATCTTTTCAAAAGGGGCTCCCACTAGGGAGAAATTGCGGAAAACAGGGGGGAGGTTACAAGAGTTCGACCAGAAAAAGAAAGAGGCCGCAGAAAGATTATTTCAAACAAGGCCTGAATGTTGACACCGACGGCGCTTCCGGGAGGGGGAATTTCCGGCGAGGAAACAACGGTGCTTGGGGAGAAACCCTAACTAAAAATGTCTTTGAGGTTGGGACACGACGCCGGGGGAAAGGACACGTATAAAGGGAGGGAAGGGCCTGAATGGAAAGAAATAGAAGCTATATCTAAAAAACGGCAAACCATTAGGGGGACGGGAAAAGACAAAAAAGGGCGAACGAGTTTCTCGGTTCTCCGTATACAAACGGACGGGCTCCGATGAAGCTCAGTACCAAGAAGCGAAGGAAACTTTAAAAACTCATCCGGGGAATGAAGACAGTACGGTAAGAGGAGAATAAGAAGGGATTGGGGAGACAGAGGAACCGCTGTGGGGAGAGGGACAGGTTCGTTGGCAAAGAGAATTTCCAATTTTTAGTAACAAGGGGGAGGGGGAGCTTAAGAGAGAGTTAAGCGTTGGAGCTAGGAGGGATTTTGCAAGAGGCACTGGTGATGACATAGTTGTGAACGTCAAAAGGAGAAGCTAGTATGTTGTAGAGATGAACGAAGAGTCAGTTTTTTTTCTTATGAGGGGTGGAGTAATTGTGCCAGGAGCGAGGAAAGTGCTTAAAGTGACTAAGAGTCAGTTCAAAAGGGGATAAAAGTGAGTGGGGGGGGACGGAAAATAAAAAGGAGAGAAGAGAAGAAGGGGGTGCCACAGAAAAGCTCTATGAAAAGTCGAATAGATCCGCAAAGAAAAGTGAGGGGGGGGTGAGATGGAGTGGATCATGGGTCGGGATGGAACGTCCAAACAAGGGAAAGCTTCGCTTAGAAAAACATCGGAAGAAAAAGTCAACGTGGTAAAGAGGGTGGCGAGACACTTCGAGGGGAAATAGGTGAAATTGATTCAGGTAGCTCGGGGAGTATATCAAGTGAGGTAGAGATGGAACCAAAATCCGACGAGGAAATCACTGGTAACGAAAGGGGAAAAAGGAGGAAACTCGAGAGAGACACCGGGGGTTAAGAACAGAGCTGTAGCAAGGGACGCAGAAGACTTTTCAAACAAGGGTCGGGGAAGACAAAAGGGAAAGGTATCCATAAAAAGCTGAAAAGGGACAAAATGATCGCTGGTCTCAGTCATCTAGTTCGGGAACGATCAGAAACGGGAAAGGGAGGTATGAGGCGGGCGATGCGCGAGCATCGGAAGAGAGTAGCGCTCTCTAATCGATGGGGTACCCTAGTTGGTGTGGGCGCGGATCAGGCGGGGACAGCAAACAAAAGCCATAAGGGGGAGAAATTTTCCTGGGGATCGTGTGTATAGTGGTGAGTCGGTCTGGGGGAGGCAAAAAAAGCAACGAGGAGTACTGACAGCGAACATGACCGGTGACTTACACAGTCGACATTTTGAAAGCAGGAAGAGTGTACGAGGTCGGCCCAACAAATCAATCAGCCAAAGAAAAAAAAATGCGCATCAATCTCACACCGCCGAGAGGCGCAGATGAACACGCAAGGGGGAGCCCGACGGGTTATCCGCGAACTGTGAAATTAACGGCTAACCCGAACAGAATGCGCGACATGAACGAGGCAGGGGGGCACTCGAACGCCGAGAAAAAAACGTTGCTGAAAGGAAGAACGGTTTACCGACGCGAAGCGGCATTTGGGATTTCGGCTCCGAGAAGAAGAAGAAGAAACAGCCGAAACAAGACGCAGGGCGGCGCAGGGCGAGAAAACCGCGAAAGCAGGGAAGAGGAAGTCATCATGAGGTTCAAGGAGGAGTACATTCGGAGATGGAGATGCCCGGAAATTAAAAGAGATTGTCTCAACCGCGAGGGGATTGGTGGTGCCAAAGCTATACAGAGAGGGGGCAACTGTTAGGAGAAGGATCAAGGGACAAGCAATGGTCCTCCCGAGCTAAAATGTCCTTAGATTAAGGGGGTTAGAAGGGGAAAGGGGGATGGGGGGGTCTGGGAGGGGGGAAAAAAAAAGGGATAGGGGAGAGGATATCCGGAACTTCGTCGTTCCGAGCCAGCTGTTTGCAAGAATCTGTCAGCAAAAGAAAGAGATTGGGGAAAAGGAGGGGCTATTACAGAAACGGCGCGAAAAACTCTACACAAGTGAGGCTGAGGGGGAACAGGGAGCGGTCTTGTATAGGAAAGTTAATGAGAGACAAAGGCAAGGGAAACGCGAAGACGGAGCGGATGTTCAATTCGAATGCGCACATAAATCCGCTATGGATAGATGCACGCAAAACGCGCAGTCGGGGATCCAGAAATGAGTTCAGGCATCGAAACAGAAGAAAAGGGGCGCCTCGAAAGAAACAGCGGTTACCTATCCCGAGGGAGGCAAAGTTCACACCGGCTGACAAATGACAAAGTTGGGCGCTTTTCACCGGGGGGAGGGGCATGGGAGCGTGTCAGACAAACAATGCAGGGAAAAGAAAGGAGAACAACACCATGACAGGATTTTACTGACTCATGGGTAAGTGCCGAATCACAAAAGAGCGAGGGGTCAAGAGAGGGCATTCATCTAGGGAGAAAGGGTCAAGCGGGAAGAGCTCATGAGGAGGGGAGGAACCCCTTATCGTTCATTGAGGCCGGCGAAGGTCTTGGGGAAAGAGAGGGGGATGGCGGATGAGTGGCTCCTTGGGGGGGCGAAGGCTGCTTTAGCGTTGCCGATACGGGCAAGAGGCAAACGGAAGGAAAAGGGGTTATCTAAAGTCAGCACAAAGTGTGCAATTATACGAGGAAGTGCGAGTTTCTGAGGGTGCCTAGATCGCCTAAAAAGAAGGAAAACGAGAAAAACGATACATAGAAAAAAGGGGAGTGGGGGAGAGGGGAGGGAATCGCTGAAGGACAAACAACCTCTGTCCAGAATCAAACTAGAGAAAGCACACCTCGCCGGGAAGAACCAAAAAAATACGAAAGGGACTTTTAGGAAGTACGAACACCAGGAGAGAGCAACGCCCGATCATCTGGGAAAGCTGCGCTGAGTGGACGAGACCGTGCCGAAGAGGCACTCGAAAAGGGGGGGACGAAGAAATGAGGTGAGGGGAGAGGGAGGCGATCCGTGCCAACACCCGTTTAGGATATTGACGGACGGCGCGGGAACAAGAACTAAAAAAAAAACTTGCAGAAGGGCGCGCAGGTCCAAAAAATGTTTGACTAAAAGAGGAATATCCTAAAAGAGTAACCGTAAGACTCAGGCAAATCAAAGAACGGCAGGAGAAGCAAGTGGAGCAACGAAGCAGAGGAGACAAGCTTTGAGGCGGTACGGCACTCCTTCACCATGGTGGGGCAATGCCAGTGAGAAAAAATTATGCCACTCGCGCAAAAACCTAGGGGAGGGGAGATGCGACAAAAAAACTCATTCACAACGGTTTGACCCAATCAATGGAGGAAAGGAGGCTTGAGAAGACGAAACACCCCTAATTTGCTCACCTTCTATATCAGGCGCTCGTAACATCGGGGGAAAAGGGCAATAGACGAGATCTGAAAACCGGGACAGGACAGAGACACGGGGTGTCTGAGAAGCAAAACCCGAGCGACTCTCGTTGGGGGACGAAAGCGCGCTCATCCGGTCACAATATTGCGGACCAAAAGTAAAAAAGTCAAAAAAGGCAGGCGCGAACAGGGAAAGAACTTACTTGCGGCCCGCGCAGCGCGGGACCGAGGGCAGGGAAGAGTCGGGCAGAAACCCACGTTGTAAAGAGCAAAGGGAGTCGCGCACAGATAGATTCGCGAAAATAGTTTCGGGGAAAACAGGGAAAGGGTCCGTGGCAGATCACATCCGATTAGAGGAGCGTCGGAGAGTTTCGGGAGAATCCTGAAGAATTGTAAAAACAGATTACGGGCTTGGTGAAATCGCCGGGAGAAACGGAAGGGGTGAGGCTTATGGGCATTCCGATACGGAGAGCAGGTAGCGGCAACGCAGCGCCATAGGAAGAGGGTTGCACGAACGGTGGAACAAAAGGACCAAAGAAAAGGGGGTCGGGAGGAGGGGCGCATACAAAAGGGATTTGGCATTGAAAAACAGGCTAAGACAAACAAAGTTGGAAGAGAGGGGCAAGTCACGCATAAAAACTCTGCCATCATAGGAGAGGAAAGCTGCAAGTGCTCCTACAAGCCGAAAGTCCGACCGAATGAGCGGGGGCGTCCGGTTAACGAAAGAGGTCCATCGTTATAAAGGAGAAGTCGGTAACGGTGTACAAGCGGGATTCGCGTACGTGCATGTCAACGTTATGAGAAGACAGAGGGAATATGATCATAAGCGAGGACACAAGGGGCAAGAAATGAAAAGGACATTGATTAAGTACAAACTAAACTATTCGCCGGAGGGGGGCACTCAAAGGAGCGTGGGAGGGAAGTAACGAAACGCACAGCAGAAAAAGATTTCACAGCGAGAAAGGGTTTCGCCGAAAACTAAATTAATCCTAGCGGGAAAACAAACGGCAGTGGGAGAAGGTGGAAAGGGTGTCTTTGGGGGGGAAGAAATGGTTTGAGGTGAAAAAAATTTTTGTGGAGGTGGAGCAAACGCGGGGGGGGAGGATCACCGGAAAAAGAAGACCGGGAGGGGAACTGGATAAAAAAAAAAAAACCACGGAAGTGGGTCATGAGTTCCGTCGAACGGGAAGGTGGGAGCACCAAGATTTATAGAGTGTTGACAACGACGATAGAAGAAGGCCGCCGCATCAGAAGCGGTCACAACGCTGGAATCCCGACCCGCGACAGCGAAATAAGAAAGAGGGGGGACATAAGAAAGGAGGGACAGAAGAGTCAGAGATCAGAAAAACTATGACCACAAACGGTACAGGGAGAAGGTAGAGGAACCGGGAAGTTTCACTGATCAAAAGAAGGGAAGGGCAGAAGAGAAAATGAGGCCGCCCCATACGAGTAGGGCCGGAAAAGGAAGAGAAAAAGCAAAAAGACCTAAGGGGGGCGGGCGGGACGAACGAGTCGCTTGTACAACCGTAACGTAAAGGGCCCGTTGGAGAGAACGTCAGCAAATTCAGAAAAGGAAATAAGTGCTCAACGGCGTCTTCCCCTGCAGGCAAGACACGAACGGCGAACTGACCGGTTCACAAGGAGAGCAGACGGACAGGCTCGGAAGTCGTAGAGGCTTCGGCGGGGAGGAATGGGGAAAAAGACTAAAGAAACGGTGGCGGCAGGCAGTGCCGGGAGGGAGAGGGTTGCAAAAGACTCGGTCGGCAGGAAAACTCGGGGAGGGAAAAACCATATGGCATGGTCGCATAAGTTTCGATGAAAGGTCTTCTTCAAAACCCCTGACTCGGGAGCGATTGTAGGAGAAACTCAGAGAATGCCAAGGAAAAGAGGGAACAATCGATGACCTTGGCTCCGGGATTCGGCATCGAAAAATGGGAGAGAAGAGCTCGCAAATCGATTTGCGAGGGGGAAAACGAAGGATCAAAGTGTCCTGTGGCAAGACAACGAGAACGAAAGCGACCTAGGCACTTAGAACCAAAAGCTTCAGAAAAGGAAAAAGGCTGCGACCTAGCCGGCCAAAAAAAAAATATACGAAAACACGAGATACTCAGAAGAAGAACATACAGCAACCAGGAAAAGGTTTTCAGATAACCTACAGAAATGAAGAGACCGACAGCAGGGTCAGGGCAAAAATGGTGTTTTGACCATCGAACAGGAACAAAAAAGGCCGCAATAAACCAAAGAGAAAGATAAGTAACAGGAAAAATCACACAGTAAACGACACTCTGAAAGAAGCCTGATAGTACCGCACCTGCTCGTCGATCGATCTTGGCACATGGAAAAGCAGCGCGAAAAAAAACAGAAACAGGAATCGAGCTAGCATACTCGCAAAAAACTTCTGGCTTATAGAGAGAAGGGAGCAGGAAGCTCAGAAATTCGTGCGTGTTGTTGGTTGGACGGCAGAGGAGGGGCGCAATGTCAGCTAGCAAAAAAAAAAGAAATGAAGAGGACGGAAGTTAAAGGTAGCGCAGGGATTCGGCTCCCATAGTTGGTCTGGATTGAGGTGATCCTGAATCAAGGCTCGTTCAGGGGGGAAATACAGTGGGGAGAAGAAAAAAAATCCACGCAAGGGGAGAGTACAGGCGGTAAGCATGAAAGCGGCCTGAAACGGGAAAATGTGGCTGGAGGTAATTGGGCGAGCGCCGTGCCAATGAGGAATTTTCGGGATAAAACGTAGGAAGGAGAAGTCGCAGATCTCCGGGAGAGGAAGCGGGGGAGGGCAGGACGGTTGCCAAAGAAAATTCGATTTCGCGCGGGCTGTGCGCATAGAGGACCTCAGAGGATGTCTTGGGGATTGGAACGATGCGGAGGCCAGGAGGAGGCAGAGAGAGTTCTAAATACTGGGCTTGTAGACATCAAACGGGGCATGCCCAGCTTCGAGGAAGAAAGAAAATGGGGGAAGCAACCGAGGGCGATGGCGCCGAGGACGGTGGGCCGAGCGATTGGGGACCCGAAAAGTAGGGGCTAGAAAGCGAGGAAAGTTACCTTGGACCTCCAAGAAGGAACAAACTTTTCTTAACTGAGTGGGTAAATGCACGCCCCAACCGGGAAATACAACCGCAAGCGTCGCAGAAGAAGGGCCTGTCCAGCGTCTAAAACTTCAGAGCTATTCACAGGGCGAGCGGGCCGGAATTCATGGCTTGAAGACGAGAGGAAACGCGCAGCGCATGAGTTGAGGCTCATGTGCTGTCAACTGGAAGACAAATTGGCCACCAGCCGGTTGATCGGCGTGAACACATGACTAGTGGAGGCCCTAAAGTCAGGAAAAGAACGTGGAGACCTTTTGGGCTCCAAGGTTCATTCTAGCCAACAAGGCCGTCCGCGTAATAGAGAAGACGTTTCCCAATTGGACCTTTCTAGAAAGGGATCAAACTTCCTACCAATCAGTGAAAATGATGTATCCAAAGAGAAAATCACCATTAGATAACCTACGCGCAAATTTTGTTCTGTGGGTCAAAGGGGGTGAAGACTCAAACGAAGGGTCCCTAGTACGAAATATGGTCAGAGGGGAAAGTTTTACCGAGATCGGGTCTATGTCAGAAGAGAGATTTGTAAGCCGGGAAGAAAGATCTGGAGAGGGGGCCTGGTTGAAATCCCGAGGCCCCTCCTCATAAAGGAGGGGAGCCCAAGGCCGTCGGGCCTTAAAACGAGAGAAAAAGCAGGGCGGGTTTTTGTAGCCGGCGTCAAGCCGGCCCTTGAGGAGGGGGAAACTAAACCGCGGTCGAGACGGAGCCTGCGCCACAAAAGCAAGGGGGAAGACACTTTTTGAGGCAACCAACAAGAACATGAAGTACAGATACCAACACGCCGCTTTTTGTGGTGGAGAAAACTATGAGGTCGACATTCGGCGGAAGAAAAATGGGAGGAGGGCAGTGGAAGAGTCCATTGTCGCATTCGATGGCTATGGGTGGCCCGTTAGTGCAACAGGCCACCGCGCAAAGTGTGTCAGAATAAGAGGCACTCGGAGTCTGTCCGAACGAAATCAAGGTCGGAATCAGAAATAGGGTGCGTACAAGCGAAGGATGGAGCGAATGAAAAGCTGAGCATGCCAAACGCTAAAATGCGCCAGTGTAAAAACGTGCAACTCAAGAAGCAAGGTAGCAAAACGGCGCTTCTGGTGGTTCGAGTCCAAAGCCGGGGAGAGAACCAACTATAGAGACAAATTGCGAGCTCGACCAGGCGTGATCCGAAGCATAACGAATGAGCTAGTCACAGTAAAAAGAAAGGGAACTCCAAATGACGATGCCAGACTTCGAACTTCCGGCGGTGAAACAGCCATGCGCGGCCAGAACAAGAAGGGGGAGGTAGTCAGAAATCCTAACCATTGCTTGGGGAGAGGGGGTAAGACAAACGGACACGTACCAGGGATCGTCTGGCACTGTCGGGAGAGAAAAGAGACTAAAACAAGAGCAGTAGGTAGCGAGAAAGAAAAACTCACTCGCGGTTAAATTCCAATAGACTCGGCGACACACCATAAAAGACGCTATGATATAGGGGGAAGGACCTCTCGCTATGCGAAAAGGGAAGAGTTTAGAAATGAAGATCCCAATGACTAGCTCAGAATATTATTGTATACAGCGAACCGGAAGTCTAGTACAAGGGTGGAGTGGCGGGCATTCAAAGGTAGCATTAGGTGTACCGCGTGAAAGCATGCGCAAGGAGGATTTCGCGTTGAAGCGATGCAAGGGGCGGTGGGGCCTAGCACGGGAGGTGGGCCGAGTAGCAAGGAACCGGGCAGAGAGGATGCAAATCAACGATATCTGTGAGGGGGTCTTCTAGAATGCAACGGTACCAGGAAGCCTCGATTCGAGAAAAAGAACGGAGAGAAGCTAGAGAAGATTAGCCGGAGCACACTTTCGTGTTTGGGGTCGTGAAAAAGAACGATTCTATGAAAAGAAGAGTCCCACCTTGCGGGGAGAGAGTAGGCTCTAGATAAAGAGTCGTTGTGGGAGTGATGTGTCGCATTGCGGCCCTGTGGAAAGAAAGGGGGAAGTATAACGAAAAAAAAATCGTTTCAGGAAGAAAGGTCAGGAGAAATGTAAAGAACCCGGGGGGGGGGGTGTGCTTTGAAAAACGAGTGGAGGTGGTGAAGAAGAGGACAAGGCATCTGTGAACGGTTGTACCAAGCAAACAAAGACAGGGAATACTACTGGACGACCGGAAAAAGAATATCAACACAAATCAGATGTCAAGAGAAGGGGTCACGCACAAGGTCTGCAAAAAGAAAAAAATTTTGTTTGAAAAAAGATTGTCGGTGCGACCTCCCCAAGGACAGGGTATCGCAAGTGGCGGGAAGAGTTCCAGATGATAGGCTTCGACAAATCAGGCTGTGCGTTTCAATCAAACAGCAAATGGACGTCGAGCGGGGAGATAATAAAAGCGACAATCGTCTCTCTGTACGGAGAGGTAGCAGTAAAGGGAGGGAGGTGGAAGGTGGTGTTCTTCAGATGAAAAAGAGGGGCCGAAACGCCCCTAAGCCCGCATCATCGAGAGAGAATGTTTACCGGGTTATCGGGGTTGTATAGTGTTAGGGGGGAGAACAGGCAAGCAGAAATAGAAAGCCGCTGATGAAAGGGAAGAACCGGGGTACCAGGTAAGCAAGGGGGAAAGAGGCTGAGCAGAGCGGCCCTAGCGAGGACCAACCCAATCGACAAAAAAAAGGCGCAGGTCGAGAAACAGAAGAGAGATAAAACAGAAAATTCAGCCGGACAGAATGGCCGAGAATTGGGGGTAAGAAGCAGCAATAGAAAGAGCCGCAAACCTGCTCGAATTCCAAGAAGGAGCGCTTTCAAACCGGCCATAGGAACGGTGTTGAAAAAACTGGACAAAAACGGGACCTGACGCAAGGATCTGAAAGTCGGGGGCAAAAGGGTTGTGAATTCGCTCCATCCGCGCAAAAGAACGTTACCCATCTAATAGAGACGCACAGCTGGAAAACAGCCGGACGTATAGTCTCACGGCATCCTTCTCGAGGAAGGGAGTGAACAAAGACGATGATAGACACCCCATAAACATTCTGGATATCCCGACGGGCGAGATTGGAGGTGTCACGAACTCTATACGAGAGAAGGAGGTTCTCTGGACGGCAAAAGGCGAAAATAAAAAAAGCCCTGGAAACGTCAACGCGCGTGACGCATAGTCAAGATAATTCCTGGCACGACGAAACGGACCCGAGACGGTTGGGTCGTAAGAGGGGGCTCAAGCGTTGTCGTGAAAAATTTACAGGCAGACATATTGGGGCCTGGGTCATCAAATGCTCAAAAACAACACTAGAGAGAAAATAGGGATATTACTATACAAGCCATGGCTAAAGGACAGAAGAAAAAGGCCAACTAGTACAAAAGGGGACGGGTCGACGTTGGTTCAATTAAAGATAAGACCGGGCCAGTAAATGAAGGGACGAGTTGAAAAAATAAAAATAAGGGGGGGGGAGGGTGCAGTGCAGAGACTCCACCTGGCACCAGTCGAGTTCTCTCAGAAGAAAGCTCAAATAAACCGTCGGGATAATAAGATGATTGCGATTAACTCGACGATTCGGGAGAATGTGAAAGACAAGATAAGCTAGGAGTCTATTGAAACCAATCATGCACACTCTGAAGCATGAAGAAGGGAGAGTTAGAGGGCCCCGGGGTATCTTACATGGGAGTAAAGACCCACATCCCAGAGAAGGCTCTCAACATTTAGAAGTTCTGGAGTCAGAACGCGAAGCTGGGCGGGAGCCCTAGAACTTGATCCGCATCAGGGTAAAGGGAAGAGCTGACATGGGCGGATAACACTTGTTGGCTTCTTCGGCGGGCGAATTTCGGGAGATCATCGCGCAATGTCGGCAGTGGGCGAGAAAACGTCGATTGGCTGTTGGCCGATAAGGCCATAGGGGACTTGCTTTAAAGAAAGGACCTTTTAAAACCTTTGGCCATGAGCGAAGTTGAGGTAGTTGTCAAATTGGCAACAGAGAAGGACGGAAAAGAGCCAAACGAAAGCAAAGAAGAAAACCTTCAGTCTCGAACAAGAGATGGCTTTTATTTTCAGTGGACGCGGATGAAAGACGCCACCCACCAATTTCGAAAGTCTCGCAAGAAACGTGTCGAAAATAGCAGATAAACGCGAAAGCAAAAAGGGGGACCTTCTCGCACTACCAGCCTCGATGAAAAGCCCTCATAGTGGGACCTATGAGAGAGTGACTCTAGGGTGCCTAGGAGGGGAAGAGACGTGGTCAGAAACCGAGAGATCAAACTTCTAGCGAGAACGGGGCAATTTCAACCCCCTGGAGAAGCGATTTAACCGTTGGCGGCGTGACCAGGAATAGAAGATGGCGAGCCGTTGGCCAAAACGGTTCAAGAGCAACAAGAGAGGCCCAAACCTGCACTCCGGAAAGACCGCAATCAGCCTGAAAAGCTGCAGTCGGTCGGCAAGGAGAATCATGAAAGATAGGGGAAAAGAATGCGGAGAGAGAAAGAGGTATTAGAAACATGTTGGCCGTGCCATGCGTCAGATCCATAAACAGAGACAACGTCTTGACAGATCTATTCGAAGAAGCAGACGGTGGGACTACAAGCCGTATAGATCAAAAAGGAATTCCGTAAACAAAAAAAATGAACAATGGGGCCCGGGGAATGTGCAGAGAGGCTACTTATGGTTACGAAAAGGGAAGCTAGGAAAATCTCCGGACAATGGCGGCACAAAATCTAAGACCCCGCTAGGAAGACCTCTTGGAAGTGGAATCAGGAGGCGAGAACTGGGGAAGACAAAACAGATGAATCCGGCGCCAAAATAAAAAAGGGCCTAAGGAACCGTATATCGTGAACATGGTGAAATCAGAAAAGCGGGAACCTTGGCGAAGAAATGAAGGTAGAAAAAACTGACAAGGAACATGGGGGGACCAAGGCCAAAGGCGGTCCTCGTGAAAGACAGTCTGCAGTGAAGTCACTGGAAGGGGTGTACAGTGGGAAAATGACATGTTCTCCAGTAATCACAGTTAAGGCAGTCCATCGTCGTCCAGGGGATCGAGTAAGGAGCTACCGAGAAGGACGCGGTTATCGGGGGGACTCCATAGGGGTGGGGGGGAGGCGGAATGAAGAGTAGCCAACCATCCAGGAAAAGAAGCTAAAAAATCGGTACGGTCAGCCGCGAGACCGAAAAAACGAAGCCGTGGAGTGAGTCGGTAAAAGGCAGGAACAAGTGGATTGTGGCGGGACGCGCTGGAGATATGGAAACAGCCGGAAAGATTTAGCCTTCGGAACAACTAAATAGAAGACGTGAGGGGAAAAAGTCCGCTTTTGAGCGAAGCCGGGGGCTGAGGAGAACTCCGAGTTCGAGCCGAGCCAATGAAAGGGGGGCTCTTGGCTGCCTCTATTGGAGAAAAGAGATATAGCGACGTCTGAAAAATCCGATAAGAGGTTTTACAAGACGAGATTGACTAAAATGAAAAGCGTATAGCGAAGCGATTCGATGTCGCGAAGATGAAAAAGTGGGGGCAGATGGGACATTCAGTCATGGACGGATGGGAGACCATCCGAGCCTTGTAAAAACCGGTGCGCGGGGGCGGGGAAAAACGCGATGAAAGCACCTGCGCGGAGAATATTGCTGAAGAAAAAGGACAGGGGTTTCCTCGAACTTATCAGTAGAACTGCCGAACCAACAAAAGGAGCTTTTGGCGTGGGTCTACATGTTTTTAATAAATTTGGGTAGGTGTGGGCGGCAAGAAATTTGTGTTACAAGATATCCCCTCAGTTTTTTATTTCTAACGGAAGGGAGGGAACCTGTGCAAAAAAGAACCAGCGAAGCTTGATGTAGGCGGCTCACGGCAAAATGGGTAGCCATAAGGCAGTAAGGGGTTCTCTTGAGCGCCTCTTACCTGCAACTCCCTTTTGGGAAGTCTTCTTTAGACCAAACGCTGGAATCTGCCCACCGCAACAAGCGGACACAGAAATCGGACTGAAGAGGAAAAATTAAAGCGTCATTAAGCCACAAATAAGACACAGAAAAAAGGACCTTAGACTTGGGGGAGGAGAGGGTTGATTCACGGAACCAAAGTTTTCAAGTCCTTCTAGCAAGTGATAAAGGCTCTATCACCGGAAACAATATGAGGCCGTCCACTCGCATTAACCTTAAACGGTGGCTAAGAATCAAAGAACCCGTCACAAATGACCGAACGGCGGTGCTTTCAGGTCGAAGCATGGAAGAGGTCGGAAAGAAGCACTAGAACTAAATTTGACGGGGGTGCAACAGGCTCATGCCCTGAGGCGCTTCCGTGTACAGTCGTCTGTCCAAATTGCTTTCGCTGAAACCGACGGCTATGACGGGCAACCGGAGGGGAAGGGGTCTCGATCCGGCATTAGGCAGTCCAATTAAAAGAAAACAAAGACGTCGGCGCTGGGGTGCGTCGTTCGGGGGAAGTCGATGACAATCAACTACCTCCAGTTTGGGGAATGAGCTCCAAGTCTGCCGTCGAGAGTTCTCGCCAGCAAGCGGCCCGGGTAAAAATGTCTAAAGGAATCGGCTCGATGAAAGAAAAAATTTCGATTCAGAAGCCTTCTTCGTCAAGCCCCGAAAAGCCTCGGTTTTAACCCAGCGCAACATCACAAGGAAACGAACGCCTTGTGGCCGCCGAGGTGGCCAGAAAATTCATTTTATCACGCTCATCAGGGCGAAAGGTCGGATCCTGGAGGGAAAAAGAAAGCAAATCAATTCCCCGTAGAAAAGCGGTCGAAAGAGGCGAATTAGAATAGATGCCGCAAATGTCAGCGGGGATAAGGAAAACTAGCCTCCTGATTCCCTCAAAACAAAAACAGGTACCAAACGGGGGGACGGATACGCCTCGGAAAGAGCTTCCGCGCCCTCGAATCCGTTGCATGTCGCGATGTGCTGTGTACGAGGGAAACGAAAAGAATGCCCTCCAATGACTGGAGTCAACACAGGCCCGGCTTCACCCGAGCAGCAGGAAAACTAGGGAGCGACGAAATGACTTCGAGCCGGCGACCGGCTCTCCTAGGGCTGACCTGGACAGACGAGGGAGAAAAAAAAACACCAACCAAAAACACGAATATACGATCGAGCGGGGCCGAGCTATCTAACCCACAACAACTTGATCATTCTCCCGTGGAATCGAGGGGATGAACTCGACGTATATTGAAAGGCTTTTTTTGGGGCGCTCTGCAGGGCAGAAAAGCTCGCGCCGTCGAAGCTACCATGGGAGGATCGCAAGGCCCGGATTAGTCCCGAGCGGAGTAAATTGGCTGAGAAGATAGGGGAGCCAACGTTGATCAGGCGGAAAGGAGTGAAAGTCGGCCGGTGCGGGGTCCTTGAGAAAAAAGATAAAGCATCCCATTCCCCAGGAGGAGTTCAGAGGAAGACTCTGGACGTATTCCTGAAACGTTTGAAAGGCTTGTCAGTTTAAAACGGATCTTCGCGGAAGGATTAAAGATATGCTGCATAGTACTAAAATTCGCGGGGAGAAAAGAGTCTCCAATCGAAGAGGGCGGGGTCGGAGTTGCCCACACGTCTAAGGAGTTCATAGGAACTCGGAGCGAGAGGGAACAAGGGGTGCGAGATTCGGAGCCCTGTCCATCGCGGGCGAGTTGAAGGGGCATTTTCACGGGGGAAGGGGGCAACCCCTCCCGATGCCAACGTCGGGGACGGAGGTACGGACGGGAAGGCAGGAAACTTTCTTGACGAGGGAGAAGAGGAAAGTTGAAAGACAAGCTTTTTGACGGTTCACATTCCGCGAGATGTGGGTGGCATGAGGGTCACAGGGCAGGCAGCTTCGATTAAAGGAACGTGTCGGGGGGGCTGGTTCCATCCGAACCCCGAAACCGCTCACTACGATTCACGACGAAGGGAATCATCTCAGACAGTATGCAGGAATTTAGGCCCGGGAAGACTCAAGGCTTTTGAAAGAAGGTCAAAAGGACCTCAATAAGAAATCCATGCCAGGCCGTAGCAAATATGACTCGGGACCACTGGGAAGCTACGTTGGAGGTGGAACAAAAAACCTTTCGGACGCCTACTCAAAAGGCAGGGAGCATTGTGTGCGCCCGGGTCCTGCTATGAGAGCACAACTTAATCGTATGGGGGTCACGACGGGTATCCTCGATATTTGGTCCGAGCTAGAGCCGTGATCACTGGACCGCTTCAGGAAGTCATGCCACTGAGGGGGCTGCGCCGGAAAATCAGACGCCGACGTTGCGCTCGCAGCGTTTGGGTTTTCACTGGTGGTCCATCCTTATGCTCTAAATGAAGCAGGCATTATCCCTTAAGAAGATGGTTTTCGACTGGAGTCCAGAAGAAGGGGCGATTCACAGATTGAAGCCCCCGAGTTAGAGGATTGACAATTCTATCAAACGAGGCAGAGGAACCAAAAAAAAAAGAAAAAGGTCGTCCGAACGTGCCGTCCTGGCTGAGAAAAAAGAACGACATCTGCAAGACCAAGTTTTTGTGGGGAGCCGCGTCCAGACGTAAAAGGTTTAGCGAAAAACCCGGGAGAGAGAGACGGATACAAAAAGTCTTTTATTTCCACCAACTACACCTCAAACAAAATTGGTGCTTGGTCACCAAACAAGACCATTTTACCACGCCCAACAGCGGAAAAGGGGGGGGGAGGCAGATCAGACCCGTCTTGAGAAGAAGGGCGACGACCCCAAAACTGTCCGCAGGAGTGTCAGGACGGAGAGTCTCCCTAAAGTAGTTCACGCCACCAGCCACCGGAATTGGCCAACCAAGGCTAATCGGGCGGGTCGACGAAATACACAAAGCACTGACTGCCGTGCCATCGTGGCATCCGGCGAAGGAACGAAGACCGTCGAAAGCACGACGCGCAAGCCCATCGGCAATAGCGCGCATGAAGGCAACGCAGGGAAATTTATCAGCGCAACAGCGGTCGAGTCCAAAGGCGACGCCCAAAGAAGAGGAAAGGGGCAGAAGGCAACGGAAATGTGGGCTGGGAGCCGGTCACGGTCGACCACTCACAGCGCCAGGAGAAGATGGCCAAAGCGAAGAACCACGTAAGGGGTTGCCCCAGGAACGGGCGACTTGCCTCGGGGTCATACTAAATAGCGTCAAGCCAGATGAAAAATTGCGTGGATGCGCCCAAGAAATCCAACGCGTGGTTTCGGTTAAGGGGTATCGCCGGAGATTACAAACTCGGGGAATCATGGGGGCCTCTGCTTCGAGAGAAAATCATAGTAGACAAAGAACACATTGGTAACTGGGATCAAACAGCAGGGAGCGTTTGAGCCAATAGCTGCCGATGCAAAGCCAAGGAAGACGCTATTAGAGGTAGCCGTTTACCTGCTACTGCGAAAACCTGTCATAGGGGAAAAAGGGAAAAAAAACCTATCGGCTCGGATAAAAGGTGGGAGAGAGCAGACCAGCCGGCTAGGGACAAGGCTGGGGGGATCACTTCCCCACGAGGTTAGAATGAGGTAAGAGGGCGCGGGGGGAATGGCAGAGGAGGTAGAATCAGGGGTTAGGGGGAGCTGAAACAAGGGGGCGCTGCCAAGAAAATGTAGCAGGTATTTGTCCAACGGGCGCAGTCTCGCCGGGGATTCGAGCAACTAGAGATGGCTAAGCGGGGTTTTGGTCGGGGATTGTTGAGCTGAATGGGTGCAACAGAAGCCTCGTGTCTGGAGGAGGCAATACGAGAAGGCGCATTCATGAAATCAAGGTAGTGTGGTGGGGGCGGAATCCTTCGGAAGAAGGAGACAGAAGGGGAGGCAAACCGTAGCCTATGAGACGCAGTAGACGCAGATGTCGTTGTATCAAAGCTTGGCGAGAGTCAACGACAAAACAGAAAGGACGCATCGACCGAAGCCCAAGCGGGATCGGCCCTTCCGGTTATGAAAGCGGTACGCGACGCTCGCGGGTACAAGGTGCCATGGAGTCCTTTTTCCTGAGAGGGGAACGATATAAAGCGGTAGAGGGGAGAGGACCACGAGCCGCACCAGAACATGACGAACCGGGGAAAAACGCCGCAACCTCAAGGAAACCCTCGATCAAACCGGGGAACGCCCCCGGTATCGCAGGGACTAAGCACTGGGGTTCAAACTGGAGAGTGCCTCCAGGGCGGGAGCGCGGAACCTGATTGGTTCGGGAGGGAGAGAGTCTTGGGTGAGGTGGCAACCCGGATCATCAAAAGGAAGATGGACGTTATTAACGTTGACGAAAGCGGGAGGAGACAGCATGCGAGGCGACTTGCAAATCGGAAACAGAGGACAGATGTGGCGGCGACGAGAGCAGAAAGAAGACATCGACAAGAATCCCTAGCTGGTTGAGGAAAAGGAGTTATCCGTTGGTTAACTTGTGTCGGTTCGGCGACCTTAGGGAACCTCAATACAGAAAGCGATCATGGGGAAACGGTGGAGGAACCGGGAACAATGGGAGGGAGACGATCGGGGCACGTACGTAACAGAAGAAGACCATGAAAACGAAAAGTCCGAAAGATGCGGGCCACCTGCCCTATTCGAGAAATAAGGTACGAAGCCAAGACGCAACAACTACGGGGACGTCACTCCTGCGTCTAGGGCCCCCCGGGATCCCACAGATGGGAAAGACTAATCATTAGAAGACTATCATGCAGTCGGATGTAGATACTGAGAGTAAGAGAAATTTGGTAATACACTCACTTTTAGGACTTGATAGTCGACTGGCTGACCTTGCGGGGTGATTGTGGCTGCGAAAAATGACGCGGGAAACCAGGTTGCACATCTGAAAAATCCGCAGGCAAAAAGAGGCGGGCAGGAGTGATTAACCTATCTGCTCTAAAGATCCCTCATCGTTTAATTTGCTGGGAGGGGACAATAGCGCCTCGTGGAAAAGATGCCCTGAACTGAAGATGTAATGTGGGATACAGGAGTCTCTATTATTTGCGGTGTCCCAAGAGAAAAGCGGCGGGTCAATCGTGCGCCGGCGCCGGAAACAAATCCAGGATCCGCCCGACATGAGCCGAGAAAGATTCCGGAAGAACTAAGGAACGACCGCGGAGGGGTGTACGAAGACCCAATCCGGCGGGCAAAATCCAGAGGGGTCATCG
>Ga0179593_1271690_pt1 | contig 18725 bp, 11 predicted proteins | sample CZODoug2_1_08_16_FD_185931 | JGI IMG/M metagenome (GOLD analysis project Ga0179593, IMG submission 185931) | Vadose zone soil fungal communities from Angelo Coast Range Reserve, California, USA - CZODoug2_1_08_16fungal (PacBio error correction) | ecosystem: Environmental > Terrestrial > Soil >...
CACCCAAGCTCATCCTCCTTGTAAAAATGGCCGTGACCAAGGTACCTCAAAATCGGTGGTAAGATGAAAAAAAGTCAACTTCACCGGGGGGGGCAAACCGCAGCTGTATTGCTGGAGGTATGACAAGATTTAAGTGAAAGAAAATTGGGACCAAGGAGGTCCTCGGGAAGGGGGAGGTGGTAAAGCAACGCAAGTGTCGGACAAGCAAAACAAGATTCCAAGGTTAATCAATTGAAGAAAAAGGGTGCGCCGATGCCAAGGTTGCCAACGACTAGGGGAAACGCTACCAAAGGGATGGGATGTGCAGAATATTACAATGGGATTGGGGACGGAGTGATGAAATGAAAAAAGATCACAAGATGATCTTAGCTTAGGATCAACCCATTGGATAACTGATCGAGAAACAAGGTAAGGAGCTGTAAAGGGACGAGGACTATATTCCTTCAGTCGATATTGGGGCAACGGGGAAATAAGGTTGGGAAAGCGTCATCGAAAGGGAAGGATTTGCCTTTGCAGAAAAAAGAACGGGTACGTAATTGCCCGAAAAAAAGACTAATGGCCCTAGGTCTGCGGTACTGGCAAGAGAGGGGGGGTGGGTGGCTGATTCAGAAAGTAGGCCTATCACAGGTACGGTCAAAGCGGAAAGAGGTATAATCAAGAAAAGGTGAAGGGGATAAGGATATAGCTACTAGGACAGGGAGGGGGGGAAAACGTCAAATGAGCACACAGACCAAGAATAAAGGAACCACCGACGAAGAAAGAGCGCAATGCAATGACTTGTGGGACCTACGTCGTGCAAAACGACAGCCTTAGAGCTACAACTCTGCCCCAAGGGGGTGGGAGAAGGTACACAATGGGAGTAGACGGGGGGCTTTAATTGATAAGGACCAATCCCGGCTGGGGACTACGATAACGCTCCAGACGGGGGGGGAGATAAGAAAGAACGGAAATTCAGACCAGGAGCGAAGAGAGGGAAACGGTAACATCTTTTTTAACCAAAACGAACAAAGACTCAGGCAAGAAAAACCCGGTTTTAGGAAAAAGTGTGGTGGGGGACGGGGGAGCAAGGAAGGGCTTTTGCGACTTCGCAAAAGGAGGGACTTCGCGCCTGGCACACATAGCCAGACGTCGTCCTCATCCTGCCACAAAACTAACAAGGAGGCAACGCAGGTAGGCCGTCTGACACGGCTTGTGCAGTCCAAAACTTTCCAAACCAGCACCAACAACCATCGGAAGAGATCTCGTTGGGGGCCCAGAAGTAGGCAGCATGGGGAGAATCCTGCCGAGGGGGTAGTAGCGTCTGGCATCGTGTTATCGGGGTTTTCCAGCAAAGCAACTGAAGGGGAAGTGACAACTGACAAAGTCGATCAGTCCGCTGATAACGCAGGAGGAAATCGGCCTTGGGTCTGGAGGCGATTTACATCGATGCGAGGGGGAAGATACTGGGGGAAAAATGGTCGAAAAAGATTGGGTCACAAAGGTGGAGGGAGTGTGTTAGACGGGAATGCCCCAAGGGGAATACGTCAAAGTAAAGAAGGCAAGCCGCCATTCTCACTAAAATAAACGAGATACCACGACTAGCGAAACAAGTCGAAAAGAGGGGAAGAATCTCTCCAAAGGTAGGAAAAGAATTGTGGTCGCAATGGAAAAGGAACACACATACTGGTGGTCCTTTCTTGTAGATTAGTGCGTGATACCACAAGAGCCGTCTTCTGGAGGCCTGTCGGGAAAAAGGTCATCGTGTATTCCCGGAACCGCTCTCAAACGCACAGTCAACACTTCCAAAGAAAAAAGAATGAAAAAAAGAATTCATTACTTAGGGTAGGTCCACTGACCTCTACACGAGGCAAGAGAAGCAGAACACCCGAGTCGGACTGGGACTGAGCAGAAATGGTGGGATGCCCGGGGGGAACTTAATGGGTCGTGCTGTAAAAAAAAGAGGGAGAAAGCGAAAGGAGTACAAGCATGCATAAGGACTCAAAAAGATCTGTGAATGGGAATCGAATGTCGGGGCCCCAGACATCTATCATTTATCCGTGGTTCTACGTTGTAAAAGGATCGGTGGTGAAGAAAACAACAAGTCCGTGGAAACTGGGCAGAGCGGAAGTTGACGTCGGGTGGATTGTTTTCGGGGGCAAAAGGGCGCATCTTGGGGGTCGTCAGCGGGGAGAAGGAAAAGTCCTATTGTGGCGAGTAAATGAAGAAAGGGACGTCAAGACCCAAAAAAGAGGGGGGGGGTCTGGTGAAAAAACAAACGGGGTTATTCCATGAGTCGGGTGGAGTGGGGTGGGGAAAAGAACCTGCATGACAGTTCCCGAGATAGGGACTAGACCTGATAGGTGCAAAGGTCTCCGTTTCCAACGAACCGAAGCCCACTACTCTCTGTGAAAAACTTGAAAAGAACGGATTCGGGTCGGGATGAGAGGGCGGGTAGAGTAAATCGCCAACACGTACACGATTGGATGCCTGGCGGACCTAGTCGAACTGCTTCCTCATCACTCGCGATCTCGAATAAGTTTAGAGAGAAGACACACGGCGGGGGGATGCCGCAAAGGTACATTGGCCGGGACTAAAGGTGGAACTCAGAATTTTGGGGGTATTGTCGTTTGACTGACTGTGCTAGCTTAGTCGCTCTTGTTGGTTTCGCATTGGGGGGGCTGCTCTTAGTTGTTGTTGACTTATTGGTCGCGTTCCTTGTGGGTTCATGGGAACTTTGAATGTAGTGCCTGTGTTCTCTAGTCTGGTGGTCACATTTCTGTAGGGGCTCTTTGGGCGGGTCTTGTACTTATCCGGTTGTCTGCAACCGTGTCCAGAACGAGGAGGACTCTGAGGACGACAGGGGATGAGGGGGGGGTGTGGCCTAGGTGCACTGGGGCGGGGGGATGGGGGAAGAATGCGCTGAGCAGTGTTGGTGGTAGTGTGCCGTGGGGTTGCGGAGAGCACGGTGGGCAGTAGGTGGGTTGCCGCGGCTCATGCTTCGTGGGGAAGCGTGGGTGCGGGGTAAATGATCAAACGCCACCATCTCGTTCAGGGGGAGGTGGTGACGGGTCTAGGTGGGGCTGCGTGTTGGGGACGGGTGGGGGGCGGGTAGCCGGTCAACGCGGTCGGGGGGGGTCGAGGGGGGGGGGCCAGGTCTGGTGCGGTTGGCCGGGGCGTGATAGGGTTAGTGAATTGGAAGGGTGAGAAGGGGGGTAGAGTGGGGGGGGGCGAGCGGGGTGAAGGTGGGTGCGGGGTCGCGAATTACACTTACGGGGAATGCTCTAAGAGAGAAGGGAGGGGGGTGCGCGGGGGTTGGGGGGGGGGGGGCGTCAAGAGCTCAGGGCGAGTTACCGGATTGAAAGGCGGGTTGGGCAGAAGCAATTCCGGGGCGGGACGAGGTTGTGGCCAGCCCATTGTGAACACGCAGTGTTCCTGCTGGTTTCTAGGTGAACGATGGCAAACGGTATTCGGGGGGGGGGGGAGGGATCTGTTGGTGGCTGGTGGGGGGAAGGTGGGTGGTTCAAATGCGTGCGGGGAGAGGAATCCTTTTTCGGAGAGGGGGAATCCGGCCTGAAAACGAAATCATCGACGTAAGGAGCCACTTGAAAGTTTCCGGGACGGGAGACTCCGTCACAAAACATTCTGGAATCAAATGAAACAAACCACACACAGTGAGAAAAAGTTGTTAGGCGACAAGAGGGAATGGGGTAACGCTGACCACAGAAAAAAGGGGGATGAAAAGGCGCCTGGAAGACCGCCAAAAGGGCAGGTGTAAGGGGCCCTCCACCTATGGGAGGGGTGAACCTACAAGAGTCTCCTGGTGTGGGAAATGGGGAATGGGGGAATAAGCTTCGATCAGAAGGGGCGCACTGGCGATTGCCGTCTCTTGGGAAGTCTAGACCCGAATGGGTGAAATGTAGATGGAAAACGCCTACTTATTGATGTGGAGATCAGGAGAAAAACAACAAGCTTGATGATTGGAAAGAGAAATTAGCCATCCACTTGTCTTGGCCATCGACGGCATGAGGTTGGAATACGGGACAGAATTCGGCAGATAACGAAGGCGGGAACTAGGAAAGGGGGGGGAATTACCAGATAAGTCACAATTACCCAGTGCACCATTGCGGGGGGAGGGGTAAAGCCCGCGTGATTTTCGTAATCACAACCTAGGAGTCCCTGGATTCGCGTTTGGGGGAATAAACACAGTTAGATTGACAGGTACAAAGAAGAAAAGGACCGACCAAAAATGTGGCTACTGGGAGGGCAGTAATAGACAAATTAAGTGACGGATTATCGGAAAGGGAAAAACACGAAAGATTACTATGAAGGAAAAAGTAGGGACGTATTAAGATACTAACAAATGTATCTCAGGGGAAATTAAATTCATTCAGGACTAATGCGGTACAAATGTGAATAAGTTTATGAAAAAAGTCAAAGGGGGGACAGGAGGAAGGCGTGCATTACTCTCATTAGGAAGCGCATCACACAACTTACAATGAAAATTGGGCCAGCAGAATGAGGACGTAAAAGCTCTCGGGGCGTCTAGTTTCGACGTCTAGTAAGAAGAAGAATTGGGGGGTGCACTAGATGACCGGGGAGTGTAAAATCAAGTGTGAAGGGGAATCACTTATACGTCTTACAAATCAAAGTAAGTTGAAAAAAGAATGGAAAACGATACCAAAAGAGGACTGAAAAAGCGAAATACGAAAGGCAATTTCTGGTCAATACGAAACACAAAAATAGACGGCTAGAGCAGCCCTACCGTGGGGGAAGGCCGAGAAAAAAATGATCGGATCCTTGTTATCAAGTGCAAACGGAGAGGATTTTGCGATAACGACCAGGACGGTACGGAAAGCCTAATAAAGGGCGAATAGGGGAAAAAGGACACCGAAAAGGGGACGTGCACGCAAAAAACGGAAAGACTAGACTAAACGTCCTTTTGGAGATTTTTGTTGGAGGGGAGGGACGGACGTGCATGTGATCGCGGAGGCCCGAAAGGCAGCTTCTGGGAAGGTAGCGACACATCTGCCAGTATTGCAAGACCCAAAAGTCCGACGAACATAGCGACAGGGAGGCACGCTTACGGAAAGGGGGGGGGAGTCAAAAAGGATTGAAAAAACTGTCCTCAAACACCAAAAGCGGGGAGATCTCGGGTACTTGTCTAAGCAGAAGTCGACGGGCTGTTCGTGCTAGTGGGAAGGAAAAAGGGAAGGGAGGGACATTATGTGATACACAGTGTCCGCCAAGCCGTCGCCGTGAAATCACGGAAGAAACCATTTAATGTCAAGATGACCCTGAACTAGGGAGTGGGTCGGCTTGAGGGTGCACAAGATGCGTCATAATACTCAGGGAATTGGGGTCGGGAGACGGGGCTAAGAGCTATGTGGGTCAACATTAACTGGGTTGAGAAAGGCCCCAGAGGAAGTCCCGTCCTCACATGAATAATTCCCCTGGTCCAAGCAAGGGTTAGAAACTCAAGGCCCAGCTCACTACGAAGAAAAAAGTGTACTCGTCAGATAATCTACGGGAGAGGGTCATGGGAAAAAAGGGTAGAGAAGTCAGGGGAAATTAGTATGGGGGAATACCCTGACTCGGAGTCGCAGGTTCGGGACGTCAGCTTGGCATAAAAGCGCGAAAAAGAATCGTCCCAATTGAAAAAAGCTCTGATGAAAAAAAAAGAACGAAATCCCTTACTAAAACTGATTCTGACACTCGCTAGAGGGAAAATCGAAGCACGGGAACCCAAGCCAGAGGGAATCATCGCGAGGGTGGGAGGAGGGAAGTAAACGGAGGAAAAGTTGCATGTGCTTCACAAACTCCTTGCCAGACGCATTGTGCAAAATGACCAGGAGAAGCAAACGCGAGCGGAGAGGGGAGCAAAGCGGAAAGGCGGTCAAGTAAAGATCGAGTTGAGAATGTGGTGGTGGAAAAACAGGGGGGAAAGACGGGTGGTTATCAAGTCCAGGTTACAAGGGAAGAACGGAGGACGAAGGGGTCGGGGGTGTTGGGGGGGGGGGGGAGCAGCATGGAAAAAAGGGGGAGGGGAAAAGGAAAAATCTGCATTAGTTTTGGTTCTAATGAAGCACAAAAAAATAAAACAAAAAACGCGTCTGTTCCAACAGGAAAATATGCCAGGGTTGGGTGGGGAGGAATTGCAGAAACGTGTCGATGCCTGGCTAAAAGCCTTGTAGGGGTCAAGCTTTTTGAACTGGACACGTCCGGCTCTAAAAGCCCCAAGGGGGGGGAACGGAATGATCACGATATTGCCGAGATAACATGCGTCTCTTAGCAAACCACGGGCGGGGAGGCGTAGGCCGAAAAACAGGCAAAGGAGGGGGAAAAGAAAGGCTCGGAACAAGATGGAGGTCCGTTTATAGGCCGGTGTGTAAGCTTCTTATAAGGGGGAAAGGGGGGTAAAAAGGTTTTCAAATTTCCCCGGCAGGGGTTGGGGGCCTAAGTGATCATGAAAGGTCGGACTTGTGCAGGAGGGCCGCTCAGAGTTGTGCCGAGGGCCCAAGGCTGAGCGGGAAATATTCGAATAGGGGGAGAAACCGGAAAAAAACCAGGACTCAATCTGGTAAACGGCAGACAGATCTTCCAAGGGGGGAATTTGATTTGTAAGATTTAGGAAAAAGAAAAAGTGAAAAGGAAACCCGGGGCCGAACGAAACCGAAAAAAAGCAACAAGGTATTCAAGGGGGGAAACATTCGACTGCAGGAAGGGGATCCAAAACCAAGAATCTGTCAGAAGAGGGCGCCAGTGTTGAGAGAAAGAAGCATAATTTAAAATCAAAAAGAGTGAAAATGAAAGTCGAGGGGTTCCTTCCGAGTCCAAACACCGAAAAAAGAAAAAAAAGCAATATAAAGTGAAGCCATCGCAACCTGTGGGGGGAGGGAACCAGCGTCAAAGGTCATAGGCAAAAGGGTTCAAAAAATCGCAGGAATCCCTCCAAAAGGGGGGGCGAGTTGGGGTTTCTACACTAAAACGTGCGGGTTACAACCTCCAATGCACATCCGCCTCCTGGGAAAATGATGGGGACTTCAATACGGGGTCATCTCACAAAGTTAAAAGCGGAGGGTTCCGGACGTTGACGGTAAGATAGATAAAAAAATGGGGAAAGGGAGATGGGAACACCAAGGAAAAACGTATTATTGATAAAAGTTGTGGGACAGGAGAAGCGTACAACAACATTCGAGGAAAGGAAAGAAGATATATGAACCAGCTAAGACCTAAGGTCAATGGAGAAAGAAAGACAGTAAAGTTAAATTTGGGTCGACTATAACTTTCACCCAAAGAAGCAGATGTGCCAGTTCGGTTGATTAGGACATGGGGGGTTCAAGGCCTGTCAAACACTTCTGCCCTGACGGGTAGGATTTTGAAAACATCAACGGATGAGAGTGCGGGAAAACGACCAACCTATAGCCTTTTGCGGGAATGAAAGTGTGAAAAACAGGGAGGGCCAGGGCCTTTAAAAGAAACGAAGGGACCAGCAACAAAAGTGACGTGTTATTACAGGAACCTTTTGTAACTTAGTTAAGGCAAAGACCCGCGACTAAGATTTTGGGGGCAGTGATGACTACTGATAGTACAGAACTTCTCGGAAAAAAATTCTGGAAAGTACTCACGACAAGATGGACGGTCTGAAAGGATGCAAGGAAACCCCCGGCGAGGCGAAGATGGTGGAAAAATGCGGGTTCACCCTGAATGAAGTTGCAGGAGCGGTGATTCAAATGAGTTCTGGGAAGGGCAAACTAGGGGAAAAAACTAAAAATAGAAGGTTGAACCGGTAACGTGTCATGCGACATTAGGAGGTTGGTTTCTGGGTGGGTTACGACGTGAGATTCCGACATCATGGGGCGGAAGACCAAAGCGAAACGGGAAAGAAAAAGATAAACCGAAAGGGGCAATAAGGCGAGACACAAAGGGAGGAGGAACAATGTCTGAAATGAAACAGGAGCACCAACCGAAAGGCCTACAGCACGAGAACGACGCAATTCCATTTCGGGGCCAGTACGAACAGAAAAAACACCTGGCACGAGGGCGGATTAGAAGCCGCCAACCCGCCCAGGGAAATAGAAAAGCACTGGAGCTATATCGGATGAAATTTGCATGAATGGAAGGTAAAGCTTAGAGGGTTAAATACTGTAAAAGCCTCCGAAAGACGGGTGCTGGCATACAGATGCCCGAGGAAAAGACCACGGGAACGGGCAAGGTTCCGTTACCACCAAAGACAACTCCGAAAAGACCAGTTCGTTGAACGACCATCGGGGGGGGGTGGACTGGGTTTCGGTCAGCCGTTGCGGGAGCCAGCGACCTTCGTCGCCTGGAAGACACCATCGCCCGCCGTTCTATCCGCCCAACCTTCCAGGAAAGACAAGGCGCTAGTTCTGCCGGTCTTTACAAAAGGGAAGTGTGAGTGAATACACAGGGGGGCCAAATCAAAACCACATCGGAGAAATATCGTTTCCTTGGTCGGAAAAGAAGGCGGAGCTTGGAAAAAATAAACGACAATCGCGGGGAGTGAGCGGGGGTAAAGGAGGTCCGAGACAAAAAAGTATTTTTCCAAACTGGCGCAGGAATCACGGCAGAAAGGTTCGGCTAAAGAGGAGGACCGCGGTATAATCGGATTGGCGCAATGAAAATCCCTCTTGAAGGAATTGCCGGAGTAAAGTGGAGAGGAGCTATGTTGTACATTCGGTAAGGTGCGGGTGACGGGAGATGGAAGAAATACGACGGACACAAGAAAATCCCGAAAAGGTACGCGTGTGCAAAAGTCGTCCATATCAAAATCAACAAATAAAAAAAAATCGGAAAAAGGGCTGGGGGGTGTAAATCAAGTGGCAGAAACTAGAAAAAAACAACAACACGTAGGAGGGAGGAATCTGTTTCCATGAGGTTACAGATGGGGGGTGCCTAGGCGTTGTTCAGTTATGCTTAGAACAGAGACGGGGCGCTTTGAAAAATGCCTTTGCGGACGTCTGATCAAAGCTGACCCGCTCAAACCCAACAGGGCAGCAAGTTACCTCTCTTCCCCGGCGACCTAAAAGGACCGTAGGAGCTTCTATCGCCCCTCTCGGCGAGGAGCAGGGGGGACCAGCCGATGAGACAAAACAGAGAGTGCTGAGAGAAAGGGTTATGCCAGAGGAAAGGAAGCGGGGTGCTGAAAAACGCCTTAAGAAAGATGTACACGAAGGCTCGCGAAAAGGACTCAAAACGCTAGCCTCGTGTACAAGCGACGTCTGGGAACCCAAGTACAAGAGATCGTTCTCGTATGTTGGGTGTGAAAACAGTTGGGGGAAGACGGCACGCACAAGGAAGTGCTGAAACCTGTCAGAAACTATTGTGGAGAGTGGGGAGTTTGGAACGGGCAAGGGGTTCGGGAAGATGGTGTCGCGACAAAGGGCGACTAAAAGCGGCCGTAGATCGAGAGCACACGGACGAAAACAGAAAAGGGGGTCTGTTACAGAAAAACGGGTTAGTGCCAACTGGCTTTTGAGGTTGTGGAACGAAAGACGGTTTGGAAAAGGTCGAGGCCTTCGACTACTCGGAATTATCAGTCAGGTCCCGCTTTTCAAAATCGGGATCGGGGGGAGGAGGGGAAAAATCGCAAACCCACGGGGGGCAAGCCCTGATCAAACTAAAGAGATCGCCAGTGGGTCTTCTAGAGAAAAAAGAAGGGCGGGGGAATTAAGGCAGAGCACGGAGACAAGCTGACTTTGTTGGGCCCGGGAGGACGAACCAATTGTCATTTAGTCGGGGGCTCGAAAGGGGGGTCAGTTTGTTGGGGGAGAGTGTGTCATCTGGATGGGGGGTCCTCGCAACTGGTACGGCTGACAGAGAGAAGTGTCCATGGAACGGGAGGGGGATATAAGAAAACGATGTCCGCTCAGGAGGGGTGGCACGGGGGGGCCCAGCTGACTTATCAGCGGGCTAATCTAGAGGAAAAAGGGGGAACACCAAGCATTTCCCGACAAAGGGCTGGGACAAGTGGGTTTGTAAGGTGTTTTCATGAATCAGGGAAGGAAGATAATATAAAACAAACGAACGACTGTTATCACAGAGCCTGAAACCGGGGTATTTTAAACAATCTTCTCCTAAAAGGATCCAAAAGAAGCAAGACAATTGCATAAGGTTTGTGGGTCGGACAGGGCAATCATAATTCACGATACATCAAGAAATCCACCCCTCAGACTGGTGGCCACTGGGGCGATCAGGCTCCTCAATCCGATTGTTAAATCGGAACAAAAGGTGGGGTGTTGTGAAATCGTTGGCAAAGTGAAAATCGGCGAAACTTGGGAGGAAAAAACGACACCGAATAACGGACAATCACAACTTGCTAGGAGGGTTTTTCCCTACAACTCAGCGTGCGGGTTACCCCGAAGATAACACGCTCACGGGAAGGGGGGGGAATGACTTCAACTTGAAGAACATCAACAAAGGAAATAGTTCCCTAAGAAGCGTATGAAAGTGGAATCTCGCGACACCACAATATTGGGGAAATGTTTGCAACGGTGAAAAAGGAGGATGATATGGGGGGGGGGTTAAGAGACGTAACCAGCAACTAGGAGGTGACAGAAGTTGATAAAAGGGGACACCCAGACTCAAAATTTTCATGGGGGCCATCGCCTTAAAAAGAAGGGGGAGAGCGATACCGGCCAGTCTAAAAGACCGTGCGGGAAGAGGGAAGGAGGAGACAAAGGGTAAGGCCTGGCATGGAACCAATATTAACAGGGAAGGATTTCCATCCCGCTGCAGTGTGCTGGAACTCAAAATATAGAGGTGGTCTGTAATCAGTCGAAGTTGTGATAACATGTTTCTCGTCCTCTTCCCTGTGGAATAAGTGACCGCAAACAAAAAAGGGGCGTGCTTGGGCATTAATCCTGGGATTTACGTAGGGGTCATTAACCCCGCTACATTGGGAAGATCCTTGATTCGTGTCTGGATGATTCGTACACTCCTAAAAGGTGGTCATAGACGCGCAGCATAATTAACTGGTCTAGTTCTAAATGTTTAACGAGTGAAGGAAGGGTTTCAAGGAGAAATGTTCAAGAGTTTCCGGGAAAACGTATGGAAGTATAATTCTTACGGACTTTGCTCAAACTTAAAAGAAAAGAAATTTTAAAAAGATGTTCTGCCGGTAAAAAGACGGACGCTGATGAGGTGCGGGTCCGAGATGTCGACTTCTTTGATCAAAAAGGGGCGGGAAAACATCCTGAGCTGCGGACGGGAGAAGACTCTCCTACACCGTTACATGGGGAAATGAAAGCGAACTTACAAAAGATTACGATTCAATTACAAACCTAACCCAAAAAAGACGGCACCGCCGAGATAGCGGAAATGGGGGGGGGGAAAATGTCTTGTCGAACGAATTGGGGGTTTGGGCAAGACCATCCTGGAAAACCGTCAGGAAGGGCCGCCAAAGTTGAAAGGAAAGGTTAGACTGGATCTAGAATACTTTAGTGGATCATGTCTTAAATATCGAAGTGTGAGACAGCGAGCCCTGACTTTTCATTTAAACGATGATACCAAGGGATAAAGAGATCACAACTAAAGGAAGGCAGGGGGGGCGAAACGTCGTTTACGTGCAATACACAACTAACTAACTCTTGGGACCAGCCATCTGTTGGGTGTTCGGCGCAGACCTGAGGGAACTTAAAAAAAACCACTCCGAGTAACGGCAGCTTAGGGAATTGCGCGAAAACACCATACCAGCCGGAAAAGTCACCAAAAAAGGGCTGGCAAGGGTCTTGAAAGAAAATTTTTGCTTTAGCAAAACCGTCATAAAACGGGTACGCCACACTCGGAGAAATCGAATCAGTGAGGTACTGTCCGAGCAAAAAAAAACAGAAGAGAAACTTTTAAAAGCAGGGGGGAGGGAGCGCGCGGGAATCGGTCCGGAGGTCGCTACAAAGGACAGGAGGGTTTTCAAAAAAGCCCTCAGACGTGATAACGGCATCCAAAAAAAATTTCTGGCAGGAACGCGCCTTCACAGGGGGGGGCAAGTGGGTAGTTGGCGTCCGAGGAGGGCGAGGGTCAACTCAGAAGGAATTCGTAAAGGGGAATCAATATTGTTGTCAGGTGAGGCCTGTGCGGTTATAGGGCAGGGGGGAAATGGCCCCAATGGAAGAGAAATCGTAACAAAGACGAAAAAGATGCTGTATACAAATAACTCGAACGCACGCTAAACAAGCCTGTGGAGCAATTGCGAAAAGCCTCTCCACCAAAGGGGAGAGTGAAAGAGAGATTGTATTGCAGGGGTAAAAAGACCGTGTTTGCTAGGGAAAGTGGAGAGGGTGTTGGAAAAAAACAGAAGCCGGGGCAGGTTCATGGCGTGGAACGTCACGTCTCACGGGAAGGAAGAGCGCACCAGAAGTAACCAATGTGGGACAACGGGCTCTTAAAAAACAGAGAATTCCTTATGGCCTTCTTAATCTGCACGCGCAATAGGGAAGGGGAAAACAAAGTACCCGAGACCTTTTACTCGCGCAGTAGTTTGGAATTTATGTAAACGCGCGGGCTGGGGGAAAAATCAATGAATGTACATAATGAAGCAGCCAGAGGAGGAGGAACCAAGAAGAGGAGTTTATAAATGCTACAGAGGGGCGACCAATTGAATCGCTCGGGGTGAAAGGGTGTGGAACAGTTTGAAATAGGGTGGTAAAAAGCACAAGCCGTGTCCATAGAAGCGGCGAGGAAAGGGTTGGATCGGGGGTTGGGGATAAAGCATGCGAGCAGGGGGGGGTTCCGCAAGAAGAGAAATGAATTAGTTGGCCGACAGCAGGAAACTTCGCGAACCAAACTCTTGGATGGGAAAGACGTGGGGCCAGAGTCTTGGTTAAGGGGGAACGTAAAGAAGGTCCCGTTACACCAAGTTGATGCCGTTAAAAAGAACAGGCTCCCCCACGCTTTTCAAAAAAGACCTGAAGGGGGAAGGGGAAGCGGGAACAACGCAAAACGTTCAGGCAGAGAAAAAAGACAGAGTATAGGGGGACTAACGAGAAAACACGGTCGGGGGGGTTTCGACCTGCTGCAAAAGGTAAAGGGGGTGGGCACATCTCCAAAGTAGTGGGGCATTGGCTGTCACATCGGCGGTGGTCAGGCTGTCGGGGTTGGGGAAGAAAGGGTTGTTTGGTGTTACAAAAAGGGGAGGTTGAAACTCACGGGGGGGGGTTTGGGGGTGGGGGGGGGGGGGGGGGGGGGGGGGGGGGGGGTGGGGGGGGGGGGGGGGGGGGTGGGGGGGTGGGGGTGGGGGGGGGGGTTTACAATACGGGGGGAAGCAGCATATAAAATCTACGGACCCCCATGAGGAGCTGGTATAACCGCGTTAGCTCAAGGATGCCTCAGCTGTAGACTCTGACGGTAGAAATGACTCGACCGCACACACAAAGGCGAGGGAAAGGAAGAAACATATAGCGGCCAAGGTTTGGGGGGGGGAGGGGGGGTCTCATGGGCCGACTCTATGGGGTCAAACTCCGTCATCCGTAACAACTACAGACATTCCTTCACCACTTATTCACTGGAAAATTCTACATAGGGGGGAAGGAAAGCCGAAGAATCAGAGCGCATCCATTTTTAAAGAGGAGGAAAAAAAAAAAACAATTAGGACCGAGCCTAGCTCCGTTCATTGTCTTGGTTACTGGGCCGATCACCCGTAATCCCAAGGCGGTTATTCACGGAAAAGAAAGCAGAAACCTGGGAAGGTCCAGAGTCGTTTTCGAAGACAGCGCGAAACCCTGGTTATTCAAAAGCCTGATTAACGAAAAGGGCGTTGCAAACTGACAGAGAATGGTACACCTCCTCCAGGTCGCAAAGTTTCAGGGAAGGGGTGAAAGATGGGGGTCATCACGCTAAGGAAGGGCCCGAAAAAGCGTGAGGCATGAAGGAAGATAGTAAACCGAATGGAGATGGAACGCCATTGAAGGAAAGCAAAAAGTTGGTGTCGGACGACGAAAAAAACAACGGAGGATTAAAAAGAGAGATATCAAAACCGCATCATACCGGAAAGGGCGTTGCAACATCTACATTCACCTTGGAGGTGTATCGCTCCCTTAACCTTCGAAAGGAAGCAGGGCGTTCAAAGGTCGAGTGGATATTACCAAAAGTGAAGGGAAAAGAAACCATTGGAAAAAAGAACTCTGAAGACCAAACGAAGTGTCGGGAAAAAAACCTAATAGCCCGTGGCGGATGCCGGACGTTTAAAAGAAAAAGGGGGGTGCCTAAAAGGGACACCGCGATGACTCTAACAAGGTGCACGGAGTTGTCATGATGAAAAAGGGGGGGATTGACGGGGAGCAGCAAGGAAACCATCTACAGGAATATCGTGACATAGCTTAGCAGACCGGAAAGGGACGGATGCGACGCTCGGCGACCTTCGGTAGAAAATGGGTGACACAGAAGGTTCACAAAGTGCGAAAGTTACGGGCCCGGCAGGCATGAACTTTCACAAAGCGCAAGGAAAGAGAAAAGGGCCCGCAGGCCGGGAAAGACGCCTGATGATGGGTTTGAGCGATTGAGACGTCAAAGCCTTGACACGCCCGAAAGAGAGATCCGACCTGGGCAAGTTTCGGCACTGAACGCAGGCGACAAGAGGCAGGAAAACAGTGCTAAGTGATGAAAGGCCAGAGCACCCACCAGACGAGCCTGACAAACCAGCTCGAAAAGAAGAAAAATGTCCAGGTCAAACTGGGGGGGGACGTCAAAACAACCGGCATCATGCAGAGGCAGAGCACCGACATGTGTCGCGCGAACTCAATGGAGCTAGAGGGAGAGGGAGAACGGGCATCCCTTTGGAGGTGGAAGGGGGGGTAACTAGAGAACTAGAAAAAAAGGTTTCCATTTAAGGAGAGAAACTAAAATTCCAGAACCAAGGGAAAAAAATGCATCGCCCACGGAAACTGAAGGGGTGAAAAGTCAACAACTAAACGAGACTCCGGCGATAAAAAAAAAAAGGTCTTGTAAAAGCCAAAAAAGGGTTGGTCTGTTCACGTCGCGGAATGGGAACGGCCGGCGTCGAAAAAACTAGAGGATCGGTGAAGCGCCTGGCGCACAAAATCGAACATCGCTTCCTCCCCAAAAAAGCAAAAGACGAACAAAACAAAGCTCTTTCAGCCGGAGGAAAACGGAATTTTCGTGAAACGTAGGGACAAAAAGGGCAACCAACAAGGAGAGAAGTGGTGTGACTTGGGGGGAAAAGAACGTCCTGTAAACCCGCCGCGCGTTGATCATCGAGCGGAATGGAGGAAAAGTGGTAATGACATGGGTGTCCCAGCACAGCCCCGCAAAGATCAACCATCACACAATGAGACTCAAAAATCTAGGAACCGCGGGAGTAATCGGGGATGTTTCTTCATCAAGTTGACAAGAGGAGAGGAGAGTCATAAAAAGAAGGATTTAGTGATAACGTAGTCAAGCTATTTGGGTACACGATTTGAGAGGACGGAGCGCCTGGGGGAAGCCAGAATGGTACGACGTAAAAGTAGCCCAAGCGCCGGGTAGAACGCATCACCTAGCGGACGAGAAAAAAAAAAGAGGGTAAAACAAATTGCAAGAAGATATTCCACACAACAAGGGGAGTGTGACTTCAATTAGGGGAAAGACTGTGTTCTCTCGGGTTTGGGTCTCACCCGCTAATGCGGCTTTCATCCTTTTCAGGACGGAGGGTTCATCGGTCCTGAAAGAGAAAAAACGCAGAAGAGGGGACAACTATCTCTGATTAACCTGGAATAAAAAAAAATTGAGTACTGCGGACAAAAGACCCCCACCCCATCTCTAAAGAAAAAAGCGATGTGAGACCGCGGTCCTTCCGCGGCTCATCAAGGTTTGAGCCGTGCTACAACAGACGGGGGGGCGGTTAAGGGACAAAGGCGGCAAGCATGGTACAAGAGTGCCAAGCGAAGGACTAAAAACTTTGGTATCAAAGGCTGCGACGTCATGGTGCGACCATCACACGATCGGTTTCCGGTTGGGGGAAAATGTGGGGAAGACGTGTTTCTCACACAAGTCCGTGTTAAAACATTGACCTAAAAAAAAAACTTGGGTCAGTTCGAGGTTCAAAAAATGGAGGAACATATGGTTCTCAAACTTACAGATGACGGTAGAGGGGTGCGAAAAGGGGCAACTACGGGGAAGCGAAACAGACACAAGGGAAGAAATTGCCAACAAGAAAAAGGTGTAGTCCAGGGAACTGTTTGGGGCGTACCCTGCAGGTTAAACCTTTGTCTTCCTGGGGGAAAGAGGGCTCTGAGTAGTTATTGCGAGGAGGGAAAAAGAACCGTCCTAGCTTTATCGAGAAATCGAAAAAGAACGTGCCCGTATGTCCACTAAATCGATCAAGACACAGGCTTGCTTCCTTCTTCTAAGGAGGAAAACAGAGGAGGAGGAGAGCCGGTAGCAGCTGAACGGGGTCAGACCGACCAAAACGTATGGTGCGTCTTTCTCGAGGGGTAAGGACTGTCTGGGGTTGAGATGGGGGATGGTGGTTCGAAGTTACCAGCGCTTTGGCGCTCTCTCTAAGAATGACAAGGGAGGATCTTGGGAGCCAACGGGTAACGCTCAAGGAGGGTCAAATTAAGCGTAAATCGACGGTAAAAATATCGACCTACCAAGAATAAAGTGAGAGGAACCTTCAAAATAGCTGTCAGATTGTGCTTTGGGAAATTTTGGGGGGACGGGGGGCACATTCCGTAACGAATGAGGTCGATTCCGGCTCATCAGCAAATGGAAAAAAACGGAACCAATTATTCGATTGGTAGAATGCATCCTAGGAAGAAGCGAAACTAAGCAAAAGAAGAAAGAATCCATTTTTGTTACATGGTGGACAGTAATTGTCCGAACAGCATCCGTAGGAGACGGGGCATCTTTTAAAATTCCTTTCCGATCACTCCTTCGTAAAAAAAAACTGTAATATTAGGAAAGAAATAGAACGGTTGTGGGCGGTCCAGAAGCTGTGTCCACTCATAGTCCGTCAAAAGGGGGGAGACAAAACAAAAGGCATTCTCCAAAGACCAAAACGGCTGTTGGGGCCTGCAGCATGCGGTTAAACTCCATAGCCAAATTAGAAGGGGGGCCAAAGGGGAATGGAATCAAGCTTGGAAGACGAAAACTAGAAACTAAAGAGAGGATTCTGACGGTGAGGATGGGGACAACATTTGAAGCTTAAACGAAGACCGGGGTGACTTGGTGGGGGGGGGATCATCTAAAAAAAAAAACGGTGTCGGAATGACCTCAATAAGAAGACCAGTTCAAAGGGCCATAATGCAAAAATGGTACGTTATCTAACAATAGGGCCCCGGGGTTGATCGTCATAATAGGTCGGGGGATTACCAGAAATTTGAGTCCCCATTAACAATCACCAATCGAATAGGATATTGTTGGGGGGAACAACAAAGGAGGGGTTTAAGACCTAGATGGGAAGATTCAAGGTTGTGGGCATAACAGGGTTTGAAACGATGGAAAACGACATGGACCGCGAGCTGTGTCGACTGCTTATTGATAAAGACGGGGTAGGGACGAAGTGAGAGTAAAAAAAAAAGGAGGATGCTCAACTGTGCTGTATTATGTACAAGCTTGAAAAAACGAACAAGGAGTCTGACGATTCATATTCAAATTCTAAGTCGGGGGGGAAACAATTGGAAAAGAAAAGGGGAACTTAAGGGAGTAAAAGGGCAGACGGGAAGTTGATCTCAAAACGAAATCACCTTTGCCCGAGATGCTCTGTACAGTCGACCTGCGGTGTGGTAGGGAAGGATTCCAAAAAAATCAGATGGCCGGAAGTTGGTACATAGAGAAAGTAGGGATAAAGATCAAGACTTGACGTGTAAAAGACAAAGGAAGCAGAGAAGAAAAAAGATCCTGGGGTAAAGGAGGACTTCAAATGAACAGCCACAGAGACCACACTCCGAGAACACGCAAATGAGTCGGTCGACACTTCAAACCCGTCCAAAACGCCGATCGGAAAAAGCCCGAAAATGTACGAAAGAAGCAATTATCGAGAGGCGCTTTGATCAGACGGAGCAAAGGGGATGGTAGGGGGTAATAGGACGCGAAAAGGGGGGGTACTTAGACCTCCCGAGAGCCAAGGTAGTAATCGACCCGGGAAACCCAGGGGAGGGACCCAAAATCAAAAGGGGACTCCTGGCACTAACCGGGGGTGGAAACCCTTTGGGTGGGGAGGGGGGTCAACGGCCGGCGCTTTCACCGCTTTCGGGCGACTGAGAGACAACATCTTCCAGAAACCATTAGCGCACAGAAACAAACAAACAAGAAGAAGACCGTTCTGCAACTGGCTGTAACAAGAATGGGGTTCGGAAGCAACAGAATCAAATTGAAACTGTGAACCAAAACGCGGAAATCTATCTGATGTGGGATACCCGACGTGGTCGGGTATGGTGGGGGGAACTCCCGACAATGTTTGATTTGACTTCCAAGTACATAGCGCGGGAAACTAAATGGGGAACACTCCATGATTTGTAAAGAAACCAAACCTTGATCCTTGAAAGGGCACTCGAAGAAATTCTCAGGAGAAAGCCGGTCCAATAAGTCTTTGTACGGGGAGGGACAATATGAGGTTCAGAAGATCTGCAGGAATTGTACGGGTAAAGACTAAAAAATTTTCAAAAGAATTTGAAACAAAGTAGGCCGTGCTTGGAGGGGCTTATGCCCAAGATAGAGGCCGGTCAACCAGTAAGAACAGCCCGAGCGGTATCCACGCAAAACAACCTCGACCCAAGGCGTGTAACTCATCAGAA
>Ga0179593_1368488_pt1 | contig 18724 bp, 26 predicted proteins | sample CZODoug2_1_08_16_FD_185931 | JGI IMG/M metagenome (GOLD analysis project Ga0179593, IMG submission 185931) | Vadose zone soil fungal communities from Angelo Coast Range Reserve, California, USA - CZODoug2_1_08_16fungal (PacBio error correction) | ecosystem: Environmental > Terrestrial > Soil >...
AAGTCTTAGTATTCGCTGCTCATAGATTGCCACAGCAGTCCCTCGATCGAAAAAAAACCGTCATTAAAGATCGGAAACGTGGGTGCGGGGAGGGTAAGAAGTGGGGGAAACGTTGCATGAACAGGGCGTGGGCCTACCCACTTGGAGAATGAGGGAGGCCCAGACGGGGGTTTCAACCGTTTGAGCACTAGGGGATCGGGGCCAGAAAGCTCTAGAAAGAGGGATTAACCGAAACCTAGAAAAAGAACTACTAAAAAACAAGTACCCGCTGCCAACGACTCCCCAGAACAGCATAAAGAGCTCTTGGACATAGAGTTTCCCCGGGATTGATCACACTGGAAGGGAGCCGGCTTATCAGGAAAAGGGCCTCAAACCCTTTAACACCAGAGGGAAACATTACTGTTTTTCGCAGGTGCATATAGACAAAACCCCCACGAAAAGCCAGAAAAAAACACGTAGGGTACTGGGTCACACGCCACCTCTTGGACCTGCCTGCCAGACTTGAAGCCGAACGACCAAAACAGTCTCAAGTGGAACCGGGACACATTTAAAATCATCTTCAAGGGCGGAAAATTTTGCCTCCCTGGGCAATGTCCACCATTCCACGGCAGATGGTCGGGGGAAAAAAAAAGAGGATTTGGAGAAGAAAACAAAAAGTTAACGTCTGGGGAAAGGAGGGCTCTAAGACTCCTCATGCTACTGAAAAGCCTTGAGCGGAGGAAGAGTCACCGATCTCCTGCAGCCTGTGCCTTCAAAATGAAAAAGGAGGAAGCAGGTGGGAAAAGAGTAAAATCAAGACTTACCGGGGAAGAGAGGAACCTGCTTTCCCGGTCAAAGAGAAGGAATGCAAAGGGGTTGGGTCGAGGTGAATGAAAAATCGGATGGTATGGGGAAATCTTGGGGAAGAGCATTGGGGCCCGGGCTAGAGTATCACGTAAACGTTCTGGCCTGCATCAGGAAACTGCGGCCGTTGAACAGGAACAATCTTCAGAAGGAAAACGGAGGAAAAAGAGGTCTATCCCAGAAGAAGAGGGGACCTGGTATTCGTAAGCAACACGTGCCACAGGCCCGATCCGAGGGGGGCGCCCTGGTAACGCGACTGCTGCAGAGGAACTACATTCAAAACAGAAGTTGGGAAACCCACGCCGAAGATAGTTACGCTCCGGATCATAAGAAGCACCCAGAAAGGCAAGAAGGGCCGCCTTCCTAAAGCAAGAACCGTGGCCCAAGGTTTTGGGCAAAAGGATTTCCATCGACTTGTTTCTCGCAGTCGTGAGGGCGGAAAGACAACCCAGAAGGGGGAAATAGAGGGGGCATATATTCTTATGTAGATATCAAACGAGGAGGAGAGAAGGGATTCTACATCAGAAAGGACGCCGAGACCCGGAAATATTGGGCTTACACGAACGGAAACGTCAGAATCTCAGTCGTTTGAAGGAAGAAAAGTGTCCTTGGATTTGGGGTGTTAAGGCGGAGCCCGAAGGGATTGCAGAGGGGAAACCTGAAAGGGAGAGAATGGCTTATGGAAAACTTTATTGCAGGTATCGAAAGAGCATCGCTGAGAGCACCCTTTTCAACTGGGACGTCGATCGGTGGGGAAAGGAAGTAAGGTCTTACGAAGGAAAGGAAAACTACCTGACGAGGCACTGGAATAACAGGGGGGGCATCATTTTTGAGGCTCTCGATATGGAGATCAGGCGGCGCACACGCTATGCATAAAGAAAAGTCGGGGGAGAAAGGCTCTATCTGTTAACCGGGTAATTCATTCAAAAAAAGACGGGTTGGGGGGGGGCAAAAAGAAGGGGAGACGATGAAATGAAAAAAAAAGGTCAAAAATCTATAAAAAAAGGGGAGTGAATACATCTCTAACCTAAGGTCATTCCCGCGGTCCGAGAAACGACACACCTTGGCAACAAGGAGTCAGCAGGGGGGAATAATCAATATTATCAAGTATACTTAAAGAAGTTCACACTTCAGAGAACAGTTTCATGGCCAATTTAATCACGTAGGACGCCTCTCCCCTAACCATGTAGTTATGCCGTGGTATACCAGAAGAGGGAGGGACCGACAAGGGTGGGGGCAGGGGGGGTAAGGGGTGGTGCTCCTGTATTTAACCTTTGAAACAGACGCTGCGGGATTGAATAACAAGAGTTAGCTTGTTCTACGGGGGAGAAAATTAAAGAGAATTGAAGGACTTGGGGAGAGGAGAGGGGGGAAGTTTAACATGACTAATTAGAGTATCTCGGGAAGTGGGTGGGGGGGGGGGGGGGGGGGTGTGGGGGGGGGGGGGGGGGGGGGGGGGGGGGGTGGGGGGGGGGGGGGGGGGGGGAGGGGGGGGGGGGGGGGGGGGGGGGGGGGGGGTGTTTGTGGTTTTGGGGTGTTGGTGGCGGGAATAGGGGTTGTTGTTTTTTGGGGGTGGGGGCTTGGGGGGGGGGGTAGGTCTGTGGGGGGGGGTGGTGGGGGCTTGAGGACAGGCTCAGGAGGGGGGGGGGGATTCGATTCTTTTTTGCCCATCGTTAGCCCCTTTCTCCTTACATAAAAATCTTATATGGGTTCAAGGAGGGGGGGGAGGAAAAAGACGAGCCAAAAGAGCTCACCCGAAGGTCTGGGGAGACATCCGCCCCACGCAACGGCGAAGAGAAAGGAAAAAGGGGGAAAACTTCGGACCGAAAAAGTTTGGTGGCCGAGGGTGTGGCAAGATGGCCACGAGAAGTGCGTGGGGATGGTTGATGGGAAAGGGGGGAAATCGAGGGAAAAAACAACATATTTCGGGGGGAGGCTCAACTGTTAAAAATGAGGACAACGGGAGGGAGGTTCAAAGGAGAAAGATCATAAGGGGCAAATGCAGAGCCTGGTAGGACAAAGAGCAAAACACGAGCAGCAGAACTAAATCGAAAGCTGTATATGGTTGGAGAAAAAAAGAGGGAAGGAGCAAGGCGGGGCATCTGGGGTGGCGAGAACTGACTAAGAAAAAACAATCAGTTCATCCTAAAAGAAAAAAAAAAAAAACGGGAGGGAAGGAGAGAGAGATTTACCGATTTCTCTGAGGAGAAAAAGCTCGGGGGCAAACTCTTCCCGAAGAAGGTACCTAGGGGGCCGAAGTGGGGACCGATCCTACAGCGATAGGAGGGGGATTCAACGGGAAAGGGGAAGGGAAGGGGAATCACACCGGGGGGATCGAGGAGGCCCGGAGAACAGGGGACACAATTGTCAGGCAAGAACGTAAAAGATTGGACTAGCTCATATGACAAAAGGAGGGGAAGAACGCCTACCAAACTACCCCGTGGCCACGGCAAAAAAGCAAACAAGCCGTGGCAATCGGGCCGGGTAGGAAATTGGGGAGCGCGGTTTAGACGACAAGGGTAGCCGTCGCGTGAAAAGCACATCACGAACCCTAATACGAAGGGTAATATAGGACCAAAAAGCCAACAACGGGCCGAATCCCCATCCGACAACGTGCGATTGAAGTCACTCACTGAAAGGGCCAAAAGGCCATGAAAATAAGAGCGTAAAATGCGAGAAAGAGGGGAAAAACGCGGTCAATTTCAAAACGTACACATGAATAAAAGGAAGCATGATTGAGCGAAAGGTTCAAAGAAGGAAGGAAGGACCACCAGGCAACAGTCCGCACGATGGCGAACGCCAGGAAAGAAGGAGGGGAGACGGAGAAAAACCCAGCAGGTACCCTCTTGGGTTCCGTAATTAAGCGACGGCGAGAAAGAGTTACCAAACCGCGGTCTAAGAAGAAGGATGAACTTCTAAAAAGGAGAAAGGAGAAGGGATGTAGAAAAAGGTTGAAAAAGGTAAACTGAAGGATCGTGTGCCGGTGGCTCTTCCAGCGGGACCGGGGGGGGGCCATCATCTAAAATTTTGGAGTAAAAAAGAAAAAGAGATGGAACGTCCTACAGGATAAAAACTTAACCCAATGGGAGGGGGACAACGTCGGGCAGATAATTCCTTAAAACATCGAGGAAAAGAAGGGTGTGGTGCCGTCAAAAAAAAGGAGGCGTTTGCCGGAACGAGAAAAATCAGCTAAGAAGGGGAGGACCGCGCGAAGTCCATGAAGCACGTTTTAAGCCATACATAAGGAAGCGGTATGGCAAAAAAGGACGGGGGAACAGGAAAAATTGGGGGGGAACCCTGTGGACGGCTGAGTGGGGCGGCCACATTCCAGGGATGGACAATATGGAGATCATAGGAAAAGGGGGGAGGGAAAGCTAAGAAAAAGGGCCAGGAAGAACTCCTTCCACAATCACGCCCACGTTGTGCAGGAAAGAGAATGGTGTTCGAATGGGGGGGGGTTCGGATTGGACCGGTAAGGGGTGAAAGGGGGGAAAAAACATCTTTCGGTCTCGTCGTCGCGGATATGTATATCTCGACCAACACAACGGAGAGGAGGAAAGTCCGACCCTCCAGGCCAGAAGGCCGGCCGGCTGGGTGGAAAGGGGGGAAAAAAGAAAAGAAATGAAACCGGGACTTTCTATAACCGGAGGGGGTTGCAGCACGGGGGCCGGTGAGTGGTGGAAGGCAGCGGGCAGAACTGAAAGGGTGAGGGAGATCGAGAAGAGACGGGAGAAGGAAACGTGAAACTGGGAAGGCCGCCGAACCGGCGCAGCGCGGACAAAGGGATAAAAAAACTGATATTGAAGAATGCTTACAAAAGGGTGCTTTAGGGGAGGGCTCAAAAGGAAAAAAGGAGAGTGGGGCTGTGGGAAAATTGGATGCTCGCCAAGGTTGATAGGGGGAACTCCGAATCAGGCCAAAAAGGGAGGTGCTACTTTCCTTGCGTCCAGGGGGGAAGGGAGTAATTTCTTAAAGTTGGTGAAAATCATTGGCGAAGGGGAGCGATGAAGGGAAACATCACCCTGCATTCAGAAAGATACCTAAGCAGGAAAAACGAAGGGGGGAAATTTACACAGTTATCGCCAAACCCTGTTCACCATGGCGAAAAAAAGGTTGTGAAAGCGCGACATGGAGAAAGGGAAAATAAGGTGTCCCGCTCGGGATTTCAGATTTCTCAAGGTTGGGGGCTGTCTGGCGAGAAAACCCTAAAAAAATAAGGGGGGTTGGGGAATGTGAGAAGGGAAAATTTGTTTTGGGGTCCTACCATCTGGGGGGGGACTTTTGAATGGGGGGTAAAGGAAGGAAATTGGACAGGTTTAAACAGGACGCGAAAGGAGACGGGCGCCGTGTTACTTTTGCCCTTACGGGGCTCAGCGTACACTTTGAGCCTGTTATTAGAGCATGAAGGCTAAAAGCATGTTCCTGTCGGGGAAGACACTATGGGGGGGAACTGGGAAAAAAGACCTAATTTCTATGTTACATCGGGGTTTCTCTTATTCGGAGTTTAGGGGGGTGGGATGATCATCTTTCAACTTCTTAAATCCTCTTGAATGTTTATTCGGGCGAGCGACGATTACGGAAGCTCGGCACTGAAAACGAATGTGGGGATCAGTACAGAGATCGAATTCCGGAGGCGCCACGGGGCGAAGCACGGTTCGTCTCATGGTTGGGAAAGGGGGATGGTGGAGAGGGTGGAAGGGCCCGACCTTACTGCATCGAAAAGTGAACTCTGCAAAGGGGTGTTTAGAATCGGGGCTCAAAACTTTGTAAAATAAAGGGGAAGGAGCATCTTAGACATCCTCGAGATAAAAAAGGTGGGGCAGAACCATGAGCAAAAGAAAACTAAAGGTCTTCACATAGATTAAGAACCATTCTTTATGTATAAAGGAATGAACGGGGGAAAAGAGACTGGTAATTATCTGGGACACTCGAGGGGGGAAAAAGATCACGGAGCCTGAGACTAAATCATTATACGCAAAACAACGGGGAGAGAATATTAATGTCTGCTCTCGAGCAGAATGGAAGGAAAAGGGGGAAAGACATCAAGTAATAGATATGGAAGAAGGGTGAGTGAAGACCTACATCTTTTTTGAGAAGGTGGCACTGAGGGGAAGTCAGGTGGGGGGGCTCGGGTGGATGAAGAGGCGCTTATTGACCGCTGGGAGGAACGAGAGGCCATCTAACGATGCCAGACTCATATCACAGGTGAAAGGGTAAAAGGAAAATCGTGAAAGGGGGAGAACCATCGGAGTTGAAACTAAAACGACACCATAAACCGCCCCGTTAGACAAGATGCAAAAGCCAAAGAGCTTTCCCGGAGATCGGGAAGAAGGGGGGCGGCAGAAAACTGCTTAGGGGTAGAAATATCTGGAGCTCGAATCGGCAGCGGGCGGTCGGGGGGCCCCTTGACACCACGATCTAACGTAGCAGCAAAGAGGAGGGGTCAAGGAACTAAGAAGTGAAAGGAAAAAGAACTAACCGTCAGAAAAAATGCTGTTTCACCTTATCGTGGTCCAGTCGAAGGCGAGGAAAGAGAGAATCTAAAGATAAAAAACCGTCCCTCGAAGGGAACAAGTTGATAACCAAGGGTCTACTGGAGAAAGGTTCCCTCCGTGGCGACAGGTCCAGCCAAAATGGGTCAGGGACCGCAGACCTACTTCTGGTGAGGACTCAGCATGTAACAGGTGGGGTGAGTAGGCTACCGACCAAAAACGATGAAGGACGAAAAGAAGGGTATCTTATTTAACTCATAAGCTCCTGTCCGGGGAAAAAAACCCCGGTCTTACGGAGGGGTGTTAGAAAGAAGAGGGGGAAGGGCATCATCTGACTCGAAGAAAGGGTAAGATCGGAGAGGGAACAGTTGGGATCGTGTTTCGACCGGTCACTCGCTCCCCTTCGCCAAGGGAATTTGACAACTCTTTGAAAAGGAAATTGCCAAGACCAGACGGGGAAAAAGGAGAAGATCCGTTTCGGGGGGGATGACATTAAACGAGGAGGGGGAAGAAGGGGAAAAAAAAAACTAAGGCGGCTATCACTTCTGGAACCGAGTGAAGTCCCATAAGGAAAGGAGTGTGATGTAAGTGCGGAGGAGGGGGAAGCACATGGGGGACCAAAGAGGAACAGGACATTTGTCGGCCGGAAAGACTGCAGAGGGGAAGGGCACCAAAGGAAAATCCGTTTCCCACGCCCGAGAGATAGGGCGGATCGATCAGAACAGACCGGGCCGCAGCAGCCTTCCTCACATCTAAAACGGAGGGCAACATATTGACCATAGGGGGACCGAAAAGGAGGGCGGATTCCAGGTTAACTCTTTTGACGCAACACCATAGGGGGAAGGGGAGCGATCATAGCGATTTAGACACCGGGCAAAAGGAGGAGGAGGAAGTCTAGCGCCGCACGATACGAAGGGAGAAGTTTGTTTTTAACGGTAAAAGAGAACTGCAAACCGTTCGAGAAAATAAGACGATGGAAATGGCCGGGGACAAAAATTCCTTTGAGTGAGGAGGCGGCGGCGAAAAAGTCGGAGGGAAGTTCGGAAAACCGGGCGGAAGGGAGTGGGGGACTGGAGGGGGAAGCCAAGGAAAGAGAGAAAGCGAAAACCCTTTTCTGTTCCGATCGGCCCGATAAACAGATTTACGTACTGTCATTACAGGCTCCGAATGAGGGGGGAGGGTTAGAAGTTGGAGAGTCGATCGGGGGAACTCAAAGGGAAGAACATTGGTCAAAAAGAACTGCTCTACTGCTCGGGAAGGTCGACCGGGGGGCAATTCATGGTATGCAAACGTGAAAAAGCTTGCTGAGGGGGGGGAAGAAACCGAAAAAAAAGAGGCCGCAAGGGGTGAGAGAGCGAACGGAAAGGAAGGCAGGGCTGACCCGTCCCTATTGACAAAAACTGGCACCAAGACGACAGAGAAGAAAAAAAACAGTTGAGAATCCAGAGCATGAGATCGGAAAGAAGCACAATTTTGAAAGTGGAGAATGGGGGGGGGGGGAATAGAGAGCTGCGTATATTCACGCCCGAACCAAAGGGGCCCCTGTGGGTAGGGGAAATATTGAGAGACAAGAAACTGGGCAAGGGGGATGGTGGGGATCCGGAGAATGTAGGAAGACAGGGAGAGGAAAGAGACTCTGCCTGGTATGTGGAAGGTGAACCGGGTCTAGAAAGATGGGGTCTACTTTCGACGAAAGGATCCGCGATAAGAAAAAGGGAAGGGAAAGTTTGACCTACAAAAAGGTGGACGGTGGAAACAGGAGGAAGAGGGGAAAGGGGGGGGAAAGCCTGTTTAATCTTCTGGGAGTATTTTGCGGGGGGACATCCTCATCAACGCTTCGCAGAATCCCGCGGTTCTTTTGGAAGATGTGCTTACAGCTACGCTAAGACCGACTCTCCTAGAGGATCTAAGGGGAGCATCCCTCAGGAATAACCGTCTAATTCTGCCTATTCTGGCTAAGCTTGTCGGCGGATTTTGCGGCGCCGGAGAAGAAGGTCTTGTTTTGGAGGGCCAAGAAAACTGGAACGGGGGGAGAGGAAGGCCTCTGGAAGAATTTCTTGAACGAGGACAACTTGTACTTGGAAGGAACAAAGGGAGGGGGGAATCTTTCAAGTCATCCGGATGCAAGAAGAAAAAGGGTCCAGGCCAACTATAAAAGATACAAAGAAAAGAAAAACACCGATATCTCGCAGCTGTAGAACTTAATCGGCCCGTCCGGGGCGGTGACGGAGACTAGAATGGTGAGAGATCAATTGGGCTACTCATAAAGACATCTCTCAATAAAAAAAAGGGGAAGGAGATTGTTGGGAAGGGGCTGACTTATGGGGTCATCGGAAACATTAGAAGAAAAACCACAAAGGAGGGACGGCAAGAAGGGAATTGAGGAACATCTTGTTTCTATCTATTTCGAATTCTCATTCGTGAGAGGAAAAAAGAAGGAGAGTGGGGTGGGATCGGAGAAAGCGTAACGATGAGCAGGGGTCATTCAGAAAACTATCACGATCGTCTTAAAAATCGCTAAAAACTATGCACGAGGGCGGTCAGAAAAAGGACTAAAAACCTCACAAAAGAGAACATCGAAAAAGGAAAAACCTTGGAGATATTTGGAATCATAGAAGTGTGGCTTCTTATTGATCACTATCTGGCGGATCTGGAGCAGGTGATCTTGGAAAAATGCTCTATAGTTAAAAAGTTGAACAGAAAGGGAAGAAAAAAGAAAAAAAGGAGCTGAACGCAGAAAAAGCCATACCAACCTATTTACTTTTCCGGACCAACTAGTGTCACGGGCAAAAGCAGCGCCGACTTCCCGCGAAGAAAAAAAGGAAACCGAAAGCGGGTTAAACAGGGGGGGGAAAGGCATCATCTCCGGGATAGAAATTGGAACGCCAGTGGAGGAGGGAAAACAGACTTCCCACTCTGTAGAAAACTCTTCTGGTGACACAAGAATCCACAAGGACTAAGTTGGTTAGGAGGGGAACGAAGGCTAACAGGAAAAAAAGCTGGAAATCTGAAATCCTTTACGTGGAACGGCGGAAGGAGAAAAAAAGGGAGGTGTAAAACTTCTTCGGACAAAGGCCATCGGTGCCAGTGTGGCGATCATCGGCCGGGCAGAAGAACCGTCTTGCAATCTCCCTGAAAGAATGTGGGAGAGGAGGGGGGACCGGAACGTTCATCCAGGACCCGAAAAAAATTGGAAAAATGGGGGGAAAAAAAAACGGAGGGGCATAAATAATTGCCCGTCCGACGAGCAACTAGAAAAAGACAGGGCTGGGGCCTGCATGACGGAGTTTCCCGCCTGAGAGCAAAACTGATGAACAAGGGAGACCAAAAATTAAAAACTCGGAAAGGAATGGGGGACGTTTAAGGAAGAGTACCAGGGCGCTCAGTTCCAGAGACGAACAGGTTTTCGACTGGGGTTCGGCGCCCAGGGCGAGCGGATTCAGGGAGGGGCAACGCCGAAAATAGGGGAGGAAAAAGAGGAGAAAAAAAACAGAAAACCTCAGTCCCAAAGAACAGGAAATTGGGGGGGGATGACCCAATTGTCCAAGAGAAATTGGTTAAAAAAGGTCGGCCGGGTACCTGAAGGACACACCTCGTGGGGAGGAGAGGAGGCAACAGCGTATAAAAAGATAACAACCACGAAAGGGAGAGGGCGACGGACCGCGGAAAAACGCTAACGGGGAAATGGGTTGGAGATTGGTTACAGAATACCCGCAATCCGAAGTTAAGAAATTCCGGAAAAAAAAAAAAACTGGGCCGGGGGGGGGGGAAAAAGTCGGAGAAGAAGGGGTGATTAGGGGGGGAAGGAAAAAATCCGGAAGGTTTCTCGCTATTTCGTCGGGAATCTGCCTGGAAGGGAAGCAAGCAGGCGCTTACATTTGCAACAATTTCTAGGGGGGCATGAATGAGGACACAAGGAATATGAAGAAAAGGACATCCAAGGGGATTATGGAAGGATAGGTAATTCAAAAGGAGGACTAGGGGAAATTGAAAACTGGTCCACAATAACTTCTTTTTCTATGTCTTTTGACAGGCAATTCAGGTGCCTGCCAAGGTTGGTCAACATGGGAAGTATCTCGAAAAGAGAAACGACCCTCTGAACCCTTCATCAGGGGGGGGAGAAAAGCTCGAAAAGTGCCTTTCATATTATCGGCGGATCGCAAAAAGGGAAAAGGGCCGAAGTAAAAAGGGGGGTTCTACAGAACGGAGAGTAATGCAAGAACTCAAAATAAAGATTTTCATATTTCGCCCAGGGTGGAATCTCGAAGGACCTGAGAGGGAACGACCGAAAACAGGAGAATGCAGGGGTGAAAAAGAAGGCGGGAGGGAGGGGCCTACCTGGGATCCTTTGGAGTGGGAGAAGGGTGACTGGGAACCTGTCAAATCACAAGAGACGGAGAGGGTGTGGTACCCGGAGGGCGGACACGGGTGGGAAGCAGGTCGACTTTCTCTCATCCCTAATCATGGGACGGGACGGCGGAAAAGGGAAATGACAGGGGAAGGGGGGGGGGGGTAGATTTGTATCTGCTTGAACCTGCAGACTGGGAGGTTTAGATCATCTAATGCGTAACGTAAGCACTTTCTGGTGGTTACACTGCAAACAAGACTAAAAACCGCGGAACGAGCCAGAGAAAAGAGATAAGAACCGCCCTCTCTACTGCAACCAGCAAGGACCCAGGGGAGCAGGGCAGGGGGGGAAGGTGGACAAAAAGTGGGGTGAAAGTTTAGGAGGTCCGTGCCCGACCAGAAGGAGGAGAGGAGCGTCAAAAGGGTTACGAGAGAAGGGACTGCGATGAATGCAAACGTGGGAGGGGGAAGAATAGCCAAGGAGAAAAAAATTTGGTAGGGAGAAAGCCTTCATTCACCTAGCACGGGGGGAGAAGAAGCACCCAGAGGTTCTAAACCGATTATGAACTGGGGGAAAGACGGGAGGGTCGCTTTAAGGGCTCAGAGGGGGAGAGGAGAACGTTAAAAACCTAGGGACGAAAGCAGTCATCTAGAAAAAAACAGGTATGAAAAGAGAGGAGCCGGAGTGAATGGGCGCAAGTGCTCGCGCACATACTAAAGGGGGGGAAAGCAATGTTACCAGCGGTTAGGGAAGGAACGGCTGGTTCGAGGAGGGGTGGGACGGGAAAGGGGCTCGTTGTCTTACTATGCGCGGGGGGGGCCGGAAACTGTTAGAAGGGATGCACTGACTCCAGGGGAAAAGACAGTCCAACAGTGATCAATCGAAAAGAAAGCGTTTGCCGAGATGCAAAGTCAGTACACGCCTAAACAAGACTCAGAAAGTGAAAAAGATGCAGGGGCGCGACACGCAAAAAGCTAAATAGTTTGGGGGGGCCTGGTCCGACGTGTCAGGGGAGGGCGGAGGGACCGAGTGGGGGTCTTCTCTATCGGCTTCAGGTCTCACACGTGAACAACAGACGCCTTCCGAAAGGAAAGGCAATATAAGAGCAAGGGACAGAGAAAGAAGAAGAAACAGACCTACCACAAGTCGATTTAGTGAGACCGTCAAAAGAGGAGGGGAAAAGGACATGATCTCTTCGACACGGAAATCACCGTTTACCGGCAGTACCAGAAAGAAAGAAAGAGGAGCTGGGAAACCATCCAAGGGGGGGAAAAAGGCGAACACCTGAAAACAAAGAAAAAAGTGTTCGGGAAAAACAAAAAGAAGGAGGGTCACCTATCCCCGGCCAGCAGTACAAGGTGCGAGTTCCAACTTGAAAGCCGAGATTCTAAAAAAAAAGATGAAGAAGGGAAAAAGACGGAAAATCCGTAGACTGAAAAGGTGGAAAAAAAAAGGGGACTTGAGGGGAAAGGGAAACATTTGTAAAGGTTTGCGCTCCATCGGGGTACTCGGCAAACGAAAAGAGAGGTACGATGCACAGGGGGCTCAGGGAAGGGGAAGGAAATCGCAAAATGGTGAAAAAACAGGGGGAGGGGAAATGACCCTGCGACTATCGAGCAAGAAAGCCGTTCTGGGGGGGGAAGGCATAATGTACTGTGTGGCGGCGTCGCGGAGAATAAAAGAGGGACGAGTCAGGGAAGAGGGGAGAGAGTCCCTCGCCCGGGAAGGTAAGAATACCTAAAAAAGGGGGAAACAGTCATGAAGTACAAAGCGGGTGGGCGAAGGGGGGGAAGCGATGAATGGAGCGGGAAATCAGTCAAAGCGTGAAAAGAAAGAAAGAGGGCACTCCGGAGTCGTACGAATGGGGAGAAGAAGGGGACTCAACGTCGCACCACTCGTAAAAATGTGGAGGAATTTCAGAAGGGACTAACGTGCGTCAAGTTGCCTTTACCTTGTAAGCCAGCCGGGTAGCGGCCATAGGAGGAACTAGAGAAAAAAAAAAAAACCTTACAGGGGTCTAAAGAGCCTCCAGAAAAAAACCCTGGAAATGGGGGAGTGGGCAAGGGAACGAATCTCCTAACTCAGAAGAAATGTGCCAAAAGGGTGATGGGATGGTGGAGCGGCGGAAAGTCTTTGAAGAGCCTTAGGAAAAAGCTAGACCAGAGGGGAGGGTCACAGCCTTGAATTAAAAGGATCTAAGGGAACGCATAGCGGAGAGGGCGACCACCTGTTGAAACCATGTCGATCGTTTTAAAAGAGGTACCCCACGGGTAAGTGGGGCAGTACAACGGCGTATGGAAGTCGGAGAGTTTGAGCAGGGGGGGAAGACTTCTTGATGGACTAAAACAAAAGGTACGGAATGAAGGCAACCCGCTTTTTCTACGTCAATCGTCGGAAGGGGGAGGCATTTCGGAAAAAATTTGGAAAAAGGGCGAAGAGCGAGAAAGAGAGAACCGGAGAAGAAGAAAAGCTAGTACCGTAACAGAACAGAGAAAGGGTCCTATTGGGAGAAGAACACTATTTAGGGCAAAGGACCGGAAAACGTAGAAAAATGAGAAAAGAAATGGAAGAAGGGGGCGAATTATTTGCAAGAAAAAACCAATTGGAATCTAGGAGGACTGGAAAAGTCCTCCCTACCCATAATTTTAACCTTCTTGGTATCAGGTTAACAGAGGAGTATGCGGAATCGTTGAGGGGGGGGGGTTGGAAAATCCATTCTAAAAGGGGTCTGACTAGTAGGCTTTGATTTCAATGTGTACCTCTAGAGGACACTGGGAGGGGAGGAAAGGACAATCCCTCTATCAGGGTGGGAAGGGAAGGTGAATATATTTTTACGTTCGAGGAAGTTTTTTTTCTTTGATGGGGATGGTGGATGAAGCTGAATGGAGTGTCAGGGGGGGGAGGTCATCGTAAAAAGTTAAGGAAAGAGGGGAGCGGGGTTCAATCGTGCGGAACCTCTAACTGACAGCTGAATCAAAATAAAAAAATACAGAAAACATGGGGGGGGGGACGAGGAAATACTGGGCACACTGCAAGGAGGATCTGATGGAAAGGAGAGTGGGGGGGCCGCGTTTGTCCACTGGTATGGGGACTGTTTAGGAGGTCTTTCCCTTCTTTTCAATCTTCTCGTCACCGAGGATGAGGGTTAAGAGATATGCAGACAAGGGGGGAAAGTAAAAAAACTGGAAAATAAGCTCCGCGGGAGAAAAAAAGGGATACCCTATCAGGGGAAAAATGTAAAGACCTAATAACACGCCACAATAAAACCCTGGGTATTAAAGAAGGGGTCTAGGGACGGGAGTATTTAACTATAAGGGAGCAGTGATCACGTATACTCATAAGATGAAAAACACAAGAAACAAACACTGGTATAGAAAAGGACTGGGGGAGTTCGATTAGGTCGAAGAAGGGGGATCGTAGAAAAGTGCCGAAAGGCACAGTCCCTCGATCGGGCAATCATTAATAAAAAATTGGGAATTATCTATGGGTGAAGGAGGGGGATGAAAAGTGTCTCTTCTGAATGCATAGGCGCACTAACCTGGGGAGACGAGCTCGGAAAGATGACAGTGGGAAAGAAAAATGCAAAATTGGGGGTTGGGGTGTGGGAAGGGGGATAAGACTAACTTAAGAAATGCGGTACGAGGGGAGAGTGCAAAGTTCGCACCACCAAAAATAAAGCTCCACCGGGGGCACCTCAATAAAGGAACAAGCAAAGAGGAATAGGTCGATTCAAAGGGGGACTAAACTTCTTGTTTAGGGGTCGGAGGGAAGAGGAGCTAGGAAGAAGAGGAGGGCAAGCTTTAACACCATAAAGCGGGATACATTGTTTAAAATATGAGTCCGCAACAGAAAACGCAGGAGAGAGGAGAACTAATCCCTACAAGGAAATTGAGGGGAACCTTCAAAGAGGAGGGAACGTCAGGCGCAGGAGATGATTAATGCGCGAAGTCTACATCTTGTTCCGCGGTACATGGAAAACAAAATTCAGCTTAAACTAATGAGACCTAAGAAAAGAAATTGGACTGAAAAGTACAAGGCCCACTAGGGGAGAACTCCAACAATAATGGTTAGCCGGGACCCAAGCACAGGTAAAAAAGGAGTGGGGGAGGGTTCTGTTCCATCTACGGCGAAAAGATTCCAACAAAAAGTAAAAAAGTGATCAAGCCGCTCTAAAGACAAAGGTCTTCATGACAGAAAAGAGGGACAAAATGGTGCGAGGACGAGGGAGAAGGGAATCATCTGAAAGGGCTTCAGAGAGTATCTAATTCATGGAGGTGTCCGAACGGGGCCGTCAGAAGAAGCCCAGGTCGAACAATTAGGAAAAAAAAAAGGGGTCAATAAAGAAAGGGTAAAAAAGGTCCACCGAACGTAAAACGCCGTGAGTGTGGAGCCTGAATAAGGAAATGTCGGCGGGGTTACAGCCGAGCTCAATATCTCTAGCATCAAACTGGCGTTTTGTTCCCACAAGATTCCCATGACTCGGGACCGGAGGAAACATAACGCATGAGGGGGGCCCGATGACCAGAAAAGAAAGGGTGGGCTCCCTTGGAAAAAAAAATGGAGCAAGGGGCCATTCCAGCCAGGGGGAAAAAAGGAAGAAAGAATAATCCTTATCGTATCGCAGCCGCACCGGAATTAAAAAAAAGAACGAAGGGATTAAAAGGGACAACTCCTGGGGGGCTAGGAGGGGGAGGTAAATTGCCGTTAAAGCGCAACAATATTGCGGTCAAAAGGACAAGAGAGAGAAGGGGTATAACTCTAAAAAAAGGGGGGAGGGAAAGAGATATAAGGAGAAGAAAAAAAGAGGAAACTATCCGGCAAGTTTGGGAAGGTGAAGGTACGTCAATCGCCGGGTCTCAACAAAACAAAAAAAAAACGCGTGGAGAGGGGAATGAGTTGAAAAACGGGGGAAGGGAGGGTAGTTGCGCGGCCCTCTGGCGATGGTCTTAAGTGCGGAAGGGAAATCTAGATAAAAAAAGAGGAAAATGAGTGGAATGACCAGCCAGGCAAAGAGGAGAAAGAACCACCTTTTCCTGTAGTCGGGGATAAACTGAAGGAGGGCAACCGGTTCTTTTCTTAAAGGCAACTCCGGGCTATGGACTCGAAGCCGGGGAAAAAGTTCGACGAATCTGGAGCAGAGGAGGAAAAAGGGTCAAGAAAAACAAAAAAACAAAACTTAGTGGGATAACTGCTCGAGAGGAAGCCTTTCAATTCCTGACTCAAGGGTCAAGGGGAGAGGGGAAACGATGAAGGTGTCTCGGGAAAAAAACAGCATGAAGAAGAGAGGAACTAACCTGGGGAAAGTGAAGGAAACGGGAAAGAGCGCACAACCTCCTTCCGTAAGGACGGAAGCACGGTTAGAAAATGGTATAGAGGAAATAGTCAAAGAAGATAAACGGTTTTGAAAATTGACCAATTGGCATCGCGGAGTCTCTCGATGCAGAACAAGAAGGTTAACCTAAGGAGGGGATCCGGTGACACAAGAGGGGAGGGCGTGAATAGTGGGGGGAATGAATGTAAGGCCGACCCCCTTTCTGAAACATTGTAAGATAAGGAGTAAGGGAAAGGTTCAATTGGGGTCCCTATGAGGAGGACACGGGTGTCTAAGCTTGGGGTAAGACAACGTCATCATCATTGAATGCCGGTACCGAGGGGTAACTTTTACCTAGAGCCGGGTAGTGTCGGGGGGATAGGCTGTCGTGTTCAGGCGTCAGGTGCGGCCATCATCGGGAAAACCTGCGGGTAAGTCTTGTGATATGGGCTTACACCCTAAAACCTCCAGATAAAATAGAAGCTGCCATGCAAGGGGACAAATCAGACATTCTAATTCTTCACTCAATTTGAGAGATGTGGATGTCCGTAATTCTGTTAAATAGGTAGGGGGGAATTCGTTTGTAGTTACATTCGTTAAAGGGAGAGGGCTCTGGCAACTATTTTTGAAGATGCTCAAAGGTTTATGAATGAAAAAGTGGGAAGACGGGGGTTGACAATAAAAAAAATAAAAGTGGGGATGGGCAAAGAAGGAGAAGCTGGAAAATTCACCGACCAAAAAAGAAACAGAACAGTAGAATGGGAAAAGGAGGATAATTTACTTACCTGCTGCACATGACATCAGCTTGCCAAGGGAGGGACATACTTCTGAGGTAACGGGAAAAGACATGGGAACAAGAGAAGACTCAAAAAAAAGGAGGATGAGGAAAAGACGATTTCTGAGTGCGCAATAAAAACTTAGATCTAACAGGGAACAAGAGAATCGGGCCAGGGTACCAATTAACCTACATCTGGGAGGGAAAGGGAGGTGGTGAGGTCTTTTCTTACGTTTTCTCTGTTAGGGGGAGTAGGGAGCGGAGGAAGAAAGGTGTTGATGATGTTCTCTTTAACTACCATCCCGGTCCTCTCTCACGTGGGGACACGATCTCGTAAAAGAAGGAGAAGAAAAATACTAAGGAGGGAACTGAGAAAGAGACACCACAGAACAGCCAAAAGGGGCAACAAGAATGAAAACTCAACTACTCTCTCTCCCGTGGGCGATCAGAACTTGGTCGAAGTGGCACGGAGGTGAAAGAAGATTTCATAAGAGAATTCAGAGGGAAAAGGGGGGTCAAACAAGATTAAACATAACGAGGAGACGGCTCTGTTTCCCTATGGGCAACCCGACACTAATATCTAAAAGCAACATACCAAGCCCGCAAAAGGAGGTTTACGTTCAGGATCTGAAGGTGAAGGAAGAAAGAGAGCTAATTCGCGAACTTACTAAAAAAGAGTCTGACCCGTTCGCTCGAGTACAAAGGGAAATACAAGGGACAAGTCTCTTGAGCAGCAAGTGGAAAGACCGTGTGGCGGAGACCATTAAAAGGGGAGGGCAACCAGACACCTCCTCCAGGGTTAAAACGGAAAAAAGCATGGAAATGTAGTGGGGTTCTGGTGCCATCTACGTCTAACTCCTATCCCAAATGAAAGGTTAAAGAAAAAGGTTACCTTGGAAGAGACTCCTTCTCAAAAAAATCTGAAAGGGGGGAAATGAGACGTTTGCCATGTGGGAAAGAAGCTTAAATTTAATCATCGACTCGCTAATCGAGCTGTATTCTATTCACACTGGGGCTGGACTTTAATAGGGATAACAAAGGGACAAGTTGACAAACGAGGGTCATAAGGGTGGAAAACGCCGGGGGACACGAAGAGGACGGTTGCTCAAAGGAGGGGATGACTTTGAAAAAAGAGAAACTCGATCATCAACTTCTGAACCAGGCGACCATCGGGTGGCCTGTGAGCAATAGTACAACGTTGAAAGGTTCCGACTAAGAAAAGGGAAGTCTCTGTCGAGAGAGAGGAAATTCCACCGGGTCCCAACTAAGAATAAAAGAAAAGTATACGGATAGTAAGAAAAATAGAAATACCCCTTGCCTCCTCGCTTCCATACACCGTCCCAAGTGGGTGCGGGCCAGGAAGGGGGAGCGAACTTTAGAAGGAAGGGAACGAGTCCACACATCTTGAACTGGAAGAAAGAGGGACATAGATAGAGTAAGAAGAGGGACTAACAACACAGGAGAAAGAAGTTACAAGAACTCCTAGCTCCCGATACCTGCGATGGGGTGAGGGAAGTCCAACGGAAGTGAAAAAAGGGAGAAAAGGGGAATATGGAAATGTGAAAACCCAGCCAAAAACGGGGTCCGGTTTATTTGGTGGAGGAGGCCGGGGTGTGCATGCTTTAGGGGGGGACGAGGACGCCTTATCATCTAACTTTGGAAAAAAAACGGCAGATGGGGGGGGGGGGGAATCTCGCCAGAGCATCAGGGGAACAAGGGCGAAAAACAGTGTCCTGTCCGTAGCCGTACAAGTGGGGAGGACTAGGGGCACCGGAAATATTAATTTATTCTAAAGAGGGGGGAAGATTATAAAGAATATAAGGGACTCTCGGGACAGCGATGTTCCATTCAGCAGTTTGACGTTCGCGATACGGCGGAAAAGTGGAAGGGGTAAAAAGTTTGGGGGACGAGGGGGATCGGAAGGAAACTTTCTGCAAAAGTATCAAAAGGTCATC
>Ga0179593_1399770_pt1 | contig 18724 bp, 22 predicted proteins | sample CZODoug2_1_08_16_FD_185931 | JGI IMG/M metagenome (GOLD analysis project Ga0179593, IMG submission 185931) | Vadose zone soil fungal communities from Angelo Coast Range Reserve, California, USA - CZODoug2_1_08_16fungal (PacBio error correction) | ecosystem: Environmental > Terrestrial > Soil >...
TCCAGCAGAAAAGAACCTGTGCCAACGAAAGAGAAGGAAGGCGTGGGGGACAGAGGATCCAGTACAGGGTCATAGTACCTTCGTTGGTAAAAGTGGTGCAGACCATACTTAAGTTGGGGGGGCAAATGGCTCTCAAAATCCAGCCTCTCCTTGGGTGAAAACAAAGAAACCTATTGGGACAGAAACAAAAGGATCTGGGGGTGAAAAAGACTGTGTGAAAACGGACATACGGGTGAAAAACAAGGGGTCTGCAAGTTTCGGGACCAAGGGAAGGCTGCGAAAGAGACAAGTCCTCAATCCGTCATCATTGAGACGAGGGGTTGGTTGGGCTGAAGGGCGGCCAGCCAAACGGTGCTAAAAGGGAACGCAGCTGAACTGTGGGTGTCCGACGACCCTTAGGCCAACGGAGGGGAAAAAATCAAGTGGGGAAACCCTGATCGGCTTTGTGGAGACGGATGATTGCTACGGGGGGGCACGGAAAACGAAAAGAAGACCAGGCGCGTGATGGACGCTACATCCAGTTTTGGGCCAAGCCAAGAAAACCGAGAATTGGAAAAGCGAACTAAAAGGCACCTCATTAAAGGAAGAAAAAGGCCTGTAAAATTAAAAAAACGGGGATTAAGTTACCCACGACGCCCAGCAATCGGAACTGTAACGGAAGGGGTTACAACAACTAAGGGGGAACTTCGAAAAATAAAAAGTGGGGAGTAAAAAGGGGGGTTAGCTGTCATTCAGCAAAAGGGGAATTGAAGGGGGACTAAAAACGCTAAAGGGGGGGGGGCGTCTAAAATACAAAAGTACCCAGGGGATTTGTAGTCCCCCAAGAAATCAGGCAAACGTGAGGGGGTGAAGGACAGGGAAAAGAAGGTCCTGGCAGTTGTTAGCGGGTTATAATGTCTTTACCGAGGCTAAAATCCCTACCCTGGCAAGCTACAAAAAGGAGGGTGACCGGGGCGGCGTAATCACCCAACTGGCAAGCCAGGGAAGTGACAAAGCTGCGCCCGCGTGGGGGGGGGGGGCCGTGGCCTCGAAAAAAACCACAAACGCGGCATCACAGTCAATGGGGAAAAGTTAAAAAGCCAAAAAAACGCGAGGGGGTGAAAAAAAATAAAAATCAAAAAGCTCGGACGCTTTGAAGAAGGGGTGCAATTTTGTAAATATATTGCAAGGAATTTGGTCCTTGGGTGGGGGTAAACAAACTCGTGGAAAAAAACTATGAAACTGGAGGGGGGGGGGCGTAAAAAAAAAAAGGGGGTAATCACTACCCCCTCAAACCTTGGACTGATTCAATGCCGGACGAAAAGCAAAGATGGTGGGGGGGGAGGTAAATAAAAAAAAAAACGAAAGGGACCGTACCAATCTCCATATCCCCAACAAAAACCGTCGACATATAAAATAAGGAACAGTAGTGGGCGTGAAAAACCGTGGGGTTCAAATTGCTTTTGTAAGTCACTTCACCCACCCACCAGGGAAATTGTCCAGATAAAGGGGGTATTCCAGGTGCGGGGACTCGGCGATGGAAGAAAAAGTCCGCTTCACCCAAATCCTTAGGGGTTATTTTTTCATATTGAGGGGGGGGAGGAAAGTAAAGAAAAGAAAAAAACTCTTCCGGGGGGCAAGGCCTAATCCAATCGGTTGTAGGGGGGGTCATTGAAAGGGAGATGGGTGGAAAAAAAACACATTAGCCAGGAATGGGAGGAAACGTGTCACGCATCTTGTTGGAACAAAAAGGGGGGGGGGGGGTAGAGTTGGGGGAGTCACCGACACGAAGGTTCTGGGGTCGGATCATGGGGTGTGGGTTTGTTGGGGGGGGGGGGGTGGGGGTGGGGGGGGGGCGAGTGGGGTTGGGGGGGAAAAACAAGATGATGGGGCTTCGCATTCTCCCACACGGGGAAAAAAGTAAAAAGAAAACTAGCCCCCGCCCAATCCAAAATCCTTGTCCGTCTACCCGGCATAGTTATCACGGGTGGGGTTCCGTTTCTACCGATGGCAGTAACATCTCATGCTGCCGTTGTTTATATTAATTGAAGGAGTAACCACACGGAAAGTGTGGTGGTTCGCGGTCCAACCCACCAACATGGGCTCAGGGAAAAGAGGATAAAGGGTGTCGGACCCCGAACTGGGGGTCAGGCACCTCTTCAAGGGTCACTAGCAACCAGGACAAAGGTCATCGAAAAAGGGACCATTACGCTGCAACGGAAAACGCCGGGACCATAGACGCTGTTGGCGGGAAACTCAATGATGGGATTCGTTGGGGAGAAAGTGTTGTTCACTTGCAATTTCGCCGACGCAGAAGGCACGATGGAACCAAGAAGATGCAAACGGGAGAATGCGACACGCAAAGGGCCGGTCCATAAATTGGGAGGGGAGAGAAAAATCTTTCCGGGCGCCCCGCCGCTTCCCTGGCTTATCTAGGGGATATGAGGGAACATGAGGGTCCTATCCTCAACTGGGACCGCCTGGGGACACTAAATAGACTGTTTCTCAAAAAGAGTAAAATGCGCTTGAGGCATAAAAAGAGGTTAATATCTTGACACAAGATCGCAAAGTGGAAGGGGGGGGAATCGGAAAAAGACCTGTTTCTCAAAATCCTCGACAAAGAGTATAGAGTTTAGCACATAAAACATCTATTCCAACCGAAAAAAAAAGCCCCCCATCGTCACACAGGGGCACAGGGGGGGTCAGGATCTGTATAAGAGGGTCTCTCGCTCAAAAAAAACTCCTAGCAAGCCAAACCCTTCAATCGGCAGAGTCAGTAACACAGAAAGCAAACTTGCCTGGTCGGGGGTGCAAAGAGGGACCAACGGGGGGAAAATGCCCTGGGAGGGGAAAATAGTAAAGCCCATGCATCGTAAAGGGGCATTCTCCAAAACCCAAAAGACGTTTACACACAGGGTGGGGAGGAAAGCGGGGAAGGGACAAGTCCATCCCGCAAAAAAAATACCTTCATTAAGCGACAAAAAAGGTAAAAATCCCAACACGCGTCAGCTTCAGGGTCCCCTTTGGTCAATCGATTCTCCTTCATCCGAACCACTGATTGCAAAAGCATAAAAAAATCCCACCGCCAGACGAGAAAGTCAAAGCCCGGGACAGGCATTCCTCACAAAGGTACGGACACCCTAATCTAAACTATGATTCACTTGAAAGATAAGGATAAAAGAAGGTACACGGGAAAAAAAAGAAAGGCCGGGGCCAAACGGGTGGGAAACTGACAAAAAACAAGGTCTAAATCCACCGGAGGACATTGGTGGGGGCCTTCATTCCATTTCCTTGCAGTACAAAATAGGTTTAGCGAAAAAAAAGTTCACTCCTGGCCAGGGTAAAGTGAGGAGGAATGAGTGAAGGAGATTATGGGGTGATGAGTGAAGGGGGTCGAATCTGGGGAAAAAAAGAAATCCTATCAGCTTAACTGGGCCCGGATCTACGGTCGGCAAGAGGAAAAAAACAGCTGCCCACACAAAGCTGACTATTCGTGTCCAGAAAAGAAAAGGGGACAAGGAAGTTCGGTCATCGCAAAAAAAAAAACAAGAAAGGGGGGGCCTCGGGCGAAAAAAAATCAGTATCCAGGGGTGAAGCCCATGTAGCAATACCCCTCCCGAGAAGAAGGCACAAATGGCAACGACACACCGTAGTGGAAAGGTCAGGCTTCTTAGAAGGGAAAACTCGGAGAGGTAGTGGGATGGGGGAATAGATAAAAAGGGGGGTCCTGCCAAAAGTTCCTACAGTGTGCCTCCACGCTGCCTTGGGGAAAAAAAGTTCGTCGATGGGCGCGGGTTTTGCATCAAAAGCTATTTAGATCCAAGAAAAAAAAGGAGTAAAGATTATCGGTAAAGAATAGTCAACAACACAAAAGTGTGAGTATAGTTGGGGGAAAGAGAGGAAAAAAAAAGAAGGCCTCATTCTGCATTCAGAGACGTTGGGACGGCAACCCTTGATCAAAGGGAGAAAGGGAGAGAACGATATTCCTAATGGGAGGACGCAATGCCGCGCCTACAAGTTGGGTAAGCGGGAAGAAAAAAAAAAGGGGGACCGGAAAAAGAGAAAATATAGGCCGAAGGACAAGGTCACATCTGCGAAAAGGGGGTCGAGGGAGGAGGGGTGTTTCTATGCTAACTTTGGGGGGTTTCAACCTCTAACGGATGGGGGTCATCAAAAAACATACGGACAACGAAATAGGGGGAGGAACATCCGTCGGTTTCTTAAACTTAGACCGGGAGGGGGAATATTACTCCGGTAGAGGCAGTGCTCAAGGAGAAACACCCTGGCGGCGAAAGACACACTTAATAACTGCATAAATAAAAGCACTCACACCTCATACTACCGGAACGGAGAACGCGCCACAAAAAAATCCACCTGACTATTCAGGCAAGGGGAGGCAAGGAAAAAAAAAGGGGGGGGGGGGGGGGGGGGGTAGAATCTTTTTTAAATGGGGTTTCGGGCAATAAAAAAAAAAAAGGGCCGGGTGTGCGTGGAACTAGGGGTATTAGAGAAAACGAGGGGAAAAAATCGGGGCGAACGGCCCAAACAAACCCCGGGGAGGTCCTGCGTGGATTTCTTTACAGGATAGTGAGAGGGAAGAACCTTCTATAATTTAGGTAGGATGCATTAGGAACGGAAGAGCTCCTTCCTGAAGTGGGGAGAGAAAAAGTCCACCCCTCTGATGGCGGGGCCGCTGCAGTGGCTCGGGGAAAAAGATTATCAGTACTGGGGAGAGGCAGAAGGGAGGGCTTCCCTTTCATCATGGCAGGAGACTCCCAAGACATGCCGGAGAAGGAGTATGGGCTGACTACGCCAGGAGGAGGGGGAATGGAAAAGGGGGGGGGGGGGGGAAGGTCTCTCACAGTTCTGGAAAGCGAAAAGGGTGGTCAGTACGGGAATAAAAAAAGAATTAGGGAAAAAAAGGGCTAAAGGTCGACATGGAGAGAACAGGAACTGGACCAAGAGCGGGATTTATTTACCTATCAGAAACGCATAGGGGGGAGGAAAAAAAGTAATTGGGGGCTAAAGTCCGTCCGACTGCGACGGCAAACAGTCTGAGAAAAAGCATCCAGCTCGTGCGAGAGTGAGGGGGGGGGCAGGCTTTTATTCAGGGCCCAACTTTTAGGAGTCTTCCCGGCCCTGAAATGGAGAGACGGTGGAATTCAGAGATCGGGGGTGTTGGGAACCCTACTGCCGAAGAGCTCGGCGAACAAGAAAGAGAAAGGACACTGTGTTCTAAAAAATCCCACCGGGGGGTAGACTCGACAAGGGAAGCGTGAAAAAGGAAAGGCTTTGGAGGGGTAAAGCACTTTCTCTACAGTGAAACGAGCAAAAATCCCTACGAGCCTTAAGAACTGGACTGCCTGAAACACCTGGGGTGTTTGGGACTCGAAAAAAATGGGGCCAAGAGGGCAGAATCGGTTTGTCCTCGTTGAAAAAAAAAATGGATCTACAAAATAAAGAATGGACCATTGAGGACCCTTTTGGGGAGTTCGGGACAAAAACCCAAAAACACCATGTCTGGTGCCTTGCTGAGGGGACCGTCTACAAAAGTTGAAAGGACAAAGGAGCCGGCGGGGAGTAACAATCTCCCCACTTTGATTGACCAAAAAAAAGGCGTGAAGTACCCCCCCTGAGGGATCATTGGATGGATCACCCATGAAAAAATCCAAAAAAGAACCGACAAAAAAAAAAAATTGCGAAGCCTAGTTTTCCGCGCCTTCGACAAAGAGAGGGATGTGGTCAGGGGGAAGGCCTGAGTCGGCACCTTCCAGAAAGCCACCACTCAAAGAAATGGCCGACCAAGTGAAGCTGACCATCGGGTGGGGTGGGGGACGTAACAAACGTACAGACAACCCCCACCATGGAACGAAATACGTACTTTAGCTGCAGGGGGAAGGTTTGCCCCTGGGGAAGCAAGCATTGGGGGGGGCGTTACGAGAGAAAAGAACAGTTCTTTCTTTTCATAAAATATAGGTGGGTGGCGCTAATTGCATTAATTCGAAAGCGGGGGAGGGGGAAGGCCTACAACGTGAGGGAATACATCAGTGACATCCAAAAAAATTGAAAGAGTGGGGGGGAAACAAACACGGAACTCCTTGGTTAAAAAAGGTTACGGCAGGGGACTCTCACGTACTCTGGGTCGCCCGTGAGTGAATAAAGAAGGGGAGGGAAAAATGATGTAACGTGGGTGGAAAAGCCGACAAGCTCGCTGCAGGAGGGGTCCACGAAAAAACTGTCCGGGGGCATGACCTTCCTCCCGACCAACGACTGGTCTGCATCGGGGGCACCTTGATCATCCAACCTCGTGGAGGGAAGGGGGGGGACACCCGCGCCCTTCGAAAGGAAAGCTTCCTCGGGACAGTGTCACCCCTTGCCAGTGAGAGAAAACTTTCTCCTCACTAGACAACAGAGGATCTGAGACGCCCAGCGGTGGGAAACAGAAAAATTGTGACAATTGAATCGGACCAAGGTTCTGTGTAAATCATCATACAGCAACAACCCCGATCATTACATGGGGTTCAGGCAACGGTTAGGGGGGAACACTTCATTTGCAAGGAATGAACAGAGAAAACGGGCAAGGGTCTCAAACCCAGGGGGAGTGGTGACGAAGCTGAAATTACAGAGCGGACTCATAAAAGGTCCCGCGTCGCACACGTTAAACCTTGTGGGAAATGGGGGGCTCCGATACTGGGGGGGCGTAGGAATTTGCGGGTTGAAAGCCAGAAATGGGGCTAAAATTCTGGTCATCAGACTATCACGGCGGACTGAGGAATGGACTTATTGAAAACCAGCACTAGGACGTGATGGGCGCCAGCCTCCGAACAGCCCCCAAGTTGCTTACGAAACCCGGTGCAGATTCAAGGCATAAAGGAAGGGTTTAGCAGGTAAAGGAATATACACGAACATCCTGTCAAAATAAGGAAGAAGTCACAAAGAGGGATATCACATTTGAGAAAACAAGTGCCAGGGGAAAGGGGGGCACGGAGCTTTGGGGATGGTGGTGCATTCCAGGGCAAGATAGGCGAGGAAATCAACAGAAGCCGGAGGGGGGGAGGGGTAACGAACCAGATAGCGCCTGGTGGGTTGCGGATCTCCTAGCACAGAAAAAATTCCCCATTCATAAAAGAGGACGCCCAAAAAAAAAAGAGGAGGTGAAAAGAAAAGAGAGAAGATATGGGGGAAGTCCCGGGGCCTCACAGGTATCCGAAAATAACAAAAAAAAGCTCGCGCTGCCTAAAGGGGTTGCAGCGGCTACCAGAGTACAAAAAGTACTCTAAAAACGCGGGGGGAAAAAATGGACCTCCTACTGCAAGGTTCCTGACGGCCCACACACACCCCACCACAAGCAGTCTGGAGGTTTTGCCGAAAAAAAGGATGGCCTACATGGAAGGGAGGGCAGCAACAACACCAATCTGGTGAAAAACGTGTGGCGATGGGGACAGGGCCATAGGGTGACAGGCAAGCTCACCGCAAAAACTGCCGGGCAACCAGATACTCTTAAGTTCTGGAGACGGTTCCCTGGGGGGGGGAACGGGGGAAAAGGCTGAGTTCACCGTAGAAAAACTGGGGGTACCAAACTACCGGGGAATGCAACATGCCGGTGAATCGTTCAAAGGGAAAAATGGGGGGGTTGAGGGCCCATCTGCTTGTCGAAACAATAAAAAAACTTGCCGACCGAATCGGAACTCTTCTTGAAAAAGCCACAGTTTGGAAACACATGGAAAGACGCAGGGGGGGGAAAGAGAACGAACCTTCGTTTACATCCTTCTTCTCCTTACAAAAAAGCCCCCCAAAACGCCGAGTACGCCGAAAGCTGAGAGTGCCTAATACCCAAAAAAGTCGTAAAAACAAGCGGTAACAATAACCTCTTCAGGAAATGACAAAAAAGTAGCCCGGTCTGCAAAATCAGCAATGTGGGTTTGGACCAAAATCCCAAAACCGTAGGGCTTAATTTTATAAACCCTTGGGGGGAAGTAGGGAAGGGTAAGGCGGGCGCCTGTCAGCACAGGGGTAGGGAAAATGGAAAAAGTTTAAGATCAAATCTCAAGGGGGGAGAGCGGATCCCTATGGGGTAGGCGGATGGCCCATACTCGCAAAGGGGGCAGTTTGGGAAGCGGTTAAGGGAACGTGCCAGGAGGAGGGAAGTTCGCGGGGGTAGAACAACCACACTTGGAAAAAAAAAGCTGAAGATACTCCGGTCCTCATACAGCCCTGCCAGAGAATCCAGGGGGGGCGAAACCATCTTAGGTGGGTCACTGGGTCCCATCCACCTTAAGAATTTATTGGAGAAAGCCCTCGATCGTGGTTGGGGTTGTTCCTGCGGAGCCCTAGACCCTCGTTACATAGAAGGGGACCCGGGCATGTCGATAAAACCTGAAATAGACGCCGGGCCCGAAGCAGGTCTTCTCGGGGATCGGTGAACCGATGAGAAAATTTTTGGACAAAAGAGAAGGGACCGCATGCGGTGGGGGGGGGGGTGAAAAGAGGGGAGTCTTATTCAAAAAAAAAAAAAAACTTAGGGGAGGGACAACAGGTGTATGCCGCAGAATAAAAATGAAAGTGCACTAAATTAACTTCCTGACGTCGACAAAAGAGAAGGGGGGGGGGAAAGGACCCCCTGGGAACGGGAGATCCACACAAACAAGAGGGAAAGGCTGACAGTCCAGCTACAAGGCTTAAAAAGCATCCAACCAAAAGGAGGGGAGGAGAATTGGGAACTAGTCGTGTTACAAGTGGGGGGGGGAGTGTATCTTGGTTGTGTTTCCGGCATTAAGACAACCCAAACCAAACGGAAATGGGGTGTCCTCTTTGGGGAAGCGGTCCCCAGGGTTAAGCGAAAGGGTGGGGGGTCGGGAGAAAGTTTCCCCATGATCACAAAGCAGAGGGACACATCGCCATTTGCCATGAGTGGCTAAAATGTCCTCAGAAAACGGGTCCGCATCAATTGGGAGTTCAAAGACAAAAAAGGGTTGAAAGTTGACGGGATTGATAAGGTTGTACTGGGCACCACCATTATACCAGTGGGCGTTCTTGACCCTTCACTACACCGTGGGGGGGCAAGACCCTTGTGTTATCTTTTGTGGAAAGTCAAGCAGTTCTGCGCTTGTTTGTGGGGGGTCACAAAACCCAAATGTGAGCAAATGAACCCGAAGGGCAAAGCAAAAGACTACCGAGCCCGAAAAAGCCCGAAGTGAGGACTGAAAGGTGGGGAACTGTGGGGGTCCCACTCGAAAATGGGAAGGTAAGCAAAGACGTTTATGGATCATCCTCTGGGCCATGTGTTTGTCGTTGCACACAACGCCCCCCAATGGGAAATCCAAGGGGGGGACGAAAGTCGTATTCCTCTCAAGTTCAACTAATCGGCAGGTTGGTTCGGACGTCAAACGACACCCCCAGGGCACTGTGAAAAAGAGCAACTGGCAAGTTCAACCATCTCCAATACCAGCAAGGGAAAATCACTCTGGTGCAATCCGAGACCCCATGGGTGTTCGGGTCCTATATATAATTGATCAATGTCCTGGTCCGGTGTCGAAGGGGGTCTTGACCTGGGAAAAAGCGAAAGCGAAAGGGAACAAAATAAACTGGGTCAGAACGATCAACAGCATCTCTTAGAGCCCAGCCCGAGCCATCAACAGGGGGCACACTCAAGAGACATGCCGAGGACCAAAGCCCTGCCAGAAACATAGCCACGAATCGCAGGTATCAGGGTAACAGGAATCTGTACAATCAGGCCCTCCAACTATCCAGGGAGTGATTTTTCTCATAAGTAGCAGAATCTGTTCCCTGAACCACAATTAGCAGGTTACTGGAAAAATCACAGGGAACATCGACCGAATGAAGTGAATGAGGGGATAAAATTTACCAAACTGCCCACTCTCACAAAAAAAAAGATAGAAAAGAAAAAATCTTCTGGTTTATGTGCAAGGGGGAAAACAAAACCCCAACCCCACCAGCCCACAAAACAGACGCGTCCCATCTCCCTAGCTGGTCAGGGGGAGTCATAACACCGTGGTCCCTACCGCGAAAACCCTTCCTCTTACCGCGGAGGGTCGCCACCAGAAAGTCAAAAAAAATCGCCTTGTCTGGCCGAAGGCTCAACAAAAGGAACTGGGTCGGTCCACAGGAAAGCCATGAAGTCGGGGCCTCGACCAACCGGGGCAGCCCTGACAGGGCCAGAGGAGGGCACAGCCACGAGCAGCGGCGGAAGAAGAGGCAATGGGCAAAAAGGAAATCGGGAACTCTAAACGGGAACAAGCAAAAGACCGGGGTGGGTTCCCTTTTGGTGCGGAGGCAGGGGGTCACCCGCAAAAGGACCCTAGAATAGAAGGGAACCTTGAATGACGAGGAAAGTGGAAAGCAACCCTCAAAAAAACAATTCCTCCAAGATCACATCCGGCTTTGCCACCTCCCGGTGAACCTAGTTCTCTCCACCGCCGAAAATTAAATAAAACAACAAACGGGACCCTCGAGGGTGAGACCGTGACAACGCAAACTCTCTAACAGGAGTTGACTGGCAAAACAGAAAATGCCAGACAACAATAATTCCCCCATCCACGTCACCCACCAAAGAGGCAAGAACCAGCCTAACCACCAACGACGGAAAAGGAACGGAAGGCCCCACGGCAAAAGGTGGCTAGGGGGGGGAGAAGTAGAGGTCGGGCACGGGTACGGGGGTGTTCTGGAAAAAAAAAGTGAGTAGCGGAGGAAAAAAAAAAAGGAAAAATGAGTGATGAAGAAAGGAGTGGGAAGCCGAAGCAGTGGGGGACGCTCAGCGATGGCCAGCAAGCGACTGTGTTTTGGTCGGGGGTGAAAACCCCTGGGAAACAAGTGCAATGCCGCGGAGACGGTCAAAAACACCAGCAAGAAAGGGGGTCTGCCCAGGCGGCCGGTTTCGAGGGGGGGGCGCCTCAGAAACAAGGCATATCAAACGGGGTGACTCCCAAGGGGAAAAGGGCAGACAAAAGGCCCAATCCGAAAAACAAAAGCGAAAATACGACCATGAGCCTGGTAGCTGGGAAAAGGAACGGGGGGCCATTCGTACTAAAAAAAAGGGGAGCGGTAGGTTAAGATCGCTGACACATTGTGGGTAAGAGCAGAACCCCGAAAAAGCAAAAACCCCACCACTTTCCCGGAAGGGGGGAAAAATGGCGATAGGAAATGGGTCGAAAGTTCTCCGAGGTGCGCTCCCAAGGAAGGGAACATCATCCTAGGACTGGGGATGAATATGAAACAAAAAACAAACAACGAGAGTAGAAAAGAGAAGCTAAGAAAAGGGCTACCACATGATTTGGAATCTATTTAAACGAACACAAGCGCGAGCAAACCGCTCCATCGGAGAGCATCAATGGACGAATTTGGGGGGGGCAGCGCAAACATGCGGGAACCGCCAGTTAACAGGTAGACTAGGCGGCAAAAACAAAACGTACCGCTGACAAATTCATGATCAGCGCCCGGTAAAGGGGGTCCATCCCCTTCGCAGGGTAGAAAGGCTCTTGAGGGGAGATTAGAAGGGTGTTCGACACCCGGGACGCGTACTTCTTGTAATCCAACCAATCAGAAAAAGTACTCAAAAGGGAATCTTCAGTGCTGAAAAAACGTACGGCATTGGCAAACGTGGAAAAAAAAAAGGACACGAAAGGGCCTGATGACATCATCGAACCGAAAAGAAAGCTAAACGAAGCAGCACTCGAACACATCACGAATACTCAAACTCAATCACTCTCAGGAAAAAAGTTAAACAGGCGCCGGTCACCAAAGAAGACGCAAGGGGCCGGGCTTTCTCCAGACGGGGGAGCAAATAGTTGGGAAGCAAAAAGAGGGGGTTTTTTTTCAAAAGAGCCGTTTGGAGGGAAAGAGGGGTGGGAGGGGGGGGGCGGAGACAAAGGAATGAGCTTTTCGTTCGAAAGACGGTGAGGCCTGCTTGGCCGGGGGCTTTTCCTGGTTCGTCGCGTGTATCAAATTCGGTGAGAAAGGGGATTGGGCGTTCTTGGGAGACGAAAACGGAAAACAAAGCCCCAAGGGGGAGGGAACAAAAAACGTGCGGCAGGCGTCCGAGTACGACTCTGATTGAGGGCGCTGGGAAACAATTGATAGGAAAAAACGGGAGGCCAGTCAGGACGGGCGAGGGAAACGGCCAATGGAGAGGGGGGCACTTTTACGACCTAAGTCACCGGGGGGAAAAGAGGGGCCAAGGACAGTGACTTATTATCATTTGCTTTCATACTACAGACTGGTAGATTCCTGGGAAGTCAGGGTTGGAAAGGAAAATCCCTCTGAGGGAACGACTGGAGAGGTTAAAGCCCAAAAGACCACCCAGAGCGATCGGCGGTGTGCGGAAGATGGCCGGGACATGGGGGGGGGGGAGCTCAGGAAAACGGGCCTTAAAGGCTGAGGAGGTCAAAGACTCATAACAATGCTAGGGGGCTACGAAGCCACAAGGGGGATCGAGAAAAGGCATCGAAAAAAAACCAGGGGGAAGGTTACCCCGTCCAGAGATTACCAGAGACCCTAACTCATCCGATAAGGGACATTCAAAGGACGTGGGACGGGGAGGGATCAAAAACATCTGGGGAAAGGAAGAAGCGCCCCCATGATGTCTATCTTTAGATGTCAAGGAATCTGAATCGGAAAATGTGGGGCCAACCAAGGTGCCTAGCGTTTCACGGACTGAAAACACCAAAATCACCATAGGGAAAAAAAACCGAACAAAAACGGGTAAAGGGTCTCCTTCAAACAGCGTGTCTATGGTAGTGTCGATGTAAACTTTGAAGGGGGGGACCGAAAAAAAAAACGTGACGGAACCCCTGAAGCCGAGACACTCGACTGGACGGAACCTGAAAAGCCCCGGTGGTTTGGGTGGTTTTCAACGCAGGGCCATGCCCCCAAAGATGAAAAATCGGCGATTGGCCAGTTGACGCATCCGAGAAACGGACCGTGGGGCCAACTTCGGCGGTTGCGGTCAGTATTGTGTCGGTTGGGTGAATGCATCCACGGGGGGGGAACGGGAAAAACTCCCATCAAAGCTGTAAACAATAAAACAGAAAGTGCGGAACGGGACCAGCTCACCGGGGGTTTGGGACAGCCACCTTGTGGGGAAAAAGGGTAAAAAAAAAAAAAAAAAGAACTGGTACTCAGGGGGGGTAGGCAACCCTAAAAAAAAGAGGGGGAAGCACAGGAACAAGCGGAGGTCTCTCAACGTAGGGGTTTCGCCGCCAGGGCCATTAGCAATTCATGTGTGACCAACGGGCAGGGGATGGAAGGGAAAGAAGCGAAAAGACACAACCAAAAAATCAAAAAAAGAAAACATGGTGCCTAATCCAGAAAAGGGGGGGGCACAATCTTGTTTTGGGTACAGGAAGAAAACCGCAAGAAAACGACCAAAACACCCAACCCTGGTGGCTCACATCCGGAATTAGCGAGGGACGGGTGGTGGGCTTCAAATCAATGGGTGGGGGTAAAATTTATCGCCTAAGAAAGGGGGGGGCGTTTCCGATCCCCCAAAAAAAGGTCGGGTGGGTCGGAAGGAATACCTGACGACGCTGTGTAGTGAGCAACGCAACCGGGAAAAACCTAAAACGCCAAACGCACATGTTTAGATTGGTGGGCAACAGGACTTGGTTCCCAGGAACAGAACCCTCCTGGTCTTCAAAGTATGGGTTAACAAACCAAAAAATTTGTCTGCGGGGTCATCTGACACGACGCTGAGGGGGGACTTCACAGTAATATCGGGGTTGAACATTAATTGGTTGTAAATGCCGATTGGGTTTAGGACGACCTTCACACGCGCGGCAGTCCTGGTCCACTCACCCATTCCTCACGGGTGGAGAAATAGGGAACTGCCTCAATAACTCCGGTAAAATAAAAGGCCAGAAGGATATACAGTTTGAAAAAGGGAAAAGGTGTCGGCCCTCACACGTCGCTCAGTTCCACTCCTTTGGAAGATGTCAGACTTCCACAAAGTCCGTTGGGCAACGATAGGGACTAATAATCGACAACGAGGATCAGGGAAGCCCATTTTGGGGAGCGAAAGAACCAGGTTCATGGGTCTAATGTGCTGGGAAGGGGCCGAGAACCGAAATGAAAAAACCCATCGTCCAGGGGCCCATGGGGACAATACACGGGTATTGGTCAAACCGGACAGTTGCGAGCAGAGGAAATCGAGGGTTAAAAATCCCGAAAAAACGGGATTTAAAGCGAATTTGAAACGCGAACCGGCGCGAGAGAAGGACCGTCCCCCAGGGGCCAGTGGCCCCAACCGGGGTTGGTCAGACGAAAAAAAACATTTTTCAAATACGGACCGCCGGGCCAGTGGGAAAGGCCAGACCGGGTGCGAAACAGTCGATCAGGGGACAAACGATAACAACAAACGAAATGCCCAAAAAACAGGAAAGGTCGGACCCCCCAGGCGCGTTTGTCCGGGGTAGAGGTCTCAGCCCCCCACCCTCCTGAACTACGACCTGAAGAGGAAAGGGAGGCGGCCAAAGTGGGCCCAGGACTAACTTGAAATGCCGAAACATAATTAAAAGACGGGTGCAAGGGTCACAGACTTATTGACTCCTAGCACAGGGGAAAAAAAAAAAGTCAGGTGAAAAAAAGACGAGCTGTTGGATTTTTGTTTCGTAAACAACGAAAACAAGAAGTAAGGGGGCCATACCAGCAGATCTTATATTATAAATGTACACTGAGGGACATGAAGCGAGGGTCAGGGGTGTGGCGTATACCAGAAGCAAAAGCCAACATGATCATCTCTCGTTCAAAAAAACAACAACAAAAAACTAAAGGAAAGGGATAAAAAAGAAGATATGAGATGATTGTTTTTTGTTTTTGTTATGGGGGCTGCGGATGGCTTCAGCGAGCGCCAAAAAAAAGACAAAAAACGCGCAAAAAAAAGCGGCCTCGGCAAAGCCAGGTCTACTCAAGGCCCGGGCGTGTGAATGGGGCAACCCGAACCTAAACGGTCTTGGGCCAGGTGACGGCCCAACAAATCCAAACGCTCCTATGTGGTTTTGTGGTGCTGTGGGGGGGGGAACTGGGCCAGAACAAAGATGGAAAACATCACGGGCATTCTGCTGCCACCCGAAGGGTTGTTAACGGAAAAAAGAACGTTGGGGTTGAAAGCAGCAGGGTGGTCGGGCATCAAAGTAAGGGCCACGCTACGGCTCAAACGGCAGCCGATCTAGGCTCGTTCAGGGGGGGGGCGTGGGGGGGGGGCGGAGGGGCACGCCCATCGAAATAACGTACCGAGAAATGGTCTACGAAAACAGGGCCCTCAATTCCCCGGGGAGGGGAAGAAAAGGGGTCACCCGGCACGATCGAAGGGGGGGTGGGGTGAAGCCCCATCAATGCTTGAGGTTGGCAAACAAAAAAAAAAACGAAAAAAGGCCTACGAAACGTACCGTCTGCTAGGTAGCAGCCAACCAGTTGGTGGGCCAAATGGGGCCAAGAACTACGGGAAAGCAAGCATCAGATCGTCGAGATGGGGGATCTCTCCGTAAATAACGGGGGGGGGGTTCGGATTTTTCCCGCGGAAAGAGCGGGGCATAGTCTGGAAAGGGGGGGGTGGGACCAACACAAAACTACCGATGCATAACCAGGTAAGTGGAGTGGCGTGGGATGCGGCAATCGCCTTCAAGCCAAGGGGGGGGGGTAGGAAGGGGAAACATTGGGGGTCAAAAGTGCGCGCTACAAACGGACCTAATTGTGGAAATATGGAGCCACAAGTCGGCGCATTCAGGTGTTGGAAGTCCCGGCCAGCGTCAAACGGAGAAGGTTGTTGAGGGCTGGGGTGGAAGGCCTAACTTGGTGGTACGTCGCCTAAGAAAAAAAACCGAGATCAACGACTTCGGAAAATGCTGAGGCAGGGTCAATGACAGGCCGGGTCTGCGGGCCAAAAAGTCATCGTGCGAAGATTTGGGGGGGGTGAAACTGAAACTGCCTCCTCACTGGGTGGGGCAGGTCCCTCACCAACTGCTATCCACAATTCAGGTTGAAAGACCCTCTAATGGCTGAACAGAAGGGAGAGGTCGCGGAAGCTTGGGACAACGAAGGCAACTTGGGGAAAAAAAAAAGGGGGGGTTGCCTAAACCTTGCGGGGGGGGGGGGAAAACTCGGTCAAAGATGATGAAACGAGGGGGACAGTCCCGTTAGGGAACGCTGCCGCACCAACCGTCAAGGGGAGGGGGGGGAAAATGCCACCCAGGGAGAAATCCCAAAGATGGGATAGGGAACAGACAGGGCGTGGGGGGAGCCGCTGCAGCGAAAAATTCTGGGACCATCACCAAAAACCCGGAACTAGGAAAGTTCCAAGGGTGTCTTTCCCCGGTTTGGGGGGGGGTGGACATGTTTAGTGGTGTGTGTTCAACTTACCACAACAACCGAATGGGTGAAAAACAGGCCGACTTGGGGCGTACACCATGTTGTGGATCGCTTGGAGGGTAGGGGGCTAATGTGGTCCCGATGCCAAGGGCAGCCCGGACAATCCAAATTGGTGAAAAAAAACCAATATGTCATAATTAAGGGCGAAAAAAAACCGCTTGTCTGTTGGGGGGAAATCATTGAAGGTGTCGGGGGAAATTTCCTCGGGGGATTTGGCAGGCCCACATGGAGGACAAGGCTGCGTGGAAAAGTCAAGCCCTGGGGGTGAAGCCCACATGGGTGGGGGAGCGTTGGGGGAAAAAAGTACCTAACAAGTTCGCAAAACTAGGACTGAAAAAAAGAACTGATGTGGGGGGGAGCAGTGAACCCGCCCATGGGGGGGGGCAGGGCCAAATGACACTAAAAGAAAGCAAAAGCCCGGGAAAGGTGCAGGATATACAAAAAAAAAAAAGTTCTACGTTGGGTCGGACCTCTATTGTCATAAAAGGAAGGGAAAAGTAAGACGTTTATATTGGGAGAGAGGCTGAATCCTCTTTGGGGGAAAAAAGTGTTCACCAGCGTAACCAACCAGGCGAAGGAAGAGAAAGTCAGCAATCGGGGGCAAATCTCGAGGTCGTCCCTCGTGACACGGCCAACAGGGAAAGGGGGCCATACGCAGCGACGCTGCAACTCCCTCCATGTCTCGAAAAACGGGTGTGTAACCAGCTCAAAATGGTCGTTCAATTTTCTGGGGGGTTCAGTCGTCCATTAACGGGAAAAATGCCGAAGCAAAACATAAGGTCTCACACTTCAGGGGGTCAAGAGAGGATGCGAGAAAACGCAAGCCATCATTTTAGAGTAAGAAAATGAAGAGGGGCAGCAAGAAAACACCAGCCTCATTCCCTTGATCTCAACTGATCTTAAGGATAGGGGTCCCTATGCGGAGGACGGGGAAATCCGGCCAGAGAGGATGCTCTAGAACCGGGCGACTGGGTGGGAACAAAAGAGCACATTTTTTTTTGAATTCTCTTATAAGAAAAGAGATTGGGGAGGAAGTACCCAAACAACACAGGAAATCCTAAGGATCAAAAAAAAAACAACCGAACCATACTACGAAAATCGTTGAAAAAATGGTGGCATGGTCTACCCCAAGCGCTACGCCGCCGGGGAAACTGTCCAGTAATATGTCCTAAACCGCAATCCCCCTGGCCATCTTCAACAAGGTCGTTTTAGGAAAAACGGTCTCAAAACTACTCATACCCGAATGTCTGTAAAGGGAAATCCGGCCACTGGGCCCTTTGCCAGTTCAATGGTGGGGAGGAGCAAAAATGAACCATCGACCAGGCGCCAAAAATTTACAAGGGGGGAATATCAACCGTTATCATTCACAGTAGTGAACAAAGAGCCAAAAGGTAAAGTCTCATGACGGGATGCCTTACACTCTGAAATCAGGTACCAGTAGCCTCTCTATTCAGCAAATATAAAAGAAATCCGGTTAAAAAAAAAAGCTTGCAAAAATTCCCTCACCAGACCTCACCCTGGATATTAATACCGAGGCCGACCAACGAACGCTAGAAAAGGGAACCACCCACAAAGCAACCCCTCCCAAAAAAACACAAAACATCAAACTCCAGAAAGCCGTAGGACAAGAAAGAATCAGTCGGGCAAACTTCAGGGCCAGCACTTAGGGCAACTGAACATAAAAGAGGGGAAGGAAAAACATGCTTGACCTGAACTGAAAAAAAAAAAAACAAAAAAAACCAGAAGGGATCCCCCCTCTTCATGAGTAGAACAGGGTGCCGGCGTAGAGGGGGGAGGCAGGTATCTCCGTCCCCAGGGGAAAAGGGATGGGAGTGATGAAAAAAAAGGGATGAAGTAGTGGATGGGAAATGATAGAAATCGAAGGTTTGGGGGTGGTGCTCAGGGCCTTGAAGAGGGACCAAGCAAGCAACATTGGGGGCATTGAAATAGGGGTCGATTCCCAATCAATTGTTCCATGGGACGGAGAGCACGGGGAAAGCTCAACCTACGATGGTATTCCGGATGGGTCTGACGTTAAAGTTTAGAGGGCGAAAACAAGACGGAAGCTGTAGACAAAAAACAGTTAAGAAGAGGCCAACACTCAAGACCCCCCATCACCTCGCGAACATGCGCCGCTGCCTTGCAAAACGGGAAAGAGGAGCCCAGGGGAGCTCAGTTGGGGGGGACGATAAAGGACAACAATGTGGTGCAGAAGGCGGGGGGGAAAGCGACAAACCTCGAAAACATTCAAAAAGTGTCCCAAGGGGGGGGAGGCGACCAAAATCAGTGCGGGGGAGAAACTGTCACAGCGATGTTGTCAAAACCGCAACACCCGAAGAAAAGTCCAGGAACAGGCATCCTCTCCTTA
>Ga0179593_1513668_pt1 | contig 18724 bp, 23 predicted proteins | sample CZODoug2_1_08_16_FD_185931 | JGI IMG/M metagenome (GOLD analysis project Ga0179593, IMG submission 185931) | Vadose zone soil fungal communities from Angelo Coast Range Reserve, California, USA - CZODoug2_1_08_16fungal (PacBio error correction) | ecosystem: Environmental > Terrestrial > Soil >...
ACTGCCCACATCGATTCACCATCTCTAGCGACCTGCTGAAAACATGCAGAAAAAAAACAAGGCAGAAAAAAATGGCACATGAGACGCCGGTAAAGAAAAAAGAAAAAAACAAAAACGTCCACGATGGAGAACTGAAAGTCTCCTACTACTACCAGGATGGCAGAACTAACGACCGAGATAGGGAATCCGTCCGAAAATAAGGGGAAAGTGGAAAGGTGAAAAAGGAGAAAGGTTTGGAGGCTCTGGGAGATCGAATACAACATTTTCCACAAGTACACCCCGCCGGGGGACGCCCGCGACTACAAGAGCTTCCAAACGAAAAAGGGGGGAAAGGGAGGGAAAAAATACATCCTACCGGGTGGGAAATCAAAAAAAAATCCATACGAAATGCCGAAACGAGTTTCCTCTACCGCTAACCGAATGAAAGAAAGCTGAAAAGAAAACGGAAGTAGCCGTAAAGCAGTATCGGAGGAGGCAAAAGGGTCTAAACCCGAAGGGACATTCCTACCGCGACCAACTTCGGTGGAAAACAGACGGGCGGGAAAAAAAAACAATAAAAATACAAGAAACCAAAGGAAGGGAAGAGCGGCTGAGACAACGCCGGAGGGAGCGCGACGCCTCAGACAAATGTGGACCATCGCAGGCAAAACGAAAAAAGTTCTCGAAGAGACTTCCAGGGAAGGGGTCGTAAAATCGCCGACAAGGTCGCAACAAAAACCGCTCAAGATGTTTTGGTCCTGAAGGGCGAAAACCAAGGAGGGTACCGTGATGCAACTAGCAAAAAAAAAAAAAGGGAAAAGGGACGGGCTGTTCTCGAGTATCCGGTGCTCCATTCACTCGAACGAAAGGAAAAAGATTCAAAAGCCCGGGGGTGGTGACCGAAAGTGGAAGCGTCAGAAAAACCGACCTTGGGGGGGGGGGAAGGGATTGGGGGGAAGGCCCGCCAAAACTCCGGGAGAAAAAGAGAAAGTCGGGAATGGAAGAGGTGGCCAACGGGCGCCATCAATTCCTGTGACGGAGAAAAGGGGGAGTATCCATCGAAAAGGAAAAAATGCTGGAATGGGCTCCTGACTATGGAAAAGGGGGAAAACATCCGGGACATACGCGAGGAGACGGCGAGCTCTAGGTTTAAAGACCATACGAGGGAAAGGGGGGTAAGAAGGACCTGAGGCTGGGGGGGGGAGGGGGGGCGGGCGGGAGAGGCAGGGGGGGGGGGCTGGGAAGAGTGGCGACGACGGGGAGGAGGGGGAAAGAAGGAGGGCGGCCGGGCCGATCGGGGACGGGTCTTGAGCTGGCTCCAGGTTTCCTCTAGACGTCGGACAGGTCAAAACCGGAGGGGTCCGCGAAGAATGGGAAAACGAGAGGAGAAATAAAAATTTACGGAGACTGCCTCTTCGAAGTAGAGTAGGAAAGGGGGGAGCGCGGACACTGCATCAACCGAAAAAAAAATGGCCATCCGACAGGAGGCATGCCTCAAAGGTTTTTCATAAAAGATTGGTTCTACTCATGAAAAAGAGAATGCCTAAAGAAGCCGTTCTCGCGAGACGCGCTGTTCTTGTAAAACGTTGAACTGGTCAAACGCGAAAGGAAATCGGAAGACAGATCAGAAAAGGGAACGGCAAAGGGAAACGGCGCGCCTGAACTGCGGTATTCCATTAAAAAAAAAAAAGATAAAAAGATCCGGGGGGGACTGCAGCGCCCGGGAAGGGACGAGGAGGACGCCGTCGGAAAACCTGGGGGTCGTTTGAAAAAGGGGCCCGATTTTCGCTCTGCGAATACCTGAAAAGCGCCTGGCTGAAAAAAGGAAGGGCAAGGTGGTACCTAAAAGGATCGAAGGGACACGCTGTGCCCAGGGACTGTCCCAGGTTGGGAAAAAGGCGCCGTTATCTTTCGTCTTGTTCGCCAGAAAAGAAAGCCGTCGGACGGGTACGCAAAAAAAAAAAAAAACCTCAGAACGAAAAAAGAAAAAAGGGGAAAAGGGCAGGGAATGGGGGGATGGGGGTCTTTCGCGAGGAGAAAGGGTCGGTACATGGAAGGTAACCAAAAGGACAAAAAAAAGAGGACCGAAACCGGAAACTCACAACAAAAAGGAAAAGAAAAAAAAGGATGCCCAAACGATGACGACTAATTTTGCCATCAGCAATGACCCTTCCAGATGAGAAAAAAAGCTAGGAAAAAGAAGGGACCCTCCGGAGAAGAGGGAAAGCGGAAAAGAGGAAGGAAAGGGAGAAAGGTGTAAGAGCCGGCAGAAGCGAGGATCGACGCGCCATATCCCGCAATCACGGGGCAAGACCAACTGGACAGGAAATTTCAAGCAGGGGGGGGGTGAAGCGAGGAAACCGCGCAAGGCAGGAAAAGGCCGGTAAGGTTCCTCAGCTCTAAAGAAGACGCAGGTAAAAAAAAAAAAAGTCCAACGGGAAAGCCTCCGCCTTCCCCAAGACTACGAAAGATGGCTTAAGCCGGAAAAAATGAGGAGGGGTGCATACCAGCTCGGACAGCCCTGAAAACTGGCAAATTGTGGAACGAGAGGAAAGGGGGATGGTCGCGCCCGGGAAAGGCAAGAAAAAGGGGTGGGACGCGATAACTGCTCCTAGCATTCATTCCGCGGAGGTACTGCAATGCGACCGAAAGGAAAGCTGAATTAAAACAAGGGAGGGGATGTCCCGAAAAAAGGAAACAGGAATTCCGGGGGAGCTGCAGCGCGCCGACAACGAACTCGCCGTCGGACTCAGCAAGGAAAAAGAAAATCAGGTCAAAAAAAGTCCAAGGAACACCACCCACCAAAAAAGAAAGAGAACGGATTACATTCGCGCAATTCAAGAAACGCAAAAAAACCCGACCTCAAAAAAAACATCCCAAGACCTTCTAAAAAAAGATCCGGCAGGAAAAAACTCAAAAGCCACTAAAAACCATCCGCGACTCTAAAAAAAACTCTAAAACCATCACCCGCAGGAAGGAAGTGAACCAAAGATATGGATAAAGAAGAAGAGGGGGTGTAAGCTGTGGGTCTCCTTCCCTACTTTCAGGACATCCATTATGAACATCACCGATCAGGGGTGTCAGGGGGAAGAACTAAGTACCGAATTAAGAGATGGAAAAGGGCCTTCTCTAAAGGTAGCTGGACCGAAAGCTCGTCCCTAGAGGGGGCCTCCTAACACAAAAAAAAAAAAAAATTCTTTGGAGAGAGATTGGCACAAACCGTCTCGACTTGAGAAAGGGAAAGAGGGAGGGACGGGGGGGGGCCCTACCGAGAACATCCATTCATAAAGTGAAAAACATGAATTCTGGTCTCGCGGGCTGGGGGCCGGTTTGTCACTACAAATTCCTAACAAAAGAAAAGTTGGGGGAAGGGGCATACCAACCCCCACCGGGAAGGGTTCAGGAGGGGGGTCGAGGTCAGCAGGAAGGACCATCATCGGAAGGAGGGGGATTCGACCCTTTAAGACCTTGAAACAGGTGTTTAAAGGGAAGGTCAAAGTGAGCGATGAAGTTCCGCTAGAGACTAAGGCAGCAGAAAAGAGAACTTTTGGCCGCTGGGCGGAAAGGGGGGGGAAAAAACCGCCCTGAAAAAGGACCAGCCCTAGCGGAATAGGCAGTGGCCGGGTCGTTAGACGAAAGGGATGCCGTCGAAAACGAGAAGAGGGAGGAAGGAGAAGAAGGCCATGAGGCAAGGTAAGGGAACAAGAAGGGGGCATGGAAGGGGCGGGTTGAAGTCTTGTCACCACCGGGGACGCACCACTCTGTCCCTGGGATGTAGCACGAAAAAAAAAAGGGGGGCCCTGTCAAAAGAACTGTACGGCCACGGCGAGTCGTCGAAGTTAGGAAAGGAGAAAAACAGGGAGACGTTGTCGCTCCCCGGCAAAACCGGCACGAGCCATCCGATATTGCCGGGGGGCCGGATCCGGCATCTCGTCGATGGATGCAGCAGGAAGGCCGCGTCTAGGGGGAGATCGGGTCGTTGTCCAAAAAAAATCACTGAAAGGAAGGATGGGGGGGGTGATTAGTTCAAGTCGCGACATGCATGCGGGGAAGGTCTCTCGAGCTGGTGAAGTCGCCCAGTAATAAGAGAGAAAAGGAGTTGAGCCCAAAAGGAAAAAAAAGCGTAGACGGAAAGTCTTAACCGAAGGCAGAAAGAAAAAACACAGAGTCTGCAGTGATACAGCAGGGAAGGTGTGCTGGACAAACGACAACAATACGCTCACTTCAAAGAGTGAAGTCTACTCCTAAGCCTACGAAACAACAACGCGTCTAGGAAAAAAGGAAGCAGCAAGACTGGCTCAGTAAAAGTCGCAAGGAGAAAGGGAGAAAGTGGGACCTCGTTTCCAGATCGAATACAACATGTTCCAACAGTACGAATACATCGGGAAAAGCAGGGCGGAACGAAACATGGCGCCAAAAGAAAAAAAAGTCAGGAAGGGGAAGACATCTACATTGAAAGGAGGGGGCTACGGTGGGAAAAACCATACCCCTTCCAAAAGTCAAACCTAAAAGAAGAGGGACACGATGTGCCTCTAAAAAGAACCCAAGGGAAATGGAGCAATCGGGAAGCCGGTGAGACAAGTAAAAAAAAACCATCAAAAAAAAGAAGACAAAAAAAAAGGGGCTGCTACTCCTTCCAAGTCCTACCCGCGACGCTCGGCTGTGGACTCGCACGGCCAAGATCCACATCAAAAAAAAGACTACAGAGGCAACGTGTCTAAGAATTCGGCGAGGAGACAGGCAAGGCGAGAGGAGGGGCCTCGCCGCCAATGGAAGTCGCAATGCAACAAGTTTACCCACGGCGCGAAAAGGTCGAAGTAAAAAAGGGGACGTTCTTACCGGAGGGGAAAAAAGGGAAGAAAGGAAGGAAAAAAAAAGGGCTGGGGGAGTGGTGGGAAAAGTTCGGCGCCACAAACATGTGCGTGGAGGACTCCTCGGAAAAAAGAGAAAGGAATGCGTGGTGACGGTCTGGGTCGACAAATAAAAGGAACAAACGCCTTCTCTCACCTGAATGTCGAAAATAGTCGGGGGGAAGTACTTCCGGCGTCAGAAAAAGGGGTGTCGGGGGGGGAACTGGGAGAATCCGGACGAGCTTTGAAAATAAAGGTTCCAGTTCCCACGGAATCATGCAGAGGGGATCCCGGCCGAAAGGGAGGGAAAAAAGAGCGGACTAGGAAATTTATCTGCATGCAGTGGCTCCAGTCAAGGAAATCAAGTCTGTCACAGAAAAGGCAAAAGAGAATTCCAGGGTTAAACAAAGAGGAAAGGCATGTGTGGTACTGAACTGCAGATTCAATGTTGAGCGTTGGGTAAGATTTGGCGTGTGTTGTCTGAGGAAAGAAATGAGGGACAGAAGGGGGCGTCAGAAAGATTGATATGATTCTTGGATCCGGTCAGAGAATAGACCGACGAGGGGAGAAAGTTCCGCGGGAGAGAAGGACAATCTCATTGACATAGGAAAAGTCAAATGATGCCGGAGAGCGCGTCGCCTGAATAATTTTACTTTTCTTAAAGACCGAAGGAGTGCTATTTGAGGCTGTCAGGGCGAGAAATGGACAAATGCAAAAGCTTTCCCTATGGTGAGAAGATGTTTTCAGAAAGTAGCCCTGGCGGTACGCATGCATTAACACTCCCTACTAAATGCCCTGCAGAAGGGGATCGGAGAGAGGGGTGCGGTGAACTGAAAAGAAAACGAGGACAAGCAATGCCTCAGATATATCTTGACACAGCTGGAGACAAGAAAGCCTACGCAGCGAAGGAAGCAAAGCCAAAGGGGCTGAACGCAAACATCTCCCTCCTGAGAAGGGGGCTCAGGAACGAAGGAAGGGGGATGGACCGCTCCTGGATGAAACTTCAGGGGGGAAGCTGTCTAATCTGCGCGGCCAGGGTACTCTCGGTCGAACGGAGTCGACTTCACCAAGGAAAAGGAACGGGTGAAAGGGAAGTGAGCGGGAGGGGGGGACGGCCGAGATCAACGTAGCCGTTGACGCCCAAAAAAAGAACCATCAGCCTTAAAACAAGCTGGGCTTCTTCTGAAATGCTCAGAAAAAGGAAGGTATAGTCAAATCTACATGGGGGGAAAAAAAAAGGGAAAGGAAGGAAACATTTCGTAATCCTCCGGGGGCAGAGATCTCAAAAACACAAAGGGAAAGGAGAAGAGATAGAAAAATCGAAATGTAGTTTGGCCATGAAAGAAACTGGGGAAAAAAAAAAAAAACGCAGACCTCCCGGTCAAAATCCTAGAGCAGCTGGAAGAAAATCCGCATACTTGGCGGCGAGCCTGTCGGGGGGGGGACTATGGGGGGGTCAAAGGCGTACGTATCGAATCCCCGCACGGGCCCGCTGGAAAGGTTGACTTAGGGGGGTCAAGCGGGTAGAAGACTTAAAACGATGACGCACCTGATAGAAAGTTCGGGAGCCATTAGCACAGGGAAGAATGGGAAAATCCGCGAATCCTACAAAAGGTCACGAAACCCATTCCTGTACGGGGAGGGAACTTCCGTCCTTCCAATCCCGGGGATCTAAGGCGTCAGGACCACGGAGGAAAAAAATCTATGGGACGAGTGTCATAAAAGAGAGCGCGCCGCTGATTCACTTGTGTCGATATAAGAGAAAGGTGGGGGATGGAAGGAGCGGGGGAGTGCAGGGGTCAACGTCCATGGGGGGGGAGGAAGCGCCGGAAATGACGGCTCAAACGGAAAAAACTCGCTGCGGGACTGGCCTGAGGTACAGCCTCCCGACTCCTGCCGCGAAATCTTCAAGAAGAAAGAAATTCCGGAAGACCATCTTCCTGGAAAGAGGCGAGCCAAGAAAGAGAAAAGGGCGAGCAGAAGTCACGGAAAATCAGGTCTCCTCGACGTCCCTTCAGCATCCGGCCCCCCTCTAAGGGGAGGAAAGGCGCAACTCCCGCGGGGCCAAACCTGTGCAGGGTGCTCAAGGAAGACCGATACGTCACCTAGGGGGGCCTTCGGCCGCCAACTCCGCCTCCACTCCAAGAAAAAAACGGATAAGCATGGGGGAAACCAACCACCTTCCGGGGAAAAACAGATGGAATGCGATTGGCGGTTTAAAAGCTACGGCTTGAGTGGAGGGGGGAGGGGAAAACCGGACAGCGTGGAGGGTGGCCGACCAACATTCCAAACGGTCAAACAAAAGGACGGAAGGCGGAAGGGACAGGGGGAGGACGCTCGCCGCCAAACAAAGAAGGGGGGGGGGTGGGGGGGGGGGGGGGGGGGGGGGGGGGCCTGCCCCGAAGGAAGGGACCGTTAGACAAAGTCCGGACGTTCACATCAGGACGAAAAAATCGTGGTCATCGTAAAGACAGAGGGAAGGGAGGGAAAACCTGCGAAAGGGAGCCTTCGAAGGGAGGCGAGGTGGACTGGAAAAAGAGCAGGAAAAAAGTTCAACATGATCAGGAGAGAGAGCGTGAAGTGCACTACGCGTCAAGACCACGAAGAAAAAAGGGGTTGGGAGCCACTGCAGGAACAAAAGGGAGCGGTCGGAGGTGTTAGACCGAAAATCAGAAAAAAAACTCGGAAAAATCGGAAGGATGTACGAAAAGACCCGTTCTCGCCCGGACATTTTGGGGGAAGGGGAGGACCAGGGGGGGGAGGGGAAGGCCGTACGAGGAGAAGGGGGACACGGAAAGCCCAGCCCGCACGCGGAAAAAAAGGTCTAAAAAGCCACTAGTGAAAAAGAGTTGCGAGACCAAAAGCGTCTCGGGAGGATGGGCCGGAGGAGTCGTAAAAAAAGGTTGAACAAGAGTTTCAGAGGAATGAGAATGCTACGGAGGAGTGAAAAATGGAGCTCGGAGGAACATCGTAAGAGCATTTCGATGGGAGGGTTGCCCGGGGGGGGGGGGCTGGGCAAAAGAAAAAAAAAAAAAAAAAGGTCCCTGGAGAATAATGGGCAGGTCATACAAGTTTGCGGGGTCAGGCGGCGGGATCAAGGATGTCGTCGTACTGCTGAGGGGTGTATCGATCAGCAGGCCGACATCCCAAAAGGGAAGGTTCGCTCCCAAAAAAACTAAACCTCCTATAGAAGTAAGGGAGAGCCGAGGGGCATCATTGGGCGGAAAGTGTCGGGAAGAAAGATAGGAAAGTGTTGGGCCAGCCCCCCTTCTCGTACAAAAATGCACTGCGAAGGATTACTGGTTGAAAAGTATCGTGTTTTTCAAGCGAAAAAGAACGGGGAGATCTATCTGGGGAAGGAAAAAGAGACTAAAAACAGGAGGATGAGAAAAAAAAAAACGGGAAAAACTCGCGACCTGAGGAAGGTGCATGTCGCGAGAACACATCCTCACACCAGAAGTAGCCGTTGATCGCCGGTGGAAGGGGGCTGGAAAAAAAAAAATACGCCAAGTCAAAGAAGGGAGGACAGGCCGAAAAATACCACAGAATATGCAGAAATAAAAAGGGGGATAGGGCGTCGCCGGGGACAAACGTCGAAGTTGGGTGGAGGCTCGGACCTGCTGGATGGAAAAGGTTCCAAGAAGGAGGGAACGTGGCCTCCGCGACTACAAAAAGAAAAAATTAAAACAAATTTCTCTGAGGAAGAGTACATCTACCATTTACATAGTTGGGGCGAAGGGGGGGGGAACCAGCAAAGAAACCCTCTACACGAATGCAGAAATCCCGAAAGAAAACTCCTGGAGGAAAGAGGGGAAAGTGGAGCACTACAAAGCTCTTGAGCAGGGAGCCGCGAAAGAAAACTGGTAGGAAGAAAAAGAAAATGACAAAACCCTCCTTGAACTTCAGGAGGAAAAAGGAAAATCCACCGCTGAAACATACCAACGTTGTTCTGCACTCTGCGGAGGAGGACCGGACAAGCGACTCGGCAAGGGGACGGCCTAGAAGAAAGGGGAAAGCAGGCCCACCACCTGTGACACGGGGAAGAAGGACGGGGCAAGAAGAAAGGCCTACTGACAGAGTCGGACCGGCAACAAGCCTACAAGTCTCAACAATCAAATCTAAAAGAGTGGGGTACATGACTAAAAATGGGGTCAAGTACCGGATCGGAGCTTCATGGGAACCGTGGATGCTGGCTGTTCTCGGGAGAAAGGGACGAGACCGCAAAAAGGAAAGAAGGCCCGGTTTGGGAGAAAAAAAAAAAAAAACCAGAGAGAGAGAAAAGGGGGCCGCGGGTTGGACTGGCCCCTCTCCGGAGCTTTGTGCAAGAAAGAAAGACGGTCGGCGAAAAAAACGTGGGAGGAAAAGAGCGTTGGAAGTCACGTGAAAGAAAAAAGAAGGGGGACAGAGGGGGGAACGGATCGGCATGCGGCCCTGAGGAACTGCACGTTCGGGGGAAGGAAAGCATTCTCACTCGAAAAAGATCTAGGGGAGAGGCTGTGGGAGGCGGCCTCGGGGGAGGGGAAACGCAGAAAGGGAGGGTCGGGCGGATGTTTCTTGGAAGTGCGCGGACTTTGGCGGAACGGCTAAAGGCTGCGAAGCCAGGGAGAGAACCGGAAGGATACACGGGGAGCGGTGTGCCAGAGAAGCACAGCCGGTATAAGGGGGGGTCCGGCTTTCCGTGCAGACTGGAGGAATCGAAAGGGGGGAGGGAACAGCGGTAGTTCGCTTCGGAGGAGAAAGCACCGGAGAATGCCGAGACGAAGTCGTGCAGTTAATCAAAAAAAGGTGTTGAAAACCCTGGCGGGAAAAAAAAACACCGACGGAATCCATGTTAGGAGGAATAAACCAGGGAGATACAGTTTACCTGTCAACGACCGCTCAGACATCTGAAGAAGAGTCTATCGTGGCCAAAATACGGAACGCGGGGAAAAAAAAGCGGGAAAGGCATCAGAGAAGAAAAAACGCGCCGTGGCTGACTGTAACCCTCAAGGCCTCTGCAGGCAGGTAGAAAAGCGGTTAAAAGACCGGAGCACGGATTTCAAAGGCGGCATACCTTACCTATCAGCCTGGCTGACCGAGGAGGGAGGAATTTGTCTACGGGGAGGGGGAAGAGAACTTCGGCCAAAGGACTGGAGGAACGGTCCCATTTGGGGGCAGCGGGACCGTAGCTTGGGGTGTATATAAGACGGGGGGGGGAAGGCCCCCCCACCTAGAAAAGGAATTCGCCGCCAAGAAAGAAAGGACTTCCCGGGAAAAAAGAGGGGGAAGGGGACAGTTAGGGATTCGCTAGAAGGGGAGGTAACTCGGGAGTCACGCCTGGCCACTCTCCAATCAGAAAGAGACTACAATCTACCTAAAAAAAAAAGGAACAGAAAGGGCGGGCCAAGGAAAATCTTACGGAATGGAGGGAGTTGGAAAAAAGGCCTTCAAAGCGGGAAAGGGAAAAACCGGCATACCTCCATGTCAAAGACCAAAAAAAAGGGGAATAAAGGGGGGAGAAGGGGCAGGAATCTACTGCTTCGAGGGCGCCAGAAAGAAACTCACGGGAAAAAAACAAAAACTGGAGGTCCGACGGTTCAGGAAAAAAGACGGAACTAGGGTAAAAAAAGGCACGCGCATGTAGGTCACGGGTCCGGCTCACCTTCTTCGTTAAGGGAATCAAGAAAAGGGAGGATCCGAAGGAAAAGACCACCCAGAGGAGAAGGAGAGGCCAGCCAGTCCCGTGATACTCCGGAGAAGCGGCCTAAAGGGAAGGCTGAAGGCGCTGAATCGCTCGTCTCCGTCGTCGACAGGGCCAGCTTGTTGGGGTCCACGATAGATAAAGGGAGGTCAGAGAAGGACTGGGGAACGGAGTTTACTTAGAAAAAGGGCAGAAAAACTCTGCAGGGGTCGAGGGCGGTTCCTGAAGCGGACGCCCAGGCCCTGGCGGCCAACATCTGCGGGGAAAAGGGACCTTACGCAATCCAACCATCTGACTGAAGAGGATCAGGGGACCGCGGGGCCGAACTCCCGCGTGGGGAAAAGGTCTTTCAACCGCGAATCAGGAAAAAAAAACATACAGCCGGACCACCCCGTCGGGCTTACCTCTCGAAGACGGCTGAGGACCAACAGCGAAAAACGGAAAAAAACACCCACTAAAAGGGGAGCCACTGTAAGATCGACCGGCTAAAGAAAAAACCCGGGAAAAAAAAACGAAAAGCACGACGAAACCAGAAGCCGCCTCGCAACTCAAGCCGCGGAAAAAAAACGCAAAAAGAAGGTAGAAAAACAAAATCTTCTATTGGAAGGGAAAAAGAAAAATTGTCGAGGGGGAAACCGAAAAGGGGGGTGTCAGTTTTCAAAGCAACATCCTTCCGATAAAAGGGTCAACCAAGGAGGAAATTTCTATCGTATCTAAAAGTCTCTAAAAAAGACTTTGAAGGGACGAACAGAAAGAACGTAAAAAAGGGGCCCAAAGCTGAAGGGCGGTCCCAGGACCAACACGCGGCCCAATGCTTTCTACAATTAAGAGAAACAGGGTCAAAACAAGAGGGAGGTAGAAGAGAAAAAGCAGAAAGGAGGGGCGGAAGGGGGACATAAAAGAAAGAAGAACAGCCAAGGAAAAATTAAGGGAGAGCGCTGAGCGGGCCGGGTTCACTCGCGTCCTCCCAAGGACTCTCCCACCAACCAAAAAAAAATTTTGGGGGAGAGAAGCAGGAACAGAACCCCATCCTGGATCTGCTGAGGGGGGGTAGGCGAAACTTCCGAACTCGTTTGAGCGAGGAGTTACTTCGACCCTTCGCGCCCGTGGACAGGTTGTTTGTCCTTGAGGGTCACTTGGGAAAAGGAAGGGAAAGAACGCCTGCAAAAGTAAAGGAAAAATCCAGCCCAAAAAAAAGGGAGAGAGGCTTAGGACGGGTGATGTGGCCACCGAGAAGAGTGGGCTAGCGGGTCTCGGTATGGACCTCTGAGTCTTCTAACAATTGTTTGGAGGCCGTCGGGATAGGGTCAAGAAAACTGAGTAGTAACCGGGAGTTCACCGGGAAAGGAAAAAAGGCAGGGGCGACGCGGTAAGTAAAGGGAGTAGCATTTCGCTGAAAAAAAAAGTTTGCCGTTGCGGGAAACAGTCGCCCCACTTCGAAAGGGAATGTAGAGAATACGCGACCTGGGGGAAAAATAGTCAGAACATGTGGGGGGGGGGAGGACGGAAGGCGAGTACTGGAATTGTATTCGATCAGGCCTCCCCACCACGGGGCGAGGGAACGCTCACAAGAAAGGGAATCCAGCGAAAGAGGGAAGAAAAAAAGTCATAGAGCGGGGTGAGGAAGAAGTCGGAGGACCGCGGGGAGTCTAGTTCTTAAAAAAAAAAAAAAAAAAAAAAAAAAGAAAAAAAAAAAAAAAAAGAAAAAAAAAAAAAAAGAAAGGGGGGTGGGCAAAGCCTCGTTAGGTCTATTGTAGGGGAACGTCAGGTACAAAAGCGGAAGAAATGTCCGGAAGGGGAAAATGTGGGGAGAGGGAACATGGCATGAGGGTTGAAGCAAAATCGAGCTGGTGAAGTCAAAAAGGGCAGTATCTCGGAAAAAAAAACTGATTAGGCGGAAAAAAAAGTCAAACACAAGGGAAATCAGACCGAATGCCTGGGGAGAAAAAGAAAACCAGTACGAAGGAAAAAGGGTTAGATGACCAACGACAAAGCGACTACGCCACGTCCACGATGGCGAAGACTAAAGCCTAAAAAGGGGACATAACTTCAAAGAAGGAAGGTCGAACAGTGGCAGTGCCGGCGTCAACGTTGGATCAGAAAGGAAAAAGTGTTTGGAAGTCAGGAAGAAAGAGAGGGGAATACAACATGTGCCGCATGAAAAACCTCGAGTGGATCTCCGAGGATAAGGAAAGAGCCTAATGGATGAAACGAGCGTCGGAAAAGAGAAAAGAAGATTGGCGACGGGGTTGGTGCCATCAAAGAAAAAAAAAAAACGGCGGCTCCTCGAAACAAAGGGGCCCTCATGGCAGGAAAGGGAACTCCGCCGTTGAGAGCAATACAGAGAGGAACCATGGGAAGGAAAAAAAAAGAGAACCGGGACCTTTCAACAAAAAAAGTGAGAAAAAGATGGGAGTGGCCACCATCACCTCCAAAAGACTACCATACTGCGGGTCGGCCTCATCAGCGGGCTGGAGACCAACAGATCTAAGGGAACGAAACAATGTGGACCGGGGAACACAAAAAGAAAAAAAGGTCGAGTACTAAACTTCCGATGCTGACAAGTTTCGGGAAAAAAGGAACGCAAGAAAGTCCACAAAGCCAACCGCGAAAAGGCGAAAAGTGGTTCGGCAGTGGGGGGGGAAGGGGGGGGGAAACGCGTCTGGCCCGCTCGAAACCATACTTCCGGGAAAAAAAGGGGATGACTGGCGGGAGAAAGAGAGGGAAAAGATACAGACTGTCCTGCCGTTTCGAGAGGAGGTGAAAGGAAAGAAAAGAGAAACAACAACTTTGGCCGCGGGGTCTGACTTGACACCGACCTGGAAGGGAAAGAGAGGGGGGGGGGGGGGGGGGGGGGGGGGGGGGGTTCTCTCACTGAAACTAAGCAGCGGTGGAAAGGGCCGCCAGGAAAATTCATTCTTTTAGGGAATATCGAAATAAAGAAAGCAATAACAGGGGAAACTGGGGGAGAAGAAGATCCGGCACTTCACGTCAGGGGGGGGAAAATAAGGCAAAAGAAAAAGAAACCGTAGCTCTATGTTAAACCAATCGAAGAAGAAGCCAGGGGTGGCTGACGGCCTGACGGTTGGGGACTGGTAGAGGGGGAAAAGGCGGGAGTGCTATTCGGAGGGGGATGGTGTTCAGGAGGAAGACAGCCAGATACGGCTTCCCAAAAGGCTTAAAGGATCTTGACGGTAAAAGGGTAGAGGAGAGAGAGCGGGGAATCGGACTAAGGAACCACGAGAGGTGGGTTCCTGCTTAGCGGGAGCGAGAAACCTGAAGAAGGGTAAGGGGAAAAAGGGCCTCTTCGAGTGAAAAAAAGGAAGCTGCAGCAACCGGCCTAGGGCCAAATCGGAAGTTCGGGTCCTGGTTTCTGGGGTTTGACAAAGCTCAGAGAGACCCTGGCGGCTGGAAGAAAACGACTGAAAAAGGAAGGATCCAGTAGAGACCCGGTTCTTGTAGCAGACGGGGGAATGTCAAGGGGGGGGAAACGCTCATACTAAAGAGGGGGCGCCGATCCTCGAAAAAAAAAAAGGAGGTATGGAAGGGAAAGCATATGAAACGCGCCGTGCTGACAAACGGATGCATCTCCCGGCCGGGAAAAAAGGCCCAGAGAAGTGGGCTGGGTTCGTTGAAATGGGGATGATGTTAAGAGGAAAAGGCATAAACAGACCCGAGGCAGGCAATTGCTGACCAAGCCTCATGAGAGGGGAAAAAGGTTGTCAAGACGTTCTACTCTAAAAAAAACGTCGGAGAAAAAGCACCGTGAGCAGGAGACTTGGCAAAAAAGAATCCATCGAAGTAGCCTGGAAAAAACCTCGGAAAGCAACGGCGCAAATCTGGGGCGTAAAGAAACTCAAGGACAGGAAGGAGCGCGAGCTAAAGTTTCCGGGTCCAAAGCTGTAATAAAGGCGGGGGAAGGCAAACGGAGTAAATCGGGGAAAGGGGCATCTCGATCAAAAAAAAAAAAAAAATAAAAACACCCCCCGTAGGAGGGGAGAAGATGGAGCGGGGAAAAGGGGCCCTCGTTACCCTTCCAGAGGGATTACAGACAACAGAGTAAAAAAAAGGACCAGCTATATCACGTTAAAAAAAAAGCTGGGGGAGGCATGCGTCGAGTGTTTGGAACGGCGACGGAGAGTAATCCTGAAAGCCCATATCAAAACGCTGTCACCACGGACATTAAGGGCGGGCGAAGGAGAAAGGAGGAGGAAGCTATGGAAAAGAAGCCAGGCAAGGGAAACCTCAGAATCCGGCGCCAGGAGAACCCCATTCCTGCCGAATGGTAAGCCATCAGTCCAGCCTACTTCCGTGAGAAAAAAAAAAAAGTCCAAAGGAGAGAAGCGGATTCGGGAAGTCATACGCGCTCATACTCTCCTCGTAGGGGGGGGGAAAAGGGAAGTTTTACAGAGAATTAGGAAGGGGATGCGTTTAAGGAAAGTCAACAAAAAGAAATTGAAAAGGAGATAACGTCCCTTCAGGCTCGCGTCGTTTACTGACCTCGTAAGGGGGGGAATCCCAAGTCAGGAAGGAACCAACATAGGGAAAGGACCCTAAAGGAAGAAAGAAGTCAGGAAGGCTAAGCCAACTAAGGCCGGCGCCCTGAAATGGTCTTTCATTATCGCTCAGAAGGGAAACAGCCGGGATCTAAAGAAAGGAGGAAAACAGCGCGTCTGACGAGTCCTCAAAAGACGCCAACCTTATCACAGTCCAGATCTCAACTACGCCGCATCCTGGCCGTCTACGCCAAATACAAGGGAAACAAGAAAAAAGAAAAAAAGAGAACCCACACCCGAAGACAAAAAAAAAAAAACAGCAAGGCAGTTACCACAGTCTCGATTGGCCGTTAAAAGACGAACGGAAAAGGGGGGGGGGAAGTGTGAAGGCAGGGAAAGGAAACCTACGGAAGGGAGAATCGCCGGAAATTTCACCAAGGAAGATCAGGACCGTCAACAACTGAACGCTGGGAACGGACTCCCACAGAGGGCTCGACCTAACTTTAAAATGGACGGGAAGGGAAGACTTAGCGGGAAAAACACGGAAAGGGGATTTCTCGGGGTAGATAAAAAAAGGGTCAGGTCCCAACACTCTTCTTATCGATACCGGGAATGGAGGCGGGGGAGAGGGGGCTGGATCCCAGAAAAAAGAAGAACAGCAAGCCAAAGGTCCCAGAGGGGCATTTTTCGAAAAAAAAATGGAAAACGTCCCTGCAAAACACACATGTGGGGACAAAATCACTTCATGACCTCCTAAAAAAGGAAGAGGTCTTATGTTTGAAAAACGTGTAGATGTAAAAAATGGGAGACTGGGAAGAAGGGGTAAAAAACCAAAAGGAAAAAACCTGGGGAGGTGAACTTGCGTTGTGGTGGGGGGGGGGTGGGGGGGGTGGGTTTGGGGGTGGTTGTTGGTTTGTTGGTGTGGGGGGGGTGGGTTGTTGTGTGGGAGTGGGGTTTTTTGGGGGGGGGTGGGGTGAAATAGGGACTATTCCGTCCAAGGGGAAATGTCGAAGAAGAAATGACAAGGGGGGGGGGGGATTCTTGTCAGTAAAAGGGTGGAGGGGATTTTTCCACTAAAGGAACCCGCCTCTCAGCGAGACCAGACCAGAAGGGAAAACGAGGTAAAAAAGAAGGGGCAGGAGATAGGAACTCGTTGTTACGCGGGAGAGGAAGTGTAACCGGCGGAGTTCCCGGCACGTCCATGAGGGAATGGGCCTGGGTGACTCTGAATCGTGCCTAGCGGGTCAAGTGGGGAGGGAGGGGGGGCCGTTGGAAGGAAAAAAAGGGAGTTAGATTTAGCCACCGCCCGACAAGAAGGACGATGCCGAAGGAAACTGATCAAAAGGGGAGAGGTCGTCGTAACTGCAAAAATTTTTATCGATCTCAACAAAGACCCACAAAACGACGTGGACTACGCCTGGGAAGAAAAACCAGGACCCCAATATCGTCGGGAATTGCCGCGGAGGGAAAAAAAGAAGGAGGGGAAGTTGTCGTTGTTGAAAACCTTCTCGTACCCCGCGAATGCAGTAAGGGGAGTAAGGGGGGGGGGTGGTCGTGTTGGGGTCAGGAAGCATGCGGTTGAGAAGGCGAGAGAATGGGGGACGCAACGCGGGGGACGTATCTCTCACGAAAAAAAATAGATACAAGAAACACAGGGAGGCATGAAAAAGATAGCTTAACCTCAATTCAGTCCGGCAGAAAAAAGTTACAGTCGGAGGGAAGAAACTCCGGGGAACGTTGTCTGTCACAACGACAACGGCGACTACGAGAACCCACTATGTATAACTGAAAAAAAAGCGCCTAATACGAAAAGGGACTAACTTAGAAGGAAGACGGGAACGTATCGCTGGAACGGGGAAGGAGTCGAAAAAAAAAAGCCAGGGGACTCGTTCCTGCTGATAGAGATTTTCCAGCAGCTATCTACGAAAGCAAGCCTTTAAGAAGGAAAGACATCCAAAGGGAGGGGCAAAAAAAGTGAGAAGGTCGCACGTCTACAACTTGGGCACGGGGGGGAAACAGAAACCGCCGTCCACGAAATGCCAAACACGATGTTCTCTACCGAAAAACCCGAAAAACCCAGGAAGGAGCCAGGATCCGCCGGGCACTTACAGGCAGTCTCGGGAGCAGATCCAGATTCAAACAAAGAGGGAAGAAGAAAGAAGTCCAACCGAGACCCTGCTCGGGCTGTCTCAACATCCGAAGGGCTTTGGAAGAGGGGGGACACCTCCACCTGAGTAAAAAAGCAAAAAGGGACCGAGAAGGGACTTACAAAGACTTAGAAGGGGGGCGAAGGGGACGACAATGTGACCACCGCCCAAGCACCCCCTGTAAAAGGCTCGCAAAAAGGGTGAGAAAAGTAGCATCTTAAGGGGGAGAAAGCTTCGAAAGGAAAAAAAAAAACTGGGAAAACAAACGACCGGCCGACAAGGGGTTCGAGAAACCGGTAGTCGTGGGGAGGAACTTCTTTCAACTCGTCCCGCTCGGGAAGGCTACAGGCCTTTAATGGGGGGAAAATGGGGAAGGAAAAGAGGGAGAGTTCTGCTCGGGAAGAACAAGGGGAAGAGTCCACAAGCCGAGCCAGGGATGACTTCCGCGTCATAGAGAACCCCAAGAAGGGGGCCGAGTTGGGGGGTGAGAAAGCCCTCTCAGGAAAGAAAAAGGGAAGTTACCTTTCTTCGCGGGGAAGGCGTGTGGAAACAAATCATTCGGTTACGAAAAAGGGCGGATATCCTAGAGGGAAGTGCAGCGGGTGAAAGGGAAGAATGTGGAGCTGAATGCAGGGGGCGTAATAGAGAAATGAGAAAGGGGGTGAACAAAATCGCAGAATCCTCGGGGAACTGACGCCTTGGGTGCTGTTAGATTGTCGCAGGCCAGTGTTTCGCGGAGACAAAATGGTTTACTTCGCTTTGGGGAATTCGGGAAAGAAGCGGGAAGTGTCTAGAGTAGAAGAACATGGTCATGGGGGAGGGGAAACGCGGGCGGGGGGGCAGGAAAAGGGGCAAGTGAAACCCCGCCGCTGGGAACGAGGCGCGCGCGGGGCTGACCCGAAGGTGACGGGACTTCCCGGCCGCGTCTGTGTAGGGAATCTCGGAAGACTGAAACTCAGGAGAGGTCCTCTGTATCTGGAAAAGGGCTCGGGGGGGGGATAAGCCGCAGGAGCTGGGCGGCGGGACTGAAAGTAACCGCCGTCAGTTCCGGAAAGGGGGAACCGTTAAGGTCCTCGGGCTAAACAAAGGGAAGGGAAACGGGGCCCTTTGAAAAACGCCGACATCTGCCACAATCGTCTATCGTGAAAACAACTGGAAATCCGAGAGGAGCCCTCCCAGAATCCTGGTATGAGCGAAAAAGGGCCGCGAGGTGACAAAAAAAGCTCATACTCCAAGACGTCTGCCGGCCGGAGGGGAGCCGTCAAAACCAGTCGGTGAAAGAGGTCTCGCAGGAAGGAGAATGAGCATGCGGGTCTTAACGCAGAAGAACCGGTGGTCCTCGCTTTCTCGTCTTCGGACTGAGGAAAGTGACGTCCTGTAAAATGGAAAGTGGGGTGAAAAGCAAGGGGAGGGGAGCGCCTGATTCAAAAGGGACCGTGAAAAAAGAACAAGGCCTTGAAAAGCGGGGCGTCGGCTTCAAAGGTCTAGCGGACTGGGGGGGGGGGGAGCGCGAGAATAAGGGTAGGTCGAACAAAGAATTTTAAAACTAAGGAGACGCTGAAAAGGACACAG
>Ga0179593_1719455_pt1 | contig 18724 bp, 17 predicted proteins | sample CZODoug2_1_08_16_FD_185931 | JGI IMG/M metagenome (GOLD analysis project Ga0179593, IMG submission 185931) | Vadose zone soil fungal communities from Angelo Coast Range Reserve, California, USA - CZODoug2_1_08_16fungal (PacBio error correction) | ecosystem: Environmental > Terrestrial > Soil >...
TGGCCGAACCACGCGGGGCAGTCGGGCTAAACCAAGTTTATTTGATTGAACCCCACGCCTGCGGAAAGGGGGGACAACGACTTTCCAGCCCCACCGATGCGGCCAAGCCGAGCCAGACTAACTACGCAACGGCGCGCCGGGAAAAAAAGGGAGGCTCTCGGGGGTGAAAATAGGAAACCATCCGGTGCGTACGGTCAAAAAAGGGGAGACCCGGGAAATCAGAAACTTCGGAAAAGGAAAGGGGGAGTTGATGCGCTTGGATATTACATCCTTGGATGAGAGTTTGGCCGACCGAACCCCGTAGGGATTGCCCGCCGCGGGGGGGGGTACATAGGCCCAGGATTACCCCTCTTGCGCCAGGTGAGCCATAAGGAAGGTGTAACGCGAGGATTGAAAAGGGCTTTCCGGCAAAAAAAGTGCGGGAAGACGACCGGAAAGTTGGTATTCAAGAGGACCAGGAGAGCGGTTCGAGTTAGCTTCAGCCGTGTTCGCAAAACTCAAGTATGTCGCCTGTAAATCTCAGCTTAACCTACTCAGATGAAAAATCTACTGATGTCTCCATATTGGTAGCTGCGGTAGAAGGGGGGGACTGATGGCCCCGAAGTGATAGGCCGTTTCATGGGGGGGGAGGGAAGAAGGGGGGACTTTCAATTGCCTCTCTCGTGCGCGTGGGCGACTATGAGAAATTCGTCGACTTCGGAAAGCAGATTGTTCGCCACTTCTGTCAAAAGGATGCGTTGCCAACGGGGGGTCCATCAAAAAAAAGAATCCTCAACCCAAGGCGGGTGAAAAAAGCCGAAAGAACGGGAATCGCGGACTGAGGCGATCGGTCGTTTTTTCCGGAGGGGAAGAGGGGCTTGGACCCGCGCCCATGGAAAAAGGAATTGAAGGCCGGGATCCCGTTTGAAATCTGGAAGGGCGGAACGAGATCGAAGAAAGCAAAAACGTAGAGAGGAAAAGAAAGAGATGGGGAGGGGAAGAAGAATATTAATAATCAACAACCGTCCCAATATTCGCAGCTTCGAGGAAGTTAGGCATCGGGAAAACATGGGAAAAACGACGGGAGAGCGAAACACGTAGGTGGCCTTTCCAGGCTGAAAACTGGAGGGGGGGGGGAGAAAATCCGGCGGGTGCAGGGAGCTCACATCATAAAACGTTACCGAAGAAGGGAAGGCACTCAGTAGCTGTCTCCGCAAGGAAACAAGGGGTCGGACGCAGCACAATTGGGAAAAAAACCTGGAAGGCAAGAAGCCACTCTCCACAGGAGGGAAAGTCCTGAGGGGGGGTGACCCTCCTCAAATCTTGCAGGAAAGAGGGGTCGGGGGTGCGCGATCAAGAAAATGTAAAAAGGGGGAGTGGAGGATCGGTCAATTCACTTACAAGGGGTGGTTTAACTAGAGCTAAACGGGAAAGGGTCGCTTCCTACCGAAACAGGGAAAACGACTTGAAAAAGGACCGGGTGAAACTGGGGTACATCTAGAACATTCTACATCCCGTCCATAAGAGAGTTCGCACAGCATTGTGAGGAGAAGGAGTTGTTCGTTCGCTGAAGGAAGAAGGGCGAAAACAGGATGTCCACCGGGCGGGGGAAAAAAAGTACCATTTCCAACTCTCAATCGAAGGGAAACCCCCCTCTCTGGGAAAGAAAAACCGGAAGGGACGCGGACGCTGCTTAGTAAAAAGGGAGGGCTCAAAACCCCGAGGGGTACCGTAAAAAAAAAAAGTAGAGACCCGGATTACCCGTGTACATCTCTTTCTTCTTATTAGGGACTTCGTGGAAGGGGAGGGCCGCAGGGTTTGGGAGGAGGTACCTAAAGGGGGAACGGCGTTGATCCAAAAGAACGGAACGGGGACCACGAGGTGTAGTTGCCCCAGCAGCAGACGGGGAGGGGATTTCGCCCCTTCCCAAGTGAGGTAACAACAAAAGGGCGGATGAGCGGAAACCATCCATTTGGGTATCAAGGGGTCTTGTTTTGTGTCTTTAAGGCGGGGAAAAGGGAGAATCGTCATCAACGTCTTGGCAAGCCACAATGCAAGTGTTACAGTAACCGAAGAGGCTTCCAGGATGGCGGAAAAGAAGGAGGAGAAAACCGATGTCGACTTCCGATGAGACCACGGGAGGGCCGTCTCCTACAGCAAGGCGCGAGGACTGAAGGGACTCACTGATGGTCTTTAGGACGAAAAGAATGCGCCGGACGCGGGTTTTCATTCCACCATTCTTGGTAGGAGAGTTTTGCCGAATCAGTTTGAAAGAGGAGGTAGGGGGGGGGGATGAAGAGACAATAAGTAGGGGGACTAACCGGGGGAAAAAATATGTAGCTGTCCTCGAAATTGACGACTCTGGACAAAGGGTTCACTGAGTAAAGCGGGGAGGCGGGTTGGGGTAACGCGTGGGAGCTCGGGGAGGTGACGATATCTATGGGCTAGAGCGTGGGAAATCGCGTCGTGCGTTCCGGGGGGAGCCTTCGTGGCTGAAAAAACCCGGGTGGATGCGAGTTCTTTTTTGGAAGGGGGGGGATTTGAAACGAAGACGAAAGAGAGGCGGGAGGAAAGGCATCTGATGTGGGAGTGGGTAGGGAAAGATGGGAGAAAGAAAGGAGACAACGGCTATCTTTGCCGCGAAAAAGAAGAGAGTTCTTTACGCCGTTTAGGGATTCCTGGGGGGAGGGACCAATCAATAAGGGATACTTGGGAAAGTGAAGGAAAAATTCCCGCCATTCAAAAGAGACTCCGCGAACGATCGTAAGAAAGGAAGGGAAGGGACTAGACGGCTCAGCAGGGGATATAATCTCTAAACAACCCCCAAAGCAAAAAGGGTTTCGAGGAAGTTGAAAAAGCTGGCATGATCGCTGAAGCAGTAAGGGAATTTTTGTTTGTAAGGGAGAAAATGTGTTCAGGCTGCAGTCCTGAATCCCGTCGGGAAAAAGTCGGGACACCTTCTGAAAGATACGTGGGACCGTCCAATCAAAGCGTAATTTTGCAAGGAAACGTAACAACTATTCTGTGAAGAAAGAGAAGGACTACCTTGAGGGGCAAAAGGGGCAGATAGAAGAGACGAAAAAAAAATTTGCAAAATGTACTGATAGAGGAGTGTGAAATCAAAAAGGGAAAAAACAAGGTAGGGTAATGAACGTCTGGGCTATAGAACGCGTCTTGGAACTTAACTTTTTCGACGAAAACGGACCAACTAAAAAATCTCAGAGGGGAAAAGAACCTATATCAATGCTTATTCTTCAAAAAAAACTTACTACTAAACTTAGGCAGAACAAAAGGGAATCCTGAAAAGGCCCACCTGATGATAGTCCAAGTAAAAAAGAGCGAGCATTTGGGAGTAAGCCAACATCAGCCTAAAGCTACAGATGGGAGAGTAACATGACGTAGAATCTTCTGTAAAAAAGAGAAATCAAAAAACAACAACAAAGGTAGAAAGCGCCTGGTTGGGGGGGGTAGGGGGGGGGGAAGAAGCTCTTAAATATCTGGGGAATAGGTTTGGAAGATAATCGGAAAAGAAAGATCATACCTTTTTCTCATTCGGAAGAGATGATACCAGGAGGGATGCTTTGAGGACGAAGCGGGGATAATAGGGCCGGGCCGTCAAACATCGCGGAAAAATTCGTCTGAAAAGAAGGGGGGCAACTAGGAAGGATTGGGGAGGGTTTCTAGGCGACACGCGGGGATTTAAACTAGAGGAGAAAAACGACGCGAGAGCCAGGAAAGCACGAAGTGGAAGAAGCCTACAAAATGCAACATCCTCTTAGACGAAAAGAAAAACATCTTAGTCGCTTAGTCTGGGAGGTGGAGTTAGTATTTCGGTTAGAGAAGGACATCCATGTCTGGGAGGGAAGAAATGGAAATGTTGAAGGGTCGAGGATGACTTTCCCAACGGGGGTATTCCGGTAAGCCACGGCAACCCAGCGGGAAGCAGGCACCCGATAAAAGGAAGCACATCGCGGCTGGAACTGAGGTGAGAGAATGCAAGAAACAGGGTCTAACAGTCAATCAAAACGGGCAGACCGCGACTTTATTAGCCGCAATCCCCGCGGAAAGGAAAAATATCGAAGAATGGTCGTCTAGGGGGGGGATGTTTCGTCCTGGAAAAGGGCCCCTTTTACCGACATTCCCCTTGAGCGCAGAGGGATGTGCCAAAAAATGGGGGGGGTGCCCCAAGAAGGGGCCAAACTAGGGGGGCAAAGCACGAGTACAAAGGTACTTTCTACTAAATGGTAGACTTCCTACCCCAAAGCCATAGGTCCGTCATGTCTTCCGCAGCGGTAGACCACATGATAAAGCAGCCAAAACCTTATGACAAGAAGCTGAACAAGGGAACCCCGCCGGGAAAATCTCCGAACGCTGATAAGAAGAAAGATTGAGGGAAAAGAAGCCGCCTCGAACATCAGACACAAGCGAAGATAGAGCTATACCCACCTGGAAGGAGGGGGAGAAACTTCGACCCAGCCTAAAAGTCCCAGTCAGTACAAGCCTTTTCCTCTAGAAAAACAAGAAAGCTTCACCAAAGGGAAGGGCCTTTCATACCTACGAGCCGACGGGGGCAAGCAGAATTGCCGTGGAAGGTGAGGGGGGTACCGCAAGGAAAAGAGGAAGAGAGGAGGGGGTTCGGAGACTAAGATTTCTCTCAGCTGCGGGTTCAACCGGCAGCGAAAGGTCGTGATTCCAGCTGCAGGGGGTGAAAAAGAAGGAGAAAGCAAGGCCTTGAGGAAGATCTCCTGGAAACGAACCAACAAAAGAACAAGTGAAAGAAAAAACTCCAATACTCCGGCGTAAGGGGAGAAAATCGCCCGGAAGAAACTTAGACAAAAACGACCCCTGGGAGGGGGTGGGTGAGTCAAAACTGGACTCCTACGTGAAATGGGTAAAGGGGGGATCCGGGAACTTGGGGAAGAGGGAAGGAGATACCATTTTAAACGGACCCCGCATGGACTATTTGCTTATTTTCAAAGACCAAAGAGGGGGAGTGTACACCACGGGAACCTGTCAATAGAGAAAAAGGGGAAATGCGTGCCCGACGTCCAGAGAAGAAGACAAATTCCCAGAGTCCTAATGGGGTCAAAGTAACGGCTCGACTGGGGCGCAGATTCCCAGCCCAGTTGACCCGGCACGGCACCATCCGGTCTGAGCAAAAATCGTTGTGAAAATAACGCGGTCCGGCGGGAAGGTTTTCTGGCGTCCAAGAGGGGGATTACAGTCGGGGATGAGCGGGGGCCGAACGAACCCGTAATCGGTGGAAAACAAATCGGTGTGAGGAACGGAAGGCGGATAGGCCAGCGAAAACCCAACAGTATGAAAAATGATGGGAAAAAACTGGCCGATTCGGAATAAAGAACGAGACTTCGTTTTATAAAAAAAAAGTGGGAATTCGGGGCGGGGAAGGAGGCAAAAAGTTGCCTGAGGACCAAAAATAGATGCCCGTGAATGAACGATATAACCTCCTAAAAATCGTGGTGTACTCGGGGGACTGAAAAAGGTTCAAGGAAAGTAGCGGGGAGGGGGAAGGAGAAAAGGTGCGTCCGAAGTGTATATAGCGTCAATGCCATAGGGAGAGGCGACTACCTTTCGAAATTCAGTAGAGGATGAAGACCAGCGCAGAGTGTTCGACAATAAAAGAGACAAAGGAAATCGTCCAAATGACAGTCAGCACCCGCCCAAGATTCGACCTAACAAAAAAAATAGGGAGAGAAAATAACTTTAGAGGGAGCGAAGTATCGTTTTCCCAAGGGCCGAGGCGATGCCGCCTCGCGCCGGGGGGGGGCAAAAGCGCCGGGATCCAAAACGGGGGGAGCTGCTTTCGTTACCATCGAAAAGAAGATAAGGAGGATGAAAGAATAGATTGTGGGTCCCGCCCGAAACGAGGCGTATTGTCAAACAGAACGGAAGCGCCAGCTAGACACATAGGCTCGAGGGCGGAAAGATAAGCGGCAAAGAAAAAAACGCGATTTCGCGGGAAACGATAAAGGTTTTCAGGCTACACAAACAGATGCGGAGGGTGAGCGGGAATGACTGGCGACAGGGGGATGAAAAAAAAGCTTTGACCTACGAAGGTTGAGAAAAGATGCGCTGGAAAAAGTCCGCAGAAGTCGACGAGGGCTAGTCGGTAAAAAAAAACACGGGGATAAACTGTGCACTGCCGCCAGAGAAAGTCTCACACGTCTATCACTGTCGGGAAAACTAAAAGAAGGGAACAAAAAATGCACGCCACTCCCAAACCCCCCCGGCACACGGGAGAAGGTAGGCCCAAAAAAACGTTGTGACACCCCCCCGTGACCCCAACCCCCCAGAAAACCCCCAACCCCCCACAAACAGAAAGGCTATATGTCTCAAGCAGGTTTCGGGAATATGGAAAAAGGAAAGAGGTTATGTGAAATATCTAGAAAGGAAATTGGGAAATCTTTAATTAGAAACAAAATTCTTAAACTTTTCCTCTCCGTAACCGAGATAAATTACAAAGAAGCTGGTAATCTAATTTCCCTGCTGAATAACGTCCTAAGAAGTAAAAGAGAAATCCTCGGTCTTACAAAGAAGTGTGCCATTGGCTGGACCTGATTTCACAGGGGGGGCTTCGCTTACAAAGTCTCGGGGGAGAAACGGAGTAAACAGGCAAAAAACAAAATCGAAGGCAGGTGAAAAAGAACTCATCTAAGTGACAGCCCGGTACTCCCCAAAAAACTAGTTACACGGCTAAGTCCAAAACGAGGGCGACCGAGTGACCTGTCCTAAGGAACTCGCGGTGAGGAGAGAACGAGAGTCCTTTTAAGGAGGGGAGGCGGGGTTTTTTTTGGGGGAATTAAATTCGGCGAGCCCAGGTGAGAAAGTTACTTTGGGACACCGCCTTCGGGGGGGGAAAATCTTCAAAGACAATCCTCAACGATTCACAGGGGCACGGGACAAAGAATTCATCCTCTTGATCGGGAAAGAGGAACCATGTCTTCTAACATCTCAAAAGACGGAGGAGCCCTGTCCATCCAGTATCCTCTCCTGTTTGGTTGTTGTGGCTTGCAGGGGGGGGAAGACCAGAAGGTGTGCGATTCGAACGAAGCGATGGAGAAGTCCACCTGCGAACAACCGGTCACGGACGCTCTTCGAGTAAGGGGGACCTTCTTGAAACGCTTCTTACCGAGAAACTATAGACAGGGAAAGTAACCGAGCAGCAGGAGCGCCTCGCCGAGCGAAAAACGTACCAGATGGGAGTTGGGGAGATTGTCGACAACCTCACCAGGTTAAGAAAGAGGGTGGAAAACCGTTAGGCGGGTTGTCCTAGCGGAGAGGTCTGGTCTATAAGTAGAGAAAAGAAGCATGACCGGGGCTTCAAGGAGGGATTGGAGTTCGATTAACTGGAATCCTGAAAAGATCTGTCACGAGGCAAAAGTAACACTCAGTGGCTCGCGGGGGCTGCGGCCGTAGCCAAGAGAGAGGGGGAGGCGGGGGCCGTTTCGGATACGAGAGGGAGGTGAGTGCTGTTGGTAAGTTAGCAGGAAGGACAACGCCGGGGAGTAAGTCGGGTGTCGGGATGGGAGAGAATGGAGCACCAAGGGGACTAAAACTAGCAGTAGAAGGCGCGGGGAGGCGTTTGGTAGGTGGGGGATACGCAAGAGGGAGGGACCGCCTGAAAGATAGGTCCCTAGTGCGTGTCAGTCCTTTCCGACAAAAGGGGTTCCTGAGGTCCAATTTGGCAGATAAGAAGAGAGAGTTCGCAATGTCCAGACGAACATACACAGGAAAAACGACGAAGAATTCCGTCACGTATGGGGCCAAAAGGCGCGAGGGAGCGGGGCGGGAGCCATTCGTAATCGGCCCGTTGGTGTTTCGTGCCGGTGAGGGGGATGGAGACTCTGAGCCGCTCGGTGGGGTTTACTTTCGAGGTGGCGACGGTGAGGTTGGTGAAGAGGGGTGTTGGGGCCTGTGGAATGGAAATGATCCACGTTAAAGGCACTAGAGAAAGGTAAAAAATTTCCGAACGTCCACTGTTAAATCGAAACCAGAGGGTCAGTCTTATCTAAAAATGCGTTGACCATGTTTAAGGCGCGAACGCGGCTCGCGAGGCTGCAAAGGGGAGATGAGATGTTTTCAAGTGCAGTCACAGGAGTTCCTTTCTCCTGTCTGGGCGATCGGGGAGCACCTGGATCCTCTGTGTGGAGAACCGCTCCCGGTAGATGCTGGCGAAGTCGATGCCCGCGGGGACTCAAAATCTACGGGGAAAGGGGTGAACACTCTGTCTTTTCACTAAGGAGGGAAGAGCGCCCGTCCAACTGGACCAAGAGACGGAGGGGCAAAGGGAAAAAACTCCAGTTTTGTAGAGCAAGGGACCTGCGCCAAGGTCTATTCCTCAAGGCCCGGCCGCAAGCGGGTCCCGAAAAAAAAAAATAAAGGGAGAAGGACGAATAGTCGTTCAAATGAAGGGAGGAGAAGAGGCAGCTCAACAAAAACAACGAGGAGGGGCCAGGGGATGTATACTCGCCAGACCGACTAGGGAGAGCTTGCGGTATAGGGGGAGCTGAGGGGTGGGGGGGGGGGAGAAATCGCTTCTCCGAACGTGTGAGGACGGATTTCGAAGGGTCAAATCTGGGTGCGGCGGTACTAGAGGGCCAGTTGGGCCGGGGGGGTGGCGCCGCCTAGGAGAGAAAGAGTCGGGTGACCCACTCGTATATTGGAACGCGGTGGAGAAACCACTTTCCTGAGGTTAAGAGGACCACTCCCGTGAGGCAAAAGCAGGACACGAAGGACACATACGGGGACAAGTTAAGATTCAGCCTAACACGGCGCTACTCTGGTCAACGGGGGAAAAACTCTCAAAGAGCAGAGAATGGATCTCATGGGAATATTAAGGCGGAAGACGGGAAGGGGAAAGGGATAGCGGCGGAAAGGGGAAACTGGGGAGACTTTTCATCCGTGTTCCGACAGCAGCTAGGTCCAGACTGGGAAAATAGGCCAGAAAATGTCGACACAACCAACAGACAGAGGAGTAGTCCAGCCAGATAGGGGGTACGTAGCTCGCGCACCAGAGCGGGGAGCATAAGACAACTCTAAAAACCGCCTCCACGAGTCAGATCAGATAGAGGAGAATGACTCGTCGTCGTATCGAGCTTCAGGGGAAAGGTTACCTGTTCGGGAAGGGGGGTACAAAAACGCATCCCCCTAGGTATCGTTCCTAAAAGGAAAAGGAAAAAGGAAAAGCCAAGAATGCCAAATACTACTGAAGGAACAAGAGTAAGGTGCTACTCAATTTCTTTACTTCTTGCGAACCCCAAAAAACTCGAACGCGACCGGACGGTACTTTAAGGAAGAGGGACTCTTCCTTCGTGCCTCAAGAAATTCATAACCAAGAAAAAATTAGGCGTTCTACAATGCAAACAGGGGCAAATCACCGTGAGAGACAGGGAAAAGCTTATTACCGATGGCAGGGGCAACCTTACCTACAAGCAGAGCGATACACTGGCCCGTAGAAACCACCTGTGGGGGAGGTGCTAATTGAACCGTATAAGAAATTCGGGAAGTAAAAAGTCCCAGTCAGGGAAGACCTCGGCCTTGGGACTGAAAAGGAGACCGGCCGCGTCCCCGGGGGAAAAACTTAAGTCCTACGCAAGAACTGGTGGCGCTCAAGAAACGTGGGGGGGGGAGGTGGCGGCCTCAAGGGGGAAATCAAATCAACAGGGGGAGAGGATCGAATCCCGACAGCTTAGGTTTTCACCGCTGAGAAGGAATAGGTATTCATAAAACGGAAATAAAGGCTATTAGAGAAATACTTAAGGAAGAAGATGACGGTTCTAAAACGGGGGTCAATCAATGTGTTAGTCTACTTGACGTGGCGACTAATTAAATTGAACTGGGAGAAAGAACAAAAAAAATACCCCGTAGGATAAATTAAAAGGTGCGCGACTCCAGGAGGCGTTTATGGGACGGGAACTGAGAAGAGGCGACGGGGAGAAAAACCAACCTGGGGTCTTACAGTAAAGAGGTCGAACTAGCTTTCGCTCTTGAGTCTGGTCCTGACCCAGTGATTGGGGAAAAAAAAAGACCAAACGAAAAAGAAAGCGCACGGGCGGAAGTGGAGCTAACAACCGACTGAATAGGGGGGAAAGGGAAGGCCTCGACTTGTGGAATCTGAGCGGGCCCTTGCTGTAAAGGACAAAGGGGCATAGCCATGAAAAGGGGATAGCCAGAACGGAGATTGGGGTAGTTCCCCAATAAGTAAAATTAAAGGATGAGGGGCGGTTCCTACCGACCAAGGGAGCTGTTGGAAAACGGGCCGCGGTGGCAAATGCGTGGGAAAGTAGGGAAAAGCAAAAGAACCATCCGGGTGAAAGCCAGGTGGATCAAGGGGCCCACCTCGGTTTTGCCACGGGGGGAAGGGGGGTCGTAGGTTCTTTACAGGGACAGAAAGGGAACCCCAGCGCTTTGGAGGAGAGGGGATGCGGTTCGGCGAAAGCAAGTCCCGAAAAAACTTTTCTTCTCAAACAAGGACAGATAGCCTCAAGAGTCTAACCTATCCGGTTTAACAACCTCGTGTCTGCTATAGGAGGAATTAACATGTGGAGGCAAGGATTTGAACCTGATGTAAAAAGACGGAAGTGGGACTGTGGTAGGGTCATCATGGGGGCAGGGCCCAGTCGGAAATTCCTGAGGGTTCGAAACGACAGAAAAGCGAGAATTCGGCGGATATAACAGGGGTAGACTAGTCTTTCTTTAGAAGCGAAAGAAAATATTTCTTTACGGGAGGGACCCAAAGTAAAATTACTCAACCGCCAGACCAGGGGGGTAGGAAGGAGAAAAGAAGAAGGATCTGCTTTCGATCGGACGTTCACTTTGGTTAAATGGGATCGGGGAATAGAAAAATGCGAGACGAAATGCGACTGTTCTGAAGTGAAAGCCTGTTTTTCCCAAATGCTTTCAAAAGGGATGGACGAAATTAGGGGGGGAATCACGAGGAGGAGGGAGAGAAGAATAGTTTGAACCGAAACGGGAGGAGTAGGGTGCCACCACGTGAAAAAAAGGAGGACGGCTCCATCTCTAAAAAGAGTGCGGGAATCGGGGGAACCATCAAAAAGACGATCACACTTTTTCGGCGGGGGGGCCGGTTGCGGCTCTGCAAAAAGAAATCGTTCAGTGGGATAAGTGGGCGTGCTGTCCAATTGTTGGAACGCACCACGGAACACTAAGAGGATAAGATGCTCTTAGTAACAAGGCCGAAGAAAAGGGTCTTCGAAGCGCAAGTATAGGAAAAGGGCACTGGAAGCTCTCAGATCATTCTGAAGAGACGCTACCCTCGTGTCAAAAGGAAAGAATTGCCATTATCCTTTTCCGTATACTAGGGTTGCTAAGAGGAGTTACGAGAGGTCCTCGTGTCACTCACGGGACAGCGTTGCGGGGTTTGGTGAGTGCCTTCCACGGTAAAGGGACGGGAATGACACTACGACGATATAATGGAGCCGACTTTAAAAGGTCAAGGTTCAGAGTGGGAAAAGTGAATAATCAGGAGGACAGAACATCTTGAAAAACGGCATGGGGAATCAATCACGGATTAAATTATGTGTTCTGGGCAACTGATATACTAGGGAAGTGGACAACTATGGCACCAATAATGGGGGTGCAAAGCTCCTTTAGTAAGGTAGTAAAGTCGACACTCAAGCTAGTTAGCTCCCATCTATTTAATCCGAAACCATAGCAGTGTCACCATACTAGGGACTAGGAAAGGAGGGTCAGACTAACCATGACCGGAACACCGCTTTTAAGAAAAATTGCAATTGGAAAACTGGTCGGAGACAGTATGGAAATTAGCAGACCTTCTTTCAGAAGCGGTTTAAGGGGGGGATATTTAAAGGGACGTGGGGTCCCGAAGCCTTCTGGTTGGTAAAAAACGAAAAACAAGTCCGGGACAATTACCAGACATAGGTCCAAGAAGGAAGCTGTGTGACGCCTGAGACCTCCGTTAAAAGGGGGCTCAGTTCGGAGGAAACAGCCAAGAGTTCGACGCAAAAAAAAAAGGAAGGTTGAAATCCTCAGTAGGGGGGTGGTCCGGTTAACAGGCAAAGTAAAACCCAGTTGACGGGAGATGGAAGCACTCCATTCAATTAAGGGAGGGAATCTGTAGAAACAGGGGGGGAAATAAGAAAGTATAGAGTCAAGGAGGCGTGGAGGCCTGGAGCAACTCTTCTCGACGACGCCAAGGAATGCCGAACGCTTGGTGTGGTTTAACTCCCTCAAGCTAAAGCTCTGACTGAAACGAAAATTCATATGGGTTCTTTGGGCCGAAAACCGCAAACCGTCATCGAGACTTTTGGGTCATTGAAAACCTTAGGCGTAGGCGCAGTACCTGTATTGTAAGCCGGGATCTGGTTATCCGGGAAGGAAAAGGCCGAGGATGGATATACTGGGGCGTGAGGGAGGGGGAAAATGGTCGCCGATCTAAAATAGGAAGGTGGTTCCTCGGTTACGACCGGGGGGATTGTAGTTGTAAGAGTGAATCACTGGGTAGGAAAGAGCGTAACTCGGAATTCTCAGGACGCTTCTTTTCGTAAATGGGAAGGGGGATTCTTTTTTGAAAAAACCAAGAAGGTTTTGGGGAGGGTGGTTACGATGTGGGAGAATCATAAGGACGAAGAAGAACGATCGTATCGAAGAGTCTCGTTCACTGGTTTGTTTGTTATACATTGCATCGGGGGAGTCCTAGTTTATTATGGGGGCCTCTTGAGAAAATGGGACTTTTAGGTGTTATGGGAAATAATGCTTTGATGCTTCAGGGATGGCGATCAAAGAAAAAAAAAATATAGGTCGTGAGCAAAAGTCGGACCCCAAAGTAAAACAGAAAAGGCACTTCCCCCTACACACATCATGACTCGTGGGAGTATTTTCTCTGGGCGGGAGGGAGGGATGAAGGGTGAGAGGCGGGGGAGATCCTGGAAGAAAAAAGGGCGTCCCCTTTCTTTCGTATAATCTTTCAGGAAAAGCAAGAAAAAAAGTTAAGGGTGTGTGGTGTTTGGGTGTACGTTGAGCCTGTTTTTAGCGGTGCTACGGGGGGGGCGGCCTTAACGCGGGTCGTGTGCCGAACGGCCTGAGGAAGTTGGACCGCATACGAGATATAAGGGACAGGGAGACAGGCGGCCAGCACAAAATTCCATTCCGCTTCAAGTCCGTGGAAAAAAAGGGACCGGGTTTCCATTTTCGTGAGAAGAAGCGGCGCGCAGACCCAGGTGTTACAGGAGAGGGAGGTGTAGCGAAGACCGTGCGTCTGCTCCTGCTGGATACGAAAAAGAAGTCAGTGTAAAAAGGGAGACGTGAGAAAGGGACCTGCCGACACTAGGGAGTTGAAAATAGAATGGTCCCGACGACAGCTCAGGGGGAGTCCGATGGAAAAAAAAAAGCCGCAAATGGACTTCCCGAAACCGGGCAAACGGCAAAAAAGAACTAAAGTGGGTGATCAAGGACAAGAACATGGCGAAAACGGCGGTAACAGGATTCTCTAGGGAGGCCCACAAACTCCCGGCTATGGGGGGGAAGAGATCGGGACCCATTCAGATACATAGAAGTATCGCTAGTCAAACAAAGGGAGGGAGAAGGAGAGATACTAAGAGTTTCGATCGGACAACTCTGTAAGAGAGTGGGGGATTTGGGGTGGGGAGGGGGCCCCAGCTCAGGCCGGGCCGGGAGTAACCTTTTTAATGCCAGTTTATTGGGGGGCACAGAGGAACTTGGATGTCTTTGCGGACTGGGGGGACGTAAGTGAAAACGATTTTTCTCTTGGATAGGACCATGCCAGACGGGAAGACGAAAGAAGGGGCAAGAAAGAGTGAAATAAAGCGCTGGGGTTGGGACGAACTTTCAGGACGTTTTAAAAACACGAAGACACACCCTCTATATCCATAAAGATGAAAAATTGAAGAAGCAAAAAACATCCAAGTTGTGCTCTGGAAAGAGGAGCCTAACACTTTCTCTCATGAGCGATCGGGGAGCTCCTAGGGAAAAGAAAAAAGAAGGTGGTCCCATAGAGCAGGGGAACAAGGGAGGGGGGCACTCATGACCCAGGTCGGCCAGGACCTGTCGCCAGGTAAAGGGAAACGGGAGATGTCAGGGACAAAAAGATTTCAGCAAGGGTCTAAAAGCACAAAGAACGGGGGAGAATGCCTTACCACCCACTTTCACACAGATCCCAAAAATAAAAGTAAAAAAAAAAATTGGAGTCGGCTTCGATCGACATGCAAAGTCCAACGTCCTCTACCAAACCGTAAAAAGCTAACGAAGCATGATACTAAATGAACCAAATGAAGAGAAAGAAAAGTACCTATCCAGAACTGGACCGCGGAAGAGGAGGTCGCGGATTTCGCCTGGCTGACCGATTTTGTGCGAAAAAAAAAGACCCTAGTTCTCTTCCAGAAAGTTGCCCATGAAAAGGGGCAGAGAAGAAAAGACGACGGGCCAGGATACGCCAGGGCTGAAAGGAATTTCCCTCAGGCGAAAAAAAAGAGGAGACGGCGACCTGAGGGGGAAAAACCGGGGCTCGTCGAGGAAAAAGCGGTCAACTGATCGTCGCAAAAGACCAGATCCAATGGGGAGAAGTCTCGCCGCTACAGGGAGAAAGCCGCTCCGAACAGTTAGGCTTAGGTAGAAGCCTGTCACGAACGCGCATGAAACGCAGAGCGGCCGAGGGAACAAACACCTTGAGAGTCGAAGGTTCGATACCAGGCGATACAGTGCCAGCAACGTCCACAATATGGAAAGACGGGGCCTGTGTCCGCGCATAAAAAGGAGCAATATCACTTCCTTGGTCAGGGAGAAAAGTATAGAAAATCGCACCTGGTGGACAAAAAAAACGAGAGTGCCGGAAGTTGGGTTTTAAAAACGAAAAAGAAACAGGAAGGGGGCGTTCTCAGCGGGGCGATCAACTCGGGTTTTAAAGGCTAAGAATTCCGGGGGGGGGAAAAGACTGAAGGAGGGGGGGGGAAAAGGGGACTCAAAGAAACTGGAACGAAAGGATACCCGGACGTCAAATCGGAAAGCCTTCTACTCCAAGTAGACGAGGGAGGGGAGGCAACGAAAGGGGGATTTTCAACTAACTAACACCCACAACCAAAAATTCGAAAAACAAGGGGGGGAAACGAAAGAAGCGACATTCATAAAGAGATGTATCTTTTAGGAAGACTTTGTCGACAGGGAAAATTGGGGAGGCTGACGGTCAAGGGTGCCGACACCGGTTGGCCAGGGGGGCATTGAAAGCCGCCTACTGGGGGATGGGAACAACACTCAAGGAGGAAATTACAGCCCGATAAAAGGAAGACGATGCGGCCTCCTAAGACTAAATAACCTAAAGTACTCAGCGATGGCCCTTTGGCGCCAGACGGTGGTCGGGGAATTCCCCAGATTGACGGAAAAAACGGTCACATCCCTTTCTAAGATTTTAAATCCATGGGATGAGGGAAAGAGGGGTTAGGCTGTTGAGTTCCCGTGGGATTGAAAAGGGTCTTAGGGGAAAAAGTATACAAAAACCGGGGAGCGGTTTTTGCAATCTTCGTTTGACCAATTGTTTTCACGCCCCGACTGGGTAGCAAATCGGGATAACACGTTTCATCCTGTCAAAAGGGCAAAAGGGCTGGTTGGCGAACAGTCTCTTCGCGTGGCGGGAAAGGTAGTTTCAGCGGAGGGCAGCCCTACCCCGGGCCTTCTCTGGGGAGATTCTTCCTGAGACATGGACGCTTGCGTATACCGAAAAGGAAACAGGGGGAGGAGTCCAAAACAAGGGGACGCCTGTGACCTTTATCCCTCAGAAACCACTAGATGGTTAAAATCACTTCTCAGAATGCCCAGGAATAGACCGCTGCCATTGATTGGAAGGTTGCCACGAAGTCCGTGGTGAGCAGCGGTGGGGGACATGTGGGACCATTCTTGCGAGGGAACGGTCTACTTCTGGGGGAGGGAGACGGAAAAAAGGGGGAGGAAGAGTCGAAGGAGTAGTGATGCCAACCTGAGGTACACATTACAGCCGCAAGGGGATTCAGAAAGAAACCAGGGGTCAGGAAAGGAGAAAGGACTTGGAGGCAGGGCGAAAGAATTCGGTAAAACGGTCATGGGCCGCTTCAGCACTTCGAAAAAAGGGGATCTAATCCTTATTTAGGATCACGCCGCACTCTGGGGCCGGGACCATCTGAAAGGAGATCAAAAAAAAAGGAGAGGGTAAAACGCAGATGACTCGAGGTACCTCCAGGCCGTAAATGTAACTTCACCCTCTTTCTTGAGAAGCTCGGGACACAAGGCCATTTCGGATGGAAGAGTACCCCCCCTAACAAAGGCAGGGCACACGCCGGACACTTTGGAGTAATTTCAATTAAAGGGAATTGTATTCAGAAATAAGGGGCTGTATAAAGCAGAAACGTAGGTTGGTACCTACTGGAAGTGTCAACAGGGAGAGTATCCACTTTCGACTAATGTAAAAAGTGTCGACGCACTTGAAAAGCACTGGACGTACCTGGGCACTTCACCGTCAAAAAGGGGACTCAAAGGCCCTCTCACTTTAGTCATTAAGAAGATCAGGGGGAAGAGAAGGACCCGAAAAAGAGGATAAGTTTGGGTAGAGGATGGGACACTAACATTTCGACATGTGATTTTAGGGGAACGGCTTATCTTAATTTCTCCTAAGGGGGAGATAACAGAAGGAAAATCCAAGCTAATTTCCGGGGGCTGTTAAATGACTAAAGTCCTGAAAGCATTTTCTCTACTCTCAAGGCTTGTGGAGAAACGTGTCATCCAGGGATGGGTCTTTCGGCTTGCCCGCTAATATAGGGGACACGGACGGAAAAAATGTCCAACAGCTCTAAAAACGTGTAAAGCAAAGCCCCGAGATCCCAGAAATCAGCGAGCCCAAATGCGTTCCCGAAGAATACGGAACGGCTCGAAAACCTGGGAAGTCCTCAAAGGGGTAAAATCGAGGGGGGGAAAATATACAAAGAACCGTCGAAAAAAGGAAGACACCTTACAGATACTTCTTCGTGGGAAGGAACTTCGTTTGGGGAGATGGGGAGAGGATAGGGTGCATGGGTTTCACCGGTAAAGGTTTTGTGGTAAGACCAATAAGGGCATGGAGCCTTGAGCAGAGGAAAAGTGAACGCTTGGGGTCAGAACAGTCACGAGGTCGCTTCTGACTTTAGGGGAAGCCGCCAATTTCAGATTAACTAAACCCACTATTGATTTCCAGTAGGGGGGAAAGGGAAAACACATAGGTATTTGATGAAAAGAAACTCTGGGTTTTGTGGTCAGGGGGGACCCAGTATCTGAAAGGGGGGAGACGAAACGAAGGAGTCTGTCGGAGGCCACGGGAGGGAGGAAATGGTAGAAACCGGCCGATCTTACGAGGTCAAACGTGACTCTCTGGCCAGGAGAAGGGGACCAAAAGGATGGGGAAATCCGGATAAAAAACTCTGCAGACAGAGGACCGGAAGAGGAAAGAGACGACACTTCAAAGGGTAGCTCTTCCGGAATCCCAAAGGGCCAAAGTCCAGACTCTTGTAAACCTTTCCGTTGCTTAAGGGTGTCCAGAAAGAGGGAGGAGTATCGGCTAAAATTACCTAGTATCAGGCCGCCGAGGATCTTTCCAAGTACCTGGACGGTGATATGGGAATGTTCTCCTGATACCTGCGAAAACCGTCCAAGTGGGTCGAGGAGGTGAAAAGGAGGGGGGCGTCGTAGACGAGCTGTCGGGGAGATTGAGATACGTCTTGGAAGAGAGGGAACGTGACGACGAGCGCGGTGTGATCCCTGGGGTAGGGAACAGGTTTTTCCCGATCGTGTTGAGAAAGGGGTGGGGGGAAGGTTGAAGATGAACGGACGAAGAAAGGGGTGGACGGAGGGTCGCGGTCGAAAGATGTGGTTGTCTAAACGGGAATAATCCTAAACTGGAAAAGGAGAAGTGGGGTCGCTGAGGACTAGGAGGTGACCCACGCCTTTCCTCCTTGGGGAGGACCTCACGTAAAAGTGCCAAATTGGATTAGTTCTAAAAAAGCGGAAAAAACATTAAAGGAAGAAAGGGCAAGTACTAAAGACTACGTGAACCGTCAGATATGGACCAGCGGGCACCAAAAAAAGGGATGAAAGCTTTCTAGGGGCTTTAAAGAGGAATCGGAGGAGGGGGGAAAGGGTGGGGGTACCTATGTGGAAAAAAAGAGGAGGAATGTTGTAGCTAAAATGCATTGGGTGTTGTGTCGTCATTGAGAAGAGTTGCGAAGGGAAGAGCAAGCGCTGGTTTAGGCTTCGGTCACTTAAGGATCAATGGACTCGGAAGAGGGGAACCCGTTGGGTTTACCGAAGAAAGGGGGAGGGGCCAGAGACACTAGGCATGAGAGGGTTAGCTTCATCCTGACTCGTCAGTATCTGGTTTTCCAAGGGGTCAAGGGACCCATTTAAGAGGCGGCCAAGGGGAACGAGAAGAGGAAGAGAGGGGTCTGCTTCTGCCCTGAGGGTCCGAAAAACTACGTAAAAGGGGGAAGAACCACGACACTGAAGTGGGGCAGCGCGAAGGCCGAGAAACCAAAAAGATACGGGGGAATCTTCTTGCAAGCTAGGAGTAGAAGGGCGCCATACACGTACCAACTTGGACGTAAAAAAAAAGTCCCTCAACGGAAAAGAACCCAGTTAAAAAACATTAGGAAAAAGTCTTACTCAGGGCGGAGCAGGGGAAAAAAACCAGAAAACGAAGCCTACGAATTGGAGAAGATTCAAAGGAAGCGATATT
>Ga0179593_1327545_pt1 | contig 18723 bp, 12 predicted proteins | sample CZODoug2_1_08_16_FD_185931 | JGI IMG/M metagenome (GOLD analysis project Ga0179593, IMG submission 185931) | Vadose zone soil fungal communities from Angelo Coast Range Reserve, California, USA - CZODoug2_1_08_16fungal (PacBio error correction) | ecosystem: Environmental > Terrestrial > Soil >...
AGCAGAAGAAACCTGAGAAATGCCAGGAGTTGAAGAATCTAGGCTTTGTTCCACGAGCCCAACAGCTCAAACCTCCCTAACGTGGCGCGTGACCTACCTGAAACTATCTCTATAGAAGCAACTGGTCCCTGAATACTTGGAATGAGGATAGCAGGTATCTCCAAGATAGCCAGATTGAAGTAACATTTTTTATACCGGGCTTGGTCAATCATTCTCGGTGAAAGCACAGTGTGCGGAGGCAACGCTCTCTTGGCATTGAAGATGGTATAGAAATTCGGATCTTCAGGAAAAACCTGATCTTACAATCGTAGCAGGGGAGCTAATTCTTCAAAATCCGACCTTAAAGGGGAGATCAAGAGGATATCGTCTCGTACTTACCTAAATGGTATGGGACGCTCTTTAACTCTAGGCAGAAGGGGAGCGATCTATGAAAAAATAGGTCCGGACATACTGAAAATCCTCCTCCGGGTTGTCAGAAGGTGCGGGCAACCTTGAAATCGTAAACTGGGGGCTAAAGCAAATCCTAGAACCGGGAACAATGCTTCAGGAAGGGGGACCTCCTCCTAGACATTAAACCACACTTCACTACATCACTAAAAGAATCTATTGCAACGGTGGCGTAAAGGGTCGTGGCACAAGCTTGGGACACTCGTGGGGGTTTCAGAGAAGGAGACGGACCACAGAGGAAAATGAGTCTAGATCGGGGGCCGAAGTGATTTTTCAAAGAGGGCAAAGAGGAAAAAAAAAATTAGAAGGTTCGGCGACAGAGTGGCGAACCGGACCCAGAGGTGGAATACAGAACGCGAGAGGCTGGGCGCGACCTAACCAGCAAGACAGTTGAAAGATGGACTGAAAGCGAGCTAACTTGAATGTCGACGGAAAAGGAAACTTGCCAAGAGCTAGGAAAGATCCTCGACGGGGAACCGGGAAAACGGAGAATGCCAGGGCGTCTGCAGAAAAATTGCGGGGGGACAAGGATTGAGAAGGAAAGAAGGCAGAAAGAAGGAGAGCAAAAGGACTGTAGGTGTTGGGAGACGGGGCGTCAAAACTATAAAGGTCGCCGTCAGGAAGAGGAAGAACGGGAGAAGGAATAAGTCGCTAATTTAACCTGAGCAAACAATGGAAGTGCAAATTTCCCCTGCTCAGAATTTGGGGGGACATCTTCTCCTCCCCCAGAGAAAAAAGAGGAAAAGAGGGAGAGATGACCAAGTGCAGAAGGTGGGGAAATCCTTTCCAGTATCCGGTCGGTCAGCGCGTTAGCAGAGAAGGGGCGGGACTCAGCAAGAAGGACCCTTCCCATTAGACGTCTGGACGAGCAAGAAAAGACAAAGTGTACTCTTGGGTGAAGGGAAGGAAACCGATTGGATCCTCCCAAAAGGGAACCATCAAAACGCAGCCATGGACGGGAAAGTAGATAACTCGCCTAGGGGGGGCAAGAGGCCTTCCCTTCTTAAAGGTACTAGAGGGATCGTCAAAGTCCATCTGAAACCGTCGGGAGGACAGATGTGGTAAAACATCCCGCCTTGCTCGGGAGGGGGAGATAACAGTCGTTTCCGGACGACAATCGTTGCCTCCCGGAAAATAGTGAAATTTTCAGGAAAGAGGTGACTGAATTTGGAAGACATTAACGTCCTCTTAGGGGAGAGAAAATGAGGACTAATGAAGAGAGCAAAGGACACCATAAAAGAAAAAAGTCACGTTCACTACCCTGTAAGCCAGCACTCTGGAAAGGAGGGACTTATTTTCTCCTAGCGAGGGGAAAACGGGCGAATTGGACCCGGAGCGTAAACGCTTCTAGAAACATAGAGGAGGTAAAATCATCAAAGTGGTCTAGAAAGATAAAACGCCGGATGTCCATGCAAGAGGTTCAAACACATGGGACAGAAAAGAGAAAAATACAGAGGAACAAAAGAGCATCAACTCCTTACGGAAAGACACTGAACGCTTAAGCGAAAGGGAAGGGGGCGGAAGGGACAGTCCAGGGTCAGGCCATCATTTACTAAGAGGTCGGACTGGGGGGCTTTCCAAAGGACGAAGTAAGAAGCAGGCCCTACTACGATTAGAGGGCAAGGACTCTCTTCAGCAAGGATACTCCGGCAAAGGGAGAATAATGGTCCCGGGACAGCCAACTCGAGGGGCTGGAATCGTGCGATGGCTGCATTATGGAGAGACTCAGTCAAGTTCTTAAAAGGCCTTGGGTCAATCCAGAAATACGGGTTGAGAATTTACACTGCCTGGGTACGTGTAGAGCATGTGCAAAGATTTTCCCGTGATGAATACAGGGGGGGTCGAGCAAGATCGAAAGAAACGGGTGGGCGGTTGGTTCCAGGAAAAAAGAAGAGATTGAACAGGTGTCTATAATCAAGGAGGGAAGAAAAGAGAGAGAGTAGCCTGCTAGTCACTGCGAACAAACGGAGATCGGGGGGATTCAATTGGACCACGGGAAAGGAAAGCATATGCTCTCACAAGAAGTGACTTGATAACATGTGGGGGGGAAAAAGGTCGTATTCAATCTCAATCGAAATGGTTTAATAGAGACAGGAGGGGTTAGGTGGGGGAGGAAAAAAAAAGTTTGTTGGTTAAACCTTGAAGAAGAGGGGCGAGCGTAAGGAAGGAGCCGGAGGGGGGCAATGAGAGGCTGGGGGGGGGAGAAGGCTATTTGTCGAGACCAGGTATCTCGGAGGGGATCATTCGACAGTACAAGCCTAAGGAGGGTCTAGCTAATAAAAGTACGAAAGAGGGAGGAAAAGCCCGAAGAAGAATATCGTCAAGTCCGGCATGGGCCAAAGAGGGGGGAGAATTAATCTGTCAAGACGATATTGAAAGGCAGGGGAGCAGTCCAGGACCCAAGAAAAGGAGCACGAAGGGTCAGGAGGAACGGAAAGGGTAGCAAACGCTCCCCTTCTATGGCATAAAAGGGAGAAACAAGCATGCAACGTCTAGGGGTAAAGGATGAACAGAAGAAAAGAACGTCCTTACTATCTAGGGAGAGGATCGATCAGCTGACACTCCTTATGGGGAAAGAGAAAAGGCGAGCATTAACACCTATCATTAAAGACCGGCGGTCAGAGATGGCCCACGATCGAGCCATGTAGGTCGCAAAGGACAGAGGAACAGAACCAAATTGAAGGATCCGTAGAAAAAATCGGGGGGAAAAAAAAAGTCAACAATCGCATATCTTCAAACAAGCGAAAGTAAGAGAAAAGGCGACAAACGAGAAAAGGAAAGAAAACAACGAGGCCCAATACGGCTCGTCGGTAAAAGAGGGAAGGCGGGGCGGATCAATCTCCGGAAGAGAGAAGAACAAAACCTCGGGTTAATGCCTAGTTCTGAAGAAGGGGCAATGGCGTAAACTTCCTGCAAAGGAGAAAAGGGGACTAGAGACGAGTCATTACAGGACAACCTCAAAGAGGATAGGGGTGACGAAAGATCCAAGAAACGGAATAAGAAAGGAAGGAATTTAAGTTCTGCGACTTCTTGGCAATGGAGAAAAACGAGAAAGAGGAGATATGAGGGGGGCGCGGTCTATCCCCGCGTTGGGGGTAAAGTACCTAGACGCCAATAAAAATCAAGAGTTAGAATGAAAGAGAAAAGATAAGTCGGCCATCTACTCGGGGGCAACAGAAAGTAGGGGAAAAAGGGGTAGGAGAACTCAGGAACATCGATTCTAGAACCATCTTCCTTTAGGAACGCCCTGCGGTCGAGAGGAAAAGCATTACAAACCTGTACAGTTTATCTGGGGGTCGCAGAGCCGACGGATATTAGGGGCCCGAGCGTTGAGCCGGGGTAAAAGCGACAAAACCACAACGGTGAAAGAAAAGAGGAGAAGAGGAGAGGGGGAGAGAATCGCCCAAATGGAAGTCTTCGCTTGCGACAAGGTCGAAGGAGAGCAGCTGTTTCAAGAAAACGGTTTCCTGAGCGCTAATCAGGCCTGCAAGAAAGGGGGACCGCGGGGCAAACGCTATGGTGACACCTTCCCTGAACAGGAAAAGATGAGAGAAAAAAGCGGGGATATCATACTTTCTTCCAGGGGCTTTCAGGGAACTGAGATAGGAGGAGGGGAAGTCGTTCTCATTGAGCAGAAAAAATCATTAGGGAGAAAAAGAACGCCTCAAGCGCAAAGGTCGGTGATAGATAAAATTACAAGCGGAAAAGACAGACATACTCAATAAAGGGATAGAAGTTGGGAGGGACAACTCACTTCTTCTCATAACCTCGAGAGTGAGGACGTGAATTTCCTGTAGAAGGAGACGTTCCTGGTGACGCCGGAGCCGAAAGGTAGAAATGCGGGAAAAAATTTCTTCAAATAAAGAAAGGGAGGGAAAAAGAGGGAGGGATCAAATATCTTGTCTAATCCTGCAGGAAAACCTGAAAGCAGACGAAAAGGTTGTCATATGGATGAGAAGGCGTGAAGGGTGACGACTATGGGCCTCCGAAGGGAGAGATGGTCTTATATATGGATTTCGAAGAGGGGTGAACAAAAGGGGGGAAGAAATCTGAGATGGATAACATGGGGGAGGAAAAGACGGGGAATACAGGAACAAAGCCATGAGCTTCTACTGCGGAGAGAGAGAAAAAAGGTTCTAGCTGAGAAGATATGCTTTAATGAGCAGTGGAGAAGACACACAGATTTTGAAATCCGAGAGAGGGGGAGCCTATTCAGAAGGGAAAGAGAAAAAGGGCTAGAAATCTTGCATCAGTAAAAAAGAAAGACCACTTTCAGAAAACTTCGTGTCACGAACCGGTAATATGCCCACTCATTTCTCCAGAAGAGGGGAAGGAAATCGAGCTAACAACTCTCTCTACAGGGGGAAGACTAGAATGATAACGATATAGGTTTCCTGGACTGCTTAAATTCTCCTCCACGCTTTATGGCTCATCTTCGAGAAACCCAGAGGTGGACAGATCATTCGGGTTGTTTGAGGGGGACTATTAAATAGTCCTCGCAGTCTTTAATAGGAGCGCGGAAACCAGGAGGTGAACCAATAAAGGTTAGGAGAGGCTGGAAGGAGGGGGTCCAGGAGGGGTCGTAGTGAGAGAGACAAAACTGGTGCATCGAGAGAACGTCTCACAAGAAAGACATATCCTAATTGGAAAACGCACATAGGATACAAGAAATATCAGCCAACGGCCCCCAGAGGATCAATCCCGCACCATCGTTTCGAACAGCAAGGTTTAACGAAACAAAGGGTCGGGATTATGAAACGTTCTGAGCTTGAAGGCACGGGGGACAAAATCAGGGTTCCGTTGTAGACATCTGATTTACTTTGCAACCGGGTCCCAGGCCCGCACCAGAGATCTTGGTGGGGACACCCGCAGTGAGTAGGGATCTCGCGATCAGGGAGGGAAGGCAAATTAATGGCTTATATCTCCACGAAACTGAGGCATAAAACGGGTGGGACTTAACCAAAACCCGAGGTCCTTTATGCCGTTGGCTAAGCCCCTGAGGAGCAATGGAAAAGATGGTACAACGAGGTGTCCAACGATACACCGCATCCAAAAACGGCCTGGGACTCCCTTCCTAAACCAAAACGAGAATGAGGGACCTCCTGTCCGAATAGCTGAGTGAGCGAAGGCGGTACTAATCACGACAGAGTAGAGCCAAGCGGGAAAGTACCATTGAAAGAAGGGGGGGGAGACGGCGTCGAATCTCTACAGTACTGAAACGAATTCAAAAAGCGGATCGGGTCAATGTATGATTATTCGAGTTGAGAGGAGGAACGAACGGCCAACCGCAGGAGAAAGATAGCCAGTTTAGTCTAAAATAGGCCCGAAGAAAAAAAGTCAAAAAGGAAACTTCAGCGAGGATAGGTAGGGAATCTCGGAAAGAAAGATCAGATGGTCTGTACATCTGCTATTCCTTCGGTACGGGGAAGATGCTGAATGGCCGAAAAATTTGGGAAATGGATTAGGGGGGTCGGATGATCCGTAGACCATCCTTAACGTATTTGAGAGCCGGGGGCGGAGGCCTCTTGGAAACAACTCCCGGAGGTCCTAACGAGAAGGAAGACCCGCCGGTCATAAAAAGACCATCCGCCTCGGCTGTGGGAAGGGGGGAAAGGGAGGGCCCGACATTCCACAGTGGTTGAAATAGAAGCGGCGCGCCCTCAGGGCTATCTGATTGTCCTGAATGGAGGGGAAAAAGAAGGCAAGTCGGGGACCGAAAAAGGTTTCCTGGAAACGAGGTCGAAAGGGGGGGGTTAAAAAAACTGAGTGAGGGTAAGTATACTACGTAAGGGATGGACCGGCTGCAAAAGGATAGGGGGGTCCATAAAGGTTGCAAAACAGATGGGAATGCTCGATATGTGAAACAGGGGGAGAAAAAAAGGGTCCGAAACGGGGGAAAACGTTGCGAAGGAAGAGATGAAGAGTTGCCAAGTCAGAATGGCTGGGGGATCGGTGAGATTTCTAAGGGAGGGGGAGAGTCCCAGGGATGAGCCTTAATCCTTCCTATAAGCGACGACAAGGGCGGGGTGGGTATTCGGGAAAGAGAAGGGACAGGGAGACGGGCGCCGTCCATCTGAAAAACCTGATCAAATGAGAAAGTCGAACACGAGTTCAAAAAGGATCAAGTAAGGACCTATACCCTGCAAAAAATTGACCGCTCGATTGGTGGGGGTCAAGGAGATGCACAAAAAGGGGGAAATAGAAGATATGACCAATCGATGCAGGGAGGTTGGGGGGGGGACGTGGGGTGGGGGGTCGGTGGTTATATGGGGGGGTCGGGATGTCATGTAAAGTAGGAGCTCAGGATCTCTTTGGTCGGGGAAACTAGGGGACTTCGGAGAGTACAAGAACGCTTGCTTCAAGCAAGAACCAAATCACGGTGGTATGAAAGCTTGTACGTACTCCACCGAGGGGGGCCTAAAGCCAAGACAGATTCAGAAACGGCACCTAATAAGGTGACAGGGGCCAAGGAGAGTAGATGAAAACGGTGGCAGAGGAAGCTATAAGTTCTGGAACGGTAAATCGCTCGAGGAAAGGAAGATGCAAAAGGGACTCAAAGTGGGTTCCGAAGAACAATCCAGCCAGGGGGAGGGGCGGACGCATCAACCTGGGGGACCGGGAGACTCGGTCCTACCCGGAAATCTTGCCAAAGGGGAGGAAAACATTTGGGAATGTTGACATTCCTGCCACAACGCGAGGATCCCCTATGGCCTTGCGAGAAGAAGCAATCTGCACAAACGCTTGCCAGACTGACACGCCAGGGAGCCACGGCACTACGCAGGAGGTTCTTGTTGAGTAGGGGCTTCCATCGGAGGATGAAAGCTAAACCAGGGGGGAATCAGATCGGCCGCAATAGGAGGTTCCAAGTAGGATCATCAAAAAAAACCAGGCGGAAGGGGAACAAGGACAATAGCAGAAATGTCATCGGATAAAGAAAAGATTGCCGATGGTGGGAGTCTGCAAAAACGAGAGAGAAGGAAGAAAGCGAAGAGCTTGATCGAGAAGTGGAAAAATGGTCGGAAAAGACGGCAGCCCATCTTTCTAAGAGGGGAACGCTGTTCAGGGGAAAGGACGGCAGGGACGAAACAATATCATTAGGGTGCAACGCAACAATCAGCGGCGTGAATGGTTCCAGCGTTCGATAAAGGGGGGGAGGGAAAAGGGTCGCCCAAGACGGTACTTCAATAGGGAGAGGGCGAGGACAGAGGAGAGCTCATCGGGAGGAAAAAAAGTCTTCACGGCTAAATGAAGAGCGTGGTTGAGCAAGCTTCCCGGCAGGGTTCGGTCTGGCGCTAGACTCAATGCAAAAGTCTAAAGTCATAAAAGAAGGGCGAAAGACTTCATACAAATCGCTGGTTTGTGGGGGGCAAGCCACAAAGATATTACAAGTCGCTTTGGAGAGAATAGCGAAAGGAAGGTTGGGAGGAAAAGAGGCGGAGGAAAAACAGGCAACAATGCGGGTGGAAAAACACGGATCTCGGGGGAAGGGGAACCGGGGCAAAAAGTCCTCATATTAATAACAGAAAAGAAAATAAAACGGAGAAATTGTATGGGGGGTGGGGGGGGTTGGGTAATGGAGGAAATCTCACAAACCTCTTTGTAACAAAGACAGCCAATCGGAAACAAAAGTTTTCGGGGACCCTTGGGGGAACTTCCTATGGGGCAAAAGCTTCTCAGTCATCATTCGGGGGGAGATAGGGTTCTGTTTTAACAATTCTGAGGAGGGGAGGGTGACGGCTCTTTGGCAACAACCAGGGGGATCTCCATGAAGAAGTATAGAGAAAGAAAACGAAAGAAAACAAGCGCTAAGGAGCCGGGGGGGTGAGCCTAATCCGGGATTACAGAGAATAGAGGAAAACGCCAGGGGGGTGACTATGAAAGGGTCGAATAAAACCGAAGAGACGCGGACTGGGGACTAAAAAAGAGTGGGAAAAAAGAAGCTGATCCAGAAAAAAAGGGGACGAGGGGAGACGAACAGTCCAGCCAGAAAAAAGGGAAATCACGGAATTGCGATTTAATAGGAGCCGTATGGGTCGGAGAAAAGGGAAAGGGAACATCGGAGGGACATGGATTGCATATCTTGGAGACCCAGGGACACGGACACCAGGGAAGTCGACCTGGGAGGGCGGATGAAAAAAGGGAGAGGAGAGAGAAGGAGGTCAGCAAATTCAGATCGATCTAGACGGGCCAACATCCTCTTGGAGTACGGCGGACACGAATGGACGCGGAGACTGAAGGAAAGAGCGTAAAAAACCTCTCTAGAGGCCGCACAGATCAGGACTAATGGAGGTAGGAGGAATGCAGGTTCACCAACTGGAAAATTCAATCCAAAGGAGAAACGAAGAGGAAAAAGCGTAAGAATCGCATAGGAGTACAATCATCACAGTAAAAGAGAGAGGATGGGGAAAGAATCGAGAAAGGGTAACTCTAAGAAGAGACTAAACTAAAACTAGAGGATGCGGGAAAGGTAGCCCTGGAGGCTTATAAAAGGCGCCGAGGTCAGCGGGAGTATATCCCCTCCATCTTGGGGGGGAATGCCGAGGTGAAGAGACTCCTGCATGAATAGGGATAAAGGAGGGAGCAAAAGGAGACCAGGTTACAGATACCGTCTTTGGGCAGACATGTCAACAAGCGGCGTGGAAGTAACTATAGTTAAAGACGGATCCCCGGAGGCTTCGGGCGTGGGCAAGACGGACTGGAAGGCTACTACTGATTGCGATCTTTTTAGGGCGCTACATATCCGCATCCTTGTCAAAAAAGTGATATGGGAAAGGGGTCCGGAAAAATACCTCATAAAAAACTGGCACATATTAAATCCTACAGCAGAGGACGGGAAAGATAAAGTACAAATTTGTCGAGAAAGGATCCGGAGAGGGGGGAAAGGCTTCTCAAAACTAGGGGCGAGAATAAAAAGTGGGGGAGGGAAAAAATCATGGCTCTCTTACCATCAGACACAGAGAATAAACAGCTGGTAGAAGCAAGGAAGAGGGTAAGAGTCTCTTGCCGCGGCTTTGGAGAAGGGTTCGAGATCTAGAGAAAAAAAAACCTTGGTGAGGAAAAGTAGGGTCAACCGAAAAGGGCGAGGACCTCGGCAAAGAAAAGGGCCCTCTGTCAGAAAAGGCTATCAGCTGGTTTGCATTTGAGTAGGGAGTCTCGTGTAAGGGGACGGGGGAAGCAGGTCGGCCGACGACAAGGGTCCACTGGCTCACGCAGGGGTGGGGGCAGAGGAACAACCTCTCTTCTCATAGGCGACCAGAGCTTGGCGAAATTAGCAGTGCGCGGCTGGCGGGGGGGCCGTTTTCAGAGAATTCTGAAGTCATTCTTGTGGCGATGTCCGCGGAGAGAAGGAGGGAAAAGCATCTTTATACCGAGTCAACACAATCAAGAAGGAGTGCTCGGGACCCTTTTCCAGAAGCGGACCACGAAACAGGACATACGGAAATGAGAGTTTGCAGGGAAAGACCTGGCAGGGAAGAGCATAAGTTAGTCCTTATTCATGAAGGGGTCGATAGCCGGGGATGGCGTCAGAGGTGCTCAACATGCTCTACCATTCGTCCGAGGACATCAGAGGGAAAAAAAAGTCTTTGAGATCGCCCGAAAGCGTGATAAGCAACCGGGCAGTCAGAAAGGAGAACGAGCTCGTGGGGGTCAAGGTTTGGCGAGGCGCAGAGGGAGGGTAAAGCCTCTTGCTGACAACGAGAGAAAGTCGATGATGGGGTAGGGACAGGGGAAGCGGTTGTAAATGATATCGGGGAAAAAGATAAGGGGGGACCTACTTTGGAGTGGGGTAAAAAATGCCCCCCCAAAAAAAGAGGAGGAAATCAGAAACATGGCGGCAAATCTAGACGAAAAGGTCTAGATGAAACGATACGAGGGGAGATACTCCGGGAACGGCTCAACCCATAATTATTGGAAAGTCCAGAATCGACCGACGGAACATTAGTGAAAGAGGATCGGGAGCGTGTCAAAATCTTTGAATAAAAAGGGAAAAAAACGAAGTCACTGGGAAGTGGGTCGCGAAAAAGGATTGAAAAAAGAAGGGCAAACCCTTGGTGGAAGTGCATCTATCTGCTTAAAACAGGAAACGAGCCATTAAATGTTAAACTTGAAGGGGTAAGGACTGAGAGGCCTCCACCTCTGGGGTCATCTACTTAACAGAACCAACCTATGGGACCATACAGCTTCTTGGGTTGCGCATATTCAATAGAAAAAGGGGAGGGGAAAAGGCCCGGGAAAGCGTACGCCCGTTATTCTCAAAGGGAAAACGGCTCAAGTATTCTCGGAAGGGTTTAAAGAGCGAAAGAAAGAAACGGGGTAATATCCGGCTAAGCCCTAAATCCAGCTCCTCAGTGGGGAAACGCAAAGAGAGACAAGAATATAGCCATGCAAGCTTGTAACCTCGCCTGTACACCGGGGAGAAAAACACTGTTTTCTCCATAAAAAGATGTGGGAAACGGGGGATCAGTTGTTGAAACCCTAACCACTCGGGATCGGAATGAAAGAACGGTGCCATGCAGCCAGCAAAGGACGTATTTGGTGGTCTGAGGGGGATGCTGATGTACTGACCGGCAAAAGTCCGCAAATAATGGGGTCGCACAACGGGGAATATTTCTATCTCGCCATCGGGTCCATGTCTTAGGAACGGAGAGACTTAGAAAAAGAAAGAGCCTGAGGGGTGGGCCGTGAAAAAAAAAACACTATCGTGAAAAATAGATGGTGCTCGGAAACTTATCATTCAAGGAGGTAAGAATTGTCAAACGAGCATGCGACAGCACCCTAAACCGGAAAAAGTAAGAAAGGACGAAAAAGGCTCGGTTATCAACTGGAAAGGAAACGCTTGGCTGAGGCTCACGGAGGGACTTCGACCGCATCGCCCCAAGATTGAAGTCCTGTGGAAAAAAGGGAGGCAAGAATTCTCAAGCTGAAACGAACTTACCTTTAGCCCGCGAGAGGGCAGAGGGAAATTAGTAGAGGGCTTTCACGTCGGGGGGGCTTCCTTTAGGCCCAAAAGAGAGGCAGGGGGCCAGTCTGGAGAAGTCGGCAGCAGACCAGTGAAAGTTCGGATACAAGGTGAAACCGTGCAGAAGAGAGTCTCGGAAGAAAAAGCTAAGGGAGTAGGTTACCTTGAAGATAGGGGGATGGTCAGAATCAAGATGACCCTAGTCGATACGGAAAACTGGGGATGAATTGCATAACGAAGGTTCGGGGGAGGATGACTGATTCGCCGTGACATCAAGGAGATTCGAGAAGAGGATACGATCAAGGGGAAACAAGGCTACACGACAATTTAAAACCCCTCCGCGAATAAAGGAAAGCAAATACAAGTCACTCCATCCTCCTAGGGGAAGGGAGAACAGTTAGTGCAACAGAGGGGAAAAAGAGGGGGCAAGAAGGCTGCGGCGCGGCAAGCAAAATCGGGAAGAGAGACTTGGACGGAATGGGGAAGTCAAAAATAAGGGGGGAAAGTCTTCACGAAAAATTGTTCAAATATGGTGTCCGGGGGGAGAATGGGGGCGACTCTGGGAACCCCTGTGATAGAGGGTCCGTCGCTCTTGGAAGGGGGGATGTCCTCTTCAAGGGTGAATAAAGGACGGGGGACCTGGGAAGGATAATATAATTACCGGAACATGGATAGCAAGGGGGAAAAGAAAAGCTAAAATCTCAAAAAATAAAACGAAAAAAACTAAGACATCGACTTGGGGACCTCACCTCGGTTGAGGGGGAAGGTGGAAAGGGATCACTGTCTTGAGGAACCAAATCGGTGAGGCCGGCAAAGGAAACGATAAGCTCGACCGTGGTGAGGTTTGATGGATTCGATGCGCTTCAGGAAACCGGCACTAGAAAGGCAAGGAAGGGTAGAAGGAAGGAATACTCGCGTCGACTAAGGCCTTCAAGCCAAAATGAAGTCCCTGATACCTAAAATTGAACAGAAAAATTTGGAATCAAGAGAACAAACAACAAACGGTTAGTAGTAAAAGAAGAGATCCAAGAAGAGAAGGGCACGGATCAGAAATATCCGGGAGATCATGAATTCTTCTAAAGGGAGAAGGGATCCATTTAGTCCCAAAAGCGAAGCCCTGAGAGTCCAGGAGTCTGACTGTATCAAAATGAACATAAAAAAAAGGTCGAGCGGAGGGAAGGGGGGAGGGCCTGGCCCCGTTGGCTCCTCAACACGCAAGAGAAAAATACTCCAAATCATCACCGCTCAGATGAAGGGCCAAGTTCTAGAAAAATTATCGTGTAAAGAATAGGGCCGGAAAGAAAGTCTGGAGGGATCGGGCATATTCATTCAACATCTAACAGTCATTGATGGACCTAGGGGGTGACGCAGACATCCCGCCTATCGACAAGCCGAGAAAATCGGGGTTACCGGTGGCTCCAAGTTCCTCAAAGAAATGGGGAATTTCTTAAAGATTTGCCTACCATTGGGAAAAAAGACAGTTCCACGCAAGAAGGAGAGATCTCCGGGGCGGAAAAACTCCGAAGAGGGCTCTGAAAAAAAAAGGGAGGGACAATAAGTCCGTTCACTACCTCACACGTCAAATCGAGAGGAGGAGGATTTGGGGGGGGGTGGGGGAGGGGGGGGGATTCCTACTGAGAAAAAGAGGCATTTGAACAGAAGCACGTCCGCGAGCAGGGGGGGAAAAAGAACTCCTGAGTCCACTTAGAAGAAGGGAAGCGACAGAGGAACCAGGATTACAGGCAAAAGTGTATTAAAAGAAGGAAGGGTGAATGGATCTTAACAGACTATGCCCGAGGAGGGGAACGAGCTAAAAAAGAAGAAGGAAAGAGAGACGCTGAAGCCCAACGCGTTGGTAACTACATTAAGTGAAGGCAGGGCATATTCATAAGAATGGTATACAGCCAGGCTGGCCTGTTGAAGGCAATACAAAAAGAAAATACGCGAGTACATATGAAACGGAGGCAGAGCGGGAGAATGTGCGCGAGCATTAAGAATGAAAGAATCAAACTTTCCCACCAAAGGGGGGCGGAAAAAAGATTGATGGCTTTAAAGAAACGTGAGAGGATAGCCATTGAGGGGGGGTAAAAAAACGGACAGTGACGGCGTCATATAAAAAATCGTGTTAGGCAGGGTCAGGCGGGGGTGGTGGGCTTAGGAAGTATTGAATTCGGGGAAAAAGTTCAATCTCCGCAAGGGGCGAGCAAAAGAATAAAAAAGATCGTTTTCGTGGGGTTTTGGTGAAACCCATAATATGACTTTACTACATGCAGGTGGATAATACGGGAATGAGGGGAATAGTAAAGGGGGGCAAGAGAGCTAGATAAACCTTCTCTCGGGGGGGACCACAAGGAGGCTGATTGACGAAGGGGGAAAGGAAAGAAGGTTCTCATCTATAAAAATAAGGACGGAAGTTCAATGTGGGGGAAACCATTCCTTCATAATCTGAAAAAGCAGGAGAGGGTTCATAAAAAGAAAGAATCTGTTTAGGAGAAAGTTGGGAGACGAAACCGTGGGGGGGGAAAGGCTCTGGGGTAGAAGATGCGAAGGAGGATATTCTAGAGCGGGGGGTGAGGGGGGAAAAATTTGACTTCTTTCTTGTGTGAGCCGGCTCGTACGGAGCAAAAAATTATGAGAGAAATCATTATCAGAAGAGGCGGGAAAACCTTCAGTCCAAACATTGCCGTGAGGGCCTAATCAGGGAGGCAAAGCATCTGCTAAACCAAAAGAGGGAAGATGACGGGTCGAAAAAAAAAGGGTGCTCCGGAGAGTGCACCCTAAGGTGTGACTAACGGAAAGGCCGAGAGGGAACAGAGTGGGGGCGGAGGAAGACATACCCCTAAACAGAGAGACGTATGAGGAGTTTTCACGTAAAAGGGTTTAAGAGATTACATTAAACAATCGGTAGAACATGGCATGGGAGATAGTTCTATACAAGCCTGCCCGGGATCTGAAAGGGGGGTGGCGTGAACCAGGAGAACAGAGACCGCCGGTTTAGAATCCAGAGAAATCGGGAGGGATTTCCAACAAAATGGGCGTAAAGAGGATAATGGACGAACTTAAGAGCTAGACACAAGGGAAGGAACCAATTCGTCAGAGGGGATCACTAACAGGGAGTAGGCCTGAAGGAAAGAAAAACCACTTAGTCTCAACCCGGAGAGCAATCCGGTGGTTAACTCACCGAGATCAAGGAAGATTCAAGAAATCATATTGATCCATGAGGAATGGCCTCAAAGAAAGGACAACAACTCTCCTCATCGACAATAGGAACAATAAAAAAAAAGGGTCCCCCGGCAGGTCGGCCTGCAAAGGCTTATCATCTCGGTCAGACGAAGATCCCAACATCTTGGGGGAAGGGGGTAGTTCGATTACACATGGAAGGAAAGCGGGAAACCTGGTTCGGGACGGACCACAGGAAGATCAAAAGAAGACATTCAGAGCTAGGGTATGAAAAGAGAGAAAGAAAAAACTTATCACACCAGCTGGAGTTCGAGGGCGGGAAAAAGGAATTCGACGGGGTGAGCTAGGGAGATCCAGCTGGCTTGCCAAGTGATTTGGTCGTCCGAGAAGGCAACAAGTCATTGCAAATGCATAGGAAAGGAAGTAATCAAACCGAAAAACTAATGATAAAAGAGCAGTGGTCGAGCGACATAGGAAGACGTAAGGGAAAGGCTGAGCACTCGGGGAGACGAAGAGGACGGTTGTCGTAGGAAGACCTGAGTAGAGAAATCGGGAACACGAAATAAAAATAAAAAAGGGGGATCAAGACAAGGCCGGTGGGGAGGAAAGAAGACGACTTATTCGTGGAAGGGGGGCTTTCTGGTCGAGGGATCTCAAAAAAAAAAAAACAAAAGGGGAGGATTGTAAAGAGATAAGGTAAAAAAACAAATAGGCCAAAAATAAGTCGGAAAACAATGACCTTCTGAGGTGGCTTCTTGATAGGGTAAGGATAAGAGCGGAAAGGGAGTGGGAAGAAAAGGGGAAGCGGCTCGACAATTGTCATGAAGAAAATTTCACTATCAACGACTCTCCGGGGAGAGAAAAAACGGTTTCTTCGAGCAAAAGGGGGCGGAGTGAGGGGAAGTTTGACATATCGCAGGCTGAAGAGACAGCTTGACGGCTGCGGGAAGAGGGGGAAAAGAATCCAACTCTAGGATCGACTGAAGAAAAATCAACAGAAGGAAGGGGAGCAGAAAGTCCAGAAGTCGGAAAAAAAAGACCCGACATAACTCCTTTCAAGGGATTGAAATCTCGTACATCGGTAAACTGCAAGAGGGGGGGAAAGGCCCTTGGGAAAGGCAAGAGTCGATCGACTTTGTAAAGTAAGCAAGGGCTCCCTAGATAATGAATTCTTCAAACAAGAAATCAAGCTTCCACAACGGATGTGCTTTCATCAGCGACAGAGATCTTGATAAGCAACGGCGGTACAGGAAGAAAGATCGTGGGAAGTCTGCTATTCGTGCGGGGATTAGGGTGGCTGCGAGGGGGAAATCAAAATGCAGAGATAACTGTCGATGATGTGTTGTGAGATAATTGCGAGTAACTCTTTGGGTGAAAACACAGGGTTATAGACGAGGAGCAGTCGACAGGTTTCGGTGGAGAGGTAAAGAAAAGACGACCTCCATTATACGGGGGGGGGCAAGTCCGAGATAAGGCGTTTTCTAGGGCTGTGAGAGAGAGAGGCGTCTAATGATAACACCGTAGTATCCAAGACTTAGGGGTGGAAATTAAGATATCTACAGGGGATTAATAGAGACAGGTGAACTCGGGCCTCTCGGTTTAAGAAAGAAAACGAGAAGAAGGTAGGGCCAGGGGATAACACATGGATGCCAGAGAAGGGCGCCCTAAATAAATAACGGAACACTTGCAGAAACTACGGACTCCTATAACGAAGCGCCATGCCGTTAGGACATCGGGTAAAAGTGTCCGGGGATGATAGGAGTCCGCACCGACATCTTCGGAAAGACTTAGAAACCCCATTTTTCAAGAACGTGAGGAGGGGGGAGATATTCAAGGCCAAGACCAGCAGGGCTTGAAATGAGTTCCAGGATTAGGATCCAGAAAGGCTATGTATGACTGAGGGGAAGGAAGGTGGGTCCGAAGATCTAAGAATGACCTGAGAAGAGAACACATGGTGATCAAATCCAGCACAACGTCCAGCATATACCTCATTTGAAAAACGAAAGAGAAGCTCGCGACATGTAGCAGGAAGCGGGCAGAGAGAAACAAGGACTGTCAAACCAATGTAAAACACTTGTCGAACGAAAAGATTGCGTGAGGGCCAGCGGATCTTGAGCTTTACTGGACCGGGGGAAAAAGCATTATAAAACAACCAGACGATTGGGAGGTGATATAATAGTAAAAAAACTGGTAAATCAGGGAAGGGTGGTGGCCACCCTCATTTAGGGCCGAAGAAACGCACGGGGTCAGCACTTAGTGAAAGAAGGTCAGCTATGAGATGGGAAAGGGAGAACTGAGTCAAGACCTTGTACTGGTCCTTTAACAAATATATGTATGGGGGATCTTGTGGTAGGAAAGGGCGAGGCTGAAAGGGGGAAACCGAAGGTGTTTCAACGCAGACAGAAGAAAAAGAAACCTACGGGCCAGGGAATGCGAAAACCTACCCTATTCGCAGGCAAGGGAATGAAACCTGGGGGGGGACAGGAGACACCAGAAAACTCCCAAACGGCATTTACTATGGGGGGGGGAGACCGGGGTACCAGCTCTAAAGTGATAGGCAGATACTGAAAGACTGTTCAAACGGAAAATACGGGTAGAGGGAGGGACTTAAACTTTGACGGAAAACAGACTCTGAACAAGAGGGAAAATGCGAAGGAATTAGGGGCCACTAAAGCAGGAATCCGCAAAGAGAGTCGAGGACGTCCATTCTATGGCTAGGGGAAAGATCATTTTGAAGTGCCATCGGGAAGGGTTCGGCGATCTCGATGCCCCGCGGGTGGCATCAGGAGGAAAGCAGCCGCCTTTGAAGGTGCGGAGGATGATTATAAGGAGAAGACTCTTGCGCAGCCGAGGCTAAGCGCAGGGGGGCATGCCGCCCAAAAAACGGGGTTCCTCCACTAGTAGCACCCAAGAACTTATTACACAATAGATCAGCGAGGGTCAGGGGATAAATGGTAGGGAGCCTATTCGGGCCACGCGGGCAGAAGGAGCGAGGAGGAACAATCGGGGAAGAGAGCGAGGAAACTTAATTTTATGGGACCAAATGAAAAGGGGTTACAACAAAAGGGGGTCCCGCTTGGAAATGATGAAAACGAGGGGAGACACTACCCCAAGGGTGGAGATCGCGGACGGCTAAGGCGGAATGTACGGCTTCACACGGGGGGTCTGAAACCTAAGAAGGTTGCACAATAGGGGATGCTAATGGGGGATGCAGGAAAAATTTAAGAACTGGATAGCCGCCTAAGCTTTCACGAGTAACATCTCATAAAGGCACTGGAAGTAAATTATGAGGGCTATAGGAGGGTCGGGTAATGGGAGGGGGGAGTAAGCGCATCGGGTTTTAGCCAAAGCCGGCCAAAAAAGACGCGAAACGGGATTATAAGGGGGAGGGCAGATTACTACATACTCTTACTAAAAGGGAATCCTACGGAGGTGCCGAACAGGGACCATTCATAATGCAAGTAACTTGCACCAACGGATTACCTTATAATACTGTGAAAAAAAGAACCTTCCCCTGATAGAAATTTGGGGAATAGAATATAACACCCAATTTTATTAAGTAAGGGGGAGTACAAATAAGAGGAAAAGTGGAATGTTTGAACTGGTATCCGTATCCTTTCTGTAAGGTTCGGAACGGAGCTCTACAGTTGGACTTCCCTCTTTAAAAAATATGAGACACTTATCGGGACTGGGAATGCTGTCAAATCAGAAAAGGGGGGGATAGCTGTCTCTTCCTGGGACGGACAAGGGAACCGAATCCTACCCCAGCATTATCAAATAATACTAAGCAACGAGTAAGAGTGAAGGGGAACGGACTATAACAAGAACCGGGGTCAGTCGTGCGATGAAATGGGCTTAACTGGGAGCGGATCGTAATCCATGTTGAAAGTATGGGGGGGGCAAGATGTGTGAAGTCCGTACTCAAGCTTAGGCGAAGTCCGGGGAGATAACAGGTATTTCGAAATGAAAGGGTCCTCCCGGAAATCTTGCCAAAGTTCAAAGACGGAAAGACTGTGGAAAAGAAAAAAGGACCGGAACAACGAGATATATAAAAGGAGCAAACTCACTCTGTTAAAACAAACCAACGCGGGAAGAAATGGAATAAAACTAGACCCTGATGGGATGGATGGAGGAGG
>Ga0179593_1450116_pt1 | contig 18722 bp, 20 predicted proteins | sample CZODoug2_1_08_16_FD_185931 | JGI IMG/M metagenome (GOLD analysis project Ga0179593, IMG submission 185931) | Vadose zone soil fungal communities from Angelo Coast Range Reserve, California, USA - CZODoug2_1_08_16fungal (PacBio error correction) | ecosystem: Environmental > Terrestrial > Soil >...
ACGCGGGTTGTTAGCGGGGTCAGAGATCGGACGACGCGAACAAAGTCGTAGTGTTGACAAACTTGATCGGGGAGGGAATTAGAGTGGAGTCCTCCCTCATGGGTCTTTGAGAAGGTCGGGGTATGGAGGAAAGCGAGAAAGTCAAATGAAGAGTCGTGAGGCTCTTCGCTGCGAGACCGTAATGTCTTCCTGCCGACATCGTGGACGAAGAAAAAGGGCAAGGCTGCAACTTCATAAAAGGACAGACTTTGTAAATGACCTGTAGCGGTGTCCCGGTAGGGGGGTTCACTACATGAGGACAGTTTTACTACACTGTTTGGCGCCGTTTACGCGGAAGCCAGAGAGCAATTGGTTCACGGCGAATCGGGCACGTTTGATAAAATCATAGGAGACCAGGTTAAATCCGAACAACTGGGATGGGGCCCGGGTCTGCCCGTTCGGAGGGGCTTCAGGGGACCAAAATTCCCTTAATCTCTCCAACTTTCAACCCCCCAGTTCACACAAGGGGGGTCTGCTTGCCCACCTCCACCGGTATACGCGCAGCGTGCAGGGAGCGAGGTGTCAGGGCTGTCCTGCGCAAGGGATTACTCCTCTTGAGGGACCCGTGCTCTTCCCTTAAAAGCCGGGTGCCGCACCAGTGCGAGGTAGGGGACCGAGACCGTAGCCGAAGACCAGTTGTAAAAAGTCAGGAAGAGGACAAAGGCAGTCCCAACCTTCCCCCTGAGGGACAACTTCGGAGAGCAATATGAATTTGGAAAACCGCGACCAAAAACCTCTTAGTTATCTCGAGCCCCCGACCAAACAGGGGAGGATGAAAAGATAGGGAGCGACTGACGCCTGGTGTTCGATCCCTCAACCATGCAAGGAAGAAGTTCCCCCGAAGATAATTTGTGGGTGACTGGCCGATGTCATTAACGGTCCAAGGAGGGAAGGAGCGCACCTAACTCGCCACTGAGTGGCTCAAAACACTTCGGGGAAATTTAAAGGACATCAGGTGTCCTCAAAGATAGGTAAATAAGGGGGAGGGAAGCGAATGCCCACCGCTGGCACTCCTCTTCCGACGACGGAGGGTTCAATCCTGAAAGCGGTGTGTGGGGACCGGGTGTGGCTGAAAACGTGTGTCCGTCGATTAATGGACGTTGTGGCGAGAAACAGGACAGGGACCGCCAATTCCTTGAACACTGCCGTAACCGGTCTCCCTAAGCAAGTTGGGGGGGGAGAAAAAGGACCGATGGCGGCAGGAAACAAGTTTCGCTCAGTAACAGTAAACCTGTCCCAGCAAATACGGTGACAGGGAAGAAGAAAAAATTGGGGGAACTCGATTACCGGTATCAAGCGAAAGGGTAATACACAAAACTCCGTTATTTGATTAAGATGGGGGACCGGCTGTGCCGATAGACTACTGTAGGCGGCAGACCCAGGATTGCCTCTAACCGAGAAATCACAATTAAAAGTGGGCCATAGACTCGTTCTTGCCGCCCGACGTACAAGTACATTAAAGAAAACATCTGGGAGATCCCGTCCCTGTCTATAATGAGGAAAGGCATCATTTTAACTCCGGATTTTAGCGTCGAAGCAGTCCTGACCACTAGGAACAACCACGCTGAGAGAATGCGATCTGCCCCGACATTAACCAGAAGAGGCTTCAATGGGCCTGCCGGTTCGACGAAAAGGTCGAGAAACGTTAGAGGGAAATCGCAGCGGAGAGGCATTAAGGGGGCCTGAAGGGTAGACTCGGCAGGAAAATTGGGGGGGGAAAGCAAGATTTAAAGTCCTGAAATCCAGGTAGGCAAGGAGCAAAGCTGGAGAAAGGCTGCCCGCTGTTTTTGCATGAGGCTAAGTCTACTACAATTTTGAAAGGAAATGGGACGAGGGCTGGAGGCAGGCTTAGCTCAGAAGGCCGGCCTACGGTCGTCATCCCGGATTCCACAAACGGCGGAGAGAAATTCAGGATGGCTAAGAGACGCTACTTGGGTGTTCAGAGGTAGCAGAGGAGGACAGCGAGGCAAGACGGTCAAGACCATCGTGATCTGCCAGGTAAGGGAAGCGAGGGCCGGCGGGAGATGCTGAAGAAAGTTATTGAAAGGATACCAGTTTAGAGGACGGCCTTGCTGGCGGGGGAAAAATGGACAACAACAACAAGGCGTTCCTAGATCAGGTGCACTCGGAAAAAAAACGCGATCGGAGCCGTGGGGGCGGACAAGATGAACTGACCGGAAAGTGGAAGTTAATCTACAGGACCGGAGAAAGACTAAGAATGGGACCGATTTTTCTAGTAAGAAATCGTGAACCACTTTGAATTATACTTTCTGCATAAACCCTGACCAAAGGAAGGAAGTGCCTTCCTGGACGGGAATGAGCCTGAGCAGCCGGCGCCTTGGGGCGTAAATGCGGTCCCCCTACTAAACCAAGCAGGGTTGCCGGACGAGCCCTATGGTACGAAAATACTGGCTGGTCTGAGTTTGGGGGAGGTCACTAGAAGCGAGAGAAACCTTCCGTAACGCGACGATAAAGTAGAGAATAAAAAGGGGATCTCTTCCGGCTGGAAAAAGAGGGGCGGAATAGTCAAAAGGGAAGAAATCAGGAAGACAAGGGAAGAAGTCGGCGCGACGAAGGGTTCTCAAAGGACCCTCGAAACTTAAATCACCCCAAGGTATGGTATCTTCCTACGCCAATCTGAGCGATATACAAGCGCTTCGGCGCCATGACTTCCGTCCCTCTCTCTGTCGGCGGGTACCCCCCCGCCCCTCATCTCTCTATGACGCTGGATGGAGAGCGAAGCTTCTTCGGGGTGATGGCTGATTTGGGAACCTCCGGGCGGGAAATTCACAAAGAAGAAAAGAAACTGGGGGCGCTGTGTCTTCGAATCATACTTTTTTTACGTCAATCTGTGATCATTCCGATGAAGTAGAAGTCAAGTTGGGGAAAAGACGGGCGTGTGCGTCCTTGGACAATGTTTCAATCAGCCGAGGGTAAAAAAACGGGGTTAGGGCAGGGGGGGTTGTGTTCAACACAGTCGTACTAAAAACCCCGAGCTACGAGTATGAAGATGTGTCGGCAAGGTGGGATTTGTCCCTGGAGGGAAAAAAAAGAAAAATTACCGGTTTCCCAGGAAAAACTGAACCGCCGCCTAGGAGAAGGAGGCACGTTCACAATGTTCACGGGGGAAAGGGAGTTCGTGACCATCCATTTACGTGTAAAGAAGAGTACCCCCTCCTTCACACGTTCTCACGGGCCTCAAGGGGAGAACCGGGGCTCGCCAATACCTGGCCCGAGGAATGGTCTAGCAACCTTACCTGGCCTTTTACTAGCATCATCATGGGGGAAAACCGGTCTCTTCCCCTGACTAGGATAAGCCATCACCCTGCTAGCCGGAATGAAGACCACTCAAGAGGCAACGAATCTCTAATCTAGGCGTCAAAAAGAGATGCTACCGGCCGCTGGGGCACGGGTCTTTCCTGCCTGTCCCCATGAACGAGTCCTGAAGACGATAAATCTAGTCGTACCAGGTTCTAGTTTGGAGAGGAAACATGAGCCGACTCCATCTTATCTACGTTCTGACCCGAGGATGGTCCGTACAACGAGAAAACCAGTGTCTCAAGCCAAACTATGCCTTGGCGACGGTGGCATGGCAAGGAAAACAGGGGCTGATGCGCTTAGCATAGATGCTCAGAAAGTTTCCAATTCTACGATGATCATCAAGGACAGGGCGATACGACAGACAAGGCTGACAGTCAGGATGGCCCAAACCAAAAGGCCATGTGCATGAAAAACGGTCACTCGCTCTCTTGGCGGGGGTGCTCTCTTAGGATTTGTGCATGACGCCTGCTGTCTGTTGGGGTGGACGGCGGTTTCCCGTTTCTACTTGCTTGGCGGTCAACTATCTGATATCTAGAACCAGAGTATTAGTAACCACGCAAGGGAGCATGCCGATGATCTTGGCTCAGCCGTACGCTAAGAAAAGAAAGTTATACCTGATCCCCCTGAAAAACATCCGCTGTGTGCACTTGGGAAAAAGGGGTTTCCTGGTTTAGGGTGAAAGAGGAAGGCGAAATTCGACGCTGTGCTCGTGGAGAGGGCTTAGTCCGATTGCGAGCCATGATCTTTCGTCCTCGCGAAAACACGGAGTTCTTCGACGTCGTGCCGCTAAGCCTCAGGGTGAATCAGTCCGGTCGACTTTTGAGGGGAAACTTTTATAAATGGAATCAACCGATAGTCACATATGTCGAGAGCTGGACTGCCGGTATTCAATAGAAGAAACGACCCTGCGGTCCGTTACCAGCTGGTGGAAAGGAAGGGCTCCTTATGGCTAATGTGACGCACCGTTAATCAGAGCCGAGTGGGGGGGGGAGAAATGCCCGGGAGTACCGGCGACACAGCCCGTCTTCAGGACAAGTGGGGAAGGGAGAGCTTGCTTTGCAGCTTTTGCGGACCCGTTCTGATCTCCGCCTGGGCACTCGCGATTCATCTCTCATCAAAAACGAAAAAAGGATTAGTGAGAGAAAGATATAGGAAGGGGGAAGGAGGAAAGATAATGCCTTAATATGGAGCCCTTGCCGCAACAGGCTGCAGCACTATCCAATTTGAACAAAGTGTATGCAGGCAGGCTGTACGACCGTCTAATCAGGCGCTTCCAGATCTAGTAGGACAAGTTTCTTAAATAGCACATCCAGTAGCAGGAGAAAAATGACACAGAGCAGGGTTTGTGTTGGAAGGAAAGGCCGTAACTTATCGCCCTGGACCGATACTGTTTGGGTCAAGGTCGGCCGGGGGGGGAAGAGGGAAACATTATACGGATGCGGCAAAAAGGTAGTCTCGTCAGAAAATTCCGAAGGAAGATCAGTGGTAGAGACCGTCTGAGCGAGGGTGGCGATCCAGCTGGTTTACCCATCATATACGTCAGGAACAACTAATAGACGGAGATTTACACGGGTGACACCATTGGAATTGTGAAGGGTACCCCAAATCAAATCCTTTTGGTTCAGGTGATTCATGTTGGACAATGTTTCTTAAAAGACGGGAGTCTGATGCAACGACTAAACTGAAGGATCTTGCCGTGGATAAGCTCCTTGGGTTCGAGGGGAAGAAGGGGTTGGAAAAGCAGGCACATTTAGAAACGGGAAGCAGCGAGAACAACAACACACAAGAGCGTAAGACACATCTCAGAAATCCCGCACGCCCAGAACTCCTGCGATTGGAACCGGGGAGGGCCTGTCCCTTTGTGGTTTTGTTGCCTCAGAAAGTTAAGGGAGGGAGCATTTTCTATCCGACATGGCGAGATGGGGCACTCCATCTGTTGACGGGTCTAAGCAGCGATCTGAAACCCAGGTAATAACTGTCACTTATCCACTTTCCACAGTGAAGAGAGTAGGGTTTAGAAGAAAAACATGGGGGGCTTTTTCCTGGCCCCCAGGGTTTCATCCAACGTTAATATCATCGTGTAAGTCTGCGAAGTTGAAGAAAGAACGAGAGAAGCATGTAACTATAGGAGTGATCGGCTTCAATATAAGGGCATTGAAGAGGAAGGGGAAGATCCCCAGCGGCGTTCTGTCCTTAATGGTTGTGGGAAGAATCGTATAGATCGGGGAAGATGGTCCTCAACTGAAGAGGACGTCTAGCAGGGTGATGGTTAGCCGGCAGGCGGCTCCCATTTTTTTACCATGAGGAGCAGGGAAAACATGCCAAGGTAACTTTTTTCCTAGCCAATCGTTCCGGTGGGAATGGTTCGGAAAAAAAGTCACAGAATTCCCATTTTATAAAAGATGAAGTCTGTGGGGTCCGAGGTATAAAGTGAAAATTCCAAAGGCGATGTCCGGGGGAACACGGGGAAAAAAGATGGAAGTCAGCCAGCACATCCTCTCGCGGTCAGTTTCTGGAAACATGAGTCTTTTTGTGGAAGCACCAGTTGCCAGCCAGGAAAGACAAGTCTTTCCACAAAAAAGAAAAAAAAGGAAAAAAAGAAATAAAAAAGTATCAGAGCCGCTTCCGGGTGTTAGAAGGGGTTACCAAAACCCTGAAAAACACCGGGTTTGGCCCAGAGAAGAATTGTCCCCACGAGCAGACTCAAAACAACACCTTGGACACAGTGCCTTGTTTCCCTTGGGCTGAATCCACTGAATTAAATCCTTGGAAATAGCCGACCAAAGAGGTCCACCAGGAAGACGACCGGTCTGAGATCTAGAATATCCCATAAAGACGCCTTATGAAGCTCAAGAAGGAAGCCTAAGATAATGGCCGTTGCCGAACTTATTACCGTTGAACCGACCGTCCCTGGCTGCGAGGTAAGACGTACTGAGGTCCACCTACGGACTCCGAGGTTTCTTCTTAAGGCCCCTTTGGGAGCTGCAGATCACCGGCCTTTGGGTAAGTTGGGCGGGGAATGAATGCACTTGTGGATGAACAGTTCTATTACGAATACCATTTGACAATGGTAACTCAGGATGGTCCTCCTTCGTAGATCCAGAAGACCCACTCAAGGCAGAGAATGCTCGGACTTGAGACGCGTTGCCGGGCAGAAAGAAAGGGAATGTTTGCTTCTGCTCGACCTGACCACACATCTTCGAATTCTGCCAGGATTCTTGAGGAAACTATTGGTGTTAAAGGAATGTATGACAGCTAGAATCAACCAAGGATCAGGAATTCTCCTGAGCCCATAACAGAGGGCGGAGGACTGTTTCGTACTGAAGGTGGTCCTGGGTAGGGTCTCCGAATATAGAATGGAAAAAAAACGGGGGGGGCAGCATGGTGGAATCCTACCATAGGCCCTTTTCGTAGGAAGCGAATGGGTCGTGAGAGAGAATTTTCAATTGCCTGAAAGAAGTCCTTCTTGGGACCGGGGGCCAAAAAGGAATCGATGCGTCTTTGTGGGGGCAGGAAATACTGCTAAAAAGAACTCAGTTGTTGTGGGGTTGAAGTTCTTTTAAAACATCACAGGCAGGCTCGAAAATGGTCGAACGGAAGAAAGGGGCGGGAAGAAGTCCTAACCGCCCGCATCGTTGACCTAGGTAGGTAGAAAATCACATTGTTATTGCCGGCGGGCCCGAGGAAATCGTGCGGGCGTCAGTTAGGATCAAGGATAGAACCTTGGATTGGCCGAATACGTTGTCACAGCTAGAAATCTACGAACACAAAAAATAAGTGAAGTTCCTTACGGAGTTCTTTGCTTAAGAAGATAATAAAGTCCGCGTTCAAAGCCCAGCGACTCTTCCCACAGAGAGGTGTCCCTTGTAAGTTTTAGTCTCCGGCCTCACGGGGGGAGATGACCCATGTCAAGTGGCCAAGTGACACTGTTTATTCAGTCATAGAGGCACCATGGCCGATATTGGCCGAGAAGTGTAATCTGCCTTCAAAGTGCCTTTGACCAACCACCTCGCGGTCGTCCTTCTTCATGGGAAAGTGGCTTCACCAGCAAACGCCAAGGGCATTTCCGGCTTTCCAGGGCTGCTGTGGGGTACGTCCAGGTAATTGCTGGGTCACTACCGTTTGTGTCCCCAGTAACCGCCCGAGAAGAAAATTTTAACCGATCGCTTGGGCAATTTCAGGACTCTTTCGCAGTCTCCTCCGAGGGGGTTTGAACGCGTGGTCGTCATCGGAAGAAGACGAGAAGCTCCGGTATATTTAAACTTGATTCCGGTTCGCCGTCTCGTAGACGTCCTCCAGCTTGTTTTGCGGAAGAAGGGACGGAGGAAAAACTTCACAGAAAAAAAATCAGCTTCAAAATCGTTAAAATGCCAGGCGGAAACAGTCACCTGGGATTGCCGCGAGACCATCGTGTTCCTGTCCGGTCACTGTCTGCAATCTTTCAGAACATGAAAACGGAACGTAAAAATTCTCAGGTAAGGAGTCCCGGTTAAAGATCTGATTTAAAAAAAACCGCCTGTTTTTGCCGGCCAATTTTTTTAAAGGGTTTTGCGGCCAAGGTACTACAGGCGAGGGCGCCATGTGAAGGGAGAAAGCGGAAGTTGGCTAAATCTTGGGAGCCCGTTTTGAATATACTGAACGCGTGGCGGGAAACCACTTAAGTTCCGTGACTTACGAAAAAGGGCAAATTTAGCGCGCCAAACAATTTCAACAAAGAAAAACAGTCAAACCAGCATTATGGAACAAGGGGGCCTTAGTCCTTCCCAGACGGGGGGTCGGGAGGGTTGGAGGGACAAGTGGGGCCCCTTGCGCAGGGGGGTCTAAATCTTGAGTGTACCAACTCGCTATTAATTAAAGCCGGGAAGGAAAATACATTGGCATGGGGCAGAGACGTACATCCTTTTACTGAGAGAAAAGGACAACCGCCGGCACAAAAAGTCGCGGGACATGCGGACTCCGCCTAATGAGAAATCGGATACACCAGGCAGTGTTAGACTATCACACACAAAAAACTAGGATGAAGAGATAGATTCTAAGCCCGGTGTAGAGAGAATCTCCTGTGAGTTCAGAAGAGGTTCCGGGGAATAGTGGTGGAGGAGTTGGGCACTTCGAGTCCCAGGAATTGACAAGCGGGAGGAAATACCGCACACTGAGTGTCACCCATGCGGGGAATGGAAGAGCAATGTGACAAGACCAAAGAATAGGACTTGGGTATGACACTACCTGCCTAAACAGAATGCACCCTTGCCTACGAGATTGCGTGGTCAAATAAGTCCGTTGGTTGGAAAAGGTGGAGTGACCGTTTGGGAGCGATAAGTTAATTTGGGCGAAAGGAAGAACGCCTGTCCCTCCCCTGAGTTGACTAGAGGAGAGGTTATGCCCAAAAACGGTGCTCCAACGTGGACGCGCGGGAAAGGAAAAAAGAGGCGACGCTTAACGCTTAAACGGGAACGGAAACAAATTTAAACCCTTACGAAAAAAGCATCTGTTAACAGAGTGAAAGGGGATCATACCTCTCATGGGTACACGGTCCGTTGGTGCCTGAATATTGCCCTCTCGGCCCCATTCGGCAACCATTGGTAGCGTAGAAGAAAAAATGACGTCAGCTATAAGATCTCAGAAAGATGGATGAAAGAAGAGATCGATTCTGCACGCACCTCAGAACGCCTTGAGGCATCGAAAAATTAGTTAAGGGGGCCTAATAATGAGCCATCATCGAATTTTAACGGAAGGGTGTGAAGATTCAAGTCAGCTCTGACCCCGTCACACCTCAGGCGGAGAATGCAAAAGAGGCCACCTACTTAAAACTGGGGGGAGAGGAGGGACTGTTCTTTGAATTTGCTACTACAGTTTTACGTTAAGAAAGTAGCGAACAGAGGCAGCGAAGTCGCATGAAGGGGCGTCTTTTAAAATAAGAGGGAGGGGCAATTTAAAGATGGTTGGGGGCCCAACTTGCAATTGAATTCGTCAACAGTGACGGCAATATCGGCCATCTTAGGAACTTGCTCACCGACGGTTCAGTATGAAGGCGACGAAAATTTAAGAAAAACTTCGATTTTCTGTGGGGAAGGGAGTTGATCAAAAAGTAAGGCCATCCGTGAGGCGTCATCTTGGGGGAAGCAGGATTCGCGACATCAGGGGATGGCTCTATACAGATGCTTTGGTAATAACCAGGACCGACGGAGATTTAGAACAGCGAAGAAGACCAGAGTGGAGAGGGGAGTAAGACGAAAAACGCGCTGGAGTATACTCTGCTGCATTTTAACTTGACAAGGAGATAAAAAAGGTGGAGTGACTGCCTGGGCAGGGCCGACGTAAGACAACAAACAAGGAGGCCGGGTCCGGGAGCACAAAATCATCCTTACCAACAAAATACCGAAGATGCTGCTGCTTCAATCGAAAATTGACCGTGAAGAAAAAAGGTCGAGAATCCTAAAAGTACCGGAGTGTAAAGGCCGACATTCTGAACCAGATGTGAACATTATATCTTAGACCAGAATCCAATGTACATTGAGGAAAAGTGACTTAAAGTCGATGCTGGGGGCGCAAGTAGCAGGGCGGGCGAAGGTTTTTCGAGATTATCTTAACCTAACAATCAGTTTACTGAGAAGAGAGAAAAAAAAGATATGTGGAGTGTGCTATCAGAGAATTCACTGTATCTCGAAAGGCGCTCAAAGCCCAGCATTGAAGGCCTGGAAAAAAGAAGAGAATCGACGGGCTCAGTCGAAGACTGAAGAGTCAGTAGGAAAGCGGTTTCTAATGCCATTCGCCTAACAGTCCCAAATTGGATTTTAGAGCAGAAGAAATGGGGGAAGATTTGACAGATCTCCAGAAGCGTCTGAGATGCGAATGAACGTCCGTAAAGAGGTCGAAGGAGTCGTGTTAATACCGGCCTCCCACTCAGTCTAGGGATCGTAAAGACTGGGTTGGTGGGGAGGAGCTTAATGATGCTTCTCTTGAGGATGTTAGAGGAAGAAGGGAGAAGCCCATTTGCGCGTTGACGATGCCCTTCTTTTCAAGTGGACCCGAGTAGCACTGCCGGACTGCAATTCCAATCGGGCGGGGGGTGCTTCTAAGGGGGGACAAGGGGAAGAGGCCGAGGGGCAACAACCTTTTTCTGGCAGGTGTGTTGTCGCAAACATGGACTGAGAAGACCTATCGAAGGCCTGAAAGGTGGGGGGGTAAGGAAAAAGGGTTCCTTCCCTGGTGATTAACCAGGAAATTCCGTTAAGAACCTGATCTCACGGCTACGGATGGTCTGCCGGTAAAAATACCGGCTTGATGTCAAAGAAACATAAAGTCATGAAGTGGGAAGGAAATCTAAAAAATCCTGTCAGTCGGGTTATTCAAAGGGCCACTGCATGGATAAGGGTCTCGAACAAGGAAAGAGCTTAGTCTGGCAAACCCTTACAGCACATTTTCTCGGGTAGCAAATAAAGGGTCAAAACTAGCGGCCCGTCCGTGTTTAGACTCAAATCACCAGGGAGCTGCACGGACTTCAGAGAAAGGAAGGCCCGTCAAGCGGATGGCCAGGGAAAGACAGTCGAACGGCAGCCCGAACTCATGGGGGGAATAGTAAGCCTACTGACCCTGAATTGATGAGAAGGATCTCTGCATCGTCCCACCATGTTATCGTTCTAGTAAGACCGAAAAACTCCTTCCATCTGAGAAGACGTCGTTACCAGCGGGGGAGGAAGGAAACGAACAGTGTCTTCGCCCATAGGCCTGCATACGTGGAAATGAACGCTCCAGTTGAGGAAAACGTGGCTAGGACCAGATCGCTAGACTCAGTGAAGAAAAAGCTGGGGCAAGGATCATCCATCGCCATGGAGAAATAGACATTCTGCAAAGTCTAGTGCAAAAACCAAAAGTCCGAGGTCATTACGTTACGCGCGGAGGCATTGCGGGTGACGGTCTTCTTGGCTATGGGGGTAAGATCTGGGAAGTCGTTTGTTGGTGGCGCTTTTGACAAGGTCTTAATGGATGTCTTTCCCCTAGCGGAAAATAGAAAAGGACGCATCGGAAACTAGACTGGCATCACCGCAAGCGGGCATAGAAGACTCTTACTGAATATGTTCCCAGAATGGGAAGAACCGACAAACCCACTTGGATGATTGTGTACCGGGAACAACGTTACTGGTTTCTGACCCTCGTGACGGAAAAGGGTCGCTGTTCTAGAAGCGAAGATGCTGAATAGGCCAAACGATGTCGCTCGAGGATTCGCAGGCCGAGAAAGAGAGTTCCCGCTTGGCCGTCCCCGCCGCGGAAGAGAACTTGTGCCAGAAGAAGTCTAGCTTTAGGTTTACAAAGGACCAGAGAAAAAAAAAGTCTCAGACCCGCGAGGAGAGACCTGACTTCATGATTCAGAACGAACAACCAGAGCCCCTGGTTAAAGTTTCACTGCTCCTGGCTAACTTGGTTCCTAAATTGTAACAAAAAAGAAAGTATCGGGACAGCGAGGAAAACCCGCCTGATAGACTCGCCAGCCGGGAGGAACAAAATTTCAAGGAAGGAGTGCTTGCCAGCTGTTCTTAAAACGGTGAGGAGAGAGAAGCAGAGAGCTGCGCAAGTCAGAGATCTAAAAACAAAAAAAAAGGGAAGGGAGGAAAGAGAAGAGGGAGGGAAGGCGAAGGCTGGCGGAGAATGGAAACGTGCCACGATGATCAATATGCTTTACAAGGGAAAATGGCAATCCTTTCTAAGGATTGGCGCGTCCTAGCCGTGAGGTCGGGAATCCTAACTCATGGAACGGCCACTTTTAGGGACCGCTCAAAGGAAAGGATACGCATAACGGGACCACATTTTCGTGTAGTGAAGTATAAAGTGGGAAGTAACGGGATCTCCCTCCCCGAAGCCCGGGGGTCCAAGTCGGCACAAAAGAAGTTTCCTAACGAATGAGTGGGCAAACAAAGTTAGTTCGCGTGCAGAAGACTGGAAGGGGGGAACTCAGTTGGGGCAATAGCATCTGACTCGTGAATCACAAGCGGTGGGGAGCATAGCTGAAGAATCCCATATAGATCGGACTTCCTGAGTTAAAAAAACACCCGTAAAGGGTTACAGTCCAAAGGGAAAGGCGTTTCGTGGGATAAAGAGGGAGTAGCGTCGGCTTATTAAAACGATTCGGAGGGCCTGATAGGCGGGTTTATAATCATCATGTTTATTGAGAGGGGTTACCGGCCTCCATTGAAGGAAAAAGCGTGAAAGAGGAGAGAAAACACAAAACCACAGAAACGCCGAGACGGTCAGCACACGCGTCAAGGGCACAAACACCGCAATCAAGAAGCCGGGGAACGTCATGACCCTGGCCCTTGTGGGGTTTTCCCTCATGAATTCGCCGGGTGAGGCAAGGGGAGATGCAGCGGAGAAAAACGCAATCGTGTAACCATGTCAATAGGGAATCGAGACATTTAAGAAGAGGGCCCCAGGATCGCGCATGGCCAAATTCTACGGCACTCGTTTGAAAGATAAAATTTTGGTAGGTTTGGGGAGGTACCCAGCCTCCCTCTTTTCATAAAGGAAAATCAAGTTAGTTTCTATGAATTTATAATAAAGAGAACAGGGTTAAAGGAATGACGGCCGTCATTATCAAGTTACTGTGGGGAGCGGTGAAACCATATGGAAGGAGCCGGAGAGAGGTTTGCGTGATATAGGAATAGCCGGAGAAATGGGTCGAAGGACAGGCGAGAAAGGGGTAGGGGTCTTAGAATGCAGGAAAAAGTTGGGTAAAATGATTAGGGGAGAGGACAGGCCATTTAAGGGGATGCCGGGCCATCCGGAGAATGTATTTCTATACAAAGCCCTGTATGTACCATGTTAATCAAGGATGAGGCGGGCGAGGAGAAGATTGCCATACGATTGTCTACAGCAATTCTGGGAGGAATACAGCCAGGAGAATCCGAGGCTAGGAAGGGATTGAAAACGAATGGCTTGTTCAATCAACGGGGAAAAAGCCCCAGGGCACTGAAAACCATCTTCAGATGACGGAATGCTTTGGACGGTTGATACGGGGGTTGGATAAAAACAAAAAGGCCGAACACCTTTTTGGGGGGTTCAAAATCTGCTAATGGGGGTAAGTAAAGGAGAGTTCAATAGTCCTTTGTCATTAGGATCCATAGTCCTTAAAGGAAGAACGCTAAGAGGCCAGAAGGAAGACCATCTGGCTACCATGAACCAGAAAGAATACGAAGTGGGGGCGCTCACAGCCAGCTGAGATCTATCATTCTGGCGAGCATGCGTAAAAATACGCGCTTAGTACTTAGGATTACTGTAAGGGCAGGACGCAGCTTTTTAGGGTCCTTCTCCAGAGGCCAAGTCTCATTATATCACCCTGGTGGATTTGCCAGCGTGAGGGCAAGGGGCGAACTGTAGAGGCGAAAGAACTTGGCAAGGGTCTCCGGGAGCCCGAGAGTATTCCAATAGGCACAAACCACGGAAGAAAGAGCAGAGTCTTGAGAAGGTTCCCCGGAGATACTTCCAGGGTCTCTTCCAGAAAAAGACACCTTGGGGCGGCTCATATTCCAGGGACATTAAAACGCTGGTCCGTAGGGGAACGCGTATCGCAGACCAACTGCATTCTCGAACAAATCATCCCATCTCATGACGTACTTGGACGGGGATGAAAAATGTTTATGCACTAAAAGGGTAATGAAACGAGGGGTTTCAAAGCATGTGGAAGCATGACCCTTCGGAAAGTTGCCGGAATATGTCTAAGACTTTTCGATTAAAAGGGGGTCAAATTTGCACTGGATTCCTTCGTTGTGACCTCCCCATTGGAGAGGGATGGCGTGTGGTGCAGGAGATCTGAACAGAAGAGAAGCCTTTTTGGGTTGTTGGGAATTGGTAGGGGACAGCCCGGCATTCCAAAACACGTGGGGCCTTGAAGATTAGTAAATTCTCACCGAAACGCGGGACGGTCCAGTAGGGGAAATCAAAATAGTGAGGGTAGAAATAGGAAGACGACCTCTCTTTCGAAAAAAAAACAAGACTCCTTCATTAGAGCCAGACTTTGGAAAGGGGAGCACTGAAGGAAGGGGGTCCCAGAAGAGAAAGAATAATTATTTGCCTGACCATTCTTGTCGTAATTGACTCCTACGCACGCGACCATGTTTTCGTTAACCTTGGTAGTAGCCGCCTCAGTTAAGGACCCTTCCTGTAGCAGAGAGTTCCCCGGAAGATGCCGGGATTTACCGAACGGTATCGCAGGTCCAGATTTCCCGTGGACACCACCGAGTTTCCTTCGAAAGTTCGAAACAGCAAGGGACCCCTTCCCGGCCTGAAGTTCCTGCAAGGCTATTGTAGGGAGACCAGGTAGACTACTTTTGTCGTAGACAGGATTACCAGTTTGGAGTCAAGGAAGGCGTAAGGCTGGGGGAAGAGCGCATTCAAACTCCGCCTGCCGGTTTGGGAAAGTGCGGGTGGGGCATCCTTCCGGAAGCGCTCCAGACGAGAAACACCAAAGACTTGGTTAAAAAAGCTTTCTCCGTGGTTCCGATTCTCAAGTGCTGCCGCAGAGTGTCTTGAAGACGGCTGAAGGGCAGGGTCAAGCAAAACAATCGAGAAGAAGCAGAATCTTGAAAGGAGCTGATGGGCTCGGCCCGGAGGTGCATGTGGCCTCCGGGAACAGAGTTCCTATGGGCCAGGACCATCGGGCTTGGAGAGGAGTCAGAACCACACTCCACCGTGAAAACCTGAGAGGGAGAGGGAGAAAGAAGGATGTGCTCCTTGAAACCCTAATTTGCGTGAGGGTTTTACCCCTTTTTTAGGGAAAGGGGGTAAAGCCGAACGGAGGAGAAGGGGGTCAGTCATCAGGTCCCGTGTCGGAAAGCGGATGGGCCGGGCAGCGATACGAAACTCATTGGACGGTACAAGGGGCGGGAGTAGTTCCGAAAAAGGTTATAGCGAGCCCGAGATTTAACAGACCAAAACTCACAAGAAGGAGCTGAAGGAATTTCCCACTACAGTAGACGGCAGGAGTCGTGGGACGGCCTGGGCCTGAGGGGTGTCCTTCGACAGGGTTTCGATCGTGGAGTGACAATCTGAGAAAGCTTTTCACCCAAATCACCGCAGGGGTGCGAAATATTGCGAGGTTACTTCGCGCCCGTCCAGAAGGGGCGGGGTCAACAGGACACGTCACGCACGCAACGTCTTAGGGGGACGGGAAGCAAGGAAGGGAACGCAACCTTCGTTTGGGGATCGATAGAAACGAAAATAAAAAAAAACGGAGGAGGAAAGTAGGCTACTACGCAAGGTGTAGAGGGTCCTCAAAAATCACTGTGGATCAGACGCAGTCAACAAGAGGTTTGGCGAGGATTTTTTAATTCAGAAGAACAAAGGATGGACTGGAGGCGCATACCTACGAGACGGAGTTGCGCACACCGGAGGGGAAGGAAGAGCACGGGTCAAGAAAAATCTAAATAAGGGGGGGGGGGGGAAGCGGGGGGGGGGAAGAGAACCAAAAAAAAAAAAAATCGTCACCAAGCCGCCCTGACCGGAGAGCGTGGGGCCACTCCTGGACGTGTGGTTCCCTGTTTGGATGAAAAGGGTTGGGAGCAGATTAGGGTTTCGGAGAAGAACAAGGGGGGGGGGCCGGGTCCCGCCCAATTTGTGTTTTTTTGTGAGTTGACCAAAAAAGCAGGCTCCATAAGCTTGTGTGGATCCAAACTTCGACCCAGGGACGCAAGGAAAAAGGCTCGAAGCGTAAGCAGTAAAGTAAGGGAACACTGGGTGAACCTGGCGCAAAAGGATTTAAAAGGGGGAGAAATATCCGGTCAGTTGCACGTCGTGTTGATTTTACTAGCGTGAGGCGCTGGCCGTCCTCGCAACTCAGGGGTTCTTCTAAGCCAGAGTTCAGTCTAGTAAGCCCACGAGTCACAAATGAAAGATCTAGGAGGGCCTCCCTACGAAAAGTCTTCAAAGAAAAAACTTTCTTCCAGACCAACGATAAAGAACAGGCATCATGTGAAATACGGTGGGTTTGAGGTTCAAGACAGATACCTGTGTCAAAGAAAAACGATCGGGAAGAAGAGTCGAGCTTCCCAAGAAATACCGCGATCGGTCTTCAAGGGGGCCTTACTGGTAGAAGAAAAGTTCTTGCTATTGGCGACAGGAGGGAAGAGGTTGAAATCATGAATGGCTCGTTTCACGAATAGGCTCAAGGGAAGATGTTTGGTCACGGCAGTGTCAGGCGATCCCGTTCTGGAAATATCAGACACTATTAACTTTCTCCACAGGTACTTGGAAGCCGGATGAGACATGAACCGGACACCTGTTACAGAGGTGTGGAGGGGGCAAGTGTGCATGAAAGAGAAGAATTTCCAGTCCATGACCTTCGGCTTCGTACTGTGGACAGCTTACTTGCACAAAGCACTTCTTCTAATCCCGGCGGGAGAAACTACGAGAAAGCTATTTCCGATGAGGGGCGTCAAAAAAGGAGGGGAGGGAATACGATGAGCGCGGGCGGTCGACTTCTAACCGTCAATTTGATTTCAGTACCAGGAGAGTACTGCCGAATAACCGACGCCAAAAAACAAAAGGAGGGACTGAAGCAATCTCAGGTGCAAAAACAACCCGAATCTATTAAAAGGGGAGGCCAAGAAGGACTGTCTGGAAAGTTGACGGGTTATCGGGAGAAAAGAGACGAGAGACTAAATTGATGGGGGAAAGAGAGTGGTAACCTTGAAAATATGTGGTCCATCTAGCGGAGCAAACAGAAAAAACATAAGGAAGCGCCAAGTACTCACTGCGCTGGCTATGTCGAGGGGACATTTCTTAGAATTGGAGGGGAATGTCCCTTTACGACCAGCCAGTTCCTTCAAACCTAAGAAAAGAGGAAAGGATGTGGAGGTCAAAGAAGAGCAAAATGCAGTATCTTCGACGCAGCAGGACCGCTCAATAGTTGCCACAGGGTTCTTTCCTGGAAAAATCAGGTAGCAGTCGTGAGACAGTGAAAAGTGAGGTCGAGATAGACAGGTTTCGCCGGGCCACTGCTCGGGGATAAAACCAATTAGGGATAAGCCAATGGGCATCTGGCAGATCAGAAGGACGGCGGCTGAGCATGGAAGACAGGGACCTCGGCGCCTTCGGCGGAAATAAAGTAGCACTCTCCTTTCTTCTCTGGAAAGCTGGGAGGGATCGAGGGGGCTTGACTTTAGTTACTGGGATGGATGGAGATCAGATATGTTCTTCGAGCCGGGGTTCGCGTTGAAAGATCCACCTTTAGTGGCGGGGAATAGGATCATCTGCAGAAGGCAGTTGGGACCAAGGCCGTGGCTTGTGAGGCGGCTGGTGAAAGGTTGCCCAGCCTATTTTAAACACCATGTTTGGAGTTACAGGTGGGTGGTCACAACCTATCCGACCAAGACATAACGAAAGTAAAAACTACCGGAAATAGTGGGCGGGCCCTTGGACTTGCCTGGGATGAAAAAAAAAACTTCCTTTTCAAGAAAATGACTGTCTGAAGAGGATCTGGAATAGTTTCATCGGCCGTACCTTAGGTAGACAAGACGTAAAGGTCCGGGGATCCTCGACCCGAAAGAACTGCGTGGAATCAAATGTGGCCCTCATGCTAAAGGGGGGTCAAATGAAAGTCACCACAGAGCTTTGGTCTCGGCAAACCTTACCTGCCGTTCCCGCGCCCTCATCAGGGTCAAACACCGGTGCCTCGACGGATGGTTCGCGTCCTAGGCCCGGGCTCTAACTGACTTCGCCAGATTCGCCAACATCTCTAAGGATTCTGCAAAACATATAAAAGGGGGGGAACACCCGGACGTCCCGGGCTTTTCCGGAAGTTCCGGGGGATAACGTCCACCCTGAAATACCCTGTAATTCCGTGTCATAGGAAAAGAAACGGTTACCCATGCTTCGTTGGGGTCTTCAACTGAGCCCGAAAGAGAGCTTTGCTGACTTGTCTTAACCTCCGGGATTGCCGAAAACCTCACACCAGGGGGCATTCTCAATACACCTATGCAGTCGTAAGGGGAACATGACGGCAAAAAAAAGGGGGTTTCGGCAGGGCGCAGTAGGGATGCGCCTCGAAGGCCATGGGGGACAAGCCGGATTGATGCTTAGAAGAATAGAAAGTGTCGTATGCTACATGTAGAACCGGCGAATTCAAATGATGGCAAAAAAAAGTGCCAAGGGTCAAGACGTAAATTAGCCGCTGCTGTAAGGGGAGGGTTAGCCATGGCTGAAGCGGGTTTGCTCCTCTCGCGTGTGAAGGTGGTTGGGGGCGCCTGTTAAATTTCCGAATCTTTGGCGGACACCTTCGCTGAGAGAAACAGGCTCTACAACCTCAGGGATAATGAGAATCTTGATCTGGCAATAGAACCTAAAAGCTTGAATCACTATGGCGACAAGAAACATGA
>Ga0179593_1706882_pt1 | contig 18721 bp, 23 predicted proteins | sample CZODoug2_1_08_16_FD_185931 | JGI IMG/M metagenome (GOLD analysis project Ga0179593, IMG submission 185931) | Vadose zone soil fungal communities from Angelo Coast Range Reserve, California, USA - CZODoug2_1_08_16fungal (PacBio error correction) | ecosystem: Environmental > Terrestrial > Soil >...
AAAGAATGGGAAAAAAGCTAACGGCCTGTGAGATTGGAAGTTCCGTGTTTGCGGGTTGAAGTTGGGGAATTTCTCACCTGTCGGACTCCAGACGAATCCTAGGCTTAGCGAAAAAAAATCTCTATACTAAAACCAGGGCTCCATTAGCAGAATCATCGTAAAAGAACTTAATAATGGTAGAGGGAAATCCTTTAGGGGAGGAAATAAGAAGAGTAAAGATAAAGGAGTCTATCAGGTAAGAAAGGCTGGATGGGGCCCATACCAACATGACCAGCCTTGAATTAGGGGTTCGTGCCCTCCCAGACTCAGGAAAGAGGGGGAGATGAGGGTATTTAAAGGGGGAAGGAGGGACTGGGGGACCTTCATCTCGCTGGGGTTTAAGGCCCTTGTCCACAACAGCCTCGGAAAGACCGAAATCGAATAAAGCGCGCGGTTAGAAGGGCGAGGGCGTCCAAAAAGGAAGCGAGCCTCCAAAGTGAAAGGATACTACTTTACCGTGGAAGCTTTCCAAGGCATATGACTTTACGTATTAAAAAAAAAATGAAAAAGCAGCAAGACGATTGCCAATGGCAAGAGAGAAAAAGAGCTCCGGAAAGCGCGTGGGGCTCAGCTTTCACGAAGTAAAGAAATGGGGGCGCTGTCGCTGAGACGCACGAAGAAGGGGAAAATTGACAAAAATTGGCGGTGGCAAGGGAGGGGGATCAGAGAGGACGGCATCGCAGAAAAGTGCAAGGGGAGAACTCAACACGGGAAACAAGCGGAATAAAAATTCGCCAGAGATTCCCCCCCTTTCTCGCTGACTCGCCACAGGGGAAAAGAGGGTTGTAAAAATAGGAGGGAAAGGAAAAGGGGAAGGTCAACGAAGTCCTCAATGTTGGAGTCCGTTCTGGAACGACTGAAAATACGATGAGGTATACGTAACCAAATTCCTGTCTTCAGTTGCAGGAAAAAAGAAAAAATATGTCAAGGAGTGGAGGGGAGGGTAATTGAAACAAAAAAATTACCAGATGAAAACGACAAGGAATCAAGCCTCTTCCTTTATATTGGTTTGGGACTTTGGGAGGGGAGCAAACAACCAACAGCAAAACCCCCTAGAAGGAAGGGGGGGGGAGGAGAGAAGCTTTCGAGGAAGGGAGGATACAGGAAAAAGAAAAATCACCAAACCAAACAACCACCGTGTAGGAGTTCAAAACGAAGCAAGGACCGCACTAATGGAGCGCAATCACCAGAAAAAGAGAGTCGCGAGAAGAGGAAAAAAAAAGATGGTACGAAAAGGGGAGAGGAGATTTGGACGGATAGGGAGGAAGATTTCTCATATCCATGTCGTCGGAAAAAAAGAAACTACGAACCCGTCCGGGGCCGAGAGTTAGGGAAGAGAGCGGCTTCTTTCGTTTTCTGCTTCGAAAGGGAAGGATCGAGGACAAGGATCGGAGGAGGGAGAGGTTATCGCAAACAAGCCACGGCCGCCAACTCCACCCACAGGCCCAACGTAGAGACCTGTCTTACGAGGAGCACCTATGCGCTCCCGCAAGTGATTTAGAACTGCTGGAAAAAAAGGGGAACGGGCGGCTCAGGGAAAAAGTTTTGCCAAGGTCCGCTCTCGAAAAAGAGGTATCGGTGCAACAAGGGAAACGTCGGGAACACCAAAAGGTCAGTCGCAGGGGGGGGGAAAGTTTTTCATCAAACTGGGGGGTACGGGGTTGCCAAAGCGGAGGAAGAGACCCGGCCAAGTTGAAATGCTTGCGGGACTCCGTTCCGCAACTCAAAAATAGAATCAGCGAAAAAAAACATTTAAATTCCGGAGGGGAAAAAAAGAAGGCTTAGGGCTAAGGCGCATAAAAAACCAGGAAAGGGAATAGGGCTAAAAAGCATTGATGTGTGTTGAGTGGAAATCACACCGACATTGCCGATCCCATAACAGAGCGCATCTTCCCGGGAGGACGTGAAAAAGCTTGAAATCGGGAATGCAAGCCAGTTCCCCACCGGCATGCGATTCCTAAAGGACGAATAGAACACGCACGCCCCGACAGGAGAGGGGGGGGGCGTACCCCAGAAGAAACGAAACCATCGCGCCGACACAGAAGACAGACGCAAAATAGATGACCCGCGAGACGGTCGAAAAGGAATCATAGGATCACGTGGTTTTGTCGAGGGTGTGAAAGGCTTACAGGAAGGAGTAGTTCGATATTCCGAAGGCTTCGTTTGAAAAGAGAGGGGGACTTTCGGACGTGCACGAAAGACGATAAATGGCGGCTATAATTCATACCGCCCGCGTGGAAGACGAAGTTGTCCTAACTCAAACTTTGAAAAAAAGGGGCGCTTAGTGTTGGGAAAAGGGATCCCCCCAAATCTGGACCATCACTCTAGGCTCCACCCTATCATAAAAAAAGGAACAGATTAAAGGAATTAGCAGGAAAAGGGGTGCAAGCCGAAATAGGAAGGGAAACGCATTCTACCTGGTAATTTTCGTTAGCATATGCACGAAAGGTCCCAATATCGAAACCCCAACCGGGGGCTTGAGAAGGTCACAGAGGTCGTATCGGAAGGGAAAAAGGGTCCTCAAGGAAACTGATAAGCGAAATTATTCCCCGGGAATAACAACGCCTAAAAAACGAGAAGGCCCGAGGACAACAAACAAGAGTTCCTAGGTGTGCGACAGGTCGCTGCGATAGACATCCCCAATCAAAAGGAAGAACAGGACACCGAGTTCCAAGGAGGAGGACCCTTCAAAACCAAAAAGGAGACCAGAGACATCACGCACATACGTGTGAAGTTGCGAAACATTCATGTCCGCTAGGACCGCACTTTAGGTGGGGAAGGTGACAACACGCCGCTCCGAGGTCCACGCCATCCAGATTGGGGTAAGGACCGGGGGCAAAAAGGGGCTCCCACAAGGGAAGAGCCTGCGAACGGGAAGAATTCCGTGCGTTGAACGAGCCTCGTCAATCCCATGGAATCACCGATTTCTCTTCAAACCAAAAAAAAAAAGGAAGGAAAGAGGAGATCGGGGGTCAGATGTGGGGGGGGAATGCAGCATCGCGAAAAAAAAGGGGATCGAACCGAGAAGCGCCCTCTCTTAAGGTTTCGTAGAATTGGGGTCGGGCACCCGTGGTGTCATGCGGAGTTCGAAGGAAGGGAAGTTGATTGAAAAGGAGCGCGCTGGGGAACCCTGCCGAAGAGGTCACTTGATCTTTTTCCGGGGTCTTCAAGAAGGATGGGGGGTGGATTCGCCGGGCTGTGGTCCGAAAAAAGCTGGGCTTGTGGTGGGAAGGGCAAGTGGGCACGAAAAGGGGGAGAAGAGTGATCTTTTGGCATGTCTCAAAGTTCTAAGGGAAGGGGGGGGCCATACTCTTATCGTGGTTTTTGGAAGACGGAGAGTTTAGGCCCTGCGCCAGGGGGGTAGCTCACGGGGAAAAAAGGGCAGAGTTCCGTGGGCTATGGGAAAGGGACGGCACCGAAAGGATGGAGCCGACGCCTGTTTGGGGGTCTATGCTTGAGGAAGGTGGCGTGCTCGCGAAACGATAGAGAGAAAGGGGGAAGGGCCTGAGGCTGGTACAGCCGTTGGCGGAGAAGAAAAGAGATCAGCGTCGGGACTGGAAAACCGTTACTATCTATTTGGCGCCCCTCCGCGGCATTGCGACTTTGGCGATCGGTTGCAAACCCGGATGAAGAAAAGCGCCACGGTTTGAGTCGCCATCGGGAGAAAAGAAGAAGGTCAGTGTTTCGGAAAAGGACCTTGAAGTAGGGCGTAGCCGATTTACGGGCGCGGGATTGGAATTCAAATCGACGAGCTCCATCGGGACTGTTTTTTACGAAGGGAAGGGAAAACTCGATGATAAACGACGGCGTCAATCAAAGGAGGGAAGAACCGCCTGCTCCGCTTTGAAAAGGCGTCGGAGGCGCCCGGCCGCCGGCGGATGGGAACTTGTTGCACGAGGAAGCAGCCTGCCGGCGCGCTGTGATAGCATCGTTCGGAAATGGGATCTTGTGAACAGGAAGGGATGTCCTCGGGTCGGGTCATGGTCGCGAATGGAAATCGGTCTCGACGGGGGAGGGAAGAGGGAAGTCGGTGGCGGAAGGCCAACCTGGGAACAACTGGGTCACCAGGGTCAAAAATATAGAGAGAGGCTGCCACAAGATGTTTATGCCGCCACTTCAGCAAAGAAGAGGTTGCCTCCGCAGTCACTGATGTCAAAGGGGCTCGGATTCTAAGGGAGGGACGAAGAAGGAAAAGGGAAGTTTGGCAGTGGAAAGCGGTTAAGGCGCTTATTAGTGTGCTCAGGGGGGGGAGAGGAACTACCGCTTGTGGGGGCTGAAAGGACAAGGGGACGGCAGGTGGATTTCTTTAAAGGAAAAAGGGGGGGGGAGATAACCGATCAAGGGGTGCGGATGTCGCGTCGACCCGACTTAGGGAAGGGTGGTGCTCACCGACTGAAGTGGCGCCGGGAAATACCTGCAAGGGAGTGAAGATCGGAAGGGAGAAAGGAGAGGAAAAAAAAAAAAGCGGGTGGACAGGGCCGCCCAGTGCTGGCCCGAGTGCCAGGGAGTGCTCACAGAAAGCTAGGGTAATAGCGGAAGAAAGTCTACAAGAACACAGTCCTCAGGGGCTTCGAAGTTAAGAAAAGCCGAAGGACACCTTCGGGGGAGAACATATGAGGGGGGAAGGCCTGAGTTATAAGAGAATTATAACAATCTCCCAGAAGAAGGGGACAGGGGCAAGACCTATTGGAATACAAGGAGCCTTCGTGTGAGAACGGAAGGGGGGTGAAACTGGGGAACGGAAGAGAGAGTCGCAAAGCAAGTTGTTGTTCATCTCTCTGGTTGGAAGAAACGCTGTCTATTTTCGCGGAAACTAGAAGGGGCTCGATGTGCAAACTGTGGAGCAAGAAAAAAAGAAACTCGTCTCAGGAAGGGGAAACGTCTTCATGGGGTTGTAAAGGGTGCTTTGGTGCGAAAAAAGCTACAAAAAAGCAGAGGAGTCAGACATTCGCGGGTTCCCTGAAATGCGGCCCTCGTTCGGGCCTCCGGGAGGGAAGCAATGATAGACGAGGGGGGAAGGACATAGCGGGGAGGGGGGGGGGACTTAGGGTCAACTTAAGCAGGAGGATTTTGAGAAAAAAAAATGAAAAGCATCAATCCGTTCTTCCTAGAAAAAAAGTGACCAGAACCAGTGGGAGACCGGGCTCCCCAGCCTTTGAAGCCAACGTGGTGAGATTAGGATATCAATACCTTGCCCATCAAGCTTTGAGAGACAACCCAAAACCAGAACTTTGGGGTGGCTTGTGAGAGAGAGGCTTGAGTAAAAAAAATGGGGGGGAATTTTAGGGAACGTGGGTTACTCGCAACGTCATTGAGGAGGGAAATGCAATCGCCCATTTTCCTGCGAAAAGGGGAGGAAAGCCATGACCTCATCGGCACCGGGAAAAAAGACCTACCAAGGATAAATGTCGGGTTGCTGACCGCTGTGCGAGGAGCCTCTCAGCGCCGGGCGAACCCAAAGAGGAGGAGTGTCTCCCGGCGAGCATTTAAGGAGGAAGAAACACGGTGCATCTCCAACACACGGGGGGACTGCGGCACTTTTGGCAGAAGCTCTGGCGGAGTTCCGCGACTACATACGCACGTCAGTAAAAAGGGGGATCGCTCGCGCTGGCAAGCTAGAGAAGACTAAGGAGAAGGTAGGTCCGGTTAGAAATGGAAAGGGACACGGTTTTACACCGGAAGGGCTTTCTGAAACTTTTGGACGGGAAGGTCTTAAAGGGGGGAAACGAAAAGGACGCCAACTCATCCTCCAAGAGAAATGGGTGAAAAAACTCAAAAAGAGAAACGTCTGGCCCCCACCAAGAAGGCTGGGGGGTGAGATGGTGACCTTGTGTACTACTAAAGGGAGGAAAGTTATCGTCCTTCCTAGGGGCGATGGTACCCCACAGAAGGAAACGAAGTTCTTCGGGAGCTGTAAAGGAAAATCCTCGTCTGCCAGTATCCATTTTACGTGATTTGCATTAGGGGGGGAAGAATACCGTTTTTGATAAATCGGAGGAGAAGAGAATAAGCTCTGAGTTGAGATCTTCGGTAAGAGGGGGAAAATAAGCAGCACCATAGGGGGAAAAATACAGCACAAAATCAACAAGAACCCGAAAGGGAAGTGGATGGGGAATAGTTGTGGAAAAGGAGGGAGGGGAGGACAACCAACATGAGGGGGGATTGCAAAATGAAGATAGAGAAAACTTCATGAACAAGAACCTGCGCGGGGACGTACCGACGGCCCGGCGTCTTGTGACACATGGGGGGGGGACTCGTAGTTTAATCAAACGCCCCCCACAAAGGAGGAAGTACCTCCTCAAGAAATCTGGGGGAGAGGAATATGCGACATTATCAAAAACGGGAAGTTAATAAACTCACGACACATGAAAGAAAAGGGTCAGGACGTCAGTCTCTCTCGCTGCAAAAGAGAGGATGCGGGTTAACAAAAACTTCCGCAAAAAAAAAAACAAAAATAATCAGGTAAGATGCGGCTTCGAGTGTAAAAAAAAAAAAGAACCAAAGAAGTGTGGCGAAGGGGGGGACCCAAAAACCAGTGCGTCAGGAGACGGAATGTTCGACGGGACGCAAAGTCATTGCCGGTTAACAGATTTATCCCACAAAACAAATCGTGCGCCAGCCTGGAGGGGATAAAGCGCGGGGTGTAAAACAAGTGGGAAAGAAGAAAGAAACGAGAGTAAGAAATCATCGGTAACACCCCACTCTTGGCCCATCTAGCGCTGAGAACAATCCAAGAGTATATCCGTGAACAGGTATATTTAACACAATACGATTGAGAGAGGACACCACGACAGGGCATCCACCGTCGAAAGGAAAAGGAAGAAAAAAAAACAAGATGGGCTAAAACGGACTCAGGATCAACCGGGGGGAAGGGGGGAAGGTCGATATCTCCGCACAAAATTTCGAGTTCATGGCGGAGCCAGACTCAGAAAAGGCGAAAAGGGGGAGAACACACGTTGTCGGTCAAACGCAGCGGAGAAGGGGACGAGCAACAAGCATACCCCTTTCTCGGTGCCTCGACACAGGGGGGCTTTGGACACAAACGCTTGATGATATGTAAGTATCAAAAAAGAACACCCCGTCAGCTGGCTGCGGAAGAACTGCGGGCGAAAGGCCTGAAGAAGAAAAAGACGACATGTGGGAAAGCAATCCATGCGAGGGGAAACAAAAAACCCGACAGAGGAGTGTCGTAGTAGGACGAATTGTCCTAGGAACGCTAGGGGGAAAACCGCCAATAGCCGGCGAGACTAGGTTGATATGGGGGGGGAGAGGGGACTGGAGCTCCCCCAACAAAGAAAAACAAAAAACCCCCCAAAAAAGGGCTAGGCCCGGATTCGGAAAGGACCGGGATACAGTTGAAGAATGGCCAACAACTGCGCGGTACGCAAGATAAGACAAATCAGGACCATCAAATGGGGAAGCGACCGAATCCTCCCCAGAAGAACGACAGGAGAAGGAAAAAAGGAAGAAGTCTAAAAACGGGCTCGCAGAGTTGAAGGACAGGTCTGAGGAATTGATCTCGCGAGAATCCCACTGCGCGGTGTCAACGCAGCGCCGAGAAAGTATAAACGGGCGAAAATGCTCCGAGCTCGCGAAGGACGTCTCTCAGGGGACTAGTTTGCTTGAAGTGGCGTCGGGAAATTCCCAACGCATTCAGGTTTGATCTCAAAACAAGGGGACGGCGGCCCTGGCCAGACAAAAAAATGCAAAAAGAGATACGTTCTGATCGAACCGGAGGAAGAAGAAGGCAGTCGAACAGGTGGACTAGGCTTGCGAGGAAAAAAAGTTCGGCTTAGCGACCAACAAGGGACATGACATTCAGGTCGCAAGGAACCTACCAAAGCAGGAAACTGTGTTTTTTGTGCACACATAAGAGGGGTCGAAGGGCGGATCCACCTGCAGGGGGACTCCGGGTGGGGCCCCCACACGTAGTTACTGGGAAAAGGGTCGTTCATCAGGGAAAAATCGCCCGCGGGGGGTTATAAAAAAAGGAACAACTGGATGAGAGATCCGCTACTCAACAAAACAAAAGGCAAAAACCACCGTTTTTCATAGAAAAGTGCTGGGCCATTTAACTGCTGCCGCCAAAAAAAAAGGGAGGAATGGCGCATACCCATGAAAGTGACGGAGGGGAGGGGGAAGAATTGGGAAACAGGTTTGTTGGGGGGAGTGCAGGGCCCGGAGAGGAAAAGTGTTCACCATAGACACGTCAGAGGAAAGCTCTCCTGGGAAAAGAAAAAGGATCTGGTCGGTGGACAAAAACGAGGCCAAGAGTTTCCACCGGTGCGAAGGGGGGGATAGGGAACAGCAGGACTCAGGAGAGGGGGGAAAAATGAAGTCACACCCATAAGAAAAGGTAAAAGTCTAGCCGCAACGAGTCCGGGAAAGAGAGGCCAAATCTGAGCATTGCAGCAGCTGGAGGATAGTTCTAGGGATCCCTAAGAGGGAGGTATCTGATTCTAAAGGTCCGAAGTTCTGCCTTAAATATGATGAGATATCCTCGAAGACCTCACGGACGTCATTCGCATCTCGAAGAAAGATGTCCTTGAGAGAGAGATACAGAAAGAGGGAAGACAGCATCCGCCAATCCAAAGGGGGATATAATCTCGCGCAACCGTGTCTCGGAGGAGGTCCGTTGGGTGAAACCGAGCACCAAAAGCGGGCCAGCACGCAAAGCAATGACCGGAGGGGCTCGCCAAAAAGAGTAAAATTAACTGGGTGGACAAGGGATCTGAATGGTCATTTGCCAGTCCGCCTCGCCAACTCTGGAAGATGAAGGCACTCTTCGCGCTTATCCTAGAGAAAAAAAAAACGGCAGAACTAAATAGAAAAAAAAAGGATTTCAGGCATGTCTAGCAGGAGAAAATAAAAAAAATAAAAGTGGGTGGGGCACAACTGGACATCAAGGGAGTAAGTGTAAAAAAGGGAGAATGATTCCGGTGAGAACGAAAACGAAGGAGGGAAAAAAAGAAAGGCACAAACGAATGGGTCATGGGAGAAATAGCTTGACCAATAAGAATTGGCGCGGAAAGATATAACAATGCCTCCTTTCCCGTCGTCGCCACTAAACCGAGAGGAGGGGAGAAAAAAAAAAAAACGGCAGAGATCAACCACTAAGGGTGCGGGGGGGGAGAAAGGCATGAATCAAGAGGAGTCATGGGCGAAGGAGGGGCGCTTTCCCTCAGAACCCATGATGGACTCAGCACCCCATGTTTTCCCTGAAACAGCGAATAGAAAAGACTCGCGCAGGAGGTGAGGAAAAAAGAGGGGGAAGACAACGTTAAGCCATTTCATAAAAAAACATCCCGAAGACCCACAACCGTAGATGAAAAACGGGATTGCCCTGCTGCAATGTCGAAGAGAGGATGAAAAGAAGGTAGCCATCGCGTATCAGTTCGCCGGACTGAAGGCAAAAAAAGGGGAAAAAAACCCCTTGGCAGGAAAAGTCCCTACTACAAGAAAGGTGTATGGAGTGTGGTGACCTCGGATTCATGCGCTGGGGAAACGGGACCTCTGCGGCCTGATCTTTATTCCGGGACAGAAAGAACGGGGGACCACGTCTGTGGTGATCTTCAGAGACGAGGTGGTCCGAAAAGAGCTGTGCGGCGGGAAAAGAGGAAATGATTTGCAAATAAGGAGATTTGGGAATTCTTGGGGCAGTCTCTGCGAAGACAAGACTTTCGTTTATGGGGGAAGACAGTAGCGTTGTGGGGGAAGGAGGGAGGGGGGGAAACGCCAACCGACTCATTTGCGCCTGTCTCCGTCGGGGGAAAAAGGAACACAAGTCAAGCGTCGACCAGAAAAAAAAATGGTGTGGGGGAGGAAGACCCGTTCTGATCTTCTTTGGATCGGGTCCGGTGGCTCCTACGAGATAGCGCGAAGGATTTGCCTGAAAGACGTTTGCGAGGCTGGAGGGAAGAAGGGACGTGGAAGGAGAGGAAAAGCGCTCGAAAACCCACCCCGTTACTGCGTTTCCGAGGGAGGCTCTTGGCTTTCGTGTGGTATGGAAACTTTCGATCGTTCAAACCCATAGACGACCCAGCAAAAAAGGGAACGGACAGCGTGTATCAAAAAGAAATGGGCTTGTGAGAGGGGAGCAGCCTACTCGTCGTGTAATCCGGACGGACTGTCAATGGAGGAAAAGGGGAAAAAAGAGGGAAGATCGATAATCGACGAAGAGGACAGCGGTAAAAAAGGGCAAAAGACGAAACCTGCCGTTCTTGCACGGTCCAGACCGCCTCGTCGTGTCGCCTTCTCGATTTGAATGAGGGTGGGAGTGTTCGCCGGCTTCCTGGGGGGGGACTGGGGCAATAAGTCCAACTCAGGGAAGAGACTTTTTCTAAAGTTGACCTTCGCAAAATCAAGTTGGAGTCCCTCTGCGGCGGGACTGTAAAACTCGTCGAGAAGGAAATCGGAGGAGGGAAAAGATTGTTGGAGAGGGAATGGGGTCCGGCTCCTTCAAACACAAGAGGCTTTCCCCTCTATTGCGAACTACACACACGGGAAATGGGGGATAGCCGCCCTTAGCCCCTCTTAGGGGGGGGAGGAACGCCTCCGGTAGATTCAAAAACCATCCGAAACCGTAGGAGGCTGGAACCACGAAGCCACAAGGCAATGTGCATGTTGAAAAGGGGGGAAGGGCACTCAGAATTATTGTAGAACGAAGGGGGTGGGGGTGTCCAACGAAAAAAAGTCGGAACCAATTTAAAAAGGGGTTGAGGGGATTCCGGCCCGGATTCCAAAAATCCCCAAGAAGATAACTATTTCCATGTTCCGAGAAAAAAAAAAGGCCGGTGGCGGCTCAAAAAGAACCGGGAAGGGGACGTTGTCATCTTACCTTCGTGGCTCAGGGAGATATCTATTATCTTACGGTTCTGACAGGGGGGGGACAGGGGACGGGGCCGTGCTGGCCTGCTGGGGCGGAAAGAAGAAGAGTAGAGGGGACCCTGAAAAGAACCTAAACGACGAAGCCCCCCGAAGAGGAGAGACGTAGCTTCACTTCCCTCGGCCTCAAAAGTTAGTTCACAGAGTACTTTTCGGGGAAAAAAAAAATGATAGAGCCGGCAGGAACAACCATTACAAGGGAAGATTCCCACTTTCAGATACCTTGGGAAGGGGGTAGCAGTCGGCTTGGCAGGAGTTACGCAGATAACCGATACCGCTGGGTCTGGCACATTGAAAGAGAAGAGTCTTTGGGGAACTAAGGGGGGGGGGGTCATCGGCTCAGGTTGCCAAGTACTGTGGTTTTTGCCAGGGAGGAGACTAGGACTTAGTCGCCGGCTTCATACTGAGCGAACGCCGGCTCTTGGGGGTTGGTTGGAAAGGGGTTCCAAAGGAAAAACAAAATCTCTCTTTGTAGAAGTCGTCAGGCGAGGGGGGAACGCTGGTGTCCGGTCGTTTTCCGTCTTGTTTTACTGGTGAGGACATGAAAAAAAAAGAGAGTGAACCTCGATGAGGTGGTCTGGTCAGGGAAATCGTGCTTACGATATCGGTATCGAATATTTCTAGCCTCCTAGGAATAGGGGAAGCATCAGAAAGGATCGAGCTTGGAAGGGTTGAGTTGTCAGTTGAGGAGCAGACAGCTGGGTCACTGAAACTGGGAAGAATCCAAGAGGCTGAGAGATGGGTTGTGAAAAGGGGGAGGTTTGAACCGACAACAGTGTTTGGGATTCTTCGAAAAAAAGAAAACTGACTGAGGAACAGGGCGGGAGAGGCTTAGGCACCGGGTAGGTTCCTCCGCCATTTTTTGTCGGGAGAGGTGGGGGAAGGGGGGAAAGGTTCAGTTATCGCGGGGGAGGAAAAAAAAGCCCGGGTCATAGGTGATCGTGCTTCAGGGCCCTGCGCTGCCTGGGAACCCTAGGGGGAGCTTACACAAAGCATGTTGGCAAGTGCTGTGCAAAGAGGGGAAAGGACCGTAAAGAGGAAAACTTCCTAGCGGAAGTCGCTGGCCAGCTGGTAATAGGTGAGGATTACTATCAGAACTGGGAGACTGCCTGGCAGGGGGGAAATAAAGGGGGGGGGGACAATCTGGAGTCTTGCTAAATGCAAAGGGGGTGGGGGGGTTGTTTGGGGTGAGATTCGTGCATTCCCGCGTTGGTTATTCCGTTTTAATACACATAAGAAAGGGAATCCAATTTCTTACACATGAATAAAGAAAGAAAAGGCCGGGAGGGGGTAGGGGGTCCCAAAGAAAAGAGTACCCCTTGTCATGTTGGGGTTTCGATGGTGTTTACGACTCGATCTGTCTTGAAGTGGGGATCGGCTTTATGGCGGAGTAATGTTTGGTTTTAGTTATTTTTTTGGGGCAAGAATAAAACCGCTTCTGGGGGAGGAATGACTGCGTCTCGTATCCATGAAACTTCGGAGGGGGGAGGGATGTTCAATTGCGGCAGAGCCGTTGTTGGATCCTGAATAGAGGGGGAAGTCTGAAACGATCGGAAAAGTTTATCTTAGAGTAGAAAAAGACAGCCCTGGTCACAACAAAAGGGTCCACCCCTAGGAAGAGTGTCTTGGGGGCATGAAGTGGGAGAGAGCAGATCTCGAGAACAACCACGGGAGGATGAAAGCGATCTATCGGGGACTGAGATCGGCCGGGCGGCGGTAGTACGGGGGGGGAGGGGGGGGGGAGTACAAGGCGCTAAGGGAAAGAAAGATGGGGAAAGGAAAAAACCGGATATCATAAGAGAACGCGGAAATCGGACAAAACTGTCCTCCATTGTCATCATAAAGAATTAGGGTAAAAAGGATAAGACTGTCAATTCATTCGCTTCCGAATGCGAAAGGGGAGGGGGATCCTAATTCGTCAAGAAAGGAACAATCATGAGACAGATCTATTATGTAAAAAAAAACCACCCGACAAGCAATTCGGTACTTTATGTGAATCCCAGCTCGCAGTCGAGAGATGAGGGGGGGGAAGAGTTAAGGCTAGGTTTGAGTCATTGTTTCAACGATACTCCCGGTGACTGCGTCACGCCTTTGCGCCTAGAAAGTAAAAGAGGGGGAAATGTGACAGGCCACTGCCGAAAAAAAAGGGAGAAAAGGGAGGGGTGAAAAGAGGGAAAGGACGATAGACGATTGTGCGTTCAGCGTCAATAATTCCAAGTGACATATAGGACGGTATTAACCAGAAGCAAGACGATTGCAAAAAGCGCAGGGCACCACGAGGACGACAAGTGATGGCAGGATCGAAATGAGATAAAAAAAGAATCAAGAATAAAAGAGGGGACTGTGGGGGGAGATTCGCGACGCCTATTCAAGGAATGGTAGAGAAAAGGCGGAGTGCTACCCGGCCGAGGAGTAAAGAAGGGCACAGAGCTGGTCGCAGAGGGCGGGGAAGAAAAAAGAAAGGAAACTCAAAGAGGCAAAGTCCAGGCACATTTCGATGTTTCCTCGCCCGCCAGTTCCGGGCGAGATGGATAGAAATTGATAGTTCACAGAGAAAAAAGAAGGAACAAGCTGGGGGAGGAGCTGAAGGGAAAGGGGAAAGTCTGTTGGAAAAGGGGATTATACGATGAGAAAGGAGTAAACTCTTGCCGAAACCCTCCATGATCAGGGGATATGAAAAGGTCCGACAAAGGAAAAAAACAGGAAAATACCTGCAAGCAAGGAAAAAAGGCCTGCGAGACTTCTTGAGATTGGGTTTTCTTGGGCGAGGGGAAAAAAAAAAAAAAAGAGACCTCCTGGGGGAAAAAATCTCGCACAGGGGAATAATTGGACACATCGTAATGCACTCACCAGCGGCAAAAAGGTCACAGAGAGATGAACAATCAAAAAAAAAGGGAAAAAGTCTGAATTTTTGCCCCCCCCAACCTCCCAAAAAAAAAAAAAAAAAAAAACTTCTCGAAGGATCGCCAAGACCGTGAGGAGGTACAAGGTCTGTATCTTGGGAATGAATTAGGAAAGGGGATAGGTTTCTCATATCCGAGGAGGGGCAAACAACGCCCTCTGGGACCCGGGGCAGAGGGGAAGGATAACATCGTTACGTGGCTTCTGTGCAGACGTTAGGAAGAACCCAGCCTCGCTCGTCTGGAGTGAAACCCTGGGGGACAGCAAGGGAGGGACCAGGGCCAAAAAAGAAAAAAGGATCGGAAATACAGAATAAACGACTAAGAGGTAGTTTTCACGCGGGAGTCGGAGCGCTCTGGAAAAATAGGGTCGCTGTGACAATTGCCAGAAAGTAGAAGAAAAAGGGGGAAACGGGACCAACACCTGCAGGTCCAGGTGGGGGGGGAAGGGTTTAATCCCAAGCGGTTAGCCTCGGAACGTACCAATGAATCGCGCCGGGGGGGAAAATTTTTTACTCCAGATGGGGGGGAAAAAGGGTGTGGAGTCGCAAGGAGCGGGGCCTGCGAGAGAAAAAAAAGATGGTCCCAGGCTGTGGACTTGAAAAAACGGGGATGAAGGTCGTCCGCTAAGGGAAAATATAAGGAACATCATTGGAAAAGGGGGGGAGGTCTTAAAGATCAAAAGACTACCCAGAAATCGAGATCTCCGATTTCCGCTACCCGGAAGCCGACCGCAGTATCCCTACAGAGCTAGGTAACAACGGACAAGAACCTACCTGATAGAACAGAAAAGGGGGTTTGAAGACTAAGCCCATAAAAAGAGAGGGAAGAAGCACCTCCGGCAAGCTGCAGATGCCCCGCTTATTACGTTCAACCGTATTGGAAAAAAAAGGGGAAATTCGAGTTTGTCGATTATGGGAAGGGAAAAAGAAAGACAATCTTCGTGGCTTAGTTGCCACGACGGCCGTAAGGGAAAACTTGGTCACAGGGAAAGAGACGGATACATCTTCATGCCTAAATCAAGTAAAGGAAACATAGGTCCGAATCAACGGGCGCGGGGGTCGAGAAGGTCCACCCAATGAGCAAAAAAAAAAAAAATACCGCTAAGGGGGAGGAAAAAAGAATATATAAACCTACGGTGTGGAAACAGATGACTTAGCGGAAGGGAGGTACCCTCCGCCCTCCAACGCTGTAAACAAAGAGGGGAGCAATCCTTCTCGCTAGTTTCGGGAAAGAAAAAAAACGCAACGAAAAAAGATACTCAGAATCTTGCAAATTTCCCGAGTCGAGCGTCGAAGTTCCAAAAAGAGAGTAGAGAAATGAATTCAGGGAGGCGAAAACGACGAGGAAAGACGTCGAGAAGAAGCTGTGTTCGAAAAAGGACATGCGAAGGGAACAAGTCCGTGAAACTCTGAGAAAACTTCCCGCAGGAGGCCTACGTCAACCACGCCAATATGCGAGAAAAAAAGACGACTATAACAAACGTGTGCGATTGGCATTGAGGGAAGTCCTGAGAAAAAACGAAAACGGGGTCAGGACTCTCATGGGAACGCCATCGCACAGGAATTGGTAGGAAGACTCAGGTTCAAAGAATAGCGAAGGGAGAAGAGGGAGGAATCTGGCGATGCCGGCTGTGTATAAAAAGGAGAAAAAAAAGGAGGAGAAACATAACCTTAAAGAAGCGAGGACAACCACAAAAATCGGGGGGGGAGGGATCGTTGTGTTTTTTGCCTAGAGTTGCTAAGGGGTCTAAAATTACCTTGCTTCTCCCTAGGAAGACGTCGCGGAGCTGTTTTTCGGTTCACCCGTGGGGGGAAAGAAAGAAGAACTACTTGTTGAGCTTTGGACTCTAGATCTTTCGCTGTGGGGTGGAATCCGAATGTGCGTGATCCTCTGCTGCCGGGCTTTTATGGGCCTCTCGTATGGGTGATTCTTGAGTCCTCTGTGTTAAAGCTGTGTGGGGGGACGGGAAAGGAATGTGCTGGCCAACTGGGACTGGGGAAAAAAGGGAAAAAAGGGGAGGGGGTTGAGATACGCTAAAGGGGTATGTTTCGAGAGGGTGTTGTGATCGCCGTCCTTTTGAGCGGCTTGGTAAGAGCGGACTGTCGCCGTCTTTCCGGCAGAAGGTCGACCCTCGAATCGTTGTCGGCAACGACCCTGGTGGGGTGGGGGAAGGAGGGAGGGGGAGGGCCTTTGTCGTGTCGGAAGGAGGCGAAGGCGGGGTTCCTTAATAGGCTGGGAGGTACAGTGACGAGGAGTTATCTCCTCAGAGGGGAACTACTAGGAGAGGGGGGGGACAAATACTGGGTTTCCATCTAATCGGGTGAAAAGAAGAGAGAGGAGTTTTTGGAAGAAGGGTGGTGTGCTATCGGGAACAATAAGGTCTACCGCGCCACATGGGGTTATCTCGGATTGCAAAAAGGGGGCGGCATGAAGGTAGCCTTTAAGGGAGGGGAGAGTTCTCTGTACAGAGAGGGGAAGTCTGGAAACTCGAAGATCTATCCATCTTTACAAACGTATTCAACCGGAATGAATCTCAGGTGCTAAGCAAGGGGAAGAGCGCGGGGCTCCCCTAAAGCTTTTGGGAAAAAAGAAGGAAACTGGGAGTGTCAAAAGCGTCTCGGGGGGGGTTATCGTTCTTCCTTCCTGGGCTCTGAGGAAACTTTTTACCATTCGTAAGGGGAGGGCTCCTGTCCTCTCGGGAGGGGAAAAAAGAGAAGCGAGTGAGTATACGGCTATTGGTATCGGACCAGGAATTCCTTGCACGATAAACAACTGTGTCCCAGGAGGGGAACTCTATGCGAACCGTTAAGGGAAAGAAAGAACTCAACCGGGAGGCAACTGCAGTCATAGAACCTTTAGTCTCTGGAAGAGAGGCTTAAGGTGAGCGAAAGAAACGGCAGGGGAAGTCTTCAAAAGAGGAAAACAGTGTTAGAGGGGGACGATGGGGACAATAAGGGATATAAGGCCACCCTGGAACTTGCAGGTGGATTCCATGCCCGGATAGGGGGAGGGGGAGCACGGATCCCTATTTTCCGGGCAGGGCGAAAAAGAACAGTTTTCGGGACTCAAGGCGACCAATTACTCAGGAAAAACTGCTGGCTCGCAGTGCTAGAGGATCGACGTTGGGCCTGTGGTTTGCGTGAGGGGGGAATCCCTGGGCTTGGGGTAAGGAAAAAAAAGAACTGAGGAAGCGGCGCAACTTGAAAAGAATACAGAAGCCCCGAATCTTCACGAAAAAAAAAAGAAACTCTCACCCGGCGGGTTCGGCAGAGGAAAGGAGGGAACTCCGTGGATAAAGATAGGACAAAGGACATCGTGTGTGATTTCCTTCCCAGGGTAATTCCTATTAGGCTATTCTTTGGGAGAAATATAAATCGATGGTCTGGAGGGGCAGGCGAGAAGGGGGACGGACAGAAGGACTTATGACTCGTTTACCGAAGGGGGGGGTAGCGCGATTGTTGGGAAAGAACGGTTTTGGGGTGGGGGGGTGAAGTGCTCTTTCGCAACGGGAACCCGTGGGAAACCGACGCCGATCAAACCGCGGAAAGGAAAGGAGGGGGGTGTGCTGGTTGCTTTGGGTGGCGACAAAGAAAAAATATCGAAGCCTGGCCATTAGGAAAGTGGGTCGCCGGGAGTGCTGGATGTTACTTTGGGGTCTGAAAGGTGCACACGAACATGCTGTAGGGGGCACAAGAGGGGGAGGAAGGGATGTGCGGGTTACGAGGTCGGAGAGAAATGAAGAAGGAGGCGGCCTTCAAGGGGAAGAGAAAAGTCTCAGCAAAAAGGGCCGGCCGGGTTGTAAATTCTTTGAAGGGGGTGCTTGAAGAAAGCCTTGTTTCTACCTCAACCAGAAGGGTGTTTCGTAGAGGCACGGGAGAAAAAGGGGAGGAGGGGAGGGAATGGGGATGAGTCTTTACGTGGGGGAAAGGGTGAGTCTGCACTCTCTAGAAAAAGTCTGGCTGCCGCCAGATGAACAAAAGAGGGCCCATCGGTACGAAAAGAAAGGGTTGGTCACTTGGCATTCAGAAGGAAACTTTATCGGAGGGGGGGGGGATCAGGGTGGCTCGCCACATGAGGACCGCGGAGGTCAAGTTTCCGGGAAACCTGACGGGGGTCCCCGCGTGGGTGACATTCGCAAAGGGGGGGCAATCGGCTTGGTCAGGAGGGGGATCTGTGAAAGAGAAAATCTACGTCCGTCCGTGGATGGGGAGGATCGGCAAAGCTTTTGGGCAAAAAGGTCAGCTTGAAGATGAGCTTATTAGAAAGGGGAAACCTGAGGGAACAAAGGGGGTTACACCGAGGAGGGGGGGGATTTTGTGAAATAAAGGAGATGGTTTTTACTAATGGCTCAGGGGAGGGTTAAATAGAAAAGAATACTAAAGTTTCAGGAAAGGAGCGATAACTGTCACTGCCGGCTGGGATTGGAAAAAATTACTTGCTGGTCTGGTTGGGGTGGGGGATGAGGGGGTGGGGGGGCTTTTTTACTTTCTCTAGAGGGGGGAGGAAAATGAAAAGATCGGAAAGTGACTTATGGTAAGGTGTTTGTGTGGTTTTGTGGGGTCCCATAAGTAATTTTTAGGTCCCATTTTGCTTTTAGTTTTTGGGTTTGGGTGGGTAGATAGTAGGTTAAATTCAAGGATTGGGGAGGTGTTTGGGAGGTAAAAGGGTCACTTTCCGACTCTTCGGGGGGGAAGAACCGGACTTTAAGGGAGAGGAAGGCCATCGATAACTTTTACTTTATGTAAAAAAAGGATGTTCCTCCCGTTTTTATAGGGAGGGGGGAGGGATCATCGTCCTACGCATCTGGGGAAAACGGCGGAGCTTCAGAGGTTGTGAAGAAGAACTCCCAAGTCACAAGACACGCACGCCGCACTGCCTTCGCAGTGGGGGTATCG
>Ga0179593_1407598_pt1 | contig 18720 bp, 28 predicted proteins | sample CZODoug2_1_08_16_FD_185931 | JGI IMG/M metagenome (GOLD analysis project Ga0179593, IMG submission 185931) | Vadose zone soil fungal communities from Angelo Coast Range Reserve, California, USA - CZODoug2_1_08_16fungal (PacBio error correction) | ecosystem: Environmental > Terrestrial > Soil >...
CGCGTTAAGTTTCTCTGGGAGGTAGAAAAAGGGATTCAGAGGGGGGGCGTGGGATCTCAGTTAAGAAATCGGAAGAAACCGCACGGAAAAACGCGCCAAGAAAAAGATGGAGGTAAGTCGCAGGCGTTTCGACGAGGGGAGACGGCGAAGGAGTCGAAAACGCTGGAAAGGGCGCCGCGAAAAGAGGGGAGGGGGTTATGAATACTGGGAGCTGAAGCAGGTGGGGAAACGAGCCATCGGGTGGGACAAGCGCTCTCATTGGACCCTGACGCAAGGCAGTTTTACTGCCGTGAAAGAGATATGAAGATTTTTGGGAAAAAAAAAAAAAATATTGGGGACGACTTCTAAAAGAGGTCCGCAATAGGCGTGCAGGAGGAGGACATGAAAAGGGGGAAAAAAAGGACAAAAAACCCCGGTGTACACGCGGTGCGGGAGGAATCTCGGAAGGCCTCGAGGGGGGTGGGGGTACCGAAACGAGAGTGGGGATGGAAAATCGGAGAGGCGATGTACTACGGAGGGGAGGGTTCCTTAAGGCGCGCGAAAAATGTAGTTACATCCCAAGGGAGTGCCTTAGTCCAATACATACACTCAAGGCGGAGAGTACAGACCCGTGACGGGGACCCTTGTAACGTGTAAATCTTGAAAGCCAGTGTAAGAAGGCGGGCCAGTCGATAATTGTCTTCGCCCCACCCCACAAACCAAAAACCACCCCTAAAGTGTTATAAATAAAGCCGGGCAAATAGAAAGGCTTCTCAATTGGAATTACCGAAGAAGGGTGGCGATGTCGCCAGGAGACATAAAAAGATCTTATAATAATGGAATGGATGAACGACGACAAGAAAAAGAACGTGCGAGGAGGAAAGACTGGGTGTATAAAAAAACTCGGGGGCTTTCTAATGAGGAAACCTGGGGCGGACTGTGGGAAAAATGACCCGGTGCTGTTAAGATGGACAGATAAAAGCGGAAGGCGCGATTATGTAAGTGACGGGAGTGTGTCGGGAGCGGGGCGTCACGGAAGATCGGAAAAAATACATCGAAGGGAAAAAAGGAGGTCAATGCAGGAAGAAGGGCTGTCCTCAAGGCATGTGCAACACATCGCAGACAGCGGGTAAAAAGACGAGGGGAAGAGAAATCATTCGACCGAAAAGTGGGATCTTCTTGTCAGGCGCGGATTTCTGTTAAGGAAAGCTTTCGAGGGAGCTCAGAGAGGGGGGGAAGGGGGTAGTTCCGACCTGAACATCGGACTGGGGCGTCGTGGAGAGGCGAGGGGGGGGAGGTTCAGGCGTGAATTGGGTTCGTAAAATCCCATTAATCTTTTCTCTTTGTGAATTACTGAGCGTGGGGGGGGTGGTGGGGTGTTCTCGCAACTCCGGTGTACAACGAAACCGAAGGTAAAATTGTCGGAAAAAGAAGCCGACAACAGACAGTCTAGAGATTAATTCCCAAGATGTGTGGGTGAGAGGAAAGGGGAGGCGGGGCCGGGACAACCATGGTGGCTCAAATTAAAAGTAAAACAAAAAACACATCGCGCGTCAGCTTAAATACCGGATCTTATAGATACTCATATGCAGTGTATCGGCTGGGAGCATCGTAAGGCAATGGGTTTGGGTTGAAGCGGGCTAACTGAGATTTCGGGCAGGTGGTCTGCGGCAAAGAATCAGAGAGGAGACTGTTGATTCAAAAGAGCCGTAGGAACGTGGGGTTGGAGGGATTTGTTTTAAACGAGAGGATGGCAGCCTGTGCATAAATGGTTCTTGCGCGTGACGCGACCGAGGGTAGTGTGGTTGCGAATTTGGGCTTCTCCAAGGCGCGCCAGAGGGGAGAGATGCATCAACTTGCGGAGAAGGGAAAAACTTGGATGCTGAAAGGGGGAGAGATAGGGGGGGGGGGGGGGGGGGTACTTGGGCTGAAAGTACTGTCCATCGGGAACGGGTTGACCAGTGGGGGTGGCAATTGGGGGAAGGAAGGTAAAGGGGAGGGGAATTACTGCGCTCGTGCTGGAACGGCAATGAGGGATGGGGGAGCAAATGGACTGCGGGATGCAGGAGGGAACACTCGCGGTGGCCGGGGGGGGGTCGGCGGTTCTCGATAGATAATATCACTCTAGGGGAGGAAGCGAAAAAAAAGACTCAAAAATCCTATGGGGAAGCAAAACTGTGCCGCATTGTCCGTGAGGTAAAAGGCGTGATGGGGGGGGGGATCTAAGTACCTGGTTGGCAGAAACATTTTTCGGGGGGGGAAGCTCTGGGAGAAGCGTATTTTGCAGTTGCACTCGGAAGTTGGGGGCGAGAGAAAAAAAAAAAAAAACAACAAAAAAAAAAAAAAAAAAACCCACAACGAGGAGGAGGAAAGAGAGATGTAAACTCTCAGTTCAACTTCAGACAAATTGCCGAAGGCCAAGCGCGTGATCAAAAAGAAGAGGCAACACGTTTCCGGATCTTCACAGCAACGAAGGGCAGAAAAAAAGGAAATAAGATCTTACCGCCCGATGCTTCGCCCGCGATAAGTGCTAGGTAGGGAGACCCCAGACACCAAAAAAAAGCCACCAAGCGAAGTTCTCTCGGCATCGGAAAACGCCAAGAGAAGAAAATGGGGTCTTTGGAAGCACGATCGATTTCTGCTTCCGATGGAAGGTCTAAGGAAAAAGCGAATAACGAACCAGAACCGGGAGGGGAGTAAATATCATCCAGGCCAGACAGAATAGCACAACTTGAAGAAAAACGCAGAAAAAGGCAATCAATAGAAACGGAGAGCATCGACAGGGGCGCAGAAGGGAGAAAGAAAATTCCCCAAATGAACAGATAGAAACGCCTGCCAGAAAAGGGGGGGGTATCTTCAAACCATGGCTTCGTGAGCTCGAGGGGAAAAGACAAACCCCGACAGACGGCAGTAATATGAAACAAAGAGAGAGATCAAACTGCAGACCACCGGACCAAAAGAGTAGGAGAAATCGTACTCCACACAAAAAGTTCTTGACTCTACCAGGAAAATAAAGCAGAAAGGACCATTGTCAGACCGGTCATATCCACACGCCAAAAAAGGCCTTCCGAGGAAGGGGAATCAAAGGCGTGTGGTGGTTTCGGATGGAAGCCACGAAAAAAGGCCCACGGAGGGAAAAAGACCAACCAGGAGAAAAAATTCCTAAGAGATAGAGCGGTATCTGCCCGGACGTAACAAAGAAGACAAGAGAAGGTCCCTCTTCAGGTAGCCAACTAAGGGGGCGCCGAAGCGAAGAAGAGCCCAGATAAGAGAAGGGCGTGTTCAAAACCAAAAGAACGCAAAAAGGCAGAACAAAAAACCAGACGCTCCGAATGACCACAGAACAAAATTGAACCGATGTTCAAGAGGAAAGAAAAAGTCAACAATTCGAGCTGAAGGGGCATAGCCACAGAACAGCCTTAAAAGAAATCAAACGGCCTCTACCTGGAGTCCTCTGGAAGGAAAAGAAATGCCTCCAGGAAGGTTGTGCCGAGTCGGCGATGTGCAAAAAAAAAGGGAGGGTACAGAAGCGGGGGTGAGAAAGGAGGGCCGCATTTAGCCATGAACCTGGAAAAGCAATTCTATTTATCCCCGATCTGAGAAGAAAACAATCAAACAGAAAAAACAAATGAGGAAATCACGAAATGGGGATGAGCGCCGGAATCCAGGGGGGGAGGGGGGGAAAAGCACACGTTCTCAAAGACAAGAGCACAAGGGCCCACGGTCACTCCACCATGTTCCCCGAAAAGACAATCAGGGTAAGAAACGAATAAGATTAGGCTAAGAAGCAAAGATGGGAGGGAGGAGTTAAAACACTATGTAAAGAAGACGATCCCGTCGGCGCTTTAGAGAAAAATGGTGGAAGTCGGGGGGAAAAGAACGGAGTACCTTGACAGACCTGATGAGAGTGCCCGGAGGATCAATCTGAAAAAGCGGGGAGCATCGCTTCCAAAGGAGATTTACCGCGGTAAGTGGGCAAAGGTTTGGTCCGAACTCGAATCTAGAAATTGTATAGGGAAAGGAGGCGGAAGAAAATCAGCCTGCGGGATGTCCCACTTCCAAGACACAGAGAAGTACTGCCCATCCGTAGTCAGGGGAAATCTTTCAGAAGAAAGTTGAGACAAAACAGAGAGGGGGGGTGAAACGTAAAAGCAGATCGAGCCCCGCGGGAAAACTGGGGGTTGGCAATCGGAGCAAAAGGTCTTTTTCCCTCATAAGCCTCATAAAAAAAGGAGGAAAGGAAAGCTGAGGGTGGAGCCGCGAACGGAAAATATTGTGCAAAAAAGAGGAGGAATCTCGAAGCGACGTGCAGTAAACAGATGAGGCACGCCAATGTCGAGCGAAGAAACAGACAAAAGATTGCCGCACTCCCTGCGCTCAGGGAGACGGGGAAAGAAAACGCGCGAAGTCAGATCCCAGCAGCTTTGTCGTAAAGCATCAAGAAGGAAAAGGGAGAACCTGCTAATCCAGAAGGAAACGTAATGGGCGGGGAAAGGGGGGTGAAACTTGCTAAGGATTTTCACAAAGAAGCCGCGATGGAAGGGCCGGCTCAAAGAGACAAATCCTTTGCGCCAGCCAGCGGGCAAAGAGAGAAACTAAACAACACAACGGGGGGAAAAAGAGAGATAACGCGGGAAAATGGGTACGCTTGGATCGAAAGGATGTGAAGGGGAAGGGCTTTCGAGAAAAATGGGCATCTCTGAAAAAAAGCGGGACGGCGACAAAGGCGGACACACTGAGAAAAATACGTGAAAGGGGACGTCCGCTGTCGGGACAAATGGGCTACTGAAATGATGTCTCAAAGTACTCTTTGAGGCAAGGCGGAGGGCGAAAACGGGTGATTGGAGAAGCTATCCGGAAGAGAGTGAGGAGGGGGACCAATGTTTGGCGGGGAAGCAGCGACTCGAATTGGAGCCGAATCCGGCTTTATGCGGTGAGCAAAAGAGAATCCTAGATGGGGGGAAAAATATGTGGGCGCGACAGGAGAAGCCGCACGAGGGAAGCCTGGCCCGTGCAGGATGAAGGGTGGGAACACTCCTAAGGAAAAACCGTTTTCACAACGGGGAAACGAGTACCGAAAACGCTTGACTTACGGGAAAAAAGGAATCAAATGGTGTGGGCCTACGGAAGGGAAAGGGGGGACTTTCGGAAGGGGGAGGAAATAGGAGAGTGACGCTGCTTCGCGTTCCAGTAAGGGACGAAGAAAAGTGAGTTTAACCTCAATCTTAAGGATGCCCGCATAAAACTAGAAAGTTCCAGGGAAAATCCTACATGGAAGAACTGTACCTTTGGAAAAAAAAAGGTTTCCAAACTCATGGAGAGAAGAAAAGGGCGCTTTAAGGGGCAGGCGAAGGGAGAATTCCCCGTTCCGATGGCACGCATAAGTATGAGCCAGCCGGGCCGGGCGAGGTACAATTTCGAACGAAAAGAAAGGGATCGAAGGGAAAAAAAAGTAACTAAAAAGACCCTACCGTGGGGGGGTGGGGTTGGGTGGTGGGTGGGGGGGGGGTTTGGGGGGGCGCAGAGTAGGATACTTCTTTCAACTGAGTTGTTAGACAAGAAATTAGAGGGAAGGGTGGAGTTATTTGGGGTTTCCATAATGGGAAGACTTGCATGTGGGGTGGAGGGGAAGTTTGACAATAAACTCTAACAAGCGATCATTTCGTGAATGTCCGGGGGTGACTCTAGGTGCATTTTGTGAATGACTAACCGAGAGCGGCCGGATCATGCTTGATTTAAAACGCGGCATGAACAAAGAGGAGGAGGTGTAGGAGAGGAGCCGACCCTTCAAAGATTAAAACCGATTGTCAGGAGACATAAAAGGCAAAGGGAGCAAGAAAGGGGGGACTGGATGCCCTCTTGTGGAAAGGCGGGAAGGAACGTAGTTCGGGCGATCTAGATTTCTGGTTCTCATATGGAAGACCTGAAAGAGGGGGGGGTTCTTCAGCAAGATGGGGGATTTTTCGGGAAGGAGTATAGGAGGGGAAAGGGAGGGCTAACAGCCATTATCTTGCTCGGGGCCTCGGAAGCGCGGCGAAAAATCTTGATATTACTAACACGGTAATGGAGTGGGACGGAAGCTCCGCCGTGGCTGGCAAGGGACGCTCTCAGAATGGAGAAGGATTATCTGAGAACAGAAATACCGGGTTTGTTTCGAGGAGCGTAAAAGGGTGACTTCAAGGAGGGCATGAAAAAAAAAAAAAAACAAATCAGAGAGCCCTGAGGGAGCCGAGAGGAATCGTGCTGGTACATGACGGAGGTAAAAAGGGGATTTCACGCTTACTCGAGGACCTGGCAGTTGGGAAAAGGGGGGGATTCAAGCTACGACGTATTTCGGGGCGGGCTGAGGAAGGGATCTAGGGGGGTTGAGGTCCGTGTATTACTTGCTCCGGCGGGGTTTCTGTAGTGGTTTTGAAAGGGAGGAACGTAGAGGGGAGAAAAACAATGTTGGTTCGGGAGGAGGAGAAGAGGTTTTGTTTGTTGGGGGAACGCGCTGCGGGGCGCAAGGGAGAAGGCTCGCGCAGGCGGGAGTGCACGGAGGGTATGGTTTGGAAAAGAAAAGGGGTTTTTTAGAAAGGGGGGAGTTAGAGGGACGGTCCGCGGCGGTACCGTTTGACCATTGAGGAGGTGTGCAAGGGAGTGATTCAACTTGATGTGTCTTGCACTGGAAGGAAGGGCTTCACCTCAATATGACCTGGAGGGCTTCCTAGGGGAAAGGACTAGACTCGGGGACGTGATTCTGTTGCGGGAGAGAAGAAGGAGAACGATAGGGAGCTAGTGACAACAACGAGATCAGAAGTGTAGTCTTTGCCGCAGGGGGGGATATTTCGGTTTAGGTGTGACGCGAAGAACTGCAAAAAGGGGGGAGATAACTAGCAGGGAGAGCGATGTGTAGAAGGGGAAAGCTGGAGGGGACTCTCAAAAAAAAAGTAGTAGGGGGGCAAGAGATAAAACTACAGGGCTTAATAAAAAATGCCCAGCCGGAAAAAAAGAGTCTCGAAAAAGGAAAGTAAAGCGCTTCACCACTACCAAAGTCAACCAGAAAAAGAAGAAAGACAATCGGCAAAGAAAATAAAATACGAGGAGAACGGGAAGAATCGTTTGGCTAAAAAGGACCCGGAGGGGCAACACTCTTGAGAGGGGATAGGGAGGAGGAAAAAAACAAACTCAACCGGGCACGGCGTTTCAAAAATCGGCAGTCAGAAAAAACGAAGGAAATGGCTAAATCCAAGAAAAGAGCGCCAGGGGCAGAAGAGGAAAAGTCACTATGAACTGGGAATCATAACTTGAAGCCAAACGCATCAGGGAAAAAAACTGGTCAAAAAGGACTTACAGCAGAAAATGAAACAGTACAGATTAGACAAAACTTTGCAGGGAAGAGCAGCCATCCCGCCTTCTCACGACGAGGCACCCCGAGGGCGCCAAAAAAGAGGAGCCTCCACATTCCCTACAAAATAAAAGGGGGAGAGAGGGGGGGGAAGAAAAAGTTGTTGTATCGTAACTTCTTCTGGGGTACAACCCGAACCACAGCATCATCAAGGGGAGGAAATAAGAGGAAAGAAAGGGGGAAGAGGACCGGCTAACCTCCTACACCACCTACATGAGTAGGAGAAGAGCTCCAAAAAAAACAATGTTTAGTGGGAATCTCCATGGAAAGAGGCGCCCCAGCTAATCAAGGGAGCAGTACGTAAACCAGACGAATCAAGTCCGTTAAGGAGGGGGGGGGAGCGAGATTTTCGTAAATGGCAAAGAATAGGGGAAATAACCACGTCACTATAAAAAAGAAACCAAACCCGTTAGTGAAATGGGACAGATAATATAGGAGTAATCGAGAAGACGGACCCGCCAAGGAAAAAGATAACTAAATTCAGAGAGGGTTAGGACTCGAAAAGTTTCGGCCTCTGCTCAGAAGATCACCCGAGCAAGGGGGGTTCTACTAAAAATCCCGCAGACAGGAATAAAAAAGGAAAAAAAGATTCCCACGACGAACAAAAAGGAAGAGTGCAGATGGTCCGGCAGAGGGACAAACAAGATCAGTCCAAGAAAGTCTCCATTCCCGTCCGGTAACATCTCAAAAGAGAAAAGAAAATAGACCCGAGTAAAAGGGCTCATTAAGGGATTCCTTCAAGATGGGAGTTTTTAGGTCGGAAAGGGGGTTGCAATTGATCAGATAGATCGGCCCAAACAGCCAAAGGCATGTCGGCAAAATGAAGGGCCGTTCCCTCAATACTATGTAAACGGCGCGAGGGGGAGAGAGGAAAAGGCTCCCAAAAGAAAGAGGGCCAAGGAAGCACGAAAGTGATTAGACGCCTGGCGACGTAAACCAGCAAAAAGGAATCGTGAAAAGTTGTCACCAAAGGTCCAGCCAAAAGTGAAAAATACCAAAGGGAGACAGGGAACTCGCGTTGGGGCACGAGGAGAAGAAAGCCGTTGGGAAGGGCCTCGGCGTGCCATAACGCAAGATGTAATCTCTAGCTCGAACCGGACGGGAAGTAGATCGGGTTTTCTCTACACGGCGGAGGATTCATACCTGGGGCACCTTGCAAAGGAAGCGCCCCGGGAATGTTCCTGAATCGAAAGGAAAATCAGAGAATAACCTGTAATCATAGAGGAAAGAAGGATATGGACCGGGACAGGGGGTGACAGGGATACTGTCGAAAGAGAACTTGAAGAGGGAAGGGAGGCATACTGAATACATGGATTTAAAAAGGAACGCAAGCGCAGAGGAAGGGACACCGACATCAAGGGAGAAAACCTCGACCTTGCGGAGTCATAATTGCCATACCAGCGTGATGCCCACAATGGTCAATGTAAAGAAGAGGAGACGGAGAAAAAGTCCACATGTCAATTGGGAAGAAGAGAGAAGCCCGGGGGGAAAACGAATCCAAAGACTGATTGCCTCCTATGACTGAGGGAGGGGGTGAGAAACGCGACGAACAATTTTTTCAAAAAGGACATTCTCTAACCATCAAGAAGGAAAAAATAAAGAAAACAATACGGAGAAGGGCGTCCCCAGCCCACATATGGAGAGAAAAGAACGGCCGACTCGGTGAATAACCCAGCGGGAGAAGAGATCAGCAGAACACAAGGTTCGACCGCTCTCAGATCAGCCGTTAGAGAAAAAAAGGCCTAAAGGAGAAAAAACGTCAAGGGGGGGCCGAACTGTGGGGTAAGTGAGGTGAGAGGCGAATTTTCTCGACCGGGCGATGCAGGTAGAAGAGAAGAAACTCCTAACAATCAAGGGTCGGGACATCCGCAAAGGAAGAACTAGGAAGAGATCAATGAAAAACAACAACCCACAGTATTATTAAGGAGAGATCGCGGGGGGTAAGACTGGGGCGAAAGTTCTGTTGCGGTCGCGAATGCATCGAGGAGGGGGGGAAGAAAAAAGAAACGGAGCAATAAAGGGAGCACCCATAGGTGAAGGGGGAATCGAGTTCTGAAGCGCGGACGGGAGAAAAGCTGCGGGGAAGGAGGCCAGAGATGACTAACGTGCCTTACGATACTGACGGAAGTGCGAGCCTCGGGAGTTCTTTTACTTCTCACATTCTCAGATGTTGGGAAAGGGAAGGAAGTGAGAGTTAATAAAAAAAAAAACAGAGTTTTAGGGGGGGGAGAGCCATGATCACCACGCAAAGAGGTAGCGGGCTCCTTCAATATTTAAGATTGATTGAAAAGACGTGGAGAGAGGGCTGCAAACAGTGGGGAAAAATATTGACGATTACGAACGCTGAAGGAGAAAGATATTGAAAAAAAATCGGGAATTGTATTCAGCGCGTGTAGGTGGACGACCGGATTCGGTGCATTTCTAGAAAGGGGGGGGGAGGGGAAAAAGGGGGAGAGAAATCAATAAAGGCTATGCACTTCCATACGAAATAGAAAGGGCGAAGAGGTAAGGGGAAACGGGGAACCATTTACCGTACATAGGAAAAGGAAATAGATCGCCGTCAAGGGAATCGCTTGCAGCGATTGAGAACATTCCAATAAAAAAGGAAGCAATTAGAGAAAATGTAGGAAGCCGAAAAGGGGGGAGAGGGACTACCATCTGAATCTAAGGGCGAGCTAGATTAAAGAGTGGAGGGGCAATACTCATCCTATAAGAGGAGTTTCGAAGCCGTGAGGAAAGGGACTTTCTGAAACGGTCACTGGGGGGAAGTGGGGGGGGTGAAAATTGACGCTTTAATTGGTGCTTGGAGAATTGGGGAAAAAAGAACTGGAGTATGCAGGGCTCAGAATTCACGTATTTCCATTTGGGGAAGGGGAGGGGCTCTTGGGGGTAGGGTCCTTACAAGTCCCGCTCGGAGGAAGGAAAGAGATTTGAAAGCAAGCGGCCGGGTACTTCAAAGGCGCGGATGGGGGAGATTAGAGAGGGACAGCACTTGTGTTCACATCACACAGGACTGTAAAAGAAGAGGGGAAAGAAAAATCAGGGAAAGGAAGAAAGGGGATCACCTTATGGATAAGAATCTTTTTAGTGGGAAGCGGGAATTACCTGAGGAGGGAGGCGTCCTCCTAGGACCTGGGGTTCCAGGGGGGGGGAAAAAAAGGGGAAAAATCTTAGGGTGAGTCAGTGGAAAGGGCGATGGGGATTGGTCGGAGCTAAGATGTACGGAAAAGAAAGTACTCTTTGCTCTCTCTTCTTACAAGGGGAAAGAGAGTGAGCTGAAAAAAAAGCCTCGGAACTAAGGTCGGACAAAGGGTGACGGGAAGGGACAGATAGTATTCTATAGATGAATGAGAGGACCATGGAGGAAGAAAGTTGTTTGGCAGCTCTGCGGAGCGGGGATGAGGAGATAGGTCTTGGGAAAAAAAATCCGAAAAAAGAGCCAGGGACCTTCGATCTACGTAAATCTTTGGGCTGGGAGAAATGACGGAGTAAGTGGAGGAAGGAGGGGGAGGAGACGAGTCCTTTCCGGTAAACAAAACATGGGGGGGGGGGAGGAGGATTCTAAAAGGAAAATGCTTTTTCGTGAGGAAGGCGAAGAGCGCGCGGGCCTTGGCGCGGAGGATCAGTGGGTTGCCAGGGCTAGGGTTCAACCGGGGGGGGGGGAATACTAAGACCGTTTTAAGATACACAAATGTGAAATTGGGAGGGGGGAGGGAGCCCTCTTTAGGGGGGGCTTAATGTGGGGGCAGCGCCTGGTCTGACTGGGAGCAAGAGGGCGACGTTCTCTAGAGTGCGTGAGGGAGTGCAAGGTCTCGTTAGGTTCCTTCTTGAAGGCATCTAGTCTGGAGGGGGAAAGGATGGGACGGGAAAGGAGGGGGGAAACCATTGAAAAGGAGGTTGGGAGGTCGATGGCCTCTTTCCTCAGAGGGGATCAAAGGAGCATGGTCTAACAAAGCAATGCTTATGAGAAGGGTGCAAGTGGGAAAAAAAGGGGGAGAAAAAGAGAGGAGTCCAAAAGCTGAAATGCTGTCAGAGGGCGCGAAGAAAGAGAAAGTCAGAGATCTTTTGAGCTAAGGAGAACAAAGAAGAGGAGCAGAGAGGTAGGGGAATGATTGCCGCATTGGACCGGAAGGCGTTGGCTGTGGGACGAGCAAAACGTGGGGAAGGAGGAAGGGGGTCATTAAAAAAAAAGGGAGAATCTTGGGGACGGCGCATTTTTCGGAAGGTGGCACGGAGGGGTTAGCTCGCAACACGTAGGAGGAAAAGGAGAAAAAACGCCGAGGGAAAAGGGGGCAGAAAAATGCAACGCCGTCGCAATAGCGCGGTGAGCAGAATCGCGCTAAGGGAAAAAGGCCTAGGAAAAAAAAACCGAAAGCCAATGCGGGGCAAAGAAAAATAAAGACGAGAGGATCGCAATCGTTGTTCTTAAGAGCAGGATGCCAAGATATCTTGCAAATTTTCTAGGCGGAGAGAACAGGAAAAGAGCACCACCGAACCGCCACGGGGTAAACGTCGTCAAGCAAAAAAAAAGCCGGACAACAATCTGCCGTTGCCGAAAAATCAGCAAATGAAAATAATGAAATTGGGGGAAGAGGGGAAAGAAAATATGCAACAAGGCAACTGGGGTCAAAAAAGGGGTGACCGAGTAACTAAATCCGAAAACCACATACAGTACAGATAGAAAAATAGAAACAGAACGCGCCAGTTGCAAACCGACTTTCAGTCACGAGAGAGCATCGAGCCAGAGGGGAGAAAAGCGGGAGCAAAAAATTAACAACCAAAAATAACGTAGGCAAAACAGACGACCTCCCAAGAAAAGGGGGGAGTCTTCACACACTTTCGGCGGCGGAAAAGTCCAAAAAAAAAGATAAATAAGGGAATCCATGAATCAAAAGCGCGCGATCCTGCAGAAGGAAGACACCACCCCAGAACAAACGACCAAAAAGGTTAGTGTACAAAGGACCAAGGAAGGAATGCGCCAGTAATACTTTCGAAAGAACGAGAAAAACCAGGAAAGAGGCGGTAGGGGAGCGCGATGGGGGAGGCAAATGAACACTGGAACTCACACAGGCGGAAAGAAAGAAAAGAAAAGAAAGGAAGCAAGCCTGCCGACTATAGCGAGGTCTATAGGGGAGGGGTAACAGCCAGGAAAATCGCTCACCGTCAGATACCGCGGCGTTTAAAAAAAATTAGTCTGCACTCGGACCGAGACAAGAAGACAGGAAAGTGAAGGGGTGCTTTCAGCGACCCAGAAAGAGACACTTTCCGAAAAAAAAAGGAATCTAAAAGAACCAAACAAAAAGAAGAGGGGAAAGGGGGGAAATTTCACCTGCATCGGAGAAAGAAAGAAAAAAAAAAAATTCAACACAGAATCATCAGGCGAGAAAGAAGGAGGCCGGTCGCAACGCCTGAATGAGGCGTACATTAAAGAGGGAGGGGGGGGACACGTCGGCGGGGGGGGGTACAAAAGAAGGGGGCTGGCCTGACACCTGCCCCGCCGGCAGACATGGACAGGAAGGAACGTAAGGGAAAGAATACATTTGACGGAAGCGAAGAGGGGAAGGAATGCAACAAAAATCCCCAAGAGAGAAAAACTGGGGCACAACCCCAAAAAAAAAAGTGGTAAAACTATTTATAAGAGAAGAATCGAGGTAGACTGGAAAAGAACAGCAAGGGAAGGAAAAAAAAATCCAAACGTCCGCCACCAGAGTGCAAAGAGAATCAATAGGGGGAAGTCCTCTGTTGAGACGCCCTACGAAGGACGACAACTCATGTAATGCTGATCTTGCCAGAGAAATAGGGGGGGAGACAGATCTCTCACCTAAAGGAAGGTCCTAGGAAAAGAGAAAGGGGCGGAGTTTTCAAGGACTACCAAGGTGGCCAGAACTTGCACCAGTAGAAGGGAAAGAGGGGGGTGTAAGACACGGCAGGGGAAAGCGTAAAGCGGAAGGCTCAGATCTTCCATTGTCAGATTGGTAAGGTAATAATGTAAAAAGGGGTGATTCACCTGGAATCTCGAGTGGTATGGGGAGGAAGGGAGGAACTTCATGAGGGAAAAAAGGAGGGACCTTCACCTAGAGAGAAGAGTGGAGAAAGAGACAGCGTATGAAAATCGCCTCTTCGCGTCAAAATAATTCAACAGGCCCTGCGTGTCCGGAAAAACCAAGAGGGGGAACTAAAAAGAATATTCTTACACCGGGACGCTTGGAAAAAGGTTGCAGAATCTGCTCACGTCTGGGGGGAGAAAAAAATCAGCTAAAAAAAAAAGAAAAAGCCGGGAGGGAGGAAACGAGTGGGGGGGCGCGCCAATATTTTGGTCAAAAAATTTAAAACAGAGAAGAGAATCTCACGGCATAAGAAAACAGCGGCGTCAGGGCGCAAATTATCGATGGATCCACAGAAGAAACAGATGGAGAGCAAGACGGGAGAGTATCGTTCTAATCAAAATATCCAGAAAAAGAGTCTCCTCCGAGAAAAGAAAGGGGCGTAAAGCAATCGCAGTAGCCCAGGAAGGTGTACGAAACGGAGCGGTCCATAGGACTTATGTCTAAAAACTGTTTTTGTGGAGGTGCTCTTCGGTGGCTACACGCCTATAGGGGGAGAACGGTCAAAACGAAGAAAAAAAGAACTTGGGGAAAGCCAGAAAAAGACTGAAATCGATCGATCGAAAACAAAACAAAGGAGGGGGAAGGGGGGAAATAGAAGACGGCGTGGAAGTTACGCTTGGATGAGAAAAAAAGTGAGTGGGGCGCCAGAGGGAGGATCGCATAAACGGGCGGGGGGAAAAGAGGAAGGAAGCCTCCAGGAAAAAGGGGAGCATACAGTAAAGGAGGGAGGACGCGAAAGGTACGAAAGTCAAGGCTATCGAAGAGGGGTAAGAGGAAGGAGCACAGAGGAGCTCATGGGTTTGAAAACCATTACGGAGCTGCAGCGGGGTGGCAAAAAACGGGAGAGGGGGGAAAGAATGCAAAAGTGAGACTAAGGTGGGTACAACCGAGGGAAAGGGAAAAAAATCCTGAGATTTTTTTGAAAATATGGGGAGCTGCGGATAAAAAAAGGAGGTCAAAGAGCAGCCGTCATAGGGCTGAAAGTGGGGGGGAAAAAAGAGGGGGGAGAAGATGCAACAAGGAAAAAAAGAAGGTGATATAAATCGGATCGGAAGGAAAAAAGTTGGGTGGGACCGAACTATTTTTTTTGAAAGAGAAAAGTAGGATGTGAAGTCACGTGTCCCGTACTGGAGAAAGCTTCTGGGGGGAAAGACCTCATTGGGAAGGCCGTATGGACCAATCGACCTATAAAGTTCGATTACCGTTAAGAACTGACACCTTGGAACAGGTCAGAGTGAAAACAGGGGATATTCGCCAGTAGCGCTTGGGAGGAGGATGGATATGAAAGACCGGACGATCATGGGAGTAGGCAAGTAGAAACTCCTTTTCTTCTACAGGAGATAGAAAGCTAGAGATGAGAGGGCTAGACAGATGATCTATTGAAAGAAAAATGGTTGGTCTACATCTTTGCAGTTCGTCCGCAGGAAGGGTGATCAACATAGGGCGTGAGACATAGGAGAACCGGGTTCGGAAGGGGGTGTACAATAAAAATTGTCACGCTTGAAAAATGTGTGCTGGTAGTGCAAAGAGAATGGCATTAGAAATCAAAAGGGAGGTGATGTACATGGGGGGGGCAGGAGGGTCCATGGCGCTGGACTGTTAACCTCTCGCCGAAAAGAGGAGGGTTGATGGAAGAAGAAGGTGAACCGAAAAACCGGGAGGGGGAAAGATAAAATTCTTAAAAGGGGAAGGGAAGGGGCCACATCAAAACAGGAAGGAGGGACACCAGTGGAAGGAAGGAAAAGAAGGCCGAACGGCCACCAAACAAAACGGGTACAATTTGAGACTAGAAGAGAGAAGCTGGCTGAAATGGAAGATTGGGGAGATTTCTTCAAAGAGGAGATGTGGGGCAGGTTCCTGAAGACTTTGTCGGAGTGGGAACGAAGGGCTGTTTTATTTTACCACTTATCAGTGAGAACGGCGATGGAGGAGAAAATAAACTGAAGAGGGGAGCCAGAGCGGAGCGCTGGAGCAAATCGTAGATACGAAAACCGCCTCTTTAATGGCGATTTGGGAAGGAGCGCTGGTTAAGGGCCTTCTCGATTAGAGAAGGAATCGTCCCCGGGAGAATTTGGGCGGGGGGGAGTAGGCTCAGCGGTGGATTAGGCATCAAAGCGCTAAATGGCCGACCAAATAGGCACGACCCCAGGATGATACGGAATCTGTAATCTGTAGTGTGGTCTGAAGGAAAGGAAGTACATTGGAAAGGGGCTTTTAGGACTGTTAAGGGGAAAAAGAAAATGGTGGGTGGATAGATGACTACGACTCTTTTTTCAAGAGAAGTTAGGCATGAAATAGAGACTGGGTTTGATTGATTTAGTGCCGGGAAGGGATTTGCTGTGGGTGGGGGAGATATTGGGAAGGACATAGAAATGGAAGCAACAAGGTGATGGCTGAGGTAGACCATCTGTTATCGGAAATTTTTGGGGCGAAGATGCCTGGAGCAAGAGGGGATCGATGCGCGAATGACGAATTCGGGAAGCAACGGGGAGAGGTAGGGTTCCCAAAAAAAGTGTGTCTCTATCCTTGTCAGGGTGAGGAAAAAATGGAGTAAGACGTAAGGGGAAAAGTGCTGATGGCATTTCTGAATGAGAGGTGAGAGAAAGTGTTGGATGGTAAAAATTTCTGCTCTCGGAGGACGGATTCGGGGAGAAGGAAAGGGGGGGGGGGAGGCTTGAAAGAACTGACCTAGAAAATGCTGGGGGGGGGAGGCGGGCGCGAGGGGCAAAATCTTTTAAAAGAAAAAGAGAGGACAACATGAGCGGAAAGAGTCGTAAATGTGAGTTAGGGCAGCATTGGCCGGATTGACGTTGGGACTGGTGGTGATCTCCAAGAACGGGGGGGGGGGGGGGGAAAGAGAGGAGGTTGACTGAACGCTCTTGGTACTGAGAGGGACAGTTTGCACGAAGGAGGGTTAGCTCTCTCAAAACAAAAACAACAATTCGACAGAAATATAAAACAAAGTGGAAAGGGGAAGAAAAAGAAAGCAGTCGCCAAGAGAAAGGCGTACTCCAGGCACCACTACCGTCAACAAAAGAAAAGCCTAAATCACTAAAGGCGGCAAAATAAGAGCTGAAATCAGATTGGAGGAAACCTCTTCTTGGGATGGGACTCTTTATAGGGATGTTAGTCAACCGCGAAAACACAGCCACCGCATTTCAGAGGGGTCCCGTCAAGAGGGAAAAAAGGGGCAATTGCTCCAAAAAAGGGGCGAGCAAGGAGGAGACAGGAACAAGAAAACACAGGAACTAGAAATCGTATCCGAAAGAAAAAACGCTCACTTTGGGAAAAAACGGAGGGAAGTAGAAGCCAGGGAAGATGAAAACCTGGGTAAAGAACGCGAACCTTCAATAACGAAGAGCAATAAGGATAATCGAGCCCGGGGAGGGTCAGCGGAGCAGAAAAAAAACACCAACAACCAAAAAGAAAAAAGAAGGACGGAAAAAAAACTAGGACGCAAGACACTTGGTGGGATGAAAACCGCTGGCATGAGCCGAGCGTAAAAAAGACCTCAACAAAGAAATGACAGGAAGTAATACAAGAAAAGCAACTCTCTCTAACCTCAAGGAAAAAGGACTCAAAAAAAAAGAGACGGAAGGATCAAGAGGGAAAAACAAAAAAGGGGGAGTGGTACTCCGGCGAAATAGAAGTGAAATCGACTCCTACTGCGTCCTTAGACCCGCCAAAAATTAAGATTCAGAGGCCTGTATATCGAATGAACGAAGAGGGTTTACTAAGGGAACAGGTAAGAAGCAAAGGCGAAGCGAAGAACCAAACAATATTCACTCCTCGATAATCGAGGAATCTAGAGGGAGGCCGAATACCAGCGCTACCTAAAAAATCTGCCATTCGCACTGGGGGGAGGAAAGAGTGACTAGGGAAAGTCAAGCGCCTCCGAAAAGAAACGAAGATAATGGGGATGGATGACTAAAAGAGATCTGTAAGAAAAAATAAAAAGAATACTGATGGAAAAAAACAGACAACATCCTATGCAGGGAGGGAATCATTACCCAGAAAAGAGGGAGAGGGGACCGCCAAATCGAAGAAGTCCCCGGAAAAAGAAATCAGCGAAAGGCTCGAAATATCCCAGGGAGAATCGGTAAGGAGGAAAAATTCGTCAAGAATTTTACAAACTCGGCGATGGGGGGGAACAGAGGGTGCTGTCCAAGAAAGCTGAACCATCCGACATGCCTGGAGACAATGAAGGGAGGTCCATCAGAGAAAAATTTACTGATCCGCCGTCTGACTGAATTGAAAAGAGAAAAAGAGGGAAGAAACCGACACCCTGAAGAACAAAAATTGGACTGAAGGACGGGAATCTTTAAACGGGTCAACGTCCAAGATGGCCACAACGTCAACCCAGTGCCCCGAATCGTCTAAAGAAGAGAGTTGACGCGATTAAGTCCAACGCGGTGGGGAGGAGTCGACATCGCTAAAGAGTTAACCCCCTTCGAGCATGAGGAGAGTAAATGGACCGCGGAACTTACGGTCGGTCTTAAATACCTTAAAGACCTGAAAAAAGGGAGACCCCTAAAGGGAGGGGATAATCAAGGACAGGAGAGTCAGCGCGACACTGGGGAGCAAATCTTCCATTTATATGGACACGGAAAAGGGTGAAATGGGTCGGCCAAGAAGCGAGGAAAAGGGGAGGTTGAGAGGCATACAGGGAGATGGGGGGGCCTTCTTCACGGAAAAAAGAGCCGCTCGCATAAGGTACCCTACAGAGGAAGGAAAAGAGGCCGAGGGAGCGGTCAATGACATTCCCTGGGTTCTTGGAAAAAAAAATGCAGGGGAAAGGAAAGAGATTACTAGTGAAGGAGGGGTCAAGGGTGCAGCGAAAAAACTATTGCCAAACTATAGGAAGCCGAAGTAAGGCAGGCCACTCTGGAACTCGGGCGTGATCCGCACAAAGGGGGAAAAAAAATAGCAAGAGAGAAAATTCCACTCAGGTAAAACATCGGCGAAGGGGAGACAATGTCGAGCGGAGGAGAAAACATCCATAGACATATTTGCGACTAAAGAAAGGCAAGGCTCCGGAATGGAGTTCACGAAAAGAAGAACGCGCGATAAGGAGGAGAAGAAGACTCAAAAAAGCTACCAATCAGAAAAGGCCGAAACGGCCGGAAGAATAATATTCCGGGGATGTTTTTGGAAGTTTGAGGGTGGCAGCAAGGGGGGCACCAACGATGGAGACTGAGCAAGAAAGACCATCACGGGGGGGGCTGAAGAAAAACGAACTGAACCCAA